>Ga0179593_1619062_pt1 | contig 29644 bp, 30 predicted proteins | sample CZODoug2_1_08_16_FD_185931 | JGI IMG/M metagenome (GOLD analysis project Ga0179593, IMG submission 185931) | Vadose zone soil fungal communities from Angelo Coast Range Reserve, California, USA - CZODoug2_1_08_16fungal (PacBio error correction) | ecosystem: Environmental > Terrestrial > Soil >... | reverse complement strand
AAGGGCGCATTTACCCGCAATAAAAAGCCGGCTGGTTCTTACCCCCCCGGGGCAACGCCCATGCGCGCACTAGACATTCCTCCCTCGGGCGAACCCCTCCCTCCCAACGGCTAGGCATTTCTTTCCCCAAATTGTAGAACCATATCCTCTCCGATTTATTCTTACTTACTCGAGGGAATCCCCTATATTTTCTTTTTTGGCAAATTGACCTACAAAAATAGCTAGCGTATTATACCCCCCCTATGAAGCCGCCGGATTCCGTCGATCCTTTCCCCCCGCACCTGAATAACATATGCACCACGCAGAGGAGACGTTCCCTCACCTCGCGATGCCCCCCCCCCCAGACTAATAATAATGTCTCCTGACTCCTAAACTCTTTCGAAGTGAATGACCTCTTCTCGGTGAACTCTCACCCCGTGGATGCTCCCGCGACAGCAATACATTTTCTTCTGTAGGGCCAGCGCCGTCTTTTCCCCTTTAGCCAGCATTTCGACGAAGATCCCGCTTTCTTGAACGTCTCCCCCCTACCCCTACACTATCGCCTCCCCTTTTTTCCCCCCTCAGCAAACCGCGACCACCGCTTGAACAGATCACCAGTCGCCTCTTTCAACCAACATTCAAGGCAACTCACTTCTTTTTTTCAAGTTCCATCTTCACGAATCCGTCTGGCTCCTCTCTCCAATCTATGTTTCTCCCCGCTGGGGAATGATGGCTATCCCCTGGGACCTTTTGCAGCGTGCACGTCTTTCTCCCCCCCCGCAATACACAGGACGTCGTGCCTTCCTCCCTTTTCTGGCAAGACCCTTCTCCATAGGTCTCACTTCGCAATCACTATTTTGAGATCGCTTTTTTTCTTTTTAAGTCGCGGAGGCCATCCGCTCCTATCCATTTTTCCATCCGAGGGTCAGCCTAAAGTTCCGACCGGTTATATGTCAGATCGTCAGGCGGGCCGTCCTGTCCCTTCCTCCCCCCCCGCGTCCGCCATTCTCCCGGACCACATTCTTTAGAACAACGCCGGCAGCGCACATCTGACACCTCTCTTCGACACTTTGTGCGCCTCTTGGCGTTCGTTTCATTTTCCGTTACCTTAATGACTCATCTCCCCCACTTTGGCATTGTCTATGAAGTTTAGGCACACCCCAACAACCGCTCCCCCTCTTTGCTCAGCCAGCGGCCCCTCTCCCCTAGAATTACTCTCTAAGAACCCTTCGTTACGAGGAGGAAAGCAGACCTCCTTTCCCGTTGGCAGATGATGCCCGAATACTCCTTCCCCCGAGTGCCCCAATCGGAAATAGACTCGCTCCCCTCCTTTCCTGCAGCCCTCATCCCTCTCATTTTTTCCTCCCAGATTACCTCCCCCTCGCGAGGAGCGACATTCTGATCTCATTCTGGGGAAGACGCATTAACTTAGGATGTGTTACCCCCCCTTGACTACCCGATCAAATCAACTGGTGAGTATCATGGTGCCTTTTCCCCCAAAGGTGCAGTCACCCCACGAGGCAATTTGCGTCCCAGCAGATTTCCGAAGAAGACCAGCGTTTTCCCTTTTCCCAACGGCACGTAGTTCCTCCAGGTTTTCAAAGATTGTCACCTGTGGAAGTGTTTTTAGGCAGCGACTACCCCCCAAAAGTTAACCCTACCGAAAATGCGCTTTTCCTCGAGCAATGCCTCAGGACATCTCACCGGGCCAACCCCTCTCCCCTGAATCTAAACCCTCGACCATCCTCAGAAGAAAGAGCATTCCTATCAGTCTTCCCGGTCGGCCTTTTTCGACCATACCTTCACTTCCCCGAATGGTGCGCTAACAAGCTCAATGTAACTAGGATCCAAGATGTATATTTTCCTCCCAAACCGCTCACCTCTTGATTTTCTTTTCCAAAGGTTTTGGGTAAACCGGCCGCTCCCCGCCTCAACCCCCGCCCCGCCGGAGAGTGTTCATCCTCCACGTCAGTGATAGTCGGCTTTTTCTGAGCATCGCCCATCGGGTGCACTTTCTCTGACAAGAACAACCAGTTCTCATTCATTACCTTTCCCGCTTGAGTTTGATTTGCCCCAGCAGCTCCCGGGCCTATGTCCGTCTCCGCGATTGACACTTTCCCAAAGAATTTTTTTCCCCGCTTTATGTGAGCCACAACCCATTGCTTGATCCTGAAAAATTTTAAGGAATTCACTGAACCACTCCCCCCCTCTTGGCACTCTGCGCTCAGATTCCTATGACAGAGGCCCCACCACGATTCATTTTCCATGCCAAGGCATTCTCTTCCTCTTTTCATCCTAATCGGAGCTTCTATACCTCCAAGCCGTGGAATCATTCTTTCGTTTTTGGCTTCCGTCGTTATCATTTTGGGACTTTAGAGCCTTGAGTCCCAGATTTTTTTTTTTCCCGGTCAGTTTGGCCATCTTTTGTATAAGGCCGTGTCCTTTTTTACAGGAACGAGCGTGGTCGTTTGTTTGAAGATGTTTGAAGCGTCTTTGTGCATCCTCCCTTCCCGTAGGGGAGACGGTTTCCCCTTCCACTTGCGCTTCACTTGAATAATTCTCTCATGCGTGGTGATTCATCTCCCTTTTTGTGCGCGATGCGACTGCGTCTTCCCCACTATGCAGCTCTGAATTTGCTGAGAGTGAGTCTGGCCGGAAGGAGCTTTCCCCCTTAGCACATTTTCGTTCGTACCTTTTACCCCCCCAAACCTTTTTTTTCCTCTGTTTTTGTAGTTAGCGTGTTTTATCTACGCGTGTATGCCTTAGTTCTCTTTCGAGCGGTGGTTGGTTCGAGTTTTAGTAGGCCCCCCCCCCTTGAAGTTGTCGGCTGCTCGTGAAAGCCCACCTAGAAAGTCGTTCACTGGGCGTTCTGCTTTTGTAGCTTCAGACGTGAAGTCGTCTTCCCATTTTAGCCGTCGTGTAGCTCCCTCTTATGGTTCGTTTTTCCTTAAAACTTTTTGTCGTTCCTTGCGGCCTAGACTGACTGAAATATCCCCTTTTCTGCTCTGTATTTGCCACAAGTACCCTACTGTTTGGGCGACGATAACGGTTTCCCTCCTTCTCATACTTCCGCCACGTCAGGCCTCGTTTTCACGACGCATGATCCAGCAGTTTTCTTGGTCAGCTTCCTTCCTTCCCCATGGACTCTTTCCGTGGCAGGAGATTCGTCCCAGAGTTCAGTATGCGAATCTTCAGCCGGGAGGGAAATCGCCGATTTTCTTTCCTCTCGTTACTCGCTGGGGCGCCTGCAGTCTTTTTTCCGGCGGGCAGAGGTTTCCATCCGGTTTTTCTGTCAGCGTATCGCGGCGGGTCCGCGATCTGTCTTTTTTCCCAAATGTTGACGCCTAGGGAGTGACACAGTAGTAATAGACCACTTCTGGGAGTTTGCTTCCCCATCTGCCCTTTTTTTTTTTTCCTTGTGGGTGTGTCTTCAAATAATCACATCACACCTGGTAGGTTTCTCAGTTCGGGTTCGCCAACCGCCGGGCAGACGCTCCCTAGGAGAAATAACCTTCAAGTGGCCGCGACCACTGGGCAGTTTCCTATTTTCCTTGGGGAGACTATGTTGTTTTCTCCTTTCCTGAGAGCACCGGTTCCGTTCTAAGGTCAGAATAACAGCTCTTACCTTTAATTCACCTTTTTTTTTCCCTGAACCGCTTCTATTGGTCCCGATCAGCGTATGGGCACAGACCCTCTTAAGAGGATCCTGGATCCCCGCGCGGTTCAAAGGAACCTTCTTATTCCCGTTCCTTGGCTGCCATCAAGGGACTGCCGCCTGGGTAATGATCTCCTCGCAAACTTGCCCCAGTTTCCAGATGGCGACCAATCTCATTTCGGTAAGAAAACCTTCGAATGGGCGTGGGTAGCATGACGGAGGCTTTTTTAGTCCCATTCTCCCCTTCCAAACAAAACTTTGCGCATATCTTGAAAGGCATGAGGGCTTTTATTTACTCTGACTTAAAGACGGATTTCTTTGGCGCTCTGTTTGGGCTTTTTCTTTGTTGTCGTGCGCAGATGGCCTCGGATCGCCGTTTTATGTTTTGGTCTGCCGACGTCATTCGCTTGGAAACCATTCCCCGGCAGTTTTGGCCTGGGCTGACAATTGGGAGCGTCCGAGGGAGTGCTCGAGCATCACGGCAGGAGAAGGAGGGCCATCCCTTAGCCCAACTGTTATTGATTGTTTGGCATCCGTCCGGGACCTCCAAAAGAATGGCGTCATTTTTCTGGGGTTGAAATTTATTTCTAGTTTGCCTTCCGGCCATCAGCGCGGGGCGATAAGTATTATCGATTAGATTTTGCCGTCACTGGAGAGTGGAGGACCTTCATTCCTTCTCCCTTTTGATAAACTCAAGCTCTGTGGACCTCTGGTTCGACATCTTTGCGCCCTTGTTTGGGCAGAGGATTAGTTCTTATCTCCTTTAAAGTCAGGAGGTGTTCTTTTTATGGTATTTCCTGATGGGACTTTCCGTTCGGCGTCAGGTTGAATGGATGAACAGGAGCCTATCTTTTATTTTAATACACTTCATCCTTTTTTTTTGATTTCTCACGGAGCGCGTTCCTTTCCCTTGCCGGGAGGATTGACCCCCCCCCTGAACGCTGCACTCTCCCATCACCGCCAGCCCTTTTTCCTGTTTTGGCAACCCACTCCCAAGCCTCGGCCCCACTCGAAAAACTACAGCCCCCAAAAGAGCAGACTTTTTTCTGGTTCCCCTATTCTAGAAGGTTCCCTCCCAAATCTGGCACCCGCGACAAAGGGTGTCAAAAGAGAGATTTCTACTACCGCCTTTTGGACCCGGCACTATGCGTTCGCCACCATTTTACAACCCATTTTTCATGCTATGTTCTGTGTGGCGGCGAGTCCCGCGTTCGATCCCCAGATAATCCTAATTGGTCCCTTCTCTTTTAATCCAGAACCCAGATGATATTCTCACCTGCTAGTTCTCCCCCATTGCGTTCCCTCCTCTAAAGCCAATTGTTTAGTTGGTTCCTCGACTCCCCTCCGCCCCCAGCCTTTCCCCCCCCGCAGAATACGATGGCTCCACCATCGAAGTTTCCAGAACCTCCACTGAGCGACCGTATACTACAGCCCATCAGGGAATTACCCAGCCCCCCCCCTTGCCTCCCAGCAACATCGCCGACTCGTTAAAAACATCTTGCTCCTCCGTTTTTAGTCGTTATCATATTTTTTTTTTTTTTTTTTCCCTCGCCTTCCCGTCACGGGCTATCTACCCCCCTCCAATCACCAGTGCCCTCAACCAGCTTAGGGGACTTTGTCTACAAATGGGAACCGCCTTTGCTCGAGTGTCTGAAACCCCTTTTCGCACAGCCCCCCCCCTTCCCTCTTGGATTGGGCACCGAGTTTTCCTGACTCGGTCCCTCCTTTTATTTAGTGTCTCGGCATCACTTTTTCGCGATTGCCGGCATTCTTCCCGCCGATTCTCGCGGCCATCCTCTTTCATCAGCGAAATACCCCGCCCTGCGTCTTTTCATCGCAGACGGCTTATGTTTTCTGTCTGCCGGCAGACTGCCGTCACCTTCCCCTCCAGGGAAAATTTTTGGTCCACCCTCATAACCCCCCAACCTCACGGCCAATCAAATGTCAATCCGGGTGAGACTATGGCAGGGAAGTCGCATTCCTCCCCACCACCGTGGCGGTCGCTGTCGTAGTAGTAGTCCACAACCATCTCCACCCGTGCACGAAACAGAGTGCTTCCCCCAAGTCCCAATTTCTTATACTATGGCATTCTCGCCCGAGTCCGTACTCGGAATGTGACCTCATTACGGGGCCAAAGCAGTCGGCTTCTAGAAGACTTGCAAGCTAGTTTAAACCAGCGCCGAGTGATTCCCCTAATTTTCCTGAAGAAGCCCATCCTAGCCTAGGGACGCCCGAATCGATTTCCCTTTTAGAGCAAATTCGAGAGAATCTCTCCGCTTAACCACCCCCCGGTTGATGAACTTCAGGGTCTTCCCGGTAACAAGGGTTTTTGATCGAGTGAGAGGAGGAACAACACCCAGTCACCAGCCAAAAATAGACCGGAAAACTGTCGCCAGTGAGGCCATTGAACGAGCAAAGTAACCGAACTAAAGCCCTTCTTCCTTTCCAGTCCCCAAAGGCGGACGCTCCGTGCCGCCACAGACCTAGCATACCAACCTTTTACTCCCGTCGACCGCGACTCCCCAATTTTTTCGCCCAGAACAGTCTCTTATTCCTGCCGATCCGACTCCTATGAAAATCACATCCACTTTCTTCCGATTAGCAAGACTTTCCCCATTGCCCTTTACGCGACTCCGAAGCCCCGAGTCCCCTCCTGGTTGAAGCTTCTGTCTACTCACGAGCGCCAGCGGCACAACATCCCTCATTCCCCAGATCTTTTTTCTAAAAATCAGTAACTCTGGGTGAGCGAAGAATTATACAACGGCTACCCTGAAGTAATTACCCCAAAAGGTTTGTTGCATCTGCATAGCCCCTCATGAGTGACGAAAAAAACGCTCGATAGACCATTCCGAAGCCAGGATCCCTCCCGCTTTCACGCGTATCCCCCCCTGAGAATCTTTCTTCAACACCCTCATCCTTCCCATGACTTCAAGCGCTGGTTTTTTCAAATCAGGCCACTATGCTTTTCCCAGATTTCAAGCTCTACTGTCCCTAACACTCCCCTTTCCCCCTGAAAAAAATCCACTCACCACACCTCTATTACTTCCCGAACAAGACCACCACAAACCTCCTGGCTTCTTGACGGTTTACATTGACTTCCTACGTGATTTAAGCTGACTTTTTCCACCATGATTTCCTGGAAACTCTATCCCTTTCCTTAATCAATCCGTGTTTTCCTCCCAATGCTTGTCCGGAAAGTTGGAGATGAATGACGTTCTGGATGGTGCGCTCTCGCAGAGTCCCTCTTTTCTTTGTTCTTTTCAGATTTGACTGTATTGGAGAAGGCCTTGGTTTCTCTCGAACGAGTCGTTTACCCCTTTTTTGAAGCGGCTTGTGACTCTCTCTCGCCCATCTTGCCCGTGGGCTTTTACCTTCAGCGCTCCTGAAGTCGAAGCATTACTTTTTGTACTCAAGACTTGCCAGTATCCGAAGGGCTTATGGCTATCTGCGGTTCCAGCTTTCTCAGTGTACTCGCTGATGGAGTCGACTGTGGCCTGACTCGTGCTTAGAGTAGATCGTCGGTTTTACCCCCCCCTTTGCCGTCGCTTATCGATGCTTATCGCGTTTTTTATCGTGTCTTTTCCAAAAGTTGGTAGCCGTTCTGCGGCTTAATGCGTTTTACGCCCACCATATTTCTTCCGTTTCGTGTAGTGGTCAGGACGCCATTGCCGTGCAAGAGTTATCTTCTCCGATGTTTGAATTTATTCTTGATTCTTGTAGTCCCCCCATATAGTTGTTTTTCGATCCTTTTTTCCCCCCCTGAAGTGATTTTATTTTCCTCTTTTCTCCCGGAGATCCCAATTTTCTTTATCAGGTACCAATGTTCCCCTAATGTGGCCGAACTGTTTGGTATTTCGATGTTTGCCAACTGTATTCCTTTCTGGAAGTTACTTGTTCCCTTCTTTGCGAACCTATTCTTCCGCCGATCCGTGGCAGAGGTGAAGTGAACTGCAGGTTTTTTTGGCATCCAAACCCTTTTTTTTTTCCTTTTTTTTTTACATCATGACGCGCCTTTCTTGCCTTCTGCTCTAGAAGTCACCTCCGGCCTATTTTTAGATTTGTACCTTTTTTACCCGGCAGTTTCTGCCCTCCCCCTTCCCGGTTTATACAGCGTCCATAGTCCTAGATGGCCTAGGGCGTTTGAAATACCTTTCGTCTCTTTTCTTCACCGATGAGTATCGTGCCCCCCTGCGGGCCCGTTCTTTGCTTTCCCCTTTAGGTCGGTTTTCCGTGAGTTTCCAACCATTTAAGTTTACCGGAAAGGGTCGGGAACTAACTCTTTCTATTCTTATTTACTGTGGGTGAAGCCCTAATACGTCAGCACAGCAAACCGGTGGTGAGACTGTAGTTTCGTGGAATAATGTCCTGCTTCTTCAGGTTCGAGGATGGCGTATGCATGTTGTTCTCCTTGTATGGATTGGTGTTTTTTCGACCAGGAATTTTTTAGGAATGGACGTTTTCCGAGCTCCGCTTTCCCCAGCCGCGTCGATCACCGGCGGGTATTTGCGTGAATGTTACCCGCGTATTGGCCTACTGCGATCTTCAGCTTCGGCGGATGAGTCCTTCGCGAACGGACATATGGCGAACTCCTCCTTTTCCCCATTTCTCCAAACCCCGTTCCCAGTATTTTTTGAGTAAGACTGGTAATCGTTGTCCCCTTCTATCCCCCCGGTCAAGTGCCCTCGGCTTTATACCAAGAAGCTAAGCTTCGAAATGATTTTACCAGGAGTGTCTCTGGCTTTCTTCCGGGGCGGACGCTTCTGACCTTCCTTTCTAGGCGCATTGATCTTTTGAATGTTTTTGCCTGTCAGGAGCGCGCCGGTTTTGCTCTCTTTGATGTTCATTGGTCTGTGCTTTTCCGGTGGGCGCTGTTGTATTCCCCTGTTGGAGCCTTTTTGGAGAAGAGTGAGTATCAGGTTTTAGTGGATGGTAGTGTGTCGCATTTGTCTGATACGGTCCATTCCGGCTCAGGGGCTGGGTAGGAGGCTGGGAACCGTCTACAAATGTTCCCCCTTACGGTCATAATTGATTTGACCCCCTTAGGGTTATCCCTTCTCACTTACCCGTTCACATAGAGGATCGTATGGGTTGGAATACAGTGAAAACAGGGCTTCCGCGAAAACCCAGATTGGCTGCGGGGGGTCCACAGTCCGAGTAAGAGGAATGCCTCCCCCAGAATCTTTCAGAATTAATCTATGCACTTTTGAGGCCAAATAGGACTCCTTGAATCCAAGTATCACGAGTTCTAGGCTTTGTCCCCATTCTGGTTTCTACCCTCGTGGGGAAGTGCTGATTTTTGCTCCCCATTTTAACGTAGGTGACTCTGGTAGTTTTAGCTAGCATGGTTAGTTTCTATGATCGGCGACGGTTGATGATGAAATTAGTCCCCTTTTCTATATATATCCTCTGTGTGTTGAGATCCTTGGCGAAGTTCAGCACATTGAGTTTCTGACGGCGCATTTTTTCAGTCACCGCCAATTCGCCACCGTCCCCCCTTTTCGCCGCGACGTTCACTGGAGAGAACCCCTCTATAGTCCCCCTCTTCGGCCCAACGCGGCTAACCCCTATGCCTCCCGTTCCCACCCGTTTCCTAACGTGTTACTTTTTATCTACGAAAGAAATCCCTACCTGCCCCGTGACTTCAAATAGCACGTCTTCTCGCATTGTGATGGCCGACTCCTCTCTCTCGATTCCTTCAACCATCCCCTTTCTGATTTTGGCGGGCCTACCTCCGCCGATTTCAAAACCAAAAGATTAACCTCATGGCTCTCCTGATGACCCTCACTGAGACCCAATGTCCTGACATGATCATAATTCTGACTTGAATGTCTCCATGTCCCGGTCCTTGTTGATCCGACTCCCCTTTTTACCTTTGTTCCCGACTCCGCCCCTCCCCCGTTCTCCCCAGGAACCCTTATTCCTGAGAACCCCTTCGTCCCACCCTAACCCCCTCCCTATCCCTCCCCTGTCTGCCAGCACCCCCCTCCTAAGGCCAGATCACCAGATCCCCCCACCTTTCCTGCCGATACGCCCCATTCCCAGATAGTCCTGCTCCCAGTTCGGTTTGAGGTTGTTTCCTTTGTCCCGCCTCCCAACCGTGGCTGCTAACCCCATCAAGTTCCCCTTTACTTCATCTATTCATTGGAACAACTTTACTTTTTCTTGTTGCTAGTAGTGAAACCCGTTCCAAAGTCGTTTCGCCCTGTTGGACTTTTGTTCTAAGAATTTCGAACTCGGGACTTCTATGACTCTCTGTACCCGTTTTCATTAATATGAGTTCTGATGCATAGGGATGCCATCGCGATATCTGGGATGTGCAGCAGTCTCCATTTTTTCCCTGCAAGCGCCCCTTTTCTAAGTGAGTCTTTTTGAAAGGCTGTTTTTCCTTCTTTCCCGGCCACCATCCGTCCGCCCACCCCCCGGCACCCTCTTCTTTCTAACCACACAAAATTTTTCAATAACCCCAGGGACCGCTCCAACTGGCACTCAATCCTCCGACCTTTCGTGCGACAGATGCGCGGTCCGCAGGAAGTTCATCCACTTCAGCCGATCTCCCCCCTGGAGGTCGATGAAATCTTTCTTCGGCCCCAACATCCCCAAAAGGAGCCTCACGAGGGTCGACGAAACAGGTCTGCCTGATGTGCCCCGTACGGCATCCCTTTTTTAGTGGTCGTCGGCGAAGATACTCCTTTCCCGCGCGTCCTCTTCTTTCCCCCACGTAAGCGCCATCTTTCCACCCTCGGCAATTCAGCATCCAACCGCTGTCCTGCGTACAATATAGATTTTCTGTGAATAGTAATAGCCCGCTTCCTCCGATCTATCTCAAGCCCAAAATGAATTTAACATTATGAGTCGCCTACCAATCAAACATGTTTGATCTCCGCGTTAGACCCCTCTCTCCGCGAAGGAAGAACCCACTTGATGCTCATTCTTTAGTATATAAAGGCACAGTTCAACCCAGACTCTCGTGCTGTGATCTCTCTTCGAAATCACAGACCCGCCCCGACACACGGCCCGTAGGCGTGGGCAAAGATCTCCTACCCATGGGGAAGTTTTTCTCCCGCCGTTCAATTTCCTACACATTTTTACCGATAGACGGAGAGTGCGTGACCGCCACATGCTCAAAATCCCCTCCCTTTTTGCCCCTGACGTTTGAAATCTACAAGTCAGAGCATATTTCCAGTTCTCCCCTGTGCCATTATTTTCGTGCGCGGACGGCAAGCTAATCCTAGACGCAATTTTAACTTGAGCTGTTTCTACCCCGCTGCCCGCAGAACCTCTGAGACCCCGAGCTTTTTTTTTAAAAACCGCTCACATCCTTCCGCGGCCCTTCACTGTTTGGTGCCCAATCCTCCGATCGCCTCTTTTCAATCGCGTGCCAAGAAACCTTTTTCGACTAGTCCCCATACGGCATTTTTCAGAGCTCCCCTCAGATTGCACTTCAAATGGGTCATCAGCCAAAGTCTACCGCTTCCCCTTTGATGACGTTACCCTCAACTCCCATATTTAATTCGCACTGTCAGCTTTCTCCCTTTTGAAACGGCCCCTACGGACAGATGCCGTCGCTGATTCCACTCCTTTCTTACCCCCCAACTCCCCCGATAGTTCTGTGAGAACCCCCTCCCACAAATATGGAACCATTCCTCACACCCAACGCAAATATGTAACTCTGGCGAATCTTCCCATACTCAATATTCCTTTGACTTTCCCGCAGACCCCCAGAGACTGTGTATCACTTCCTTCCTTACCTAAATACTTCCATCCTTTTTTTTTTAGAGATAAAGGAATTATTGAAGTTTTTGTTTGGAGATTTCTTCAACCGTGCCTGTCTGGGACTACTTGCTCTCTTAACCCCAATATAGTTTTTTGTCTTCCTTCCAGTTTTGCCATGATGAAGTTTCTTCCGAACGAGTCGGGGCATTTATCCCCCCTTGCTTTTTTCAGGATTTGTTCTTGCATCTCTGACCAATTGCCCTTTTAGGGTTCCCCCCAATATGATCCAGACGTGCTTTACGCCCGATGACCAATTCTTTTCTTTTTCCAGCATGAAACTTTCTTATTCGCGCTTTGTTTGGGCAATATGGATAGTTGACGTGCAGGGCGCTAGTTACTTTTTTTTTTGGAGGCCCCTTGTTTTATGATGATTCCTCCTTAGTTGCTTTTAAACCAAAATTAGTCCAGATGTCCCTCTCTGAGGCGTCTGTTGTTTACTTTTCTCCCTCCGTTTCCAAGAGTTTTCTTTATGGTGTCCATCGAGTATTGTAACATGTTTGTGTAGGCTCTTACAACTATTCGACAGCTTCCTCTGAAATTGCTCTGGATCGACTGCTCTTCGCTTCCTTTTTGTGATTCCCCGTTGCCCTAGTTGACTAATTTGCCGTCCCTTGTCTTGGGAGCTACGACTCGAGCTGGTTTTTTTCGATTTCCCCCCCCCTTCTGAAGTCAGGCTCTCTGCGAACTTCAATGGAGTTTTCTTTGGCCAAAACGTCTCCTCCTCTTTTTGATTGTCCCCCTTCCTTTTTCTCATATTCTGCGCTCATATCTTTCATTCCCTGCACGCTCTTTTGCGTTGACTGCCTTTTTGTTATCCCTTCCCCCAGCCAAATTGTTCTTGCCTACTTTCTCCTTCTCCACTCCCTTTTTTGTTGTCCTTCCCTTGTCCCAGAAGTGAATTGCAGAATTCGCTCTCTTATTAAGGACAACGGTTATGGAGATACATAGTAGACCTTTTCGGCCATTACGGCTGAATAATTCCCCCTCGGCAGATGTTCCTCGAGCGTTAGATTGAGATTAAGTTTGTTAGGCTACACTAGTTTTCATTTACGCACCTCTCATGGTGTGTACCCCCCTCCCTCTTGTTTACAATCTCCATCACGCATCGGCGGTGAAAGATCGGAGTCCCCCTTCACGTAGGATGTCCTTGTCAAATATTAGTAAGTATTAAATCTTAACTTGGATTTATTCTGAGCCTATTCTCGGCTTGCCTCTTGTTTTCCCGATGTGTGTGATCCTTACTACAGGTAGACCTAACGGGTGGGTTAGCCTGTAGTTCTGATGCTTTCTCTACGGCGATGAGAGGGCGCACTATGTAGTAAGAGTCGGACTTTAGCTTTTTTGTTTGTTCTATCATTGTGGCTTGCTTTTTTTGAACAGCCTTTACTTTTGGAATGGGGGACTTTGGCGGTTTATTGCCGAGACGAAGGAAGGCAACCCTTTTGCTCTTTACTGCCTTGGATACATTTGTTCTTTGACATCTTGCTTCAGGCTTATGTTCACTCTGTGTAAGTACGGCTATGCACTCCGCCCTACTCTCTGGCACGCCGAGGCTTTGAAGAGTGTACCCCGGAACGCCTAGTTCGACCTTCCCCCCTGGTTATTACCCCCTCGGAAGGGCGACGCTGTTTTTGTTAACGGCGTAGACACCCCCAACGCTGGATAAAACAATACGGATGGCGCTCCCCCACGATGTTGAAAATTTCCTTTTTTTAACAGGTGGCCCTTTCGTTCTTTGAGCTGCCGCGTCCTCTTTCAATGATTTTTCACCTCCTCACAACACTTATGAGATATCTTTTTTTTTATCTTCCCCCGGCTTCTAGGCACAGTGTTTCTGTTTTTGACTTTCTTTCCTCCCCGCTCAGGGTGATGGAGGCCGGAGTTCCGTTTTAGGGATCGTTTTTTGGGCGTGTTCAATCGTCTTCTTCTCGGTGTCTGTTGTTTTTGATTTTCTTCCCTGCGGTGGACCATAAAGGCTCCTTGCGATGGCTTTGAATTATGTGAACCCCAACCCCTCGCGCCTCCCATTTTTGTGATAGGCTTATTCCTTGCTGTCTGCTTCCGTTTTTCTAATTTCTCTGCATATACTTTCCATGAGGATCTTTTTTCTCCTCTTTGCTTCTTCCCCCCACACTTTCCTTTTGTTGCCTGAGATTTCGCGAGATCATCCAGCGAGCCATATCTTGCGAAGATAAGGCTATTAGCTATTTTTCCTTCCATTGGCGGGCGTAGAGGCCCTCGTGCCATCGTTTCCTTTTCATCAAGAAGTAGCGCTGTGTCCTTTTCCTTTTGAGCCACGTGGTCCCTTTGGTTTTTTGGCGGATGAGTTTTGCCTCCTAACGTAAGGGTGTTCTCTTGGCGAGTGCCGACGCATTGCCCTTTCCTCCTGCCTTCGACCTACTAAGGTCCTCGCCTGTGAATCGATTTATATCGATTTTTTTTTGATCATCCTTCCCTGGTTTCTCGCACGTGCTCATTCAACGGAGAAGTTACAACACCATTCCCCCTTCGAATTCTGCCCCTACAGACTTCCGAAGAGGGCCCAATCTTCATAGTATCCCCCACTAGCCCCCCCCGGCGGAGCACCCCGTATCCACCGCTGCATTTTTGATTCTTTATTGAACTAATCTTGGCATACGAATGCCCCTTGCTCACATAGGCTGCTTTTTTTTCTCCCATTGCGACTTTCACTTGACGCTTGATCTCAGCCTATACTCTCATTGCTTGTTTGGATCGCTGCTGCCAACCCCTCCCCCCTTTTCCTGGGAATTGAATGACGATGATGAGCCATTCCCCCCTTCTCTGCTCAATTGATTCGCTTTTTCTTTCTGCTCACCCTGTTTTAGTCACCTTGGCAGGAAGCCCCTTCCGCCCTGCCTGTTTTTTCCCGCGCTATCCCCTTTCCTTTTCCTCAATAATTAGTCTCAACTCCCCTCCCAGTCCACGAGACCCTACCCTGATTTGCCATCCACCCCTCGCTTGACTGGGCCAGCCCGAGGCCCTCCCAAATTCGCGCTTCCCCATTTAAGAAGGCCTCGCACCTAAAGTTTTCTCGTTTCATCCTTATTTCCTAGTCCTTCCGCGTACCTTCCGTATCCACTCTGGTAAAACACCCTTTTCCCCCTGGGGATTCACCAGCGCACTAGCCCCCCTCTCGACCTCCCCACCCCCTCCACCCCCCCTTTTTCCACCCCCCCGAGTGGTTTCCCACCCCCCCCCCCCCCCCCCCCAGCCACCCACCTCCCCCCCCCCCCCCCAAGCCATGCAGAACCGTGTGCTCTTTCTTTCCTTCCCAACGGCGATCCTTTACGATTTTCTCTCCCCAGCTCTGCGTTCCGCCGCTGAAGAATAGGGGACATCGCGCGATATTTTGGACCTCGTTTTTTCGGCATCAGCGAACTGACCCTTTTCCGTTCCCATCGCCTTTTTATTTCGCCCTCTTCTGGCGGAGCGTCTTTTTTTTTTTTAAAAGAAACCGCAAGTCTCCCTTTCCGCCATTCTTCTCGACCCCCCAGCTCAATAACAACTTGCCAAACAACTTGTCTCCCTCACGGACCCTTCGTGTTTACCTTCTCTACGAAGGGAACTTTTCCTCTCCCTCTCTCCCCACCGGTTTTGCGGCTTAGCCGTAGGCTTAACCACATACCCCTCCCCCACAAATCCTTGGAATCGAGGATCTCACTACCCTCCCCCGTTTCGATATACTGTCGGTCCCTCTCGCGTTTTTCCCCCTTGGTCGGCAAGCAGACTTTGGCCCGCCTCTTCTATCCTCCTGATCGAGCAACCTCGGCCCTCTCTCTATGATTTCAAAACGTTTCTCCTCCTTCCCTATCGCCTCCCCGTCCTCTTAATACGAGAGCTGTATTGACCTTATGGGAAGCCTCCCCCCCCCCCTCCTCCCCATAGGCGGTAGTGCTGAATTTCAATTTCAAACGTCACAATTGCTCTATTTTCTTTTCCCTGAACAAAGTAAGTTACAGCAACTGGGACCCTAGATTTCAGCAGATTTTTCGCCCCTCCGAAGACCAGCTTCTTCCCTCACAACGGATAGGCCCCGTTTCATACCTTTCCTTCCACTGCAGATCTCTTCTGCCGAGAATTCAACCCAAAAAGTTCCCCCCTTACCATTTCTCTAGTGTATATCCCCGCGACCGACAGGACCCCCTGCCACCCCCCCTATAAAGTATTAATACCAACGTCATCTCAGTCCTCTGTAGCAGTACTCCTCGGAGGTTTCCGACACCTTCACCCCTTCCCCCTTTCCCTACCCTTTTCTAGTCCTCCCCGCGCGCTCCCTCCTCCCCTTCTGAGCTCAGATTTTTTCAAACTCTTCCCACCCCCCCTACATCAACGTCTATTTCCAGCAAATGTTTTTACATCGAGCTTGTCCTCGATCTGAACCACTTTCAGAACACAACTTCTCTCGCGCCTTTGCAAGTCAGCGATTCCTTTCTTTGCACACGCAAGATGCCCCCCCCTTCACTGCTCTCCTCCCTGATTTCCCCACACACGAAGTAGTTCTATTTTCGATACTGATCTTCCTGTTTCAAACCGTTCCCCGGGCCCATTCTGCCGGTTCTTGTCAGCGCTACATCCCAACCGAACGTTTGCCCGACTCGTTTGCTTCCCATATTGTCCCATGTACCTTGTTTTTCTCCACCCATCTGGGCAAGTCAGAACCCCCCCCCCCATTTATTTTTCTATAGTCTCCCCCCTTATTTTACTGATTTTATTTATTTTTGACCTCTTCATGTCACAGTCTCTACTTTGACCATTTGATGCCTCGCCCAACTTCATCGGAAATTCTGCCCCCTTTTCTCTTCTCCTCCTCCTACGTTTGCTTTTTTTCTCTTCACGACCAGCTGCAAACCATAGCTCTTTTTGTCTCATGACGAACACCTTTGAAGTCGGGGTCTAGTCTCCCCCCCTTTCGTTTTCTTCTTCAATTTTTTTGCCATTTGTTTCTCCTTTCCAATGTTTTATCAACCGCTTCGGGGTCGCTTTATTTCCCTTTGAAAGATCGGCTCCCTTCCTCTTGGTTGTCAATTGCTTCCTGATCGAAGTGTCACGACTGTGTTTTGGTTCTTCATGACAGGCTATTCTTATTGCGATCTGTGCATCTCTATTGCCTAGGAAATGAATTTTCTTTTCTGGAGTAGTTTCCCTTTCTTGTGTGAAGCCCTCTTTTCTCCAGGCGTCGGCCCCTTTACAAAAAACAATTTTCGAATTCCCCTTGTCGTGTTTTATTTTCTATTCTTGTGAGTAGATTTGCGTCGCTGTTGTTCTTCTCCATTATATAGCAGTGGCGGTAGTTTTTGACTTTATTTCGCGGACCGAGGTCCAGCGCCGCCCTTTTCTTGCGGGCTCTTGAATGTCTCTTGTTCTCTTTTTCGGAGAAGTTAGATTTGGCTGTTCAGTTTCTCAGTCTTCGTCCTTTCCTTTGTGTTAGTTAGCGGAAAACTTTTTGTAGCGTCTCTTCTATCGTCTCAACTGTGTAGCCGATTCTTTCCCGTACGCTACTTTGCTCTTCCCTCTCTTCTTGTATCTTATATCTTCCGCATGCTCCGTGTACTCTGTGTTTTTTCACCCCCCCTTACCTCTCTGAATCCAGCAGTGTTTCTCCCTTCCTACTCCTTCCATCTTTGATCTTGTGAAGCTTCCAAGATTTAAAGCAGTCCCTGACCTTTTTTGAGAGGCTCGTCTATTTCCGAGCGTCATCCACTTTTCCTCTCTCTCCTCGCATGGCGGTTGAACCGGTCTTCAAGGTTTCACTAGCTTTCTATGTCAGCAGCTTTTCGGGAACTGCTGATTGTAATAACGGACTGGAGACTTTGCGTAGAGGTCCTCCATTTCTCCTCTCTTGGCGTTTGGTGTCTGGGCCTACCTTCTTTTTCGATGTTTTTGACCTAACTCTACTTCCCCCCTGTGTTGTCGATGTCTCCCTTCCTTCCTGCGAATCTCACAGAGTTCCCTCCAGTGTCGCGAGTTTGGTTCTTCAGTTCTTTTAAGATGTGTCTCGGCCTTTGTCTCTTTTCTTTTTTTATATTTTTCCCGGGTATGCATGGAGTTCCTTGCTACTCCGGTCGCGTCCTTTCCCTATCCTCTTTAACCGTCCGCTCACTTTCTTTGAAATCATCCCCGATTTTCCTGATATGCGCGGTTTCCCCCCTCCGGATCTCAGAGCGTGCTTTACTCCTTTTCCTCGCCTTTGAACTCGGCTATCTTCGCTTTCTCGATTCGTCTGTGCTGCCCAATCCCCCTAGCGGACGGGCGAAGTGTTAAACGGCGTTGCAGACCTCTTCACCTTCTGCCTAAACTTTTGATACCCCTCCGTACCCCTATCTGTTTCTCCTACTTAAGCTTTTTTGGATCGTCGCCATTTTTCTGACGGCTTCCCTCAGTTTCTGATGAACCTCGAGAAAAACCCTTGTATTGCCGCGGTCTTTCCATGAGATTTCTCCCTGTTTATGTTCTTATATGCTGCTGGCGCTCTGGTTCCTTCTTCTCCTTTTCTTCTCTCAGTTTTTCTCTTTTATATCGGGGTGACGCAGCGGCTCGGATCCCTCCTGTGGAGGTTTTTTAGTGAAGTGTCGGCTCTGACCCCCCCCCCTTTGGCTTTGCTAGCGGCGCATGGTGACTTCTTACCAGGTGATCTTCACTCACTCATAATGAGCTGCATTATCTTCGGGTTCTACCTATTCGCTCTCATTCCTGAGGATTTGGGACATCGCGCGGGCGGGATCGTCTCCACCAAGCATGAGTTTGGCGGGGTCTCTTAGCGCTCACTCGGCCCAAGGGGACCTCCGCGGGGCTAAGAATCACGGCATCCCCTTATCTGCTTTCTCGGCGGAGGCCACTCATTTTGTTTTAGCGAACGTACAGACTTTCGGGGCGGCAGTCGGAGAACTCGTTCGACGTGGGGGTTTCCTCTTTTTTCGGAGTCGATGACCATTTTTTTCCCTTAACATGGTCGTGAGGGTATTTTAGATTATGGGACGTTCCGGTTCCTTTTCTTTGGCTCCCCCTTTTCATTCTTGCGACCGCCCCAGATCTCCTTTCAGCCTCTCCGTGTGTTTGATTCTCTCAATTTTTTTGCGTCAGCCTTCAACCATTCTTCGAAAACCGGAAAACGTCCCCGCCTCCTTTGCACCGCCTCTTCAAAATTTAGTCCCCATTATAGAACCGGCAGGCCCCACCTTCTCCTTTCAAAACGACTATTATTTCACCCCGACCCTATTCGCATTTCTCCTGGGAATTGAATGAAATTTTACTCAGACAGCGACAATTACCCTCCCCCTTTTCTCTTAGCCTCTTCTTCGCCCCTCTTTTATGTAGATTTTGATCTCTCTGAATCTCCTTTCCCCCGCAATTATGATTGTGTGGGTTGCTTTCTACAGCACCTACCCCTGAGCAAACCCCGTTTCCTTTTTGAGACTTGCGCATCTCATGTGAACCCATGAGATTCCCCTCCTTGATTCTGACTAGTACCATTTGCTCCTGTTCACCTTTCTCTTTCTCCCGACCCGCCTGCAGCTTTTTTTCCCCTCGATTCATTCTCAATTTCGAACATGAGACCACCTTTCTTAGCATCCTCCCGCGAAACGACCCTCTCACCCCATCCCTACACTGCCCCGTCCAGAAACGCGTGAAGTTCCACCTCTCCGACAAGTTTAAATGAGTCTCATGCCGTCCCCCATGAGACAGATAGGCACGCCCCTTCCCTTGTTGGCGTAGGTTTCCTTCTTTTTAGGAGTTCCTCAAGTAATTGATCTCACCCTATGGGAAACTACATTTTTCCTTCCCTTAGTTGATCTTGTATCAACTTTGTTTAGGAAGCTGTGCTTCTTACCCCCCTCGAGCAATCTTGGTAAGCCTCAGTTTTATCCCTCCTACCTTCCCTTCCGATTCCCTTCGCTCGCCCTGCGTTCCGATGAATATGCCCCACTCGAGATCTTTTCCAAAGGGCCCTCCGACCTCCCGTTGCAACGCCACCTGTTATCTGTTCCGATCAGACGCGCTGGATGTCTTGACCCTCCTTTCGAGGAACTCCACCAACGCACATCCATCCTGTCCACCTTCTCCCCCCCCCCCCAGAAACCCCTGCCACGATCGCCGGACAAACGCAATCCTAGGATATTCCATTTCGTGCGCATCCTTTTCTAGTGAATTCAAGGGATACGGACATTCAGACCATACCTCTCCCCCCCCAGTTGTGCAGGTCGCCTGACTAGTAGGCTCCCCTCCGAAACCAGGCGCAGACCGGGCTTCTCCCCCTCAGAAACTCTATTACTAATTGCTTTTACCCACCTCTTCTCACAAGTGGACTTTCTTCCTCCCCTCCCCTGCGGGCCCAGCGATCTTTTTTTTTTAAATACGAAGAATGTCAACCCCTTCTAGATCAGATGACAAAAGACCTTCCCTTTACCTCCCCCCCTTCCTCCATATGGATCGACTTCGATACGCCATTCCTTTATGAGAGATCTTCTCAACTTCTGTTGAATTCCCCCTTTAACAGATTCCGGGTGAATGACCCTCTCCTCAGGCCACGAACCCTGTTTTGCTGGGGTCCCTTCGTCCGGAACAAAGGCAACAACCACACAGTTTCCCTTTCGGCGGAAGAGCTTTCTAAGAGAATACCTCGGAACTCCCAACGGCCCTTTGGTCCAGACCTGCCTAACCCCCATGTGTGCCCCCTTTCTTGATCTTCGCGACCCCCCCCCCCCAAATTTTTTTCCCTCCCCCCACTTTGAGGAGGACGTACCTCGTTAACCTTACCCAAAAGTCGACATCAGAACCTACCCCCCTTTCTCCTCCCAGCTCGCAGCCCCAGATCCCGGTCATCGCCCTTTGACAGTGACTCGTTACAAACTCCCAACTCCACCCTACGTGTATCCTGGCTGCACCCCGCTTTTTCGTCCCGCAGAACCTCTTCTTCTTTTAGAGATGACGATTTTAAACTCCTATTCTCTTAAAGTTTTGTGTATTCCCCTCGATTTTATTTTCATAGCTTAATTCCCCCACCTGGGAAGTCGAGCGGCCAGGAAGCGTAAAGCGCATGTTTCTGGCTGCTTCCTAATAGGAGACCGCTGATACTTATTCCCTTTCATCCCACCGAAGGTCCTTTTCCTTTTTCATACAAGGAGCTGATGTTGATGTAACCCGTCCCACCCCTTTGCCTGCTTGTCCCTGCTCCATCTCAACCAAGCCTGCGTCACCGACCTTTGAGACAAAACGTTCCGGCCTTCTCACACCCTTTTCCTTTCCCCTTCTGACCGAACCAGACACACCTGACTCTGGCTCTCCTCTTACAGACTTCATTGATTCCTCTTCATTTCCAAAAAAAGTCGTCTTTCCTGCCCCCCTCCTTTTTTTCATTTTTCCTTTTTTACTCCTTTTTTGATTGGAGTCCCCCTCCTAAAGCATCGTGTGCTGCGCCCCTCTTCTTAAGTCAGGGAAGAGGAAGACGATTTCCAGATTTCCCGTGGTTTGTTAGGCCTTAGCCCGATTTTGGAAGAACGCCGTGTTTTCTCAGAACAGAGGAGGGGTCTTGATTTTGAAGATACAGCTTCTGAATCGTACTGCCTGTCCCAAATACCAGAGAACGGTACTAGTACTGCTTCAAATGCTTGGGTAATCAGTCGTTTTAGCCAGGGCACCCCGCTGTGCGATCTCTTTTCCTGACTTAGTGCTCGTTCATGCGGCATTTCTATATAGTACTTCTTTTGCGAATGTTCTTTATGATCTCCACCAATTCACTCGGCATTTCCCCCAAACAAAAGGTTTGGCAGCCTAATTAGTGTAGATGTGTTTTATCTTCCAGAGCGTTAGAACTTTTTCTCTCTGAGGGCGGTATGTCTCGTTTGACCCAGTCGAACCCTTATAGTTTTCGTGGTCGGGGTACGCTTTCCCGAGTCCTACCCCTTCGATGACGCTATGTTCCTGTAGATTTTTCCCCCCCCTCTACTGTTGTATCTTTCTTCCTTGAGCTGAGTTGTTCCTATTCTTCGCGTCGATCCAGCAATCTGATGTTCTTTTCTCTAACCTTTTGTTGGAGCGCGCTCTGGACTTCCCCATGTGGTTTTCTTGAGATTTCCACGAATCCGGAGTCCTTTTTCTACTGATACCTTATGTATTTGGCGATCATATCTTTCCTTTCGCTGTGGACTGTTTTCCCATTCCTCCGCTTCCCCATCAGAACTCCCTTCCCCTTATATATAGCCGGTACCCTCCTCCTCTTTTGTGTAAGCTTGACGTTTCCCCTCACTTTCGTCGGACTTCCTTCTCGCGCGGGGGAACTTCGCTTTTCTGGATGTTCTCCCTCGTCCTCGCCGTGCTTGGTCATCAGCCTACTTGATTGCGTGCACCTCGATGCGTCGACTGCAGCTCTCGCTTGGCCCGCTTGCTTGTCCTCCCGCGCACTGTGCGGACGTTTCGATTCTTCAAGAGTAGTCTGCATAGAATACACGAAACGCTCTCTTCAGGGTTGACTCCGTTCCGGCGCGTACTTTTTGTTTAGTATACTAACAGACACCCTGTGTTTTTGTAGGTCTTCCTTGTTCTTGCTTTTCCGGTGTCGCGCACACAAGTGTCTGGATTTTTTTTTTTTTGAGTTGGATGTCCTTTATTCGCATTTTTCTTTGATCTGGTTGTCTTTACTAATGTTTTTTCCCGGGATTGTTAAGACTTGACGGGTTCTCTCCGGTACGAAGGACCCCCTAACCCCCCCCCTTCGTATTCCAACATGATTTTTCCAAGGTTCCAATTCGCCCCCTTTATTGACCTAAATAGCTTCCTATCCTTCTCCTGATGGCATCCTCGCTTCCGTGAGGAGTAGTGACGAAGTCTCGCGACTTTTCATAGGAATTTTCCCTCCTTGAATCTCGACTCTTCGGCTGCCACCCTCACACGTTCGGTCTAATTGTAACTTCTTTGCAGACCTCAGCCCACTCAACTTGTTATTTTCAAAAAAATCCCCCAGATGTCTTTTTCAACTTTTGATTCCCTGGGCATCGGGATGGAGCCATTTTCTCCGGATTAGGTGCGGTAACCCAATTGACCATGGAACAACCATGAGCAGTTTCCCCATTTGTTTCCTTATGAGCGGACATGGTTTCGCTTCTTTTCTGCTGGCATCTTAGGGCTGTAGCTTTAGGAGCGTCGATCAGTTGCTTTTCCCCTTTCTACGTGTCGTGCGCCCCAGCGGTTTATATGGCTACTATTTTGGATTCTGTTTCGAAGAGAAGTCTTCGTTCTTAAAGGTTGGTGTGACTCTGAAATTTTTTTTTCCAGGCTCAATTTTTTTCAGTTCGGCCGAGCCTCATTTCTTCGCTTCTCATCGGTTTATTCGGTTATCAGGGGGGTATTTCGGGCGGGTTGCCCAGTTCCACCCAGTGAGCTTTTGCTGGTTCCATTCGATTTCTCATCTTCCAAGGAGGAGCCTCCTCTTTTCAGAACCTGAACTTTTGACCCGGGGACGCGTTGGAAGTCCCAATCATCCCTCTCCCTAGAGACAGTACACTTTCACGAAGTCGGAGCGTATGCTTTTTTCGTGCCTCATGTTGTTCTGAGTATTCCTTGTCTCTTGATACTTTGAACGTCGGGCGGGATGGTCGTGTTCTCCTTTAAGTCCCGTCCCCCCTTTGCTCGGCAAGGTGAATTGCTGACGTTCTACGTGATCCCAACCAACCCTGTCTGGGTTTGAGCTAACATTTTTCTGCCGTGCAGCAAATTCATCAGGTCCTTCCCCCTGAACAACTCCCCTTCCTCTGCCCCCCTCCACGCGACCCCACAATTCAACTTCCTAGACCAACCCCACAAACACGCCTGCCCCCCAAGTCTTTCTCCCACAGATCCACGAATCCCCCCGGACCGACTTACTGTGCCCTCTCGACTATCTTCTCTTGGAACCCGATGCGCATGCCTCAAACCCTTTGGACTCTTTTATTAGCCCCCTTCCTTCTTTTTGACGATGACCGGTCATCATCAACCCGACATTTCCTGTTTTTTTTCGGGGCTCCACCCCCCCCTCGCCCGTCAACCACCGACGATCCTCATGACCCTTCGACTCTCGAACCCCCGGACCTCGGACTTCCTCATGATTCTATAGTGCCGACCCCCCGTTTCGTTGCACGGGGTCACCTGTCTCCGACCTTTGCCACTCCCGTTGTGAGGGGTTCCCCGCTACGCATATCGTCCCCCTCAATACAAATTCGTCGCTCCCGATGCTAACCCGAAGGTCTCCAAACCGCTGCCTATCTGAGCCTCCCGTTCTTCCCCTATGTTTGAGACGGCGCCCAGGCACCCATCAACCCATTCCTTCTGGAAAAACATTCAAGTTTCCCCTTGCGCAACAAGTTTCTCTAGAATTAGGGCCTGCGTCCCTTCGAAGTCCAAAGTTCCGCACTTGTCCCCCATTCCCCCTCTTTAGGGACCCCATCTGGAGACTCCCCAGAGGTTTGACTCTTTAGTGTTACAGTCAGTTAAAGGAGTACTCCCTCTCCATTTTTTTCGTTGCAGCCCACGAATTTCTCCCCAACCTTTTCTCTCCCCAATCGATTCTTCCCTCGAAGCTCTCGTTCCTTTAATCTTCGTTAAATCCAGTCCCGATTTTGAATCTAGTGCCTCCCCTGCGACCCTGTAACTTGACACTCGGTTTCCTGCCCTCCCCCTCCAGAAAGCTTTGTCTTTCTGAACGTCGGCGAACTAAACCGCCGTAAATTTCAAAATGTCTGCCACACCCCTTTTCTCCCATACTACACCCTTTTTCAGCATCGAGAAATTCTCCCTTTCCAATCCGGCGCACTTTCGTGAATCTTCTCCGCAGCTTCTCCCATTACCTCGACAACGTGCATTTTTATTTTCAGTACGTATAGTACTTCACACCCTCCACCCCTCTGCGCGCTGCCCCTCGTTCCTTCATGCACATCTTAGCATGCTGGGACTAAGAAAGAGTCTCCCCTCTTTATTTCTTCCTCAGAATCAGCGGGCCGTCCAACTACCTGCATCGCCTGACTCAGTTTTAAACAAGACAAGCCGAGTTCTCTCAACTTACTTTTCAGCCATCCCCTGTCTTTGACATCGTAACCGATTTACTACCGCGCCGTTCCCCTGCACTATGACCCTTCTTTTACCTAACAAAGCTCCCTGCTAGTGCTGCCCGCGATAAGGCTTAACCAATTATTGATATCTTTTCGTCCAAAAGCAAGTTCACACCGGCCCCCCCTCCTTTGGAAGTATTCTTCTGCTAGCCAGAATTACTTAGCTCCCCCCTTCCCTTATTCTGTGGGCACAGGACTCAGAATACCTTGATCCTTGTATCTCGCCGCGACCTTCTCCCCCTTTTACTCCCCCTAACCGCTGGTGGATTAGAGCAAATCTTCAATCCCCCCGCCTCGGCACTTCTCTCCCCCCCCCTATCGAAGCCCTTTTTTTCCGAAGCCTAGACCCTTTTTCTCTCTTCTGGCGGACTCTTAATCGGACTCCTCCTTTCCACTACACCTCTACCCCCGAGATGGTTAGCTCTAACTATTCCCGGAACTCGCTTAACCTCTCTAGATCATATCAAAACAAGCTACTAACGACCGTTTAACTTGACGCCCACCGAGTTTATGTGTTCAAAGCCGATCCATGCTAGATAACTTTTACTCCCCCCCCACCATGAATCGAATCGAGCCCCACCCTCCCTACTTTTCCGATCTCATGTGATTTGCCACTCCCCTATAGCCTCCCCCCCGCCTTCAGGATGAAGACACCAAGTCTTCTCTCTCCTCACGAGGACGACTGAGCTTTGTTTTGATTGATGACACAGCCCCCGTATGTGACCTCCCCCCTCCTTCGCGCTTCAAGCATCTTAACACAAGCCCTTGATCCCCATCGTTCTTGAGAAAAAATGTTCCCCAAACCCCAACTTTGCCAATCCTGCCCGAACATTGACCCCCAACTCCCTTTTTTCCCCCCTTTCTAGCGTCACAAGACTTCCCTGACTCTTCAATCGAACCCCACCGCTCCGCGTTACCCGTGATTCTTTATCTCTCTTTTCATCCCCTTCCCTTTGAGGAGAGATAAATCATTTCTTTCCCTTGCAGAAGTGCGGTGTGTGGCGAGAATCTTACCCCTCTTTAATGCGAGAGTCGGACAGCCAGCGTCCCTCTTTCTTGTCGGTCATATTCCTCCTTGGGTGGTTTAAAGGCCTGGTTATAACCCAGACACGATTTGAGAAGGCGTGGTTTGACTGATTCCTTCTCAGTACGCCGGAATTCTTATTCCTTTAAGGTTTACACACCTCCCTCAGTTTTTTTGCAAGTTCCATTGTTCTTTTCCCGTTGTATCCCCGCAGACGTAGAGTTTTTTTTTTCATTCTGTGGCAATAATTATCTTAATCGTGTCCTTGAGTTTAGATGGAATTCTTTTCACTCCTTTTTGGTATCGAGAAGAGTCGTTTCACCCCAAATACGTCGTCCTTTTACTTCCGCTGTAGGCTCTTTTTCTCTCCCCAGCAGTGTAGCATTTTTTTTCTCTCGGAGATTGCGCTTTCAGACCATCTATTTCAAAGGAGGTAGTTTCCCCGTTTCGCAGACCGAGTTTCCTTCTATGACCACGGCTGGGGACTTCACCTTCTTTTTTTCAGATTTTGTAGAATTCATTCTTCCTTTGTTCCAATTTCCCCTTTTCGAAGTAGGTAGCGCCCTCTCCCCCTCAAACAAAAAGAGTAGTGATTCCAGTACACTTTGTTAGTACACCCCGAAGAACGCCGGGGTAGGCGATTGGTGACAACTCCGCCTACCGGTTTTTTGATCGGACGAGGAAATTCTTTCCTTCTTTTCTATTCTTCCTAACGAGCAGTTCTTGTTGTTTCCCTTGCCTTTTTAACACGGTCCCTCAGACAGCGCAATGTTATTGCCTATCTTCCTCTTTAAGAACCAGGACTGTTGTGAATTAGTCCCCCCCTTAACCGCACAACCTACTATTTCGCTCTCGCAATTCGTGAACCATCGCTATTCGATTCCCCCCTCGAGATTTTGTGTGACGACATGAATGGCTGTACCTTACCTATTGAGAGGTTTCCCCTCCTTCCTCTATGGAATGAAGTCCCCGCGGTTCCCGCTGACTCTTTTTCCTACCGAGTACCACTTGATACGCTTTAAGTGTACATCATGTTGCTTGAAACTTTTGTTTCTTTTGAGTCGACCTCCCCCTCCCTCTCTTGTTTTCGCGGGTTCTCTAAGAAGTCAGGACCCTCCCCTGTGTTTCCTAGTTCTGAATGTCTTTCCTGAGTGAAAGAGCAAGCTTAAACGCAAGTGTCGCCTGTCTGGTTTGCAGGTGTCTGTTTGTTTCTGTTGGTTTTTCTATTGTGGTTAGACATCTTAAGGGGACTATGTATCTTGTTTCTTTCTGGCCTCGACAGGCCGCCCCACAAATCGCTCCCTCTCTAACTCACCGGGCTGCCCCATTTCGTTATCTGATTGATGTACCGCGGAGAGTGATTTCCCCCTTCTCCTCAGCGGCTTCGTTTCCGCAGAGGCTTCTTGGACAATTCGTCCTCCCGTTTGCCCGTTCGCACTTTTCCAATCACACCTTTTGCGGGAGGCGTCGTTGCGCCCTCATGCAAAGGCTTTCTACGGTGTTACCAGAGCTTCAATTCACTTCAGCTTTGAAACCTTTTTACAGAGTGGTCTGTTTTTCGCCTTTTACGTGTCTTGGACCTCTTTTCTTGCTGATAAAGCGTTCTTTTTTAAACCTTTATGCTCTTTTTGTTTTAAGGCATGCTAGGTTCCAATTTTCTGGGAGCTCTTTTCATGCCTAAGCGGTTTGCTGTGGGCTTTTTTTTTTCTAAGTTTTTTATTGGTTTTTACTTCTTTCCCTGGATCTTTTTTTTATTTTTCTGGTAGAAGGTGGAGCTTCTCGCTGGCCATACTTCTCAGGTCCTGATGTCGGCGGTTTGTGAACCTGCGCCAAATGGTGCTCTTCGATTTTTTATCAGTTTTCTTCTTCTCAATTCGGGTTATCATTTTCTCATAGACTCTTTTGAGTATTTTTGCCTCTCCTCGGTGCGGGACCTTACAAGTCTAGAATGGTGGGGGATTCTCCCCGGCTGCCTCAGTAGCGGGGATATCATTTTCAGCCTCTTTAGGCACAGGGGGCGTCGGGCCTCTTCCGCGATCCGTCGCTCCCCTCAACCCCCTCAAGAGTACTGTTTGTCCTTTCCCACATAGTTTTCGCAGACGGTGGTTGTTATTCTTTGCGGAGTCGATTGAGTTTTTTTTTTCACTTAGGAGGATTTCTGGTAGGTGCGCGCATTTTTCTCTCCGGCGACGTTGAATTGATTTACGTTCCATTGAATATTCTATTTTTCCTCTCCTCCGTTTGTGTTTTCCCTTTTTCCTTGATCTACGATTTTTAAAACTTTTTTTGCCCCCCCCCCCCCCCCCTTTGCATTAAAGGAAACGTCCCATGCGACCTCCCCCGCCTCCGCCTTTCCCAAAGGTGGCAACCCCCCTACTCTTCTAACAAACCCTCGTTAGATATCAAACCTCGACCTAGAAGACACACTCTCCTTATTTTCTCCAGCTGTATTTCGACGGGCATCGCAATTTTACGAAAAGTGAGAAAAAACGCTATCTTTTTCGCACTCTTGCTTTAACTTGTTCCTTACTCGGTCAAAACCCCCCAGCCCATTATGTTGTGCTATTGCTTCCGCCCCGTCCCGTTTTTGAACCCACTAAGAATACCTCCTGGGGAATTGTCATGAATACCGAATTTTCATTTAAGGATTGATTCTCCTTCACTGGGCTTCATTGTTCAACTTGCCTACAGCCCGGAGATGGAGAATGTTTTGAACGCTCCCTGCTTCCCCCCAGGACCCTCCACCTTATGTATCAGCTCTCGTCCCACGACTCTCCAAAACCTCTCCCCCCGGAAACTGTCCTCTCCTCCCTCGCTGGCCTACTCCTCCTCCTGACCAGATCGAAATTTTCCTTCCCGGACAACATTCAATATATCACTTAAGTCTCGTCCTTGATAGAAGACTGTTTAAAACTTTGACCCCCCCCCCCCCCCCCCCCCCCCATTCCCAGTTATACAAAAGTTAGGGTGTTCCTTTTGCTCCTCCTTTCAGTTTCCCCAAGGTTTTTTCTCAACAGTCTTCCCCCATTAGTAGAAGCCCCGTTGTGATAGGCAGTAAGCACGTTCTCCCCGACTTCTTTCTGTTCAATCTCCCTATATCTGCAGTTCGATTCGTCATCATCTAATGATACGTACGGGCCTTGCCTTTCTTTTAACCAGATCGACGCCGGGCTTTCTTGGTTCCTTCACAAACCCGCCGTCAGATTTTTCCCTTTCCAGGAAAAATTCTTTTTCCAGTCCAAACCCTTCCTGCCACTATGATCCTCCTCTTTTTACACTTTTTTCTCTATTTCGCGCGTCCTGGCGCGGCGTCATCAGCAACAACAAATCTCCACTGTGGGTGCCCCGTCTTCTTTTCGGCTATGCAACACATCGTAAACCCCCCCGTTCGCTTCTTTTTGTTTTGATTCCAACCAGACATCAAACTTAGGCTGGAGAATCCTTCCTCCCAACCCCCAACCAGCCCCCCGCCTTATCGTGCAGTATTTCGACTCCTTCGGCAGCCTCATATTTTCATGATCCTCCCTCGTTTGAGAACCCTAGCCCTCTGATTTTCCCCCCCTTACCGTTAAGACGAATATGCATCTATCGACACTTGATCCGCTCGAGCGACAATTTCCTCACACTTGCACTTCGCATCCTAAGAGTCCTTCTTTTCTTCCCTTATTTGAAGAAGGACCGAGCTACCGTTATCTCTCAGCCCCCGTCAAGTTCCCCCCTCTTCCCCCTTTTGGTAAGGAAGATCTATAATTTCCAAGAAGGTATCTTTCCGACTCCCACCCCCGTCGGGGTTACCTCCCCCAAATGCCTACAATTCTTTCTGCCTTCTAGCCCGCCTCTTTCAACTCCAGTTTCCCCGCCCAGAAAACTTTGATCCCCGAGACCTCGCCGAACTATCCTCACTTCTTGCAACTTTTTCCTTTTTTTTAGATTCCCCCTTCGACGTCTCCCTCCAGTCCCAGCCCCCCTCCAATAAGTATTGAGATATATCTGCCTCGCGTCACTTTTAAGCCACTCCTCAGCATCGCTTTTTCAGAGATCCCCCCGGCGCTTCGCCTCCCATTCTGACGTTATACCGCTCATACATTCGAAGTCATCTGACAGTTTTTGGTAAAA
>Ga0179593_1618733_pt1 | contig 29646 bp, 29 predicted proteins | sample CZODoug2_1_08_16_FD_185931 | JGI IMG/M metagenome (GOLD analysis project Ga0179593, IMG submission 185931) | Vadose zone soil fungal communities from Angelo Coast Range Reserve, California, USA - CZODoug2_1_08_16fungal (PacBio error correction) | ecosystem: Environmental > Terrestrial > Soil >... | reverse complement strand
TAGATCGCTGCACAGATGATTGGCCACTGTCTAGCGTGCGCCACTATATTGTACGACGATTTGAGGTGAACTTTTTCTTCCCCCTTTCACCCCCTATGGTCCGGGACTGCACTGATCGCTTCCCACTTTTTCGGAGTCTTCGTGACTGTTGTTAACGCACCTTGACGGTCACCCCCTTTTCCCCCCCTCTTCCTCGAGGCCCCGTAGTTGATCCCCTCCGTTTTCGACCGACTCTCAAAACAAACTCCCAATGTCGTACCCCCCCCTTTTTCTATTCTTTTTTTTTTTCGATTGTGCGCGTGAGAGTAGTGCGCGCCTCCTCTGTAACTTCCTTGTTTTTTTTGAGGTGTAACGCGATACCTCGGCATCCCACCCCCTGCACCTGACTGCACCACCTTGCCCCACGACCTCCGAGACCTCTTGAGGATCTTTCCTCCTATTGCCTTCTTTTTTTGTACACGAACGCGGAAAGGACCCTTGTGGCGCTTGGGAGGCCCTTCTTCTTTCTTTTGGTCTTTTTTCCTGTCCTGCCTCCAGAGGCTTTCCCCCCCGTACCCCCAAGATACCACCACTAGTTCCTGATTGAACGGATTCCCGTCTTTTTTCTTCTTGGCACGATTCCCGGTTGAAACAGGTCCACGCAGTCTCCCCCCCTTCCCTCGCCCCCCCCCCATCTTTTCAGTTCGAGGAGTTGGGAATTTTTCCCTGATCTTTTTTTGTCCGCAGTGCCCAAAGTCTGGAAGTGCAACTATCTTTTTCCAGGGGGGCTTGCAATAGCCTGGCTCTGATCTGACCCGAATCTACCGTCAGACAAGGCGTAACTCTGGAGGAAAGTCCTCCTTACCCAGACCGGTTTCTTCAACACTACCCCAGGTCCGTCCCTCGTATGGCAACAGGCAGGTACTTCTCTGGCACTTCCTTGCTTCATTTCACCACCGATCTTTGGCCTTATCCAGTCCGAACCGAGCGCCAGTCCTTTAAGCGGCGGCCCCCCCCCCCCGGCTTTCTCGATTTCCCCTCCTATTTCCGAGGTTCTTGACCCCTCCCGACAACTTCTTTGGACGCACGTCTTTTTTTGGGAGACTCCTCTCAGCTCTGTTATTCGAAACTGGCTGGGGTCTCGTTTTGTCGTTTTCTCCTAGATAGCGTGAAGCAGTCCAACGTCCCCTACAGTACCTTAGTGTTCTTTTTTTCTCATTGGGGGCTTTGATGCCCCCACTCCCTCGATCTCTCGTTAGTGCCGTAGGTCGGTGCCTATCCGCTTATCCGATCACCCTCCCCTCTTCCTTGCTGAGTTGGGTGTTTTTGGCGTGTCACATCGCCCTGGTGTTTTGTCCTATGTGGCAGGATCCCGGGCCTATCCAGCGTCGTAGCTCTCCCCCAACACTTAACCCACATCTGTAAGGGGGATTTTTTTTCTACGGCGTCCTTTAGGCGTCACCCTAGAAAACCAGGGCTTTTCCCTTCTGCACGGGCGATTCCCTCTGCTTTGCGAAGCTCTTTTTCTTCGAGCTTTTTCCTTTCCCCTCCTTCACCTCTTCTTCCCTACAGAAGTGTCTGCCTTCGGCCCTTGAGGGAAAAAGGCTGGGCGCTGTTTGCCCACGGCTTTCCGCGGGAGTGTCTTCTTCCCCCCGTCGATTTCGGGTACAGGATGGGCGCGCGTCTCCTCCCCCCCCCACTCTCTTTCCGGTCGGAAACGCAAAGCCGCGGCTCTTGCCTGGTGACAGGGACTTCTCTTAGGTCTCCCCCAAGTGGCAGACGGTTTGTACTCCTAGGGCGTTTTTCCGTGAGAGAGCTACGTCCTTTTCATTCCCCCCCCCCCCACTTCCTCAGCCCCTAGCCAGCGGAACCGCCCGAAGAGGAATTACCCCTTCCCCCTGCGCCTCCTTCTTTTTTTAGAGCAACATTGGGGATTTTGACGTTCCCCCGCTTCTTTCTTTTTCTTAGCCCTTTCGGGGAGTGAAACTCCCGGTTCCCCCTTCTTGGTCCCGTCCAACATAACCGTCCGCGAGTTTGTGAATGCTCGGAAATCCTTTTTTTGGATTAGGGAGGTTTTGCCCACCTTGAACTTCCTTTTTCCCTTCCTGGCTCTCCTTTGCTCTTGCTCCCACCCCCGTACCCCCTACGCCTGCTGGGGCGGAACGAGCTCTCTTGTGAGCCACGTCCTCGTTCCCTTTCTCTTCGTCGCCTCATATCGTTCCAGGAGCGCCATGATCAGTCGCTTTTCATCAAAGCGGAGCGACTTTTACGTTCCCCCTCTTCTCTACTCCTCCTGTTCAGCCCGATTTTCCTGCCTTCCTACTTTTTCCTCCTCGGTCAACAGCTGCGTGCTGCTGAACGCTTTGTTGCGGATCGGCTTGTCCTTCCCCTCTCGTCGCCCTGCCACCTTTCTGGGGGCTGTTCGCGGATAAAGGGTTTGTAGAGGCTTTCATCCCTGTACTTTTTTTTTGTATTTCCCGTCCCCTACCCGCCGTTTCTATAGTCTCCGACACCCAGGTCGTCCTTGCTCCATTGGCGGAGCAAAGTCCGGTTTGTTTTTTTTTTTCTGGCCAACTTTCTTTTCCAGGCATTACCACCCCCCCCTTTTGGTCCCAGAGGCCGGGAGCGGGCGGTCTTTCTTTCCTTGTTTTCTCTGGACGACCTCCCCATTTTGCGTTTTAGAAACGTCTGTTCCATGAGAGCCCGCCGCCACTTCGCCCGGGGACTTCCTACTTTTGATGTTCCGGTGCACCCCGTCATGATAGGTTTCTGCGTTCCCTAGAAGAAGGGAACCAGAACACAGGGACGGATTTTCCCTCAATTGTTTTTTGCCCGTTTTGCCGGTTGGCTATCCCGTGCGATTTATCGTGCATGACAAAGTTTTCCCTTTAGTCTAGGGTTCCTCCTTCACCACCAAAGAGTCAGGCCCTTACCTCCCCCTTACGTGTTTCTAAGATGCACTGATAGACCCTGACCGATCTTTCTTCCCCCCTCTTTCCCTCGTTCTTTGTACCTTTAAGCACAGACGATTCTGTAACGTCCCAGGAGCGGGTCTTCCCCTAACCAAATTTGACCCTTCCGACCCTTCGTGACCAGACACCTTCACATTGACCCCCTGGCTTGCCCAAGGGGCGTTTTTTCCCGGATACTTCGCCATTTTCCCGAATGCTTCCCTTTGCCCCGGCCGGCTTTTATTTTCCGCTCCTCTTTCTCCTTTCCGCACTTCTTTGCTCCCTCCCGTTTGGTCTCGTTTGGATTCGAATAAACCCCAGCCACCGGCCGTCGTCTGCTCGTTTACAAGTCGGCCAGGCCCGACGAGTGTCTACGTCTTTCCTTTTTCCCCCATTCGATGCAGCCGATTTTGTTCTTTATAGACTGCACGTCCAGCGCCGAATTTGTCCCATCGACCCTCGATTAAGACGGATTTGAACTGCCCCTATCATCTCTATATTTTCCCTTTTCCCCCCCCCTACTTTTTTTTTTTTTTGTTTCCGATTCGGCTTTTCTTTCTGGGCTGATAGTAGGGCTCCTACTTCTTGGGCCCAAAATTGTGATGGGCGCATGTCTCATGAAGTCTTTCTTTCATAGTTCTCTTTTTTTTTCCCCCCACTCTGTCTTTCCCCCTCGTTTTCCCCCATGATCTTTTCTTTTGGAAGATGTTAAACGCGGGCCGTTTTCTTTTTGAAGCTGCCGTGTTTCTTTTTCACTCTCCCCGGATATCCCTTCGGGCTCAGCCCCCTCTGATTGCCCCTCTGTGCCACCCTTGTGCCGGCTCCAGGCATGGGCATTAGGAGAATCGGTCCCATTTTCTAAAACCCTTTCCCCGGTCCTTGTGGTTCCGCGTTTCCTTACCCAAGTACGTTGTCTCACCATCCGCGTTCAGGGTGGGTCTTCCCTGTCGAAGTCTTTTCGATAGTTATGCAGCTCGATTTTCTTGACGATACTTCTAGAGTTCCGGAGGGCCTAGGGGCCTCGTTAATGGCTCCACTCCTCCAGTGGGTATGTCATTCCACTCTGTGAGATTTTTTTTTTTTTTTTGTAGAGCATAGCCGTTGTTTTTTTTTTTGTTTTTTCAACATTTTCTTTACTTTGAGTGTTCCGGGTTAGGACTCGGGGTTCTCAGCGGGGAGGAGTGATTGCTTACGCCCCTTTTTCTAGTGGCCTCCGTGTTATGGTACACAATTTGACGATTTATGGGAATGCCAGGCGTGTTTTGTTATTTACGCATGGTCGCCTTTGCCCCTGACCCTTCTCCCCAGCTGGCCCCTGCTCTCCGGTCGTCACCGTGCTGCCCTGGGCTTCTCCTTTCTGCCCCGGCAATAGGATCCAACACCGCCCTCTGCACTCCCCTTCCCTTTTTCTGCTGCCTTTCTTACTTCGGTTTCGTAACCTTTGGCTGTCGGGTCTCTACCCCCTGGTTCTTTGATCGCTGTGTTCCCGACAAACATTTTTCTTCTCCCGCTCTCTTGGGCCCCGCAGTTCCGGGGGCTTTACCGCGCATGACCTTTCTTGAATTCTTTTTTTTTTCCTCCCGGGAAAACTTCCCTTCCCGCCTGATCTCACGTCCATGCTTGCAGCAGGGAGAGGTCCATGGCCTGACGAGATTCCTCCTATTGTGACTCTCCCCACGTCGCTTCCCCCCCCCTCGGGGCTCGTCCTCATTATCGCTTTTTTATCACTCGCGAACAGATCATTTTTACCGGCGAATCCTCTTTCTCTTAGTGAATACCTTCCGTCTCCATTATTTCCTCCCCTTCTGACGTTTAGTTTTTTCGATTTTTGGAAGATTTAAGTCCCAGCGGAAAGATTAAATTTTTTTGCCCCCTCTTCCATCAGTTTCCTTCCTTCTGATCCTCCTCACTGCCTCACCTAGCCGGGCTTTTATTGGGCTGCAACTTATGGGAGCGACAGTCCTCGATTTGTCTTCTTTCCCTCTGCTTTTCCTTGTCTACTCTAAGACCATTATCCACGGGAGGGAGCCCTTCAGCGGTTTGGGCTCACTCTGGGATTTTCTCTAAGCTTCTCTCTCTTGTTCCTCGCTACCCCCCGCGTCCCCTGCCATCGAAGGCCGTGGTTTCTCCCTGTCCCCCCCTATACTGTCTTTTTCCCCCCGTATCTTGCCCTCGGGCGTTTCGTTGCTTTCCAATCAACAAGATTGGTTGGGCTTTCACAGTTGGCCGGTTGTCCTCCCGGCATGACCACCTGGTGCCTCCACTTCCCTCCCGCCGGGTATGAAAGTCCTTTGGGACCTCAAGCCCTTCCTTTTCATGGGCTTGCTTTCCCCCCTTCCCCTGAATTCTTTTTTTGCCCTTTCTGGTGCACTCTCTCTCGCTGGATCCCCCACTCTCTGCCGTTAAGACTCTAGCGTTTGTAGAGGCGATCTTCGTTTTCTTTCCCGGTCCCGCTGTTGACGTTTTTCCACCGACCGGGCCCGCTTCTGCCTTATGACGATGTACCACCGGTATTGGCTTTTTCACTGCGTCGCATCCTTTTTGGTCCCCCGTTTGAGCCTCCCTGTTTCTTCCCCTTGCCGTCTGGCTTTGACCGATTCTTTTTTTTGCCCGTCTCCCTCGTTCCTTTCCTGCTTGCGGCGTTGCGGCACCTGCCACCCGAAAGACGTTAGTTTTTTAATCCCTAATTTTTTTGCCTCCGCCCGATCCCCTAGGGTTGTCGATGGCGCCAACCCATATCGGTGTACCACCTTTCCTGGACACCCGTCGGCCTTCGCCAAGAGGATGTCGCTTACCTCCTCTTCGTGCCGTGTTTGCCTTTTTTTTAATTGACCAGTCCTTGCTTTTTCTGTTCTTCATCAGCCTGGCTTTTTTAGTGAACGGCAGGGATTTTTTGTCCCCGAGTGACGGCTGGTCTCCCTTCCTTGCGCCGTGTTTTTTTTCTTATCACCGTATCTACTCGGCGGTTTTTTTTGGCAAGTCGGCGACTCTTTCCCCGCTGGTACCCCCCCCTGTTCTTCGGGCCCGTGCTGTCTTGCCCGGCACTGTGGCCCCCCAGTGCTTCCGGATTTTCCTTCTTTTCAACACCGGAGAAAGCAGGGGAAACGTGCCCCTTTTATCGTTCACGACCAATTCTCTTCCTTTTTTCCCCCCCCAGATCCGTAGGTGGTGGATCCCCCCGTTTTTTCCCTTCGTTTGTTTTTAGGTGACTTGACCCCTTTGCTCCCTTTAAAGATCTTTCCGCGCTCGTTTTCTCGTTACACTTTTCTTTCCTTCTGTCCGCCCCCATAGGGGAGTACCGCACCAATCTTCAATGAGAGGAAGGCGTTTTTTTTCCTCTCCTTTTTTTTTAGTTGCTTTCTTGAGTCCCCTCTTTTTCTGTCTCGTAACCCTCCCCCTGAAATGACTTCTCCCCTCGAATTCTGAAATTTACGACATCGGATCCCTCCTTCCGTTGGGCCCTCTCCGTCGGTTTTTTTCTATTCTTGAATTTCTCCTTATCTCCGGGCCTCGCCAGCTTCCTTTGACGTCAAATAGATTTTTGAGGGTAAAGTCTCAACCTTTCCGTTCGTGTTTTCTTCTGCGACCCCCTTTCTTCCTCTGTCTTTTTCAGGGGCCTGTTTTCCTTTACTCTGCTCCCCGTTGGCGATGGATGAGGAGCTGGCCCTGGGCTTGCCCTTTCATCTCCCCTTTATTCCTCCCTTGCCTCTTTCTGCTGTTTCTCGTCTTTGTGATTGCCCGATCCCGAATGTAATACGGTGGACCGGCCCTTCCCGAGTGTGGGATCGGGGCTTTTTTCCCTTCTAGTCAAGCCCCCTACCGGTCCCTGACGTGAAGGAAGGAGTTTGGAGCATGGGAGGATTCCCCTCTTTTTTCGTTCTTTTTTTTATCTTTTTTTTTCCCGATTCCTTTTCCCCTCCCTGGTCGACTGAATGAATGTAGGCGGGCCCCCCAGGAGTAGTTAGAGGTCTGTTTTCCTAGACGGTCAAATCCGCTCTTTCCTCCGGAAGTATTTTTTTTTTTTTGTGGTTTTCAGCCACTGAGTGGTTCTAGGCCGGAGCTGTTCCCCTTGAGTGTATCCTTTCGAATCGTCTTCATCTGCGTCCAGGCCGCTCCCTCCGCCGTGAGCCCTATGGTTCTCATACTGGCCTCTTTTTTTGGTCAGCCGCCTTGCCCTTCCCGTTGAAAGCCACGGCCTACCAGAAAGATTCGCCTCATAATTATCTCTCCCCCGCCTGTCGTTCCCTTCTCCGTAGTTTCTGCCCACAAACAGACCAAACAGTGGAGTCTTCCCAGTCGTTCCCCCCCACCCCAACTGTCTTTTCAATCTTCTAGGACGTCAAGCGACGCCCCCTCTCATAAGTCCGACTCCCTGCTGTATAGGCCAAGTCATCTCGACCGAGGGCGGCTGACTTTCCCCGCGCCCCCGCGGCTTCCGCCTGCCCACCCTTTTTTTTCTGTTCCTTAAACTCTTCGCCAGATGCGGTTTTGCCTTGACCATTCGGCATTCAGGAATGTTTCTCCCCACCGTTTTCTCTAACTTGTCACCCTTTTTCTTAAGTCGCGGGACAACTCTAGCGAAGAGACCGACACCCTAGACGACCCCCAAGCCTTCTACTCACTTATTCTTCTCATGGCGGCGACTCTTTCTGCCGGCTTCTGAAGACACAGCCTTTTTGTCTTTCTTGGACTTTTTGCCGCGATTTCCCCAAACGAAGAAGTGCAGAGCCCACCACTGATCGGAAGTTTCCTCCCTTTTTTGATGCCTCGGCCTTTTCTTGTTGTTTTTTTTGCTGAAAGACCCTGCCGCCAACCCACAGTGTGCGATGCGCTCCGATTCTCTACTGCTTTTCGTTCCTGTGCGTCTTTCTTCCGCCATTTGACTAAGCGTGGCCCCGGGCCACCACAATAACCAACAGAAGCTTGCACCTTTTCGTTCCTTGGTCGTGAATCTGGTAGTCAGATTGACCATGGGACAGGTGTCCTTGACGCGACCTTAGTTTAATCTTTTCTTTCCTTTCCCGGTGGGAGGGCTTTTGTTGTCGGGCGAAGTTTGTTCTAGTGAAAGGTTCTTGTTTCCCCCTTTTTTTCGTCTTGTCCGTATTCCTTGCGCTGACAAGTTCCCGATCGTCCTGTGCTCCACCAGCCGGCTGCCTCCCCCCCCTGTCACCCCTGGTTTTTTTTTCTCCAACTTGACCAATGTCCCCTTTCCCACTCTGATAGCGGACAAGTGACTCGCAGGGGCTTCCCTCCCCCGTCCTCTTCCTTCTGCCCCGAACGATTTTCCTCCCCCCCCTTCCCTTTCCCCCAATACTTCCCGGTCCGCCGCCCCAAAAGGGGTGGGTGGGCTCTTCGCTCTCTTTTTCCCCTTTTCCCGCCCCGGTTGGTTGGTTTCGATCATGGCTGAGTTTTTTCCAAGATGTCCGGGCTTAGTCTTCACCTTTTGTTTTTTTTCTCACCCACTTCTGGTGTCTGGTCAGTAGTCATAGGACCTGGAGGCTTCTTCCATCTTGAGAGTCATGTTCGTCCCGTTTGTGATGTGTCAGCTTTCCCCCACTTCCCTTCCTTTTTTTAGCTTTTTCGAACCATGAGTGGACGTTCGGTTTCCCTGCCGCGCGCGTTTTCCTTTTTTAACGCTCCTCATTCTTCTGCCCTCACTCTTGGGCGTTTTTTTTAAGGTCCCCCAGTCAACTTTTTTTTACCATGCAAGGCTCTTTATTTTTGCGAGTTAGCTAGGCCTTGACCAACGTTCCCCCCACGACAGTAAGGCCTCTCCATACTTTCCCCTAGCGTTATCTGGTTCACGGTATGAACTCACCGAGACCGGGCGGTTTTAGAGTGCACTGGTTCCTCTGTTTTTTTTTTCCTGCTTCGCGCGCTGCTCTTAAGCATTCCCACCGTACCTTTCCCTACTTCCTAAAGGCGGCGCTATTTTAGGAAAGCGGTCTTTCCCTCTTGGACCCCTTCTTTTGAACCCTCTTTTTTCCCCGTCTCGGTTCAAACAGCCCCCGTGCTTCCTCACTTTCTTCCCCCCCCCGCCTGTTTACCTCCGGCCACTTGCTTTCTCCCCTGTAGCTGCAGAGATCTATTATGAACCTTCGCTATTCCCTTCCTCTGTCCCAAATCCTTTATTTTTTGTCCTCGTCAGACTCCCGCTCTTTCAGTTCCAAGATTTTGTCGATTCCTTCCCCTGGGCGAAGTATACCGTCTCATGAGGCGCGATGCTTTCTTCTTTAAGCTTCCTGGGGCGTCGCTCCCCCTCTGCCCAAATACGTTTGAGCAAGAGCTCTTTCCCTCCTCGTGCACTCTGTACTCTCGAGGGTTTTCCTTATTCAAAACCCCCCGGCGTTCCAGATTTTTCGCTTTAGTTTCGCCTCCGTTTCCGTTGCCCCAAGAGCCATCCAATCTTTTTTTCCTGTTGTTGTGCTTCGGACGGGATCGGCGGCAGTAGGTGGTCATGTCCTCCCCCCTGAAGTTTCTCCGGATCCCCTCCGCCCTTTCTATTCCTTTCTGCCCACACTTCTTCTTCCCGGTGGGAGGAAGTTTCTCCCTGCCTCTTTCTGAACCTTTCTTTCCTTCTTGCCGTCGCTTTTCTTTTCTACTCCATGGCGTTCGGTCAAGTCTGAGGTAGTCAGTGCACTTTTTTGGTACCCTGTCTGACGCCTTTACAGTCTATGCCGAGGAAGGCGTCATTAATGTGCTGCTCCTTCCACGACGTTATCTTATTAAATTTTGCTGATTCGAGCGGGCCTTTTGGTAGATGCGCGGTTTTTATTCTCAGACTGTTGCTGCGGTTCTGACACCTGCTTCCATTTTTCTTTCCCCCCTTCCCGCCCGATCATTGTCCTTTTTCCCTTACTACCCTACGTGCTTTTTCGTAGGACCCCTTCTTTTGACGTTCTGATTGCGTCTACTTTAATCTTTGGTGACCCGGCGTTTTTTCCGTTTTTTTTTTTCGTTCCATTTGCACCCCCCCGAACCTTTGTCTAACTACCCTTTCGACCTCGGGACGTTTTTTTGTGTCGGTGATTCTTTTTGTTTTTTTTTCCCCTTCTTCCCCTGGCCGTGGATCGTGCTGGCTGTCTATCAGAGTCAGGCGGTCAAATTTGGCGATTCCGTCTTCCTTTTCTTTCATCTCCCCCCCCTTTCCGGCGATCGACCCTCGGCTCCATTTGACGTGGCACCCTCCAGGACCCCCCTCGGTTTTTTCCCTTTCCACCGTCTCCTTTTGGCGGAAGTTTCTAGGCTCTCGTTTTTTCTCCACTGTGGCCAAGTGGTTCGAAATTTTGTTTTAGCGTCGACCCCGTCCTCAACTCAATTGAAGCTTGCCCTACAATAGAATCCGATTTTCCAGTCTATCTCCCGCCCCATTGGTTCCTGATTCCCTCGCTTTATTCCCCTACCAAGGGGAATTGGGAAGTCCACCCGGAAACCCGGCTTTGGCTGGTTTGCCGTGAGATTTCGAATCTTCCCCCCCCTTCTTGATATGCCCGTCTTTGAATCGGGGTTCCGGCATGATTTTTTACCTCTCCCCCTCGGGCGGGAAGGGCTCTTGCTGCCGTCGACCGGAACCGATTTTGGTCTTCTCGGTAAGGGGCCCAGGACGCTTGGTTCTCGGTCTTCCTCTTATTCCCTCCCTTCCGCTGAGGTCCCTTTTTTCTGTCCCCCTTGCCAGGCTGATTGTTCTGAGATCGAGAAGTCATCACACTACCTTCTTCCTCCTCTTTCCTTCATCCTCCCCCCGTTCGTTGTTTGTGACTCTTCTGTCGAGCTTCCGGAATGTCCGTAGATCTTGACACCCCTTCCTTTTTTTTTTTATGGATCATTCTTTCCCCTTTTCTCAAAAAGGTAGGCTCTGCCATTTTTCCTTTTCTTATTGACCTCCATTGACATAGTAGGGCCTTTGAGATACTGCGGGGCCCTTTTCTTTTCTTCTTCTTTCCCGAGAGTCTTTTTGACCTCTTCCTTGAACCGGCTCCTTTGCTTTGACCTAATTGTCCTTGGCAGTCGCGAGGACCATTTCTTGCCATCGTTCCTGAATTTTTCGGTTCTCCTTGCCCAACAGCTTCCCCAGTCCCAACCCCTGTGCGGTAAGTTTTGCCCTTCTTTTTACACCCTATGGATGCAACCAACGCGAGTACTTAGTTCCGGTCTGACTCCTTGCCCTCTGGTGACCCCTCTCTCCGGGTCCTCTTCCTTCTCTCATTCGCCCTTCGATTGTCTCTTCTTTCGTACCTCGCCCGGGTATGGCACCTCCCCTTTTTTTGTAGCGCTCTGCCCGTCCCCTCTCTCTGGTCCGTTTCTGGTCAAAGGTGGGTGAGTAGTTCTCGTGTCGGTTTTTCGTCGGTGAGGTTCTCCTCCCCATCCGAAGGGACTGGGTCCTCTCTTCCCCTTTTTGTCGCTAGAGAGCCTAAGGTGCTTTCTTCTTTTCCTTTCTTTGCACCACGCCCCCTCCTGCACGCGGGCCCGCTCGCGTTCTTTTTAACGGCCGGACTCGGCGGCTTGACCACCGGCCTTTCCTCCCCCCCCTCAAAGGGTACTTCTTTTTTCTTTTCTTAGAGTTTGTTGCACTTCCCTTTCCCCTTGCGATCTTGGCTAGGCCGTCCATGATTCTCTGCTCCGCACCGCCGTTTTTCTAGTATGCTGACAGGGCTTCCCCGTTCGTGAAGAAAGCACTTTCTCGATTGGATCACGCAACCTTGCCTCCTTTCCCCTTTCCCATTGAGTCATTATTTTCCCCCTTCTCCTATGGTTGCGTTTTTTTTAACACCTTTGGTTTGCCCCAACTCGCCTCAAGCTGGATATCCCTGGATCCCCCTTTTTTCGACACAATTCCCTCCCTCACGATTCCTCCCCGAACCGGCGAGCCGAGGATTTTTTGACCGTCCTAACACCTCGTCGATTTTCTTTTTCTTCCAGACTTTTTCGTCGTCCCTCCCCTTCATTAAGGAGTTTAGGGCCTGACCCCAAGAACCGTCACTTCTCCCTTCTCGGCCCCCCCCTTATTTTTTTTTCTTTTTTCGGCTGAGTTGGAAGAACGACAGCTCCCTTTCAAATGCCTTCGACCTCTTTTCTTTCTACAGTCCCCCGCGATAAAGCTGGTCCTTTATTCTCCCTTACTTGTTTCTCCCAAGCTTTTTACCTTGATAGTCGGAAGAATGAGCGTGACATAAACGCCCCACGACCTCCCCTTCCCGGCCGCCCTCACTGTGGGCTCCCTCCTTACACGTCGGATGGGTCCAAGACCCCCCCCCCCCCCCCCCCCCCCACCCCCCCCCCCCCCCCCCCCCCCCCCCCCCCCCCCCCCCCCCCCCCCCCCCCCCCCCCACCCCCCCCCCCCCCCCCCCCCCCCCCCCCCCCCCCCCCCCCCCCCCCCCCCCCCTCGCGTTGGGATTTGAAAGCTGGGGCCCTTTTTAGGCTCGAGTCATTTTCTTCCCTTATCTCTTCTTCTTCCCCCCAAGCCATTCTGCCAAGAAGTGGCCCTGACTTTACGCAACGTTTCCCTCTCCTGGACTTTTTTTAGGATTGGCTAGCGGTGACGCGAGAGTTTTTCTGCTTTCCTTTCTTTTTATGCCTCCCGGTTCCCCTCTCCCCAGATGTTTCGTCGTTCCCCTCCCTAGTCGCGGATCGCCCGCGTACCAGTTTGCCTGACGAGGTTCCTTCAGAGTCTTTTTGGCAGCGGTACCTTTTTTTCCTGTCCGTCTTCGGCGGTCTCTTGTCCCCTAATTGCGTTCTGTTGAGAGTACCCGAGGCGGCTGACAGGATCTACACTCCCCTTTCTTTTTTATTAAGTGCGTGTGCCTCTCCGCCTTTGAACACTCCCCCCTTGTGACACTCGCTGGAAATAGAACCCCTCTGCTTTGATTCGCACACTCTAAAGGGGGCGCTAGGTATCTCCCCGATGGATCACTTTTTTTTCCCCCCCCCCGGCCCCTCTTACTCCCACTTCTGCGGACCGAACCCCAAGACGGAACTCTAGAGGAATATTAGGACTTTCTTCTCCCCCTCTTTTTCCACCTGATCGTTTTCAGTCACCCTTCCCCAGAGAGTCTTTGACTTTTTTTCCTACGATGAACTTGTCTCTCCTTCTGTCCCCAGTGAAGGTTTGAGTTCAACATGGGTTAGACTCTGTGCTTTCCCCCCCTGCGCGGAAGGATGCGGCAATTAGTTTAGGTCTCGGCCCCCCTTTTTCTCTTTCTACCTGTTTGCCGTACTCCTTCCTCAGCGAATTGACTTCCCTTGTACATGCTCACGGAGAATTTACAACGCCGCCCCGCAGACAGGGGTCTACTTTGCAAGGGCTTCGTTTCTATTGTTTTTTTCTGGGGTACTTTTTTTTTCCTGTTTCATCTTTGAGCCCTGCGCGCAACCGCAGGACTGGATCTGGGAAATTCCCTTTTTTTTTCTAGGTCCGCCCTTCTTCCCTGCTAGATGTTCCCCAAAAGGCGGTGCCGTGGTCAGTTTATTCTCTCTCCAGGGTCGATGGAAGTTTTTCTTTCAGTGTTTTTCGCTTGCGCCCTCCTATGGATCAGTTAACGCCACCTCCACGCCGATTTTCCCTGGTCGGAGCCCTCTTTCTCATCCGCCCCTAGAGCCGAAGAAGTTCGTTTAGATCCAGTCCTTTGTTTTATTTTTGTCTGTCTCTTTTTTCTTAAGCTTTTTATCCGTTTTTTTACACTTCGACGGCTCACAGTATTCTTGGTGCCCCCACTTTCCCCCTTAACAGGGCCTACACTTTTTTTATAGGGTTGCATCCCCTTTTTTTGTGTTTGATGGAGACTTGTCTTCCGGCACCCTGCTTGCTTGCCTCTGGCCGATCGCGGTCTCTCCCTATGGTTTTTTTCGTTGTCCTCGAGACTACTGGTGTGTCGTCTTTTTTTTGCTCTTTGGCCGCCTTTTTTAGACGGTTTTTCTCCCCCTGGCCACGTTGACGGTGGTTTACGCAGATTGTCTCCTTTGAACGCGTCTTTTTCCTTTTCCTTGAGTCGCCTCCATTGGTCGCGCTTCCGTCGGACTGGTATAGTCATGGTCCGACTCCCCCTTCAGATGGCCATTCTACCTTTTTGGTTTCCCATTTCTCTATTTCCCTTATCCGTTTGTCGTATCCTCAGAGAACCTTTCTTATATCTACCCTCCTTTGTTTCTTTGCCTATTGTGCGACTTTGGGGCCTTTCGCGGAAGTTCCTAGATGATTGTGATCTTTTTCCCGCGTCGGTTCTTCTAGTTTATTTACACTCCTACGTCAGCAGGGCACCTCGCCCCTCCCATACTGAGCTCCCCTTTACCCTCCTTTCACGCTTTTGGGGACTTCTCTTCGATGAGCCACAGCCCGACAAAGTGGAATTCTTCCCTGTTCCTTTCTCCCCCCCCTCCGTGATCTTCCCCCATTTTGACGTTGGAGAAAGGAGCTATTCCTCTTGTCCGGAGACTCCTTTCCGCCCTTTTTATTTATTTTAAACCTCTGACGTGGTCGAGATCCAACCTCGACGAATTTGATGCAGGGGGCCTTTGGGCGAGGTGCCAGAATGCCACTCCCCCCCCAGACAGGTGTACCCTGGTCTCCGCCCCACTTTCCTTTCTACTTCTCGTGGACATCCCCGACGGTTGCCGTTTCTGACCCGCCGTGCACATTGTTTTGACGACGCACCCACGAACCCCCACCCCCCTTCTGGCTCTGCCCCCCCCCCTTTTTATTTTCTTAGAATTTCCTTCGAGGGCGGCAGTTTATACGCTTCGTTTTGACTTTCCCCTTTTTTCTTCGGTGAAGACCCTAATCGACCGAAGAAGAGCCACATCCTCGGCCTCCCAGTTTGACCGGGTTTCTTCTTTTTTTGACCCTCCTCTATCTTTCTCACCCCCGGAAGAATCAGGGGTGTTCTTCCCTTAATATTTCGTCCCCCCCTTCTGGTCCGTGACGTTTCCCCTTTCTCCGCAACGAAGACGGCCCCCCAAGTCCCCCCATGCTCAGACTTTTCGGTTCTTGTATTTCTCCAACGTTATGGCCGCGTGGAACAACAGGCTGTCTTTCCTTTCTGCGCGTTCCCGACTCTTTATCCGCGTTTGCTTTTGCCTCCAGCCTGACCCCCCGACTCCCTCATTGTCCCTTGGACGTCTCCCCCCCCTTTTTGAGCGGGAGGGACTGCCCCCCCCCCCCCATGACTAGAGTAGATTTGAGAGGATTACCCACCAGCCGGTCTACCTCCCCCTTTGTGGAACTTTCTTTGACAATTTCCCCCAGGTTCCCAGGCCGGGCCCAAGGATATTCATGCCTCTGCCTTGTGGCTTTCAAGCTACATTTCTTCGTCCTCCTTTTTCTACAAGTGTTTCCCCTGCCTCCCAACGTCAGATAGATTCTCTTTCTTTTCGGTTTTTTTCTTCTTTGTGAGCAGCCTGTGTTGAGATCCCCCGATATGCGGAGCCTCGCAAAACTTTGCTCTTGTTTTTTTTTTCCTTAAGCTTTCTTATTGGCCGAGGCTAAACAAATTCGCTTACTAGTAGGTTAGTTATGCGTACGACTGATCCCCACTCTTCTGGTCCCCGAGCGTCTTTTTGCCGATATTCTTGGTCAATGAGATCATTGTTCGCTTAACCAGCTTTCGTGCGACAAGCGTTTCCCCCAGCTCCGAACCTGTTTATCCACTCGGGACGGTCCGCCCTTCTAGGCGCGTCTCCACCCCCCCCTCCCCGTCTGCTGATCGTCCTGCGATTCGTCCCCCGCGAGCACAGGCCGATCGCACCCTTTGATTCGCTGTGCTCGCTTGTGGTAGCTTTTTGGGTCTCCTTTTTTTTTTCGTCTTATCCGGTGTCCTACTCGGTCCCTTTCCTCGTTAGGAGACCCGGTATCCACTTTGGGGCCCAGGAAAACCAAGGAACGGAAGGCTTGGCCTACCTCTTGAAACGGATCTCCCCCGCTCTTCTTACCGGGGCCTCTTTGTAGCCTTGAGCCTGATCCTTTAGGCCAAAGGCAGCGCGGCCCCTTTTTAACCCAATCTTGTATGGTTCCCCTAGGAAAAGCCAGATTACTTTTTCCTCCGGACATGCGTTCTCCCCCACGGGATCACTCTTTCATGAGAGAGGACTTTATTTCCTTGATTTCTCTGGGACGTCCTCGCTTGTCAAAAGTTTTTCGCAGATCCCCAAGACCGTTGCACCGCGCGCCCACTTGATCGCCTCCGGCCTTTTGCGCCGCGGTTCCCCTTCTTTTTCTCCCCCCTCCATCTCCTTCGTTTTTTTTTTCTCTTTTGTAAGCCGGACCCAAACTCAGCTTTTTTCTCGCGCTGCCGGGCCTCCTTCAATCGGATCAGGGTTAGGCCTGGTTCCGAACCTCCCCCCTTCCATTCTTGCGCTGTCCCTTTTTGGCTTTAGGGGGCGCCACCTCGGAAACCTAAGCGGTTCGTCCTTCGTCCCCCCGCTTCTCCCATCCCTTTCTGTTGCCCGCGGGATTATGTAGGCGAAGGCTCGCCGAAGATCAGTTTTTTCCTCAAAGGCCCCCTTCCCTACGGTGACCTTCAAAATCCGTTAGTCCTAGCATCTCTCCATTAGCTAATTTTTCCCCTCTTCTGCCGCATTTTTTCTCTGCCCAGTTTTATAGAGGCGCTTGCAACGTACTGTCCCGTGCTGTCCCTTTCCCAGGCTCTACCCCTCGAGAAAAGTTGTTTCTTCCGCCGCGAGCAAGTTTTCCGGCGACCTAGCACAGCATGTGGAGAGTTCAAACCTCTTTTTCATCGTGGTTCTTGGGCGACAGAGTCTGTGTGTACTGAAGAGCCCCTCGATGTCGGAAGAAAAGCCCCATAGTGTCCAACTTTCCTGAGGCCTCGTTGGGCTGAACGTGGCTCAGGTTAGGAAATAGCCCCCCTCTTCCCTCTTCAGCACTCCGACGGCCCTTGCTTCTTCTTCTCTCCCGCGGGCGCCGTAAGACGACTTTTCAACCCTATTTGCGACGCGTCCCCCTCCCTTGGGACTTCCATTCACCCGGTGATGAGGTCTCTTTTGTTTTTGCAAGGGAGCAGAGTCTGCTCCCCCCGGACGCCTTTCGTTGCGGGTACGACTAAGTTACCTGGCACCGTCGGCGAGCTCTTGTATTCCTCACGGCTTCTTAGACCCCCCCCAAGGCAGGCCCGTCCCATACGACGAAACTTTTGGTGGCTTTCCCCTCCAGTTAATTTCGAAACCTTTTCAGTTGATTTTTCCATTTTGTGGAATACCCCTCGGCGGCAACCCTTTCATTAGGAAGCTAGGTAATTTGTCCCTTTCCAGCAAAGCACCTGAGTTCTGTCTGCTCCCCTTCGATGTTTTGAGGGGCTGCTCCTTTCAATAGAACTTTTTTTGAGATCTTTCACGGAAAGGGCATTACCCCCGTTCGCAGTCTCCTTCCCGGTACCCCTCGGAGTGCCTCGATTTTTCTTATCGTTCACGGACGTATTGCGCCCCCTAGAGACTCCCCTTGCCCACCATCGTTTTTTTCCCCATTGTTTTTCGCGTCCCGCTAAGTCGGATTTTTCCGAAGGATTCATCCCCTATCATATCCTTTTCATCTTTTTTGGAGTTCTTTTCTCTCGGGTCCCAGGTCGGATTCTCCCTTTTTTTTCCCACCCATTCTTCGCTGGAGAAGTTCTCCACAAAGTCGGGGTCTGTGGAATCAGATCAGACGGACGTTTCGATGCTGTTCACCCGCTGCCCTACGTTTTTCGCGTCCCCGTATGAGGGTTTGCACGAGCTGCCGCGTTGAAACAGCTTCCGTTGTTTTTTTCTCCCCATTTCTATCGCCCTTTCTCTTCGGGCTTATCCCCCAGGGTTTATAGGGGCCGGTTTGTCGGAGTGCCCCACAAGTTTGATTTCTTCCTCCTGTCTCTGCGTTGTTATCTCCTACCCCTGTGGGGGCGAGTCGGAGAAGTCGTGTCGGTCGTCCTCCGCTTTCCTCCTGCTTCGGGCGTCTCTTTTCCGAAATCTCCACGGCGTTGGCAGGCTTCATAGTTTTTGCCTTCCTAATGGGTGAGTTTCCATTCGTCGGGACGCCAGTAGTTCAGAATTGTAGGGTTCCTTTTTTATGTCGGTTCGTCCCCTCTCCCCCTCGAGCTTTTGGCACTTTGGGACCCCCCTGCTCCTCCGGTCCGTGCAGGGTTTTTTTTAAAAAGGATGTGGCTCGGCCCCTACCGCCCTTCCTCCTTGTTTTTTTTCGTTGCCTTCTTGGTGAAATTGATGACTGGAGGGAACGCACCACCCCCTTAAGTTTAACCGATCACCTTCCCTTCGGGTTCTATTTTTTCTCTCTGATCCCTCCCCCTTTTCTTTGGCCTCACCCATGCTGATCGGGTTCACAAAAAAGACAGCTTCCCGGTGTCCCCCCTCGTAGCGACTTGACCTTTCTTCAGCACTAGTACTCACTCCCCTGCAGAGGCAACTGAGCGTGTTCCTCGTCGAGACCTTTTTCTCCTTTCTCTGCTTCGTGCTTTTTTCCTCCCTCACGGCCCCTGGGTCACGTTACGCTTCTCCCTTTTTTGAGCCTGAATTCTTCTGGTCCGTGTCTCCGGACCAGTTTCCGCCCCCGAATCGAGGTCTGGCCCCTCGTGTTCCCCCGTTTTGTCTCTTTACGTATTGTTTTTTCCTTCTATTCGAGCCAGGCGTCAGGATTAGACCTGTCCCCTTCAGTCCACCCCGACCCCTTCCTCTTTTTAACGCGACCCCCCCCTTTTCTCCTGGGCGCGGCGCGTGCACACAATGTTTGAGGCGCTCCCCCCACCCGATTGTGTGGAACGGACGTTTCCCGTGGATCAATGGTCAGCGAGCCACCGTCCTATCCTGGAAATCGTGGCGCGGGAGCCTTCTTTTTTCCGCGTTTTTTGAACACCTTTGCTGGGGCCCCTGTCCTTCTCGTGCCCCGTGTTGCGCCGCCCCCCTTCTAACTGTCGTACTATGGGGCGTTTTTTTCCCTTTTTTTTCGTCTGCCCCTCAAATTGCTGTCGTGCCCTGCCCATATCTCTTTCCTAGACATTTCCTCCCCACCAACCCGTCCAGTACCGGAAGGGACCCACCCCAAAAGTTTCCAGACTTCCGCTCCTTTTCGCAGGCTTTCCTCGAGTTTTCGGATTAGCATCCTTTCTCCTGCCTTTGTATACCCCATAGTTTTCAACGGTTGCCTTTTACAGATTTTATTTAGGTCCTGATCTCTCCCTGCCGATTTTTTCGTTCTACAGGGGCTGGTTTGAACTGTTGGCGCTGTCTCCTCCCCTCCCCCCTGAATGCTTGCAGCCGATACCTGTATGCTCCAGAGATCACGTAGCCCCCCCTGACCGGTTCGTCTTCGCGTTGAAAATCCCCGGAAATTGGCTGATCTACCGGTGGCCCCTCGAGCCTCTCTGTGTTCCCTGACAGCCCATACAACCCCCCGGCCCGATTTACTCCTGTTTTAAGATAGCCCCCCATTCGTTATGGATCCTCTAACCGAGTCTCTTGAGGTTGTTCTTTCCCTCTGCTGGCAGACGTCTGGTGATTTCTAAAAGAAGATGACCCCCATACACGTCGTTGAGTTGCCCCCCGAGGTCCTGGGATCTAGCGTCCCCTATCTCCTGTTTTCTCTTATCTTGAATGGCCTCCTGTAGTTAGTTCGATAATGGCCATTTGCTCCCTTTCAAGCTTTCATGCATCTTGACAATGGAGGACAGTCTGAAGGCGCTTAGCTTCCCCTTTTTTCCCTAACAGCGGTTTTCAGGTCGATTCAATGTCTCCAGAGGGTCTCTGCTCACACACTTTTCCCCATGCTCGGCGCACCCTTTTTTGCAGGATCCATGGTAAAACGGCTGATTTTTGTTTTCTTCAACGGCAGTCTCCTTTAGATCTTTATGCCGTGATGCGACCCGTTTATGTTCCCTTCCATTTTCCTCCTTTACTACGAATTCCACTCCGTGAAAGGACTGAGTTCGTGGCCTCTCGTTTTGTCATTGTCCCCCGCCTCAGGACGGCAGATATTGCCTCTGACACATACGAGACCCCCCCCCCCTTATGAGGGTAAGTTAGCCCTGAATTCCTTCTATTGAATTCTCGCTCTGATGCCGGCAGCGGATGCGGCTTTCGCTGTGGTCCCCTCTTTTTTTTTGGTTATCTCAACCCCCTCCCCCACTCAAGGCTCTCCTCGGCGAATCCAGAGCACATCGAGCAGAAGTCCCACTCCTGGGGTGTCGAGCCTTTGTTCTCCCGCCCCCTCCTGTCTTTGTCTTCGGCTGTGACGCCTAAGTAACTTGGGAGGTACTTTTCAAGGCCTCTTTTTCCGTGGGTCTAGCGCACATTTTGCCCTTACTCTTAAAGGGCCAGGCTGACGGAAACAGATCTAGGTCAGCTAGCTCACCCTTCCTACGGAGCCTCTGGTCCTTGCGCCCTCGTATCCTTAAGAACTATTGATGCCGAGGGGTCGGCTGTCTAACTTATCTTATAAGGGGTTACTTTCGGTGCCCGGTGTTTTTTTTTTTAGTCTTTGCCACTCCTTGAGGATTGTCCCTTGTGGACTAAATCTCGGTGAGATCCGTACCTCAGTTTGCCGAGCTCCCCCCCCACTTAATTGAAGATGGCGCCAAGTACTACCCCATTCTCCGGGCGGGCCCTACATACCATGATCGGAGGACACCATATGTTAGCCCGGGGCTCCTCGACCGTCTTTTTTTCTAGCACCCTTATATTTTTTCCCCTATTCTGCTTTTTGCTGTCTGATGGGTCCACCCCGCCCCGAGATTTCTTACTCCCCAACCCCCCCCCATATTATGCGGGCTCGTCTGGCCCTTGCGAATCGCCTATTACCTGAACCGGGTCTTTAGCCTCTTTTACCAGACATGTCCCGCCAACCCTTTTTCGTTACAGGAGAGAGATTCCATTGCGACATTTTGATTTCCGCTAACCTTCCTTGCTCGCCCCCTCCGTAAGCACAAAGTGCCGAGCTCCACCCCCCAGTTCCCTTTCCTTCTGGGCCCAGTCAGTTTTCCCAGAGAAGAGTCCAGTTGAGGCTTTTCTTTAGTGCCTTGCCGTCTTACCTCAGAGTTTGCTCGATGTTCTCTGGCCCGCTTTTTTGGTCAAGGGGAGGCGCCCTCTTGCACGTCGCCTAAACTCGCCGTGGATTTTCTTGAGCTCACTGATTTTTCCCTCTTCGTAGCGTTCCCAACCGCCCAAAGCGACAGGAGATTGAGGATTTGCCGCCCGCTCTTGACCCCCCCTTAGTCGCCAAAAAAGGCACTGCATGACAACCTTTGAGGCGTTCTTCTCTGCTCGTCGCATCTTGATCTGGTTTTGCATTTTTTTCATTTTTTCTCCCAGAATACTAGCCCATCCCCCCCCTTGCTCTCTCGTCCCCCTTTCCCCGGGAGATTCGGGATGCCACTATACTCCTTTTCTTGTTCAAACCCCTCCGGAACGTCGTCCCTCTTGCCGCTCTCGTTACGGAGGGGGTTCTGAGGAATCTCCCCCACGAACGCTTTTCACAAACAATCATTCTTCCCCCCTTTTTTTTTTTGCACGGATTTTCCTGTCCTAAGATGCGTTCCGTCTTGTTTCACCTCTCACGAGGCCTTCGTCTTTTTTTTTTTTGCTGGTTAGACCCGAGTCAAAGTAAACGTACAGTTTAGGTTAACCCCTTTTTCGGCCTCGAGTCTGCCCCATTGAACCCGCCGCTTAGATCTTTCTAGGCCCCCACCCCCTACTGTTTTTTTTCCCACGCCTGACCCGACCACCGGACCTGGGCCCCCGTCTTCTCTTTCACTAATCCTCCTTCCTTTCTTCGCCTCCCCCATTCTCGGCCCCCTTTTCGACATCCTTTTCCATACCACCCGTTCACGTCCTCACCCTTTTGCTGGTTCTTCCCTCCGACTAAGACGGGACCCGCAGCCGTCGGGTGCGAGAACCTGGCCTCTTTCGTCTTTGTTTGGCTAGAACCCCCTGCTCGTCGGCCCTGCCGGCTCTGCTGTGATGGGCAGAAGTCTTTCTGCGAGGCAAGAGGTTCATCTTTCGTCTTTCGGTTGTTTTTTTTTTAGCCCCGCACTCTTTTTTCATTGTCCTAAGAGCGTCTCCGTTTTCCCCCGAGTGTTTAACAGTCCCGATACCCCCTTTTTTGATTACTTCGACTACTCTCTAGTTTGTTTTCAGAGACCAATCTTTCCACCGTGTAATAAGGTCTAAGATATCGATTCGACCATTCGGGTGTTCACCAACCCTTAAAGTTAAGCCGAGCCCTAGAAGATTTTTTTTTCTCCTTTTTTTAGGGCCACACCGTCCCCAAGCGGCAAAAAGAGCCCCACCCCAGGGGAGCCGGGTGGGTTCTCAAGTAAGAGACTTCTTTTCAGTGGACCAACGTTAGGACCCGACTTCTCCCCCTACTAGCATTCCCCCCCCCCCGTTCCTGGTGCGCTCTCTTCCCCATTTTGTTTGTCGATGAAACCGGTTAGTGCGTTTCGCTTTTTTCTTTCCCTTCCTATTCATAGAACCCCGCCCGCCGGCCACCAAAACATGTTGATTGGAGTGAAACGGCACCTTCCAGGAAGCCGGGCCAACAGGACCCCAGTATTGATGTTTTTTGTTGCAAGCGGTCATTTTTTACCCAACTAACCCAGTTTTTTCTTTTGCGAGGCCAGATTCCCTTAGACCCTTCCGAGCCAAAAGCTCCTCTTTGTCTGTCGAGAAGTAGAAGACCTGAGACCCCCTGAGTTTGAATGTTCTTTGCAATTTCCTAACGACCGTTTCGGAATCCACTCCCTCGCTTCCACAACCGATTACTTTGGGTTTTTCGTCTGTGGGTCCCCCCCCCCTTGGAAAAGGAACTGACGAGACCTCTCTTCCCTTTCTTCCTGACGCCATTCGGCGCTTGGGCATTACACTCAATGTTTTTTGAATGACCCCCCCCCCCGGATAGCCTCTCCGGGGTACGCTCCACCCGGAAGCCGGCCTTTGTACAAAGACCAGCTTGGTGAGCACCCCTTCCCTTTCTTCCTTTGTTCTATCCTTTTCTCTTTCAGCTTTTCGACGGAGGGCGCCACAGTCCCCAACCCCCCGGCCCCTTGATGGAGGTTGAGTTTTCCAAGATGCGCCCTTTTGCGTTTCGTCTGACCCCGCTCGGCCCCCCCCCGCCCTCGCACGCTTTTCTTGAGTCCAAAAAGGCGTTTTCCATCTTGAGACACCTCTTTTGTGTAGGGAGTTTCGGGCCACATTGGTTGCTGCTTTCGCCGCGACGCCGAAGTGTTTTGATCGACCGTGTGCTGTAGTCACCCCTCCTGTACTGAGATTTTCCTGCGAGGGAGTCCGGGGGTTTGTTTCTACCGAACGTCGTAGCTTTGGCAACTGTAAACCCCTTGGTCAACGTTAGCGGCCTGATGGGGCCTGTACGGACTCCTAAAGACGGAACTTTACCATTTCCCAGGTCCCTCCTGTAACCGTCTGTCTATCCACTTTGTTTTTTTCTCTCTTTTGTTGTTGTGGAGGTTTTAGGGTGTTTTTGTTTTGACAGAGACAGCCGTAGTTCCCCCGCAAAGAGTTTCCAGACTCCCCTCCGAATTTGCTCACGCCCGGAAGCCTGTACTGCCTTGATTGGCTGCGCCTCCCTTTCGCCCGGCATGTGGCCCGGGCAGTTACGCCCCCTCTGACTGCAAGTCGCTCTCCCTCGTTTTCTCTCACCCAACGCATTTGTGATCTCCCCTCCCCTGTGGTGGAACCGCTTCCTGCTACCACGACTTGGCCCCTCTTTCCTTAACCCCCGAAGGAACTTAAAGTGGTCCTACTCGTTCTTTCTTTTTCGCAGGTCGATCGCCCCCAAGTTTTATTTTCCCTTGGCCGGCCTTGCGCTCTGCTCGGTGGCTGTCGTGCGATACCACGAAAGCCGGTCCTTCTTTTTCCGAGGGTCACCGCTCGGAAAGGACGACGGCTTTCGAATTTCTCCTGCTGTTCCCCAGATGTGACCCGTCCCCCCCCCTTTCCCCAGTTTGGGACGAATCTGGGGTCCCCCTCCTCCCTCCCTCGACCCCCTCATCCTCTTCGCGTTGTTATTTTTTTCCGAGTGAGTAGTTTCCCTTTCCTTTCGGTCCTTTTCCTCTCTCCCCCGTTTTTTGGTGTGTTTTGGGGTGTGTTGGGGGGGCCCCACCCCCCACCAATTCGCCGTCGATTTCCCCCTGACCAATGGGTCGGGGGGAGCCTCGGATCTTGCTTTGCTACGATCCTCTTTCTCGTCGGCAGGTCTTTACCGTGCGGCCTTGCCCGTGCTTGCAGTTCTCTTAATCTCTCAGCGGCTCCCCCGAGTTTCCGCAATTCTAGGTCTTCCTGTGCCGCTTGCTTCTTCGCCTTTCTTAGTTGAGAATTCGGCGAGCCGTCGATACTCAGCTTTTGCGTACCCCCCAGTCGTGGTTCCCCCGAGCTTTCTTTCCCTCATCGGATGGAGGCGTTTTCTTTACTTTACGTCCTCTACAGCGCATCTGGCCGAGAATTCCCTGTGTTTCGTTCGTTCGCCTCCTTGAACCACTTCCCCAGGAGCTTGCCGTCCGACGGGTCTCGAGCTGGCTCGCCGATATTGGACCCCCTTACTGTGTAGTCCCCTTTCGACCCCCTATTCTAGTAGACGAGGGTTGAGAAGAAGCCCCTAGTCAGAAGGCTCGGACCGGTGGTACCCATATGAAAGCTGGATTCCTCCCGCCTCTGGTCGAGCAATACCAAAAGAATTCCCCCCCGAAGTCTTGGCGGTGCCCCCAAGCGATTGAACGGGCCCGTCCCCTTTCCTCTCATAAAAATTACCCCCCCAAGGCAGCTTTCGGACCTGTGGTCTCTCTCACCTTTTCCAAGTCCTTCTTCCAAATGGGATCTCCTTTCTTTGAGTCGCAAAGTACCCTTCCGGAGGAAGATAGATCACCGGGTCCCTTATCAGATCAATGTTGAGCTTTGTGTCTTTTCTGCCTGATGGGGACCCTGCCGGCCCTATACACTTGGTTTCCCCTGGCTACAAGTCAGGCGGGAGTTCTTCTACTGCTTGGGGCCCTGGCTAAGCATCCAACTTTTACCCCAGCCTTCAGTTAAGCCTACTGCTAAGCATTTTGCGCCGTCGTCGCGACGGCTTTTCTTCAGCGGTGCATTTTCCTTTGAGTTAGGAATGCTTATCCTCCTTTGATTCCTAGACCCCCCCCCCGCCAATTGTCTTGGGGTCCCCCGCGGATTCCGCACTGAACTTCTTCTGTGGTACCCGGCTTTCCGTGATCTTAACCTCCTCCTCTTTCGAGATCGGAACTTAATCCGCGCTCTCCTTATAGTTGTTTCCAGAGCGCTGTCGGGTCTATAACCTTTTTCCCCAAGATCCTACTAGTCTTTATTTCCTGTACCCCCCCGACTCTCAGGAGATCTCCCTCTGAACCCCGATGGGGGGAGGCGTCCGAGTTTCTTTTTTCATAAAGACTTCAACCTCCGGGCAGTTCTGCGCCAACAAGTAATGTGACTCCACACAGGAAAGAGGGGTCTTTCCAGATGTATCGCAGAGGGATGGACCCCATCTTAGATGAACAAATTTCTCTTCAAGGTCGCATTTCCTCCTTGTTATAGTACACCTAATAAGTTCCTTCCTCTCTTATTCCCCTTTCCCCGATGTTCCTTAGGACCCTCCATCGATCCGAGCCCTTCTCTCCCTCTTTTACACGAACTCAGATCGTGCAATTTCGTTAAAACCTCCCCTTCCCACACCCTAACGGAGAGGGTGCTGCCCTCCCGCATCGAACTTGCTCCGACAGTTCTTGCCGGATGCTAAACCCTTCACACGTCTACGATTTCCTGACCTTTTTATTTCGGGCCCTCGGTCCCATTTTTTTTTTTCCTCGGTTCTCCTGGCCTCAGAAGGCTATAGTATACCTCACGGAGCCTTCCACCCTTAGACGGAAGACACCTGTTCTATTTCCTTTCACCCGTGGTCTTCCCCCTCGGATAGGGCTGATTTTGCAACGTAAGTAGATCCCCACCGCCTTTCTCTGGGATTTTTTTTTGTTGCTGTAGCTTGGGAAGGCCCCTTCGGTTTTTCCTTCCACCTTCCCCCGCTGGGGTCTCTGCCGTCGAGGATAATTTCTTTTCCTCCTTACGTCCCTCCGCGCACGAGTCATTTGCGTACCAAACGGTGCTGCTTTTTTGCCATCGAATTCCTACGCTCCTTGGCGCTTTCCCAGGAGACTTTTTCCTGACGTTTCCCGTTCTTTTTCTTTCTTTCCGTAAACCTTTTTTTTTTACCCCGAGTGCACTCCCGAGTGCTCTGCTCTGTGCCCCCAATGGCCTGTTCTGATTGTTAGGCCCCTGACGCGGCTCCAGCCAGCGACGCGTTCCCCCATGGTAAACTTCATCCAGCGAACCGAAAGTTCTTCCGTATTCGCACACGATCGCGCTACATCCCTCACACGCGGGTTTCGTGAGAAGGACTCTCTTGAGTGACCGTAGTCGTGGGGCGTTTGAGTGGCGTCGACCTCGGTTTTTGAGGGAGCGTTCTACCCACGACCCCCCATAATCTTTTTACCTAGGCTAAATTTTTTAGAAGTCCAACGACTTTAACTACACGTCTCTTGGTCCTCTGCCCTTCCGTTTTTGACTCCCCCCCTAGTTCGTCGCTCGCGCCTATTAGCCCCCTTTAACTAGCGGGGCCCTCGTCCAAACACTTCTAGCAGACGTGATGCTCTCTGTTCTGTTGTATCTATTCTTAGGGCATGCGACCTGTGAGTCCCCAGCTGGCGTTAACTCCCGGCCCGCGTTCACTTTCTTCGTCTAGCAGTCGCTTATCTCCAATCCGCGAGGTACGTTTTCGGCTATATCGCCCACCGAGGCTCCTGCCTTCGCTTGTGATCTCTCGTTCCTGTCTGTTTTTCAGTCCGGTATTGGTTTCCCGGCTCCCTGTCTTTGAGGGGACCCCCTTTTTTTACACGGCGTTAAGCGAATGGATTCTGCCTGTGCGCTGGTGAGCCCCCTCCCTTTTGTCAGTTCTTGGTCTGATTCCCGTCTTTTGCTGCCCGGGGAAATGAGGCGCTTGCCCATCGATCCCTCCAGTAGTGGGCGTCAGCGCACGTTCCCCCTTTACCTTTAAAGTTTCTCTTGTCCCCAGACTCTCAGGAAGGGGTCCTTGCGCGCGGCGAACACTCCCATTTACTCCTCCTGCCTCTTTTTTCCACCGCCGCAATTTTGGCTCCCTTGGTCAAATCGGCGTTACGCTGAATGCCTTTATGGTTCCCGTTAACTTGCAAGAGTAGTCTCCCCCTCCGCACCCATCCCTGATCCCCTCCCGATGATTCCACTCTCCGTTCTGCATGCATCAAAAGCCGACGCCCAAAACGCGATCTAGGCACCGTCTTTCACAGCTGGTCATAGCCACCCCGGACAAGGGACCGACGCAGTTTCCTGCACTTTCTCCGCCTGCGCCCGACGCCTATTGGAACACTACATGATCCTTCTATAAGACGGGACTTGGGTTTCCTCGACTGACTAGACTTCCACTCCATTTTCCCCGGGGCACCAGGTTTACTGCTTGGTTTTACCCCTTTTCCCTATGGTTGAACCACGCCCTCTGATTTTAACCGTAAGACTGAGTCTTGCTTTTCACCCCCCTTGCAGTTTTAGGCCGAGACCTCGTCGCCCCACAACGCCTGTTTGCCCTTCGACCCAACCTTTTTCATATGTCCGGATGGAACGTGATATTCTGAGCGTCGACCCTATCTTTTTCCTTCTTCCCTTCTTTCCCTCCCATACTACGGTCCCGCCAACCAGAATCGACACATCTTACCGAAATTCCCTTTCCCCTCTCACCGGCTCTTTCTCCTCATTCTGGCGAAAGTGAAGGAAATCAAGTGCGGGCGTGGCCCGCGATTGGACTTTTTACCTATTCTCTCGTTCCTGATAGTGGCTGAGTAATTTCGCCGTCTCTGGTCCGCCGCACCCCCCACCAGAATAAACCCTCCCTAGCTGTCACGTCCCGTCCCTTGCTTGAAGCCTTCTGTTTCTTAACCAGGATCACAGGTCTCCTTTCCCCTCCTCCCCCCAGTATTCTGAAGTTCGCACCTCTTTGCAGGGACAGTGACGCCCCGTAAGCCCGTCAACAAACAGGTTGTAAACGGCTTTCCCGAGCTTTTCGCTTGCAGAGTAATGACCGAGACAACCACCTTCCCGAGTACTTCTTAGGCCCTTGTCCTTCTTTCTTTAGAACAGGCGCGAGTAATACGCTTCTTTTTTGGCTTTGTGCCCCCCCTTCAGACTTCAAGGTTCTGGCGCCCCCAGGGTGATCGCCGCCAATGCTCCCCCACCGCCTTCTTTCGGCCTCATTCCTGCCTTTGTGCCCATACTTTCCCTCTAAGCCGTACAACCACACGGAGACTTTCGATTAACCCTTACACTCTCTAGGTTCGGAAATACTCAGTTTTCCTGCCCGCGTCGGGGGATCTTTTCCCAGCACTCCGATAGAGGCTGTAATCCGCCACCTTCTCTCTGGGGCCCACTTTCCCTCGGGGCGAGCGTTCCCCCCGAGACGACCAAGGGCGATGTTCACGCTACACTTTCTTTTGCGTCGGCTTTGGGCTGCGCCACGACATATATGTCTCGGAGCGTTCCCTCCTTTTCGTTATCTTTCAATACGTCGGCCCGTTGCCATTTTCCACGCTACAACCGTCCTCTTCGTTCCAGGAGTATCCCGGAAGGCAATCAACGTGTTCCACGGCGGTCAATCTCAGGAGGCCGCGTTTTTGTCCGCACCACCCTTTTTCAACCAGCCTGTTTTCCGGTCGCAGTAAATCCGGCTTTTTATTCGGAAGTCTCTCAACAACAGGGCGGGAACCGCGCACCTTTTTTGGCGCCCTTTTGTTTCGGGGTCTGGAATGATAGTCGCGCCTGATTTCCCGCTAGCGTCACCCTTGTGTTGCCCTCGACGACCTCTAGGAGTTTCTTTGGAGGCCCACAGTTTCCCGTTTGCCCAGCTGCCTCCTGGGCTTTGGACCCCAGTCGGCGTTCCCCTTCCTTCGTTCTTCCCATACTCACTGGAATCCCGGAGCGCCCTCTCCTGCCCCCCCCTCTTTCTTGGCCTGAGACCCCAACACCTTGCACGTCTCTTCTGAAGGTTCCCCAGGCACGTTAGGCGGCGCCCCCCCCCCATCTTCTTGTCGGGTCTTATTTCGGCCTTCATGTTTTTCACGACTTTTTCTCGATGCGGTGCTTCGGCGTTCTCCGATTTTGCACCTTTGGCGTGGCGTCCCGGAGAGCCACCGACGTGATACACTCCGATGACCGCTTCGAGATTGATCAGCCGTTGCGGACTTTTTTTCTCTTCCGTCCACGCCTGCGCCCTCCACCCTCTGCGGTGTTGGTTGCCCGCTTTTGTTGCCCTGCCGCAAGAAAACCTCCCGCGTCTTGTGGCCTTTTGTTGACCGGTTTCGGCCAGTGTCTTCTGGCCGAACTCCTGGCCTTGAGCGCCCGTTCGCTTTGGCCACCGGCTCCGGAGCGTCTGGCCCAGTCACTCTTTTCTCGTCTTTTTTTTTCCCCCAGGTCTCACTTGGGCCTTTTGTCATCTTTTCGCGCAGTGGTTCCGACTGCTCTTCGTTGCTCCAGGTCCGCGCCCGTTCAACGGCCACTCTGGCGCTCTCCTCGTCCGCTTCTCAGGCGATTCCTTGCCGATCTTCCCTCTGGCGTGCGTGGCTCCGTTTGCGACTCGAATTTTGCCGCCTTTCCCCCGCGGGCCTCGGCTCGGACCCCGGTGGAGTTC
>Ga0179593_1519324_pt1 | contig 29665 bp, 38 predicted proteins | sample CZODoug2_1_08_16_FD_185931 | JGI IMG/M metagenome (GOLD analysis project Ga0179593, IMG submission 185931) | Vadose zone soil fungal communities from Angelo Coast Range Reserve, California, USA - CZODoug2_1_08_16fungal (PacBio error correction) | ecosystem: Environmental > Terrestrial > Soil >... | reverse complement strand
GGGGTGCACCCAAACTCTTTCCCCCCCCCTTTTTTTTTTGAACTCCGCCGTGACTGGGAGTCACATACAAGCAAAAAAACCTCCTAGTGGAACTCCGTTGGTGTTGTTGAGCGCCTTGTGGCTCTGTACGTTTTTCCCCTTCTCCATCCCCCCCCTTGTCGACGACGTACACCCTTGTTTCCCCGGTGCTGTGCGCCACCATCCCGTTTTTTCGCGGCGAGAAGGAAAAGTGTTTTTTTTTTCCTGATCCCTTAACCTCTCGCAGTCGAAGAGCTGCCCTCCCTGAAACTGATGCTAGTAACCGTGTTCGCGTTTGAGAAGGTTTCTTGAATGTTGGTTGACTCGGTTGAGTGCGCCGTTCCGCCTTTGTCAAGACTGTTATCCTCCTTCTTTTTTCAATGACTTCATGGCCAAGAAACTCCCCCTCCTTCCCTGGAGTTAACTGTTCTTTCCTAGACCTTTCCTTCCCCAAAGGGTACAGAGGGGGCCAGAGGATTCGTATTTAACTTTTTTTTCTTTTTCTTTGTTGCTCCCGGTTCCCCTTTGGTCCCGCTGCGCAGATAGTCATCTCGGGTTCACCATTTGAAGGTCGCGTGGAGTTCCTCTTTTCCCGAAGTTGAATGTTGGGCACTTTCCGACCCCCTCCACTTCTCGTGGTTCCTTTTCCGATTCCCCCTTCTGTTTTGTAAGAACAGGTCGTTTTGCGGGTAAAGACCGGAACACGTGACCGTTTTTTCTTCTTGCTCATCTCAACCCTCTTAAAGTTGTTAATTTTAGGCTTTTTGGTTTTTTGATTGTTTTCGTTCTTCCTTCTGGTTTGCCGCCTGCCTTTATGGAGTACATTCCCTTTCCTCGCCTCACCGGGTCCGAGAATATATACAAACACCCGCCACCGTTCGTGGGATAATCTCCCCACCCTGTGTTCTTCCGATTTTCCGATAGAGGTCCGGGTACGTTCCACCCGGCATAATGTTTTTTCGCTTATTTCAAACGACCGAGTCCTCCCTTTCCAATGCCCTTGTCTATTTTTTCCACCCTTAAGAGCGACTCCGAGCGTTTCTTGCCTACTTTAATCCTGGTTATTCTAGGGTTGATGCAGATCTCTTTCCTTTTCTTGTCCGACAAATGGTGGCTAGCCCTCCCTACGTGATTAGGAAGTACTCTTGATTTCTTCTGCAGTTTTTTTAGTAGATGGAAAAAGGTAGTTGGGAAGTTGGTTGTTTCCTTGTGGCTTCCAACACCCGCATAAGGTACTTTCGGTATTTTTTCTGCTTTTCGAAGACATTTTCTATGGGATCTGCCCTTTTTAAGTTTTATGCTTTCCCGGGAGGCGTTCCCCGGCGACGAGCCCCTTAACGCTCGATTGAGGTACTTGGTATTCTCCGAGGAGGATGTGATGAAGTTTTTTTTTTGATTACTTCCTCTTTGAGATTTCCTGCTCTCGCACCCTCCATTGTATCGGGCTAGGGTCGCAATCTCTGGATCCCTTTCTACTCCCTGCTCCCGGGTTTCCTGTGCCTGCATTGCCCCTCTCACGGGGCGACGGTCTCTCCCCCCTGCAAACTACCCTGTGCCTCGCGGTGGTTTTTTTGTGAGATTGTGCGGCTCACTTATATTAGATTTGCCTCTTTCTGTTCACAATTTACCTGTAAAGAAAGACCCCCCGCGTCCCTTGAATGGCTTTTACACCCAAATGGGGTATTCGGAGGTCCAGAGAGCCCTTAACTATTTCTTTCTGTCCTCCCCAACCCAGCCCTTATGTGGGAATTCTCAACGAATTGGTTAAAGTTTCTTGAGTCTACTTTAGACCCCGACCGGTTCTCACGGCTTTAGAAGGCATTGTAAACCTTTTTCTTGTAGTCCCTTGTACGGAGGTTGGCCATGGCTAAAAATTTAGATTTATGGAGACTCCAGACCACCTTACTCCCCTTCTCCCCCGGGCTATTCCGTGGCGATGGATTCAATGTCCCGCTTCCTCTCTAAACGATTTCACGGTGATTTACGAGGATCGCAACGCACCATTCATTTTTTCAGAAGAGTTGGGGGGTACGCTCTTCGGCGGTAACTAGGAATTTTTTAAAACGTACTCTTCCTCCTTTTCTTTTTTCTTTCAGATACCGCCCAGACTTTACCCCCATTACCAAGGGGTCTGTTTGCACGGTCGAGAGACCATCTGCCCAAATCCCCCCCCTCTCCCAGGGCCCCTTCCTGGCCCATCTCGCTGGTTGGATTTCCTCCCCGCGTGAAGAGTTCAGGCAAACGGTAGGCCTTGCTTCTCCTCCATCGCGCAGCGCGCCCCTCCCCCCGCAACCTGCTGTCCAAGCACTCGGTAAAACGGATCTCGAGAGAATCAGTCTTTTTCCTATTCTGTTTTGGTTGTGCCTAGAGCCCCCGGGTGAGGGTGCAACGCAAAAGGGTTGAACCATGAAGCAGGCAGGACCCCACGTTTTCCCGTCGGCTTTCTCTCCCCCCTTGGTTCCTTTTAATCTTTTTTCCCACCCTCCCTCTGCTTCGTCCTGTCGGGCTCGGTACAGCACTCGCCCTCGATTTTCCAGCCGCTTTTCCTTTTTATCCCCCCCTCAGTTTGTTTTGTTACTGATTCCAAAGGGGACGAACTGGGGCCGGTTTTTCTTCCCCAGGAAGAGACCGTAATCACGTATATGATTTTTTTTTTTTCCTCTTTTTCAATTCCCTTCGTTCGGCGATCGCGTGAGTCTGTGTCCCCCTCTTGACGAAGGCTGTTTAATCGTCCCAAAATGGCCCTTGAAATCAGGTGCTCCTTCCGCCTTCACTCGGGTAGCTGCGTTCGATCTCTCTTCGTTCCTGGTGATTGAGGTCTGCGGGCTGACTACTGGAGTAATCGATCCCGGACTTTTCACCGGTTGGCCCTCTCCTTTTAGAGTTATGCACATTCCCCTGCATCTCATTTGCTTGTTCTTAAGGCGGCTCGGACTTCTGTCAGTTGATTTTAGCGTCAGGGCTCCTTCTTCCTTCCCCAAAGCACTTTGTTGTTAAGGCTCGCCACTTCTTTCAATACACCATTAACGGTCAAAATTAACCCGTGAATAGGAAACCGGCTTCCTCGCCAGGCCTTTATCTCCAGAACGATAAGTCGTTCTGCCGTGTCGAGATTAGAGTTACCGTCTGCCACCGTGAATGACTTTGTCGGTGGTCGGGGGATCCAACCTCTTTTCTCCGACGTGTATTCCGTGGACGTCGTCTCATTCTGTCCCTTTGACCCCCGAAAGGAGAATTTTTGCAGGGCGACGCCTGGCAATACAAGGGCCCTGACGTCCCCCCCTCTGGCCTTTTCCCTCAGTAGAAGAGCCGGGCCCCCCCTTTCTACGATGTCGATCAAGGAGGCTCCCTTTCATCCCCCCTCCACTTTCCACCTCTTGGGGTTGGCCCTACAGATCCTCTGTTCCTGCGCCACTCGCGGTTTTCCCCTGTGGTTGTTAGGCCTGCCAAGGGCTCTTGCCCGACTACATAAAACTTTCTTCTTGTCTTTGACACGGTAAGCTCCGACTGCCGTCTCCTTCTTCATAGCCCGACCTTCTCTATGGGCGCTACCCCCGGCTTTTCTCCTGAGTGCTGATTCCCGGCACCGATCGCCGCCCTTACAGGGTGCCTCACGGGCAGCCGCCGTTCCCTTGGCTCTTCGTTTTGGATCGGAGCGGAATGCCCCGACGACTCCCACAAATGGTTCTGATAGAGCGTAAATTTTCTCCCCCTTCGGGTCCTCACAAACATAAACACGGCATCCTCCCCACCTCACCCCCCCCACTCTGATCCGGCGGGACCTCCCACGGCAACGGACCCTCAATGATCCCTTCTTGTCCCCCCTTAGCCGGCTTCCTCTTGCGAGTACCCCACTTTCCCTTCGATCCTGGGTTTTCTCCCGGGCTGGTGGCCCCCCCTTTCCCCCCAAAACTCCTACATCGATGAAGAGAGCCCAATTCTTTCTCTACCTTCCTTACCATTGCTTCGTCGTGACTGATTCCTAGACCCGGTCCACTCGAATACGCATCCTACTACGTCCGCGTCCAGGAACTTTCCCTCCTTTCCTTATCCTGTTAACTACGGTGCTCACCCGGCGTGCCGTCCCCATCGGCTTGTGGTATACTTACCGGAGTGGTTAAGTGCCCACCCGCCCTTCCCCCAGATCGACTTCGATACCGTGGTGTTTTTCGTGACGTCCGTGTTGCTAGTTTCTTCCCCTAAGGGGCAATAATTCGATGCGGTCTGCTCCTCGGCCTACAATCGCCGAAAGCGAGGTTCAGGCAAGCCTACCCCCAAAACCCTTTCCCTCACCTTTTTCAACTCTGTCTGGGCATTTACAACGTCAACAAGTTTATCCACGATACGGAATTCTTTACCTCCCAAAACCTCTTTCTTCCGTTCTGCAAACTTCCCGCTCCCCTTTGGACTTTGTAACTGCACACTTTGTTATTTGATCCCTCAATGATCCTTTCACCGGAAATAGTATTCTAGGAGCTGGGTCCCATCCGGAAGCTAAACCTTTCCCTCCTCCACTTTTTCACTGCGCTCCTCGGTCCCCCCCCTTCCCCTTACCCGCCACCCGGCGGTTCCACTTCACTCACATGAACGGGGACGGGCGTTTGGCTTCTCGTCCACCTCGTTCGTATCCCCCCCGCGGGCCCTTCCCTTCTTTGTTTTTTTTTTTTCTTGTTGTTGTTTTTGTTTTTTTTTTTTCTCATGTTTGTTTTTTTTTTTTTTTTTTTTGTGGTTTTGTGTGTGTCTCTTTTCTTTTTTTTTTTTTTCTTTTTTTTTTTTGTTTTTTTTTGGGGTTTTTTTCTTTTTTTGTTGTTGTTTTCGGTTTATTTTTTTTTTTGTGTTTTTTTTTTTTTTTTTTTTTTTTTGGGGTGTTGTTTTTTAGAGTACCCCCCCCCCTTCTCCGACATCCTCCCGTGTCCAAGATCATTTGAGACATGTTACTTTCGGAATCGGGCCTCCTCTCTCGCCTGGCTGGGCAGCCCACAACAAAGTGCTTTCTTCTGGGCCCAGGCAACCTTTTTGAGCTCCCCCTCTTAATCCGGGGGGCAGATGCAAAAAGTGTTCCCCTTGTTTGAAGTCACTGCTTTCTAAACTTCCAGGACCTTTACACTTATTTTCCTAATCACGTGTTGTTTTTTTTCGCGAGATAGATTGTCGGTTTTTTCTGTTTCCCTGGTTCGAACCTCGTTTACGTCCACGTTGGTGAATTATGCCCCCTCTCCTGGCTGATAAGCCATAGGTGGCCCCCCTATTCTCCTAACTGCAAAACATGTTGTTGTTGATTTGCTTCTTCCGATCGCCTGGCAGCCTGCACAAGATGAAGTGAACTTCCCCCTTTTTCTCACCTATCCCGTGAGTAAGCGTGTCCTACAGTTCTTTTCCGGGCCCCTCTTGACGACTATTTGTAGGACGGATTCAGGCCACGCTACGTTTTTTTTTTTCCCCAGTTTCCTTTTCATTTTTTAAGGAACCTTTCGCGAGTAGTGTACCGGTGACCGCCCAGGACTAGGGCCAGCTCGAGAGAGAGTTCCAGACACGTTGAGGGGATGACCTTTTTGTATTTCTCCCCATTTTTAGTATTCTTCATGTAAGGGTGAAGTGTTGTGATGTGGGGTACGTAACGACAGAGTTGACCCTTTTTTCCCCCCTTCCCCTCCTTTTCCTTTGCGTTTTTTCCGTCCCCCTGTTTTTATCCGACTTGCCAAGTCGTTTGCTCGGTGGCCCTTTTCCTTTTCCCAAGGGGTTGGTCTCAGGCTCGCCCCGTTTATCACTTTGCCCAGAATGTGTTTTGAGAATTGCGTTCGACCATTTTGGCGCCTGGCGTGATTGGAGAGGAACTTCAGCCCGGAAGAATCGCTTTAGGCGAGACCACAGGGGACGTCCCCCGTTACCCCCGGTTCCTTCCACTAGTTTGTACCCGTTTTTATCTTTCCCGCCCGTCTGCCGGTCCGACCACCTCCTCCCCTTTTCTTCTCTGATGACCGTCCGATTCCAGGGCAAGCGTTATCAAGTTTTATTTTTATTTTGACCTATCTCCCTTTGTCTTCCCCCTTTCATTCCTCAGTGTTGATTTTTTTGTATTAGCGCCGGGGACTTTCCATCAAAGGGATCCTCTCACCTGTCCCTTGGAAAGGCCCCCGTGGGATTTTGGTTTTTTTTGTCGGCGTTTCGTAGCCTCTTTTTTCCCACCTTCTTCAGTTTTTTTGGATTCTTTCTCCTTTGACCCGAATAGCGTAGGTGTAGAAGCTTCATCCAGGTATTCTTACATGAACGAGGGTCTGCCCGATCGGCGTTAAGAATGTTCTTTTCCTCCAGATGTCCTCGGACAGGACTGATTTTTCGCTTTTTTATGCGCTTGGTGATTCCGGGGTCGGTTGTGTCTCCAGGGATGGTGAGAGGATTTGCTCGACTTCCCATTTGGGTAGTTTGCTTCGGTTTTTTTTTTTTTTTTTGACCTGCCGGGAAACCGAGCCTTTCCCGGGTTAGCCTTGCTGGTGAAAGCTCTGATTTTTCTTTAGCTACCGGCTGACGCCGACCTTCCCCCTCCCGACCCCCTTGACGCTGGTTGGCTTTGCATCTGCCGCAGTGCGGCGTCACCTATTTTAGGCGTGCAGGAGTAGCTTTCGTCCCCCCTCAGAACACATTTTTTATTTTGAGGTAGTTCGGTTCCCCTGAGGCTACCCACTGGGTGAGGTCTAGGTGTATCCCCTATCGACAGTAGAACCCAAAGCCCTTCATTTTGCGCATTGACCTTTTTTCATTTTCCCTTCACTTGCGGATTCCTACCTCCTTGCTTGGTGAGTTCGAGATTAGACCCCTGTTGTTACCAAATTTTTTGTTCTTTTTATCCTTTTTATTTTAGTTCTGTGCAAGGAGGCGTCCTCCCCCCTCCCTTCGCATTGGCCTCCCCACGACGAGAACCTTGAACGAGTCCTCTCTCAGATCCCTCTTTTTCTTCCCGAGAACGCTCCGGCCCGTCCATTTTTAATCTCAGGCAAAAAGTTCCCAAGTTTAGATTCGGTTACGCTGCCCCTTAAATTGTATTCCATTCACACCGAAACTGGAGGCCACCCGTTTTTCCTTCTTTCATTATGGTTGAGTAGAGTCCAATCCCGTCCTCATTAAACCACTTTTCGTTGTCCCCGTCCTGAGAAAGGAGCTCATCTCAAGCTCCTCTCCTTCCTCGTTAATTGCTCCCAGCCGCGGAGGCGGCGTTGCTGTGAAATTCAGATCGGAACCGGGACGTTCTCCCACCCCAGTCAAGGCCGTTTCCTCTTCATTGTATCACGGTTTCTCTCCCCCCTCTTTACTGAAAATGGCAAGGGCCGGGTCTTCGGAGATAGGAAAGAATGTCGGTTCCTATGGTAGTTTTTCTCCCCTTTTCTTTTTCCCATTCTCCTGTGTAGGTGATTTTTCCCTGAGATGGCAGGATCCCCGGATAACTCACCTTCACGGGGGTCTCAGATCGGACCATTCGGGATCATCTCCTAAAACAGACAACAGCTCCGGTCCTTTCCCTTTTTCCCCCCTTCGTTTTTAGTAAGACTTTCGCCCTCGCCCCCCCAGATCACGTAACGTACTCTGGAACCTTTTGTTGTGAGAGAGATTTACTTTAACTTATAGAGGTGCGAGTTCTTATACCCTCCAGAGGCCGTTTCTCCCCTCCTCCCAGATCTTGGTGGTCGGTTTTTGTCTTGACATTAACCTAGTGTGGAGATCGGAGTAGCTCTCTTTACTTTCGCATTTTTGAGAATTCAACCTTTTTGAGTCGTACCAAAGCCCCTTTTCTAGAGTGGGAAATCGAGCCACTGACGAGATGACGTAGCTTCGATGGTGTGTAAGGTTCGTATCGGCCTTATTGCGTGAGGTATTTTAGTCTCTAGTTCAATCGAGAGCCCTTCACGGTTCACCTCATCCTTTTTCTATCGCTTTTTCCAATCAACTCAGACTTTCTCGGCGATGGAGCTCCATTATCCTCGAGGGCTCTTCTTTCGCTGGCTAGTTGGTGGAAGCCGTCTATAGCCCACCCTGGCAGTTTTTGAAGTCTAGCGACCTTCTGTCATTTTTTTCTCCTACAAACAGACGTCAAAGGCTAGCCTGGTTCCCCCTTTAGGTGTTCATAAGCGCAAGACTATTTCTTAACGACTTATTAGACTTTGCTTTCTTTTTCCTGTGGTATCATGAGGAGTCATCCCACCGGACGGAGGGTAGCGATCTGTCGACTCACAGATGGGACGACCGCTGTCCCGGACTTGTGTATCTTGGAGGTGGGTAGTCAAAAGTAAGGGTGGTCTCCTCCACCCCAGCCCCCTAACTCGGACGACGTGAGTTTGGTTGTAAGCCGTAGAAGCGCGACGCAGGTTCTCTCATTCGTTTATTTCGCTCCCTGGAATAAACGTTTTTATGCGCACACCAGTCTTTGGTTTTTCCCCAAGATACTCCTGGCGGCTTCGTGGCGTCCTATCCCCGGGTCTCGTTTTTGGTATGTCCAATGAACTATGTTCTCACACAAACACCATTTTTTTCTTCGGTAAATTTGGCCCTCCAGTCTCCTCCACCGTACTAGAGTCCTTCTCCCTCCCCCCAGACGAGCTGGTCAACACACTTCTTACGGGTTGTAATGGGGTACGCCCCCCCCTCGATAGTAAAATGAGGTAGTTGCTTCCTGATCCGCACTTCCTTTTCGGATGGATAGAGTCTACCTTTGCCCCACGCTGCCATTACACACCTGTTTCGCTCCGATTATCATTTTGGAGGGTCAGGCAACCCCCCCCCCCCCCAGTCCCCCTATACGACTTGGACTCGTACGACACAACTCCTTGGCCGCTACCTCGCCCGCAGCTTCTCACTGGCAAACGGCAGCCATGGAGCCATGTACCGTCGGTAATGTATCCTCTCTACGGTACCACTTCCTTTTCTCTTTTTTGTTATACGAAACCCGGTTCACCTCAAATAATTGCAAGCATGGTACTGACGAACGAAGCCGTCGATCCCCTCCTGCTATTCAAATTCCGCTTGTCTTCTCAGAGACAAAAGGGCCCTCCTGAATAGCGTTTTTCCCCATAACGTCCAGGTCAGACCCGTGTACCTCGAAACTGCCCTCTTTCTAGCGATTCCAATCCTTTGACGAGAATTAGTTCACTGGCATCTCGTGCGGTTCCCATCCTCTACACCTTATGGAAGGGTTTTTTGAAGTAACAGTTTAATCCTCGACTGCGATTCCTGCCAAAAGTGGAGGTTTCTTGAGTTTTTTTATATTAGACGGCTAGGTGATGAATGGGGAGAGGCCTATTCGTGCAGTTTAGGGATCCTTTTTCTTTTTCCCCCTTTCTAAACAGCGCAGCCCCAAGCACCCAGCTCACTACCACTCCAACCTTACGACCCCCGAGGTTCCGGAGAGAAAGAAAAAAGTCACCTGGTCTCCTTTTTTACAAAGAACTTCATCCCTCTCCTTTCCCTGTTACCCTCCGTGTTCCCCCTTTATGACCAAAAATTCCCCCGGTTGAGGTTTAATTGCCAACCACACCTTCAAATTAGGAGGACGATGACTTCCATTCGTTCCCCCTTCAAGCTTGATATCGGCCCCGGCCCCCCTTCCCTAAAGGAATTTTTTTTTGATAATGCCAGCCTCAAACATCCTCTTCATCTTTCCCCCACATGACAAACTGAGTTGCGCCGTTCTAGGAACAATTTTCCCGTCAAACTTATGAAGTCGGGTGGGAAAGGGGAGTTCCATACCCCCCCAATCTTCCCCTTTATAACCCACGAGGGCAAGGCAAGCCACCCTCCCCGTCGACCTCAGGTGTATACTTCCCTCTTGAAAGCTGGAATTTAATCTTCTTGATGAGGCGGACTCGCAGCCTAAACCCCACCGGTGACTTTCCTCCTGTCTCAATGAGCAAACCTGTGTGAGCCATTTTATCGGGCCCCTATCCCAGCCTTTACCAACTTTTCCCACTCTCTCCTCCGGGAGTCCCTTCCCCTGCACACACACCTGATCTCTCTCTTCATCAATCCTTTCTTTTTTTCTTGCTGACTTCTTTGTTTTCGTTTTAGGGTCGTTCCATCTTTCCAAGTCTTCACTTCCCCACGTGTTTCCCGTGCTTTTCCCCTTCCCCAAGGATTCTGGAGAATAAACGTGTTGAGATTTCCTAACAGAAGCACCAGTCCCTGTCTTGTTTTCGACCCTCTTCCCCCCGATTTAGACGTCCAGTGCCGCCCGATTGTCCGTGCTGTTCCGCAGGTTCTATGGGTCTTTTAAGCCCAGGTTTTTTTTTCTCTCACTTTCATCGGTGTAGACGAAGATGGTACATTGCTTACTGTGGCCCCCACAGTCCCTTCAATACTTTCGGTGAAGAGGTTTTTCTGAGTATTCCAGTCTTCCTTTTTACCTCAGTATACGGGCAGGGGAAAACTTATTATAGGAGTTAACGTTCTGTCCCCCATTTTTTTTTTGTAGCTCCGTTCTTTTATTTCCTGATAAGCCGGGATTTCCCTCTTTAAAAAGGTGAAGGATGGAAGAGGGCATTTCATTCCCCTAATTCCGTTGAAGCCAAGTCCCTCCAGACCGTAGTTCTGGTTGCTTCGGGTTCCTTGGAGTTGGTAAGAACAGGTTTGATACTTCCCCATGTCCTCCCCCTTTTTTAACCCGGTGATGTCGCGGCCATCTTCAGAAACCAGGAGTTTTCAAGGTGTAAGGTGTTTTTTTATAGTTCTTCTTGCGGCGAGGGTGGGTCGAGTATTCAGCGCACCTCGTAACAGAGTCCATTTTTTTCGAATTTCATATAAACAGTGTCCGCCCAAGACTGACTGGAGACCGAAGAGAACAATCAAGTGGTGTCTTTCCCCTATCTCTCCTAGAGAGAGTGTTTCCCGGGGCACTTCCCACTTCCACCAAATCAACTGTGTTTTTAGAGGATTCCAGACCTCTTCCTGAATGACCCCTTTGGAAAGACTTTTTCACGGAGGTTTTTCCGTCTCCTCCGAGTGTTGCCTCTTTCCCTAAGATGGCCTATGTAGGGCTTATTGTTTGGCGTATTAGCTTGCCCGGTTTTTCTGCTTCCCCTTTTGGGCTAATAAGATGTTCTTACCTTTGTACTATTCGTCGGGCTGCAGTACTCTTCTTTTTCCAAATTTCCTTTGAATTCCTGTGGCGCCTATCTGACACCCCCCTTCTTCTTTGTACCCTTCCTGTTAGCCTTCTCCCTCTCCCCGCTGTACATGCGATTCCGGTCGCCGGTGCTTCACATGCGGTCCGCCGGCGCCTCGTTTTTGTTTTTTATTGATTTCGCTTGTATCCGTGGGGATGGGTTTTCTTGGGACTCACCTCAAGACGATTTTCCGTTACCTAAGCCCCATTTTTTTTCGAGGGCTGATCGGTTAATGCCGCCGCCGTCCATTTTTTTCAGTTGCGCTGTCTGCTCTTGCGTGTCCGCTGACTCGCTTGATTCCTCGGCCCTGTGGCGACAACGCACCCTTTCACGCCGTTTGGGTTGCGCTCCCATCTCCATTGTCGCTCCCAGTAGTATTTCAAGCGATCTTTTCAACTTTAAAGAAGACAAAGTGTTATTTTGATGTTCCCCCTTTTCGTTAACCACCCTGGGGACCACTCTAGTGTGCCCAATATCCTCCTCTTCTCTTTTTTTCCCCACATCCCGTTTTTTGGGAGGCCTTCGGAGGGGGATTAAATTGATTTTGATGATTTCTAACCTACTATACATTTGATGCCTACTTAGTTTTTTCCTCTTTTCTTCCCGGGTTCGGATAGGTAGTCTGCTGAGCGTTTGTTTAAAGGGGAGCGTATCCACTTAGACTTATGGCTCGTCACCTTCCTTCCCATTTTCCCTCCATAGATAAGTACGCCCCCGATCTTAAAACGTGTGGATGCATCTTTTTTGTTCTTGAACTCTTAGGGGCAAATCGACCTACTACTTTTTCATTGCCCACGGAACCATAAAATTCGATCTTATGTAGTAGTCGAGTACTTCTCGACACCTGGCCGACACGTCTCTACAATTTGAGCTGTGTCTTCTATAAAGTGCTTTCTATCCCCCTTTCCCCCCCTTTGATATTTGGAGAGAATTTAACCCTCGGCTTCCCCTCAAGCTCCTCTCCAGCCCCCAGGATCGGAATTCCGGAACACCCTGCCTCGCTTTTCTGTTTATTACAGCGCGACTGTCTTCGGCAAACACGGTCAGCCGCTCGTCCTTTTCCTTCCCTCGGCCGAGAAAAAGCAGCGCCCTCCCGCAACTGATTCCTTTTGTCAAACTCTTTTTTTTCCCATGTTATACCTTCGATCGCCTTTCCTTCGGTTGGTTTGCTTCGAGGTTCTTCCCTACCCCCCCCTTGTGCTGGGGCATCGAACCCAGCTTTCATTAGAGTGTCTCATGATCCCGGAGCAGAATCCCCTCCGCGTCCAAAGAGGGGTCCCACACCTCCCTCTGGGATGGATTTCCTAGACTAAAGAAACTATCACGAGATTCGCGTTCTCCCTTATCCTTTTCCTTCTATGGTCCTAATAAGTTTTTTGAGCGAGTTCATCGGTCTTGGGGAGAGGGCTCCCTTTTTCTCCGAAGCATCTTGCAGGAAGGGACCCCTCCTCCTATACACGAGATGATCCCTAGTGTGAGCTTTCTCTTTTTCTTTCGTGCTTTCGAGCAGCTCGCCGATCTGTTCACTTTGATCTTCCACAAGCCCCCCCATTCCGAACTTCAGCACACGGGATTTTGATCTTTCTCTTTTTAATAGATTTCCCGGTTTTACCCCCTCCCTTGTGCCCTTGCCCTAGGGAGGGATTCGCGTGCTTTCCCCTCTCGCGATTCTCTTAGCACTTCCTTTTTTTCAGAATGTAAGGGTTCTCTTATGCACTCAAACCCTCGAGGCGTATTTGAGTTCCCCTTTCTCCGTCCGGCATCTTTTTCTGTTTTTGAGTAGGGAGAGCTGGCGCTTCGCTCTCCCCCCCATTTGTGGTTCGAGGAGCGAGGGCGTTATTTCTACTCACCCCCCAGACCTCCCCGGATTCAGTTTTTCACATCTTTTATGTGCGTCCTCCTTCGTTTTCCCCCCCTAGGCTTCCTCCTATATACTGAGGAGTTTTTTTTTCCCTTTCTATGCCGGCCGTTACCCGCTTTTCCAACCCGTCTGAGAGGTTATACCCGGATTCTTAACACGTTTGATCGACTTCCAGAGTCTCTTTTTTTTTTTTATGATGGGGTGTAGGAGAGCCCCCACAAGAGCGGTGCCTTTTTCTCCCTGCCCCTCACCATACTCCCAAGCAGGACCATTCTTTCCTACAGAGGATCGCCGTCCGTGCTCTCCTTGCTTTCCCCCCCCCCCCCCATCCTACCCTCCCCCTGCTTAAAATGAGCCTCCCCACATTTTTTCCATTTGTATGGCCCCACAACACATAGATAAGCTGTACGACTCGTGGGCGGACCACCTCGTTTTTTTTCATTTTCCCTCCATTCCCAGTGCCTAGTGTTTAGTAAGCCCCCCTTTGTTTCTGTCCGAAACCTCCCCCTTTCTTCTTCTGTTAAATTTTTTGAACTACACCCGAATAGAGTGCCCAAGCCTCATTCTCACTTTCACCATACCCTTTCCCTGATCTCTTAGGGACTGCCCGTCCTATCAACCTCCCCTGCGACTCACATGGCCGTTCCCCCTCCGCGTTGTAACCTTTTCTTCCGCAAGCTCCTATCCACCTTTCTTTTTCCCCCCGCACCTGCTAGATCCTTTTTTTCTCTCCCTCCATACCTCCGTAAAGTTTACGGCTAGATTGTTTTTCTCTCGGGCTTCCCCCCCCCCCTCTTTTCTACAATCTTCCGGACGGCCTTGAGAGAGGGGTGTATCCCCCCTCACCCCCCCCCAGACTGTTTTCTACAGGTAAGAACAAACCAATTCCACCCACCACCCCCCTTTCCTTTCCCCCCCCCAACTCTAAGAAGAGTCTGTTAGCTAACAGCCCCTCACCATAGGAAGCAGGATTCGTCCCTCGCTCATTTTTTTTTCTCCCTTCCCCCCCTTGAGCTCCGTTGTGGCGATTAGCCTACCCCCCCCTTTTTTTAACCAGTGGACGTCGTACTGGTCCCCCCCCGTACTTTCAATGATTTGCTTGATTAAAAAGAAGGGTCGTTCTTCTCACCCTTTTTATCTCTTTCCCACTACTTTTAAAGAACCTCCCGGGGCCGCCGTGTTACAGTCAATTTTTTTCAATTCCCCTTCCTGATCTAATACGCACTCCATTTAGCAACTTTTTGCTGATACTAGTGACCTTGCCATGAATAGACAGAAAACATCTTTTTTCCTAGCGACAGCCCAGCTCATCGAACCCGTAAGGCACTTCTTCTATTTGACAAATACCCTTCGGTTCACCCCCCACCGATGCCTGTGCAGTAAGGAACGGGCGGTTCCCATTCCCTACCCGGTTTTCACTGGGATTCGTTTGTTGGTGGAACGTCAACACAAACTCCCGTCCGACGTTCACCAGCCTTCCCTCGCATTTCTCCTTTCCAATATTTTTTTTGTCCTTCTTTCCTCTTCCCTTTTGTGTTCTTGCCCTCTTTTTCCCTTCCCCCCCCCCTTCTCTTTCCCCCCCCCTCGGCGATCCCGTCTGGATTCTCGTGACGAAGCTAGGTTCACTGGGCTGACCCTTTTCGTTCTCTTAATTAATTAGCACCCGGTCCTTTTTTTTTCCGCCGGACCTTCCTACAATCTTGCTACCTCGCCCCGCAGCCGTAATGCCTTCACGGCCCCCTCCACCTCCCCCCCCCCTTCGTCTTTCCACCGTGACTAACTTTTTGCTAGCTACGCCTTTCTTTTGTTCCTCTTGGACCGATCTGACGAAGTACCTTTTTATGAAAAGCATACGGATAAGCCCGCCACACCGCCTTTTCCTGATTTTTCTCCCCCCGTTAAGGGAAACTTCCTCACACTGCTTACAATCGTCGATCCCTTTTCTACATTTTCCCCCCCCGAGCACCTTTTCAAACCGGCACGCCGCCTATTTTCTATCCCCTCACTGTGCACTATTCCCCCTAGGTTATCCCTCCTCCAGTCAAGCATTCAAACCGTTACATTTTGCCACCCGGCCGCAAACTTCTTTCAGCCCCCTTGCCCATAGTCTACACCCTTCCAAGGCGGCCGTTTTTTCCTCACAGCGAAACCCTTCCTCAATCTGACCCGCGACGTTTTGATTGTTGTTGATCCTTTTTACTTATCCGTAATCATACGTAGTCCCTCCCCCAATCTTGTCCCGCGCGAAAGCCCTCCCCCCACCAATAACTACTTTTGTTATCCCATTTTCCTCCCTCCTCAAAGGCCTCTCCCCCTTCCCTTGACCTTTGCAGACGTCATTTTATTCACTCTTGAGGTGAATGTCTCTCACCGGCAAATCAAAACCCCCCCACCCAGTTACCTTTGAATATGTCTCCCTCCTAGCACATCCTCTTCGCAAGAATTCGGGTTGGTTACCTCTTTCCTTCCCAACAGAATAAAAAAGTTGTGTCCGTCGCGCATTGGTCCATGTTCTGCCCGTCACTTTAACTGTCACTCACAAATACTTATCACCTCACATATATCATTTTTACCTCCTCTCCGTTTTTTTTTTGCTCTCTCTTTCTGGGTCCTCTTTTAGTGTACGTCTCATAGCTTCCGTCCAACCCCCAGTCGTGCCATGCTCCCCCCTCTTTCGCGTTCCGGTCTTTGTCTCCCCCCCCCCCGATTGATGATTTGGATCTCAAGCACACTAGGTGGCTCCTGTGCCCATTCACCCCCTTTCCAAACGGTGGTCCTTTTCCCACGCCTCGTTTTTCCCCCTCCCTATTTCTTTTTTCGTCCCGTGACTTTTCCGCCACGGATTGAAGCGAGCCCCCCAGCTGCCTCATTCTCCTTAAAGTCTGAGTCTTTTTCGCGAATCCCTCTTTCTACCCCCTTTCCCCCTCCTCCCTCCGTGTAGATTTTTTTCTTTTCCTTCGCTTGAAGGACGTGAGTTGTCGCGGTCGCGTTCTCGTCGTCGTTTCTAAGGTCTTGCGTTATCTTGCTTTGGCCCCCAGTCCAAAGACCGTCCTTCATTAATTTTTCCGGTGACGGTCTCGCTTAGGTCCTTCTGTTTTCTGACCCCCCCCCTCGTTGACCAGCCCAGTTTTTGGTTCCCTCCGTTTTTTCCTATCTAGATCTTAGTTTACTCCCATCCCCAGGTGGATACTATTTTCTGTGTTTACCACTGACTGCTCTACCGGCTCTTGTACCGTTGCAACCCCTTCTATCCTCCTCGTAAAAAGCGGCTGTTTCGTTCTTTGGAGTATTGCCCGGACCATTACCCCTTCTCCTACTGTTTTTTCAGTTGGACGTGATTTGTCCCCCCTCAGATGAGGGCGTTTGCGCATGAAGTGCCTTCTCTGTCTTTGTCTTTCCGGATAGAGCCCCAGTTTTCTTCTATGACGACCCTTTCCCCCCCCCCGTTGTCTTCCCCCCCCCTTTCGGCCATTCCAGTCTCGCCTCCCCCATTTCTGTTAGCAGGAGACCTTTTTCACGTTCTCTTCCCTCTCTCGTGCCTTTTATTTTATCATCTGGTCTTCCCCTTTCCCTCGGGGGCGGTCCCCTAAGGCCCTCCGTTCGCCTTCCTTCCCTTGATTTCCTTTCTGCTTTTCGGTTACCCCCGCACTTAAGGAGGCCCCTCCCTTGACCCATTTCCACTCCCCTCCTCCCCCCTCCTCCATATGCCACCCTCCTTTCCTCTGTAATGATATCCCCCTATTTTTTCCTTCCCCCTTTTTTCGCAGTTAACTCTCGTTTGGCTTTAGATTGCAATCTGTCTTCTAATTTTCCCAAACGTTCTAACCCCCTTCCTTTTTTTCTTCACGATCTGACGCCCACTTTTCTCAGAAAGTTACTCCCCGTCGTTTTCATCCTCCCGAGGGAAGCCTCCCCTCAAATTTCCAGGTCGCCATGTTCATCCGCCAGCTATGTTCCCACCAGCGTCCCCGACTTTGTTCCCCATTGACTCAGCTTTCCCTTCCCCCTTTATAGTCTCTCACTTCTTTCTTAGTTCGAATTTTCTTTCCCGACTCCCGAACCGAGCGTGGCACTGGCTACCGTTACTATCTATTTTTTTTTTTTCCTTAGGCTTTTTGCCCTTTTTTATTCGCTTCCCTAGTCTTGACTCCCCCCTCTGTCTTTTTTTATTTTCATAGTGCCCTTGTTTCTTGACCTTCCCCCCCGTCTGGTTTTTTAAGTTGTCCTCGAGTGGTTCCCTTCGATTTTTTCCGCTACTGGCCCCCCGGTTTCCTTAGAATTGACCTTTTTCCCCCTGTCTCCATGACTCCTTGTTATGGTGTTTTTTCCCCTGTCCTCATTTACCCTTTTCCCCCCTTTTTTCCCTCCTTTTTGTACGTGCCTCTTTCCTGTTTTTTCTACCAAACATCAGCCGTCGCCCCCCTCAGTTTTTACGTGACGCAGAACCGCCGGGATACCTCCCTTCCCTCGTTTAGTAGACAGTCCGATGCTTCATTAATGGGCCCTCCTCCGTTTTCCCTTCCCCCGTAAAGCCCTGGAGACTCTTGTTCCTTCCTTTTTACTTTTTTGTTCTTTCCTCGTCGTCGGATAGGTGATGGTTTCCTTTGTTGTTGATGTATCCGTTTCCAAGCTGTCCGACCTCCTTGCTTACGACTCCCTCACTTGGTGTACCGCCCCCACTCGGCGAGCTTTTCGTGCCCCTTATACTCCTTTTCCCTTTTCCCCCCCCCTTTTCCACCTTCCTCGGCCACACTTCGTTTCATTTGCGATCTCCCCCTCCCAGTTGATTTTATCTTCCTTCGTACGGACTGCCCTTCTTGCCCCTCAACAACTCCTGACCATTGAATATTGCTCGTCTTTTTTTGGCTCTCTCCCTCCATTTAGAGACGACTTCTTTCCTAGTGTGGCTCCTCCTATCTTTTCGCTTTGCAATTTTGAGCCGGTTGCTTCCCAACTCCAGATTCCTACTGCACAACATCTTTAGGGGATCTCCGGTGTGCAGCAGTTCTGCTCCCCCCCCCCATCTTTTCCCCCCGTCTTGTACTACATACAACTCATACAGTCCTTTTTAATTCGATATTCTTCGTTTTCGTGAGTCTTATCCCCCCCCACCCCTTGGGTCTCCTGCTTATCAGTTTTCCGCTGACCCCCATCTATTCCATTTTCAAGGTAAATTTCGCCCTTTCCCCGAACGGGTTGTTGGGCCCTTGTATCCTCCACTCTTTCGTTCCACTGCGCCCTTTCTCGGGCAGGCCCGGTTAGAGACTTTTGGCCTCCCTTCTGAGGTTTCATCATTCTTCTTTCGCATTTTCCCGTCTCCCCCCTCATTGCATTACCTTCGCCGAAAGTCTCTGCCTTTTCCTTCAGCCTAACGAAGCCCTATTCTCCACACGGTTCCCGCAGAAGCATCATTTCCAGACGCTTTTCACTTTTCTCTTCCCCCCTATCATTTCTATTGTAATCTACTTTCTTGTGGCTCCCTTCCAATTTGCGTTTTAGTCCGCGCCTCCTTACCCGTTGCAATCTAACCTTTATGTTGAGAGCCTCATACATACCACATCCATCCCCGAGCCTATACTTAAATTGCGATTTCTTCCTCCTCCCCCTAGGCCTTTCTCAGCGCTGTAGACCTCTTCCTACTAGGTTGGATTCTGTGCAGTCGCCCCCCCAAGCGCCGATATTCCGCTATACATTTGGTTCACGGTGGCACCCCGTCCTGAGTTTCCCCCCCTAGTTAATTGGCCTCCAGCCCATTCTCAGTCTTTTACTAGCAACCCCAATGTCCCGTACCCCTGCCCCACCCAGTGCTATCTTATACCCCCCCTATTTTCTTCCTCCAGACGCTAGGCCTTTTCTTGGTGTTATCGGTGCTTGACCGACCCCGACAGACCCCTTCAGTCCTTTTCTTTGACTTGAAAGATCCCCTCGAATTCGTTATCCGGTGCATTTTATAATCCCTTCACTATTCCCTCTTTTTTTCTTCTGTTCTTCTTCTCTAGTCACTTTCTTCTCTTCCCGTGTTTTCCCATTGCCCTCAACCCCTTTTCCGGAGGGTCGGGACTGACCAAACCTCCCCCCTCCGTTCCCTCTTTTTCCCCCCCTCTGCCCCACTTCTTTCCCCCTCCCAAACCATTTCCTCTATGGCCCTGGTTCATCTAATCCTTCCTCCCCCCTCTTCTTTCCTTTTGAAACTGCATCATCCTGACCAGTGGCCACTTTCTTTACCTCCAATATAAGAGCCCTCCTCCTTATGATCCTTCCCCTAACGTTTTCGACGCTTTCTTTAACTGGATTACCTCGATTCTTCCGTAATATCGCTCTTTTGTCTTGACGTTTTTCCCCCGTGTCCCCAGAGATGACCCCACCCTCGACCGCACTTGAGGCATCCACATCCAATCCCCCCCTCTCTCCCTTTCTCCCCTTTTTCCGTTGCCCCCTGTTCCACTTTTAATGTCGGTCTGCATAAACCCCTCAGTTTCCGGACCCTTACCCACCCCCCTTTATTTGTACTTTTTGTTGCAGCGCGTTCCTTTCCCCGTGATTCTCCCTCTGACGGCCCTCTTCCGCCCCCCGTGTCTTTGTCCTCCCCCAGGATCTTCCCTCTCCTTCCTCTCGTTCTTACTCTGAACTCTCAGCCCTAGCGGTGTGTTTCTCCCTTGTCTTCGGTTGTTTTTTCCGATCATTACCCCTGCCGCGTTCCCCCGGTCCTGCCCCCCCCTTTGCCATCCCTCTCAATCCCCCAACGGTTGTATTTTTCCCTGCTCCAGCGCGTTATGGTACTTTTCGCATTTTTTCTGTAAAACGTTTTCCCCTTTTTCAACGCTATTTTCATTATTTCCCCCCCCTCTCTGTCTAATCCCTTTCCCTTCCCTCCCTTTCTGGGACTTCTCGCGTTTCATATTACGATTGCCTTTCCCTATCTTCCTTCCTCCTTTTTTTCTATAACAGATTTCCACTCAGCCATCCCCGGGCTTCGCCGTGCTCCTTCTATCCTTCCCGCATGAGTCTTTAGAGTTTCCTAAGCCATATTTTTCCCCCCAGTTCTGTTTACACATTACCGATTCCATACTCTTGCTCACTAACCCCACTTTCTTTTTTTCCCCCCTCCCTACTCTCTTTGTATCCTCCCCTCTTTCCCGCTCCCTTTTCCCCCTATTTATACATCATTCCTGCTCTTTACGTCCTTTGTCTTGTTCCGTCAGTCACCATCAACTTCCGTGTACTGGCGCTCTAACTTCTCTTCCCCGTTTTTCTGTTTCCCCCCCTTTTCTACCATTCCCCCCCCTCCCCCCTTTATTCCGCCTTCTTGTTTGCAACGATCCGTCACTCCTCTATCTTTTTTTGATGCGATGGTGGTACCTTTTTATCTCTTCCAAACCAGGTCCTTTTGAGTCCCACGCCTTCACTTTCTCACGTGCGAAGTTTTATGTTCTGGAGAATGGATTCGAGTAACACCTTCGTCTTTTTGTCCCTCCCCCCACGTGTGTCCACCCGAATCTGTCCGGTTGCCGCCCGCCTTTACCTTCCAACCTCTTGTCCAAGTACCTTTTACTTTTCTGCATGGTTCATCGACCCTTAGACCTTTCCTTTGCCCGTACAATTTGTTCCCCGGCCTTCCCCACGAGACGTTCCACTTCGCCTGTGAGCTTTTTCCTTCCTTCCCCCTCGTTCTCTTATGCCTCTTGTACTCCCATGCCTTCCTCCGTACTTTATTGAGTTCCCCGCTTTTTTTTGTTACGCACCTTGTCTCATCTTTATTTTTTTTGAGAATCTTTGCCACCCCTTCCCCAGCCCCGTGCTGCTGTAGATCTCTCGCCAGCGCATTACACGTACACATGTCCCCCGCAAACTTTGTTTACAAACATCTTCATATTTGTGAAAATTGGAACTTTTATTTCCTTGCCGCCCCCCCCTTTACGTGTTCAGCAGCTTTCATTCACGACTTTGTACTGCCGCGGAATCTTCCCAGTCCTGATCATCTCCTTCCTCTCCCTTAATCCCTTTTTCCCCCTTCCTCCTTTCTCCTCCTTCACACCCCCTTCCTCCCTTTCTCCTCCCTCCCCCTCCTCCCCTCTGTTTTTGCCCTCGCTCTTTTGTTCGTTCCTCCAGGTACTAGCCCCCCTTCCCCATCCCCCCCTGGCAGACGATTTTGGTCTTGCTGTGTTAGTAAGAATCCTTGGGCCCCCTCCGTTCTATGTCTCGCCCTGTGCTCGAACCCAGGAAAGTGGTTTTTTCTTTCACAAATAGTAGTCATCGTCCCCTTGTCCTTAGCCCCCCCTTCCGCTCCGTTCAAGGTGGATGGCCGGTTATTTATCTCCTCTCAGACATTGTTGAATTTCCCCCTGACCCTGCGCCGTGTTCTTGCGCTACTAAAAACCAGGAAATGAAGATTATATATTCTTGGAGACGAGCTTGGGAGACGTGCCCCCCCACAGATTACTGGCCTCCATTTGATATACCCTTTTTTCCCCCTTTGCTCCCTTCCTCAGCTAAAGTCTGTTACCCTCGGACCCCGCATACTACTATTTTCTTTTCTTTCTGTTCTTCTTCTCTCCACAAATGCCGTTACCGGCGATTCAGGTTCCTTGACATCGCCGTTTTCTATCTCCCCGGCCGGTTTTCGTCTCATTTTTTTGAGCTCGCTGACGGAGAGTTAGTTCCTCCCTTTCCACCGTCCCCCAACCCCTCTGCGGTGGTTTTTCCAATGGTTTCGTGCGGGTAGTGTTGATTTCTGCAGACTGTCAGTCCCCCATTTTTTTCGCGCATTTCGCGGTCTTTTTGGTTTTCGCCCCCGTACGTCTCGCCAGTCGAGGGTCCAATTCCTTTCCCCTGCTCTTCCGGCCCCGTCCTTCTTTTCCCCCCCGTCATCGCTCCGAGGCAGCTGGGGCCCTTCGGCGCGCCCCATTTTCCATCGTTTTTTACCCAGTTTTTTCCCCGTGTCCCCCCTTAGGGTTCCGGCGCTTAGGCCTACTAGCACTCCTTTTGCCGCAGCATCAAGAGATGCCCCACTTCATGACTAGCCTCCGGTGAGTAGATTCAATCTGGCGGTTATCATTCGTTTTTTTCTAATCTACCCTTGCGTTTAGCCCCAAGTAGCTGCCCAAATCGCCTTTCGCCTTTACGTGTTTACCCAGTTTACAACCTTTCTTTTCCTTTTTCGCGATCCTTCTTTTTGACTCGGTACACGACCCTCTCCATTCCCTGCCCTCTTCGTCCCTAACGTCCGTTTCATTTCCCCCCTCGTCCTGGATAGCGAACACGCAGCCTGCGCCAACGACTTAAGCCCCTAGGGCTTTGGTTTTCCACATTGTCCTCTTTCTGCTTTTGTGAATGTAGAAGCCACACTGTTCGTCCTTTCTCTCTGACCCCCTCCCCTCCACGTTCTGTGTCTTGAAGAATTTACTAGCTTCTAAGCAATGACCCCCATATGGCAGTTGCTTCTTTGTGTGACCCTCTGGAGCCAGCGAACCCGGTCCTTCCCTATCGTGTACACGACGTATGTCCTCGGATCATCTCAACTCCCTGCGGGATTACTTGTGTTATTGTGTTTATAGATTCTTAGAATAAGCTTTCTCCGCTTTTTGCTACCCTTTTTCTCTCTCGGAGCTCCCCCACTTCTTACCAGTGACGTCCTATCCTCTGCACTACTGTGTCGGTCACCCTGAACCGGCCGTACCTAGCCCAAGTCTTGCTCGTACCCTTAACCCCAGCTCCCCCTGTCCTTTTCCTCGAGTCGTTCTAATCTTGTTTTCTCTTGGACTACGCTCTCGCTTATCTTTTTTCCGCGTGCATTTTTCCTCTTTAATCTCGCCGACCTGTTTTGTTCATTTCGAGTCAGCAGGTTTCCTATGATGAGCAGCCGTTTGCCCCCCGCATCGCGCCAGAGCCTAAGCAAAACTCCTCACGACGCTTTATCGTTAATGCGGTTTCTTACACGATTGGGAACTTCCCCTCCTATGACCGGTGACGGGACACAGTTCTCCGAATGAGGTTTGCTATCTCACCTCCTTCGCCCCCATTTATCTGTTGTGGAACGCATTTTTGTTCCTTTTGTCCCTGCGACGTCAGATTGTCCTTGATGAAAACCCTTTACTCTCTCTCTTCCCACCCTGGGAGTTTTTTCTCCCGACCGGCGTATACTCCGACATTCCCCTCCCATAAACCGAGCGCTTTTTGAGCAGCCTCATGTCCCGCGATAGCTCTGTCCTCCCCTCCCATTGTTTGAAGATCACATTGCGGAGAACTTTACCCACCTACAGAGATGTTTTTTACATCTCGCTCGCGAGACAACAGAGTGAGCAGGCACTTCTCCTCTACCCCACATTGATCCGATGCATACGGTGGAACCAGCTGCTTTTTTTGTCTGCCTTTGACCTATTGGACAGTCGCAACTTCTTTCCTCTGCGTTTTAGCGCTCTGGACTGTTGCGTGCGCATTACGCGCCCTGACCTTTTCTTTAAGATTACCTTTGTACGTCCAGAGAATTTTCTGCCCTCCCTTTCGGGGGGGTTTGGTAGTTTGTGAGAGCACTCGACTTGTCGCGGAGCCACCCCCCCCCCCCCAACAACTACCAGTTTTCACAGCTGCTACCCCGACCCGCCGCCGTCGACCATACCTTTCACCAGATCACTTTTCCTGGCCCGCCGACCCGAGTTTCCACTTCTCGTACCCCTTCTCGATCCACGGATTTTTTGAAAGAGGCCACACAATGGTTCACGGTTGGCCCACACCTAGATATTTTCAGTGTACATCATGCCAGGCATGTGCAGTCTATTTACAGTTCGTCCTCATGTGACCATAGTTGGTCCTTGTTAGTGACAGAGCTCTTCACAGTTAGCCTTCATTCAGGACCGACCTTTCTTTCGTTTCTTGAAGAGAGCTTTTTCCTCTCCAAGCGCCACGTACCTGGGCCTTGTCAGTCGACATTTTTGCAGGAAATATTTTTTTGACCAGACTCCCTTATCTTCCACGACCTACCCCCTACTCATGGTGGTAGTTATGATAGAGATGTTTCGTCTGCGACCTTCCACGCTGAAAGACTGTGCGTTTTTGTCCCCCTCCATCGATCGTACTTCCTTCCTTTTTTGGTCGACACAGTCTACAACTAAATAATCTGCGCCTTGCCCCACCTCCCTCTCCCAAGTATTATGATGTTGATTTCCATGCTTGGGTTTCACCGCTACTATCTCTGTGTCCGTTTTTTATCTGTTTTTGTGCTCTTGGGGGACTGTCCATGGTTAATTTTCTTCCTACCACTTTTGTCCTCACTAAATTTCTTTTCAGTGCCGAGCCGCTTAATGGCACTATAGCGACAGTGTTGCCCTTCCTTTCCCTACTGACCCCCCCCCCGCGTAGTTCATGCCTGATGCCCCCGACGCGCCGTCTGCGGTTTTGTTCTGGACGGGTATCTACGCCGAGCCCAATCTTCCGTCGCTGGCCGAGGGGTGGTCCGACCTCCCTCCCCGCAGGCATCAACGGTTCCACATTTCTTGCTAGGTCTACGCCGCTTACGCTTTCGTGCACAAGTAACCTCGCTTCGATTTTACGCTCGTCGCCTTGCAAAGTTCTCTCCCATAACAACTTGACCCTACCCCTTGTTCTGTAGTCAAAATCCGGGCCGGACCAACCCCTTTTCCCGTCCCATTTGCAATTGTCTCTATTTTCCCTTTTAGATAATTTTCACTCCCCCCCGCGGCCCCCCCCCCCTTGTGAAATGTTTGCCTTCTTGTCCCTCACAACCCTTCATGCGACCCTCCATTTTTTGTTACCCTCGGGAATTAGTAATCGTCCATTGAAAGGTCACTCTTTTCCTCGTCACCATCTCCTCCTTTGGTGACTGTCCGTTCCGGCCACGTGCGACCTGACGTTTTTTCCCACCCTATAGACTCCTGACTGTCACTCGCCCCTATTTTTCTTTCTTCTCCGTCGGAAACCCGCGAGGCGTTTCCCGATCCACCCTAGTTCTTTTTTTTTTTTTTCTTTTGTGTCCCAGCTCTTTTCGCCCCACACAGGCGTCCCCCCCCCCCCCCCGTCCGCCCACTCGCAAACTCTCCTCTCCTCCGGGCCCACTCGCTGGGGGCAACCCCTGTTACCGGAGTCCGTTTCAACGTTCAGTAAGATGATGACGGTAAAGGTTCGGCGTTTAGTTTCACGCCGTGCAGTGTCGGCACGCCTCCTTTAGTCGCTCTGCCACCCGTTTTGTCGCCGTAGGGTTATGCACTTTTTTTCTTGCCTACACGAACAAACGACTCTTGACCCCCCCCTTTATGCGATATTGAATTCCTTTCAACCTTATTCCCGCCTGTCCCACAGAAGATCCCCGCAATCACCTTTGGTAACTTTACCGGACCTACCCCATTGCTCAGGTGGGCATTGGTAACTGCTTTTCTAACATCCCATAGACCTCGCGAAGATAAATTTTTACTGAGTGACATTAGCGTTCATCTGATTTCTTTACCCTGGTACCGCCGGCTTTTACGCATTTTTCAATGACCACGCACACGTGACTGTCTTCCGCCCACATATTTTATCAGACTTTCTCCACGAAGATTTTCCTTACGCCGATCGATTGTTCCATCTTATCTCAAACTCCACCCATCATAAGGCCAACCATACCAAGACCGATCCATCCATCAGTACTGTCCCACTTAGCCACTTGTTGATATTCCCTTTTCCTCGTCTCCCTTGAATGTAATCTAACTCTACGATCTCTCCCCCCCTTTGAGCTAGCCCCAACTGCCATGTTCCTGACGTAAAAAAACTTTCCTATAAGATACTAACATCCCCCCTGTTTAATACCGGTCTTAGTTAGCTCTAGCTGTTGAGTAATTTTCATTCGAGGTTTTTTCCCCGTTTTGAAGTTTTCAGGATTTACTATCTTTGTCCACCACGGTCGATAGAGAAGTGGATTCATAAACGTTGGTGGAGACCCTGTGTGCTCGCGTCTTCTTTCGGTATTTAAACAGTCAAGGCTCATTTTTAAGTTGTTTCATGGAACGATATTTGTCTGTAGAACTTTGTGGATGTATGCGTGATTCCCCAATATACTTTGTACTCCTTACTTTCCCCACCCACTTGGCGTAGGTGATCCTGCTTTTGCTGCACGTTGTCCTTAATTTAAGGTTCAGCAGATTATCGAAGCCCTGAGCTGCCTCTTTTCGGTTTTTTTGCGGTGCCCACCCGTCGGCCCGACTTTTTCAAGATCCCGCGCACAGTATTTTCTTCCCTGTGTTGCGGGAGACCAGCCGTGACTACCCTTTTGGAATTTGTCGAAGACAGACGACTTTTCTTCGCCCGAGCGTTTTTTACCGTAGGATTAGGAGAGGTTTGTTCGCCCCCCCCCTGTCCATAGTGGTGACATTTGCTTCGGTTTTGTGTTCAGTTTCAAGCATGGATTATTCTTCTCCGTGTCCCAGCTGCAAGCATCAACAACGAGAGACCTCTTCCCCAGCTGAACAGTTAGATTAACTTTCTTGGCACGCCAAGGTGTTAAAACTTCGTAATCCTTATTTGTTGATTGGTCTAGAGCCCTTTTACCCACGCCATAGTTGGGCTTGCCCCGGGAGGCTTCGTTGAGTTGTGCGATACCGACCCAATTTCCGATGGTCTACCGTTACTCCCCAGGGATGAGCTACACTTGCCGCGGTCGTTTTGAGTAGGATTCCTCTCCTTTTTGTGGGAATGTCAGTTATCGACCTTATTTCTGTCTTTGTGCCGCCCCGCGTAGATGCCACAAGCCTTCCCGCGGGAGAGTACCCCCACTTTTAGTAAGGTCCCAAGTTTTGCCTTTAGTCGCCCCGTTATAGCTCGGTTCATTTCCCAAAGAATTTTGTAAACTTCTATCTGAGTACCCAACCGCACTTCACATATATGGACTAATTTATTTTGTTTGTTTCGGCACGTAGTTGCCCAAGTTTTGAGAGCCGGCCGTTCGGTATCTCCTACAGATGTTTTTGTTGAGTTTTGGGTCCGAAGTAGTTCTAACCGCTAGCGACTTCCCCCTGCTTGAGCTGCTGAGTTGTCTGTCCGATCACACAGGATGATGATGGGTCACATGGGTGCCGCTCACTTGTATGAGTGCGGGAGTACTGTTAGTGTGCTCAGGAAAGGTCTGCTAGTAGATGGTGTGGTTCTCACAGGTAAGACGCCGCAAGAAATCTTCGTTGAAGTTGAGATAGAAGCCTAAAGTACTACACTCGTGCACCGTGTGTAAAGAGTACACCCGTGGGACTCTCAGACCGTCTCCTCCCTGACAGTCAGATTGCGTTGATCGATGGTCGAATTTAACCTATTCAATGGTCAGAATGGGTAATAGAGGGTGATGGTCAGTGTTTACCCCTTACTTTTAAACTTTCACACCTTGAGTCGCGTACCTAGCGATTCTCCATATGCCAGGACTCCACCGAGCCGTCCCCGAACCGACGTAGTGTTGTACCATTACCCTATGTTGGCATGCCCACGATGGGACGGCCTAGCCATAACTGCGAAACCTCCCCGGGTTTGGGCGATTTGGTTCCTCTACTCTTCCTTTTCTGATTAAGGCCCCGGCATTGGACGTCCTTGTACCTTCCACCTGCCAGCCGTGTGATTTAAGAGTCTTTTTTCACAGATTCCGGAACGCCAGTTTCGGTCCACGATATAATAGTCGCGACAAACTTAGAAGAAGCAGCCTTTTCCATTTCTTTCGACCCTGGATTCCTTCCCGCCTCACTTTTTTTACGTTGGCTGGTGTCCGTACCTGTCTTGCCGGTTTATTCCTCATTTATCAGAAAAGTCTGTTTTTCCTCCGGGACGAAGCGTTACGGGATCAGCGTCCGTCATTGTTTTTTCTAATACGTAGGCCCCACCTACCCTTTGGTGCTCCAGCCCTCTGCTGGCTGAGTTCCGAAGAACATTTTTCGCGCGTTTCTTCGTTGCCTCAACCCTCAGAGTGACTAATTTTATGTTACTTCTCCTGTCTTCCCCCGTTTAACGAAGCGTTCCAGTCTTTTCCCTGACCGGCCTGCGAGCCGTTGTGGCCGAATAGTAGCGCATAAGATTGCTTTTTTCGCCCCCCGTTCTACTCTTTCCTACAGTAGGTTACGGTCGTGTCGTCCTTCGGTTAGGTGTCCTCCGGCTGTCTGTGTTTCTATGTTTTTTTCCTTTCTACGGATCCTGGCCCTTTGCTGGTGAGAGGTCACTAACCGCAGTATATCTGTAGCCCCCCCTCTTTTCGCTTTTTTTCCGGAGGGTCGCTCCCTGTATGATTTCTCCATTGCGCGTTCTTCCATCAGTCCGGGCGGACTCGGGTCCCTTGACTCCAATTACATTTCCCGCCGCCAGGCTCGCCGGATCATTTCCGTTTTTTTTTTATAACATTTTTTCACCAGGACCCTCCTGCCCTGGAGGGGTCGTTATGCCTTTTCATTCGAGGTTTGACTAGTTTTTCCAGTTCCTTTCTCCGCGAGCTTCGGTCAAACACTCTTTCCCCAAAAATTGTTTTATTCTGTCTTCAGTGTTGCGGCTAACCCCTTTGGGTTCATCAACGGAGGTGTCGCCCACTCTCCAGTTTCTTTGGTTCCAAAACAAAAGCCCTTTTTAGACCTTATTGGATTCCAGCGAGATTTACTCTTTCTACAACTTGCGGCGCTTTTTCGCTCTTTGAGGCCCGTAGTACTGCATTGTATGCTTTCAAGTGCGTAGCAAAGCTCTCACGAATAAAGACCCCTATCATCCTCTTGAGGATAGCGTCGATCACCCCCTTTTTTTTCTCCAGATTGACGAAAGTCCCTACCTTCCCTTTGGAGAGACTCTCAGGGCTTAGACCAAGGCACACCCCCCCTTTATCGCCGGAGTGTCCTGTTCGTTCGAATTCCGTAGGAAAAGAATATAAGAGTCCACCTAATACTCCTTTGACGTTCTGGTTGTTATATCCCCTTTCCTCGTGGAGATCCTTCCACCCCGTATGGTATCCCAATTCTCCCTTTCCCGGAAAAAGAGTAATCCTTAACCCTCTACGCATCGAACCAACCCCGTTCTGATAGAACCCCTCCATTTTTCAACCTGAATTCTTTCTTGTCGGTTTCGGCGAGCGAGGAGCCACTGTGGCTTCCCAAACTCCCTCCAGATAGAGCCACCGGGAAGATGTACTTCCTTCCGACACAGAGAATATCGAGGTTCTGGATTACTACCTCCCTCGATCTCTCCCTATTGGGGCCCAACACGGTCAGTAAATGTTTGGACGCTCAGGACCTGGCGCCTCCCGCCTCGATCACGCTCGACCCTTAATCTAGCGCCTCCTTGTTCCCCTTATTTTTCTCTCCAATAGATACGAGTACGTTAAGCGTGTCTGTTTGTTTCTTTTCTCCCCCGCTTCGTGTCCCTAGCGACAAGTCGGCGGTTCACAGTGCCGCAGCTATTTGAACTGTCAGATCCCTCGTCACGCTGTTAGAGCTATCCAGCCGTTCGTAATCTTTTTGATCCCTTCTCGACCGCTCCCTCACCAGGTGACATTTTCAGTCGCGTTATTGAGGGAGCTCCACAAACCTAGATTCCCTCTGTTGGCCAGTACTGAATAGCTCGGTATCGTCTCTATTTGCGTTTCTCAGTCCACGCCCCCTATGACGTCTTTTTCCTCCCCCTTTTTCACCATAAGGATTGA
>Ga0179593_1434742_pt1 | contig 29679 bp, 53 predicted proteins | sample CZODoug2_1_08_16_FD_185931 | JGI IMG/M metagenome (GOLD analysis project Ga0179593, IMG submission 185931) | Vadose zone soil fungal communities from Angelo Coast Range Reserve, California, USA - CZODoug2_1_08_16fungal (PacBio error correction) | ecosystem: Environmental > Terrestrial > Soil >... | reverse complement strand
TGTGTATTGTTCTTATATATGCCCCGTGCACCCCGGTGATTTTCCCATACCACACACCGGTTCGTACCTGCCCCTCTTCCTTTCTTTTATCCCTTCATTCTTTCACTTCCTGCCCACCGCTCTGCGTGACCAATTTGCGTCCATCAATTTCGTCAGACGTCCCTCCTTCCCCCTTTAGCGATAGTCATTTTCCATTTTGCCAAGCGCTCCCTTTACTTCCACCCGCTTTTTTTCTTTTTGACTGTTTTTTTCCATTTATGTACGTTCCCATTTGCTTTTGCACTTCCCCCACATCCACCGTCTTGACGTCCCCCCCTGCGTCCCCCCCTCTGTTTGCAAATCCGTTGTCCGCTTGTCAAACCTTTGGTTTCCCACGTTTTTTCGGTCCCTGACCCCTTTCGATGTCCGGACCTTGCTTAAGGCTTCCCCTTTTCGGTTTTTCAACGTCATCGTTCCACACTTTTTTTTGATACCGCATTTTCCCAATCCCCAGTCCATTGCCTTTTACCGAACCACTTTTACCCCTCTAGTTCTTCTTTTGTCGCAACCTTGAACCGCCTACCCCCCCCCACCCCGGTTACCAGCAAATAGGCACCGGTAATTCGCGTCCCAGGTTTAGACGTTCCCCCAACCACCACGACTAACATGCAGTGTTCCCTCACCTACGCACGTCCCCCCTTGTTCCTTTCATTTGGTTTTCCCAGTTTTTGGCGCTTTTTCCCCATCCCAAATTTTTTTGTCCCCCACCCTTTCATTTGATCCCCTCTCCCCCTTCCCCCCCCCCCCCCCCCCCTCCTCTCCCCCCCCCCCCGTTTTCCTTGTACCGCTCCTCCTATCCGTCAATCACTATCCAGAAGATGTCCTTCCCCCTTAGTGCCCCTATGTTCGGTTTCGTCCCCTTGCCCACCCGTGATTCGTTTCTTTACTCTCCACAACCACGCTTTTTCCTCTCCTGTTTGTACACGCCGTTCTTGGCCCGGTCTCATCCTTTTCCCCTTATACCCCAAACATTTCTTCTACCTTTTTCCCCCCCTTCAATTTTTTTCTTGACCATGACTTTGTTTCTTCCCTCCCCGTGTTGCAGAAACCGGCTCCCCACCCGTTTACCCCCTGGTCCATTTTTCGTTATATTTTTCACCCACAACTCCGCCTGTATCCGCGCCTGGGTTCTTTCCTTTCCCCGGGCAAACGTTGTTAACTGCTTAATGAAGTGCTCGTCACATTCCTTTCCTTGCACCTGGTTGCTTTTTTCTTCTTCCTTCTCTTTCAACCCCTTCTGATGACATTGGTCAATCTTCTATGCTTGCACTATTCGCATCTTTCGGTTGATTGAAAAACCCGTCTCCCCCCCAGACACGCCATTAATTCTTGATTGTCTACTTTCCCTTCGACCTCCCCTTTATCAGCTCTTTTTCTCCTTCCTTGTCTTCCTCTTTCCCCGTCTTTTCTATTCCTTCCTTCTTTTTGCCTTTCCCCTTTTCCCTTGTAAAGTGGAGGTTGCCTATTGCGGCCATTCTTCCAAGATTTTTTCCTGAATGATTTTTTGTTTTTCGGTCTACCAGTTTTTACGTTCCATTGTGTGATTTTTATTTATCCGTTTTGTTGCCTAATACCCACGCCGTTATCTCCCCCCTCCTTATATCTCCCCTTTCCTTTCTTATTTGTTAGTTGTTTTCTTTCTTTTTTTTCTCTTTCTTCTTCTCTTGTTTTTCCTACAGCGTTCTATTTCATTTTGTTCCGTTCATGCATTCGTCCGATGTTTGCCCCTATGTTTCCCGAGCCTTTCCCTCTGACACTGGCCCCCCACTTTGATTCTTTTCTGATTGTGTAACCGGTTCCCCAATCCCACCCGACCCCCCCTAATTTCCCTGGTTGCCCTTGACCCCTCTAGCCTCAATAATCCCCTCACCCCCCTTTAATTTTCCCGTCTTGCCAATTCATTCCAATTCACGTCTCTCTGCAAATGCCACCACCTGTTATTACGCATGTATTTCATCACATTTCACAAGTACTGTTTCTGTACCTGGTCATTTTTCTCATTTTACTTCTCCGTTTTCCTTTTCTCGATTCTGCCTACCGTCCGACATTACCCCCCCTCCTACCTGTTCGGTTCTTAGCCGCTTCTTCCTTTTTGTGTAGTTATCCTACTTGTTTTTGTTCTCCCCCCGTTCTACCGCTTTCCGTGCTCCCCATCTTGGCTCCGTTAGGTTTTTCCAATTTTTTTTTCTTTAGTTGCACTAACTTACCTATCGGCGAACTTTTTCCCTGACTCCCGGATCTCCGAACGGCCTTTTTTTCAGCCGCGCTCCGTTCACATCCCGTTGTTTTTTCTCCTTCAATGAAGGACCCCCCCCCCTTCCCTTGTTTTACCCCGTCACTCGTCTACCCCTGCTTCTCTTTTGCTCCACCCAACCCTGAACGTTTTGTTACCTTCCCGTCCCAAATGACCGTTTCCCTGGTTTGCTGTTGGTTACCCTCTTCCCCTCTTTCTCCACAGCGGAGGACAGTTGTCGTGTTTTTTTGATTCCTGGCCAACAACAGCGGCCTTATTAACATGGAACTCCGTTCCGCCTCCCCTTGCTTCGTTTATCTCCATTGGGAGTTTCCGTCGTTTCTCGGCATATTTATCCCATGTGTGTTGTTCTCCACCCTAAATCCCCGCTTTTCTCGCGTTGTTCTTCTTCCCCTCCGTTCAATCTCCTTGGCTATCCAGTTCTTTTCTTCCTTTGTTCTGCCGTTTACCCTCGAATACTTGCCTCTCTATGCGATTTTCCCGTATCCATGTTCTTGGATGCCTGTCTTTCCTTTCCCCTCGCCCGTACTTTTTCAAGTAATTTTTCAAACTTCCCCTTTCACAGTCCTCCTCGAGCTCCATGTACTTCCCCGTTCTCCCACCCTTCCTCACCCACTTGTACTTACCGTTCTCCATATTTCTACTTTACTTCCACCCCGCCCCTTTCCTTTTTACCTTCATTATTGTTTTTGGTAGGATCATGGACTTCCTGTTTCTGTGTGCGCCTTCCACATCCCCCCCCTTTGCTTGTCTTTGGATGATCCGTTTTTCCTACACCCTTCCCTTCCCCTAGTTCGGTTTTTTTTCTTTGTGTTTTTTTAGGAGCATCCCTTTTGGGTGAATCGTCCTTCCCAATTGTTACTGTCAGGTTAGAGTTCTTACACAAAGCTCACTGTCAGTCGGTTTCGTGCCCCCGCCGGGTCTTAATCACAGACATCGCTCATGACGCGCACTCCCTGTGCCAATATATTTCTTCACCTTCAAACTCTAGTTGCGAACCGCCAGTCTCGGTACTTTCCTATCTCCTAGCCCTCCCGTTGACCGCGTACCGTTTACCATACCTTTTGGGCATGTTCCTTTTTACCTGGTTATCTTTCGGGTTCTCTTTGTTCCCTCCTCTTTCCTTCCCTTTTTTTTAACTCAGCCCTATCCTCTTTCCCCTCTGCGTTTTTTCGTTTCTTCATGTCCCTTTCCCCTTCCACCCCCTTTTGTCTTTTTCACCATAGGCACGGATTTGCCAAACTTTGTGTCCCCCCCCCTTCTTTTCCACGATTGTCACTTACTGCCCCCTTTCCGGTGCCTTTTTGTCTCTCCCTTTTTCTTATCTTTACCCCACACCCAAGTTTGGACGAGTTATCTCACTTCTGTCTTTCCCTGTCGATTCTTGTCCCTTTTCCTTGCTTGCCCCAACGCCCTTGCGTTTTGCCATGCGTTTTTGTGGTGTCTACTTTCCATTGGACCCGTACGATTCTCGTGCGTCCGCTGCCGACCAGAACTTTGTAGATTTTTTTTTTTGCGGTCCCTCCACTCCCGCGACGCGTTAGGCCCCTGTATTGGTTTACATGTCGAACACAATCCCCGGCCGGTTGCTTGATGAGTGTTGTTTTTGCCATTTTTTCAACCAGCCTTTTCTACCTACCGCTCCTCTTTTTTCTCTCATCCTTTTTTTATCGTTTTCGCGGTTTAGCTTTTTCCCATAACTTTTTTGCCCATAATCGCCACCCCGTGCACTCCCATTCGTTGTCCCCCCCCCGCTGCTTCCAGCTCACCCAAGAGGTCCCTCTCTTCATCTTGTTTTTTTTTTCCCCGCTCTGCGTCAGTCTTCTGTTCGCCTTAGTTTTCATTGTCTTTCATCTCCCACCCAGTTTTGCATTTTCCTTGGCCTTTCCCACCTTTAATAGGCCTTTCGGTTGCCCCTAAGCATCCTTGACGTTTTCACCCATTGGCTCTCTCCTCACTTCCCGCGCTGCTTCATACACTGATACTCCGTCCCCCGCGCTTCGCACAACGTTTTCTTCTTTTTCTTTTCCAGTCTTAATAATCTTTGTGGCACTATTGGTTATTTCACCCCTTTCTCCTTTACCCACCTATTCGCAATCTTGCCCGCACCTTCAGCCTTATAATTCTTTCCGTCTGTCCGAGACGCCCCCCCTTCTTCCCCCTTTTATCTGAAATTTCCGCTATATTAACCGTGGGTACTTTTTCCCTTACCCCTGTGTTTCCCTGTCCGTTCTCTTCACGTTGTCAGTTTCGGGCATCCAATTATACCCTTAGCTGACCTTTTCGCCTCATTTCAGTGCTCTATTTTTGGGCTCTCGCATACTACCTCTCCTTACCGTTTTCCCTTTCCACCCTTTTGTGCCCTGCTATCTTAACTTGCGCTTCCCCCCTCCTCGTTAGATTAAGCTCTTCCGCCAACCCTTGCCTGACCGGATGTTTGTTTCACTCAATACCCCCAATTACCGTTCCGTTTGTCCACTATACCCAGTACCTCGTGTGCGTCCTGACCACTGTTTCTGATTTGTTCCCTCTCTTGTTTTGTCGAGTCACTTAACCTCCAACCTTTTTTCTCTTGTTCTGTCAAGTGGGACGCTGTAAGCTTCTCTCTCTCTCTTCTGTTCTTTTGATAGCCTCTTCCTTCTTTCCGTTTTCCTTTTTTTGTTGGGTACCACAAATTTTTTTCCTTTGGCTCCTGGCACGTACCTTGACGGGACACTGTCCGGCACTCGACTGATTCGGCGCTCTCTTTACAACCCCTGTTTTACTGTCTGTTATGACGCCCCCGGCTCTATTTTCTTACCCGACTCCCTTCACCTCTTTTCCCCCCTCATGTACGCCCTTTTTGTTTCCATGTCACTTCCGACTGCATTCTCCATTTCCGCTCCCTTCCCCTTCCGCCGCTGCTACGTCCACCTCGTCCTCCCCTCCACTCTTGCCTGGCCCGCCCATGTTTTTGTTTGCCTATCTTCTCCTACACAATGTCCCCCCTGCTGTCCTGACTCCAACCACACCCGTCCTTTCGTTTCTACACCCCCCTTTCCTGCCCCTAGAGATGTATCCCGCCGCACACTCGTTTTCAACCACCCCGTTGGGCCTCTTTCCATTTATTTTTTCCGTCCACAGCCACCGGACCATTCCGTCTCCCGTTCCCGATCGGCTTAAGTAATCTTTAACGCCGTTTTTCCTGACACTCCCCAGTCCCACTACGTCTGTGCTGTACCTACTATATTTTAGCGCTTGCAACACTACCGAGTGATTCTTCTCATAAGCCACCTTTTGCCTTTCTAATTATCTCTGCTTTGTCGCTTTTGCGTGTGGACGACCCCCCCCTGTCAGTCGCCTTATTTTTTGTACTTTCCGACCCCACTAGATACCTCACTCAGCTTCGCATTTTCCTGCACCGTACCCTGCCCCCCCATTAGTTGCTCTTTTGAGCCCTGCTTTTCCCTTTTTTTCGTCCCCTTTTTCTTAGCTTCTCCGTTCTGCTCTCAGTAGACCCTCTGCGTTATTCATGTTTTCCCCATGTCCTCGCCTCATTTTCTCCTTTTGCACACATCATTCGGTCTCCTAGGAGTTTGCTCTTTGTTATAACCTCGCTCTCGTCACCTTTTTGGCCCTGAGACCTTATTTTTTCCACCGTTTCTTCACCACTCTTCTAGTCGCATTTTCCCCCCTTCGCCCTTCTTCTAACACTTTTCCTTGCCTCTACCGACTTCAAGATTTTTGCCTCAGGTACTGCACCCCCCCTCCCCGACTGTTTTTTTTTGCACGCACAGCCGGTCTCCCAGTTTTTTCCACGGCACGATGTACTTGCCAGCCCCGCCCAGGTCGACCCCGGTTATTTGTACGTTGTCCATGCCCCAGCTCTATTCGTCCCGTTTTCAGTTAGTTTTGTTTTCCACCCATCCTATTTCCTCTTAAATTGGTGTCCCTTTCGCATTCTCTTTTGGTGAACACCCTTTCCATTTGCTTGTTGTACGAGCCCAGTATTTTCTGACCCAGCCTTGTTGTTTCCGCCACACTCCCCTCGCCGGTCTGTTTGGCCAGTATCTGTCCTTTTTTTTCCCCCGGCCTTTTCCGCCTGCAAAATTTGTATTCCTCCGGGTTGTTGCCTTTCGTACCCTACCATTCCTCCCCATTTTCCCCCTTTGCTTATTGTAAGTCCGTGCCCCGTCGTTTACACGCTTCTTGACCCCAAAGCCTGTTTGGCAATTCGCGCACCCATTTACCTCCTGAGGTTCTATTTTGATTTCCAGTTACACCCCCGTCACATTTTCTGTAATTTTTGCTGGTCACCCGGAGGGCCCCGATCCCCCCTTCGCAGGCTTTGCCCTTCCTGGAGTCTGGTTCCTTTTACCGGAAAGCATATATTTCTCTTTTTCCACTTTGGCCCTTCGCTGCGCCGTGCCCTTCCCAGTTACTCGCCCATCATCTTGGCTTAATTTGCCCCATATTCCCCTTTCTCGGGATCACCTTCCTTCTTCCTCTTTTCTTTCCCCCTCTCCCTTTTTTTTCTCTTCCTCTCGGAACCGCGTACCGTTACGCCACGGGCAATCTCCCTGCCCTGCGCCTACGGCATTTTTTATTCCGTTGACCCGACTCCGTTTTTTTTGTTATCCCTGACTTTACCTATTCGGAATCCGTTGGTTCTCCTTTGCCCGCGATTCCCCCCCGCTTCACCTCAGCCCCCGTTTTTTTTTTTTATTCATGATGACCGCTTCCTAACTTTCCCAGATGAGGCCCACCTCTACAATTCTTCACTTTTCCTTTTCGCAGTCTTCCCATCTTTTCTATTTCTCTCCTGTCATTTGACCTACGTTGTGGGGCCCCTTTTTCCCACCCTAGTTGACTGTCACCGCTTTCTGTGAGCAATTGCGCTTCTTCCCTGTTTCCAGAGTTGTGTTTCATCTCTCCGCATATTCACCCTTTTTTTTTCTATCCAATTCCCCTCTTTCTTTCCTCCCGGTGTTTTTTTTTTTCTTGTTTGTTGTTTCCCCTCGCCTTCTCGTGTTCTCCGTCTTTATTTCTTTTTTTTTCCTTTTCTTCCTTCTCTACGAGCCATCGCACCCTCCCTCTTTTTTTATCCCGTCACGTGGATTTTCCTTGCTTTGTACATGACTCCTGATTGCTTTTTTTTTACCCCCCCGCAGTTCCTTTCTGTCCATGCCATCGCCCCCTTTTCTGCCCCGCCCTAAGTTGCCTAATGTCGTCTGAGTTTTTTTCTTTTCCCCTTCGTATCTCCTTCTTCACCGTTGACCTTTACCATTTCCTTCATCTTCTGTACTTTTGCGGTCAGCCCTCCTACCCTTTTACCCTTGTTTCTTTATCGCTTCCTTTTGCAGTTCTTCAACCAGCCCCTCCCGGGTTGACTCCCGTTTCGGTCTACCCGCGCATCTTCCCTGTCCTGTGGTCCCCCCGTCCAACAACCGTCACCTTGTCAAACGGTTGCAGCCGCTGTTGAGCGCCGGCTTTTGTGTCCATCGCAAGTTCCTGTCCCACTTCTTCACCTTCATTTAGCTTTCCGTTAACGCCCCTTCTTTTGTTTTCGGTGAAAGGACCACCCCGCACGGCCTTCATCGTGCCTTCCCGGCCCTTTTTCCTTCGAGAGCTTCCGTGTAAACCCCGACTCCCTCCCTTTTCATCCTGTTTTGTCTTTTTGGGTTTGTCTCCGTTCCGAAAGTTTGGCCTTTGACCCCGTTCGGCACCTCCTTGGAGTCGGGCGGTCCCCCCCCGTCCAGATGGTTGATCTCTTCTTACCCCCCCCTTGCCCCCTTTTGAGAAGACCCGCTGTGGTTTTTTTTCTGTTTGTTTGTCCCCCCTTTTGGTGATTATCTTGGTCCCCTGGAAAGATAAGGACCACTCTCCTTTTTTTTTTGTTGAGACTTTGTTGGTCACGGGGACATTACGTCCCCCCCTGTAATTGACATGACTATGGTACTTTTTCCCTGGAGTTTTCTGACCCACCCCACCTTCCTCTCCGCAGCCTTTGTCTTGATTCTTCCATGACCCCTTTCATTTTTGGGAATTCCCACTTGCGGTTTCATTGTCCCTCCGTTCCACCACCCCTTTCCCTTTCTTTTTCCACCCCCCCGGATCGAATTGAACCACCCTTTTCCACGTTGTTCTCTTTGTATTATTTCCTGTCCTTGTGAACAATAAAATCTCACGTCGTCCCCATTTCCCCAGCCTTGCCTGCTCCTGTTTCGCTGACTATTGACGCCTCCCTTCTATGACCTTTTTTTTGAGATGGGTTTTTTTCTTTTTTCTTTCTCTTCCCTACTTTCTCTTTTTTCTCTTTTCTTTTTTTCTGTTTTTCCCCCCCCTTTTGTTTCCCCCCCTCCTCCGCCCCCCCCGTTTTCTCCTCTCCCCCCCTTTTTTCTTTTTCCCCTCTTTTTTTTCCCCCCCTCGTCCCGTCCCCTTCCCATCCACTGTGGCACTGGGTGTCCGTTTAATTTGGCCACCCACGCTTGTCGATCAGAATGAGTTTCCTCCCGCGGCTTTTTTAGCTAACTCGCAGTGCGCTCCTCATTCACTTCCTCTTAGGCGTTTGCCCTTGCTTTGCGGCTTTCCCTTCCCCCTTTTTGGGCTCCTTTTTTTCCCCGCTTCTTCGTTTTGAGCCCCCTATTTTATGAAGGTTTTGTATCCACCCACCTTCGCCGCCCGCGTGTATTTTTTTGCCACCTTTTTTTTCCGCGACCCTCTTCTTGCCTCATTTGCACTTTTCTGATTTGCGTCTTCCCCCCTCGCCCGGCCCTCTTTACCTTGAATTTTGCCCCCCCTTTTGTCTTTAATTTCCATACACTGACTCTGTCTTTTTCGTTTTTTTTATGATTCTACTCCACTCCCTTGTTTTTGTACACTAAGTACTAACCCATCCCTTCTTCATAAATTGTATTTCATCCCGTACTCCAAACCCCCCACTTTTGCGCCGCCAGTCCCCGCAGACCTTGATTCACCCCTGATGCCCGCAGGATCTCCCTCGTTTTTATTTCCCACAATTGTTTGCGTTCCCCGTTCTTGATCCCCTGCCCACAGATGGAAGCCGCGTTGACATGGTTTTGGGTACTATCCTTTTCGAGAAGCCCATCCCTCCCGACCTCCCGGACAGCGTCTTTTTCTTCAACGCAGACCCTATTTCTTTTTCACTTTTGTCCTGCCCATGTGTCTGTTTGCCCTCTCCTCCCCCCCCCCTTTTTTTTTTTTCTATTTTTCATTACCTTGCCCCTACTCCCCCCGTTTTTTCTTTTTCCCCCCTTATTGGTTTCCGTTGTTGTAGATCTAGGAACAGTATTCTTTTCTCTGTCCTTTTTGCCTTTCCTTCTCCGTTTACGATTTTTCTTTCCCTTCTCCCGCTTCCATCTCTTGTCCCAGCTGTTTTTTTGACCCCACTATCGTCTTTCCGGCTTCTTCTTAACCTGATTTTTTCTACGATCCCTCTTTCACCTCCCTGTCGTAACTGTTGGTACCCGCCTGGGCCTCCACCCGTCCCCCTTCTTCGTTTTTCTCGACACTCTTACTCTGCCACTCCAATTTAGTTCTGTTCCACTATTTTCTTTTCCACCTTGATGGTGTCTGGACTCGCTCGCGGTTTAGCTTGGTTTCGTCACACTTCTTGGCCCGTTACTTTTTGCTTGGTATATGCACTCTTATTTGTCTCGTCGGGCAACAGCCCATTTGCCCTTTATTGATTTCGCTTCCCCTTTCCCTCTTTTTTTTTCTTTTATCGTGGTTGTGTTTGTCTGTTTGTCAGGGTGAGTGTGTAGTGCCGCGGAGTTGTGTATACCACGGCGATTTTGCTCCAGCCGAGTATACGTGTGCCCTCCCTATAACGCTAGCTTCTTTCCTTCCCTTCGGACCTGCCCGTCATCTGCGCTGTTTGCCGCGTCATTCCTTTTTATCGCTTAGTTTCTTCTTTTCCCCTTCATTCAACCCCGCTCCTCATTGTTGCGATTTTTCACCGCGTTTTTGGCAGACCGCCTTGTACGCCGGTGCTGTCCCACCACCCCTGGCCATTTCTTTCTGTACTTTAAGTTTCTGGTTGCCCCCGCGATTTTGGAACGTACATTCGGCCTTCTTTTGCCCCCCGGCTCCAGGTGTATACATCGTCAACCTTTCCCCTTTTTTCACCCCCCTTCGCTATCGAGAAACCACCCCCTCTCCTCTATACTGATTCACACACACCCCCACACGGTTCCTAACACGTCTCTTCTGTGACTCCCCTTCTGACACCGCCTTCCGAGTGCTTTATTTCAGAACATTGTGGTTACCTTCTTTTCTCACCTCTTTTTTTTTTTGTTGTTGTTCTCCTTTGGCCAAGGCCATTTTTTTTTCTCCTCGTTTGATTATCTCTCCTCAACGAAGGTCCTGTCCACCTTGCCTGCATTTTTTTCCCGTTAGACACTTCTGGCTCCGGCAATCTGACCCCCAGTTAAACCGATGCGCCCGGGTCCTTGTTGTACCCAATGATCATCCCCGCAATCTTTCGATCGTTCGTCCATTGCCTCGCCCCTCCCGTCCTTACCACCCCAACTACAATCGTCATCCCACCCCGATCCCTGTCTCTCCCACCCCCACAGCTGCCCCCCTTTTCAACTCTCCTTTCCCAAATATTACTTTTTACCCTCACTCCCCTCCCCCCACTTTGACTGTCTTGTCCCGAACCCCCCAGTTTTATTTTCTTTCCGGCAAATCTTTTTTTTTGTGGTCCCCGCCTCCATACCCCTGGCGGGATCGCTCTCGGTCTCCTCCCCCCGTCGCAATGGCGTTTTACAGATTGTTTCTCGTTTTTTAGTGCGCACATCTTGATTGGATAATACCCCTGCCCTGCACCCTTTTTTTTTTTTATTTCAACTTGTCCAGCCACTTCCCTTTTTTTCTTTTCGCACCCACACCCTTTGTTTATTTTTGACCGACCCTCGACTTTCCCTCTTTGTTCAATCGCGTCCCGTTCGCTTTGCTTTTTTACGCCCCCGTTGTTGATTGTATTCGTTTTACTCAATTTTTTTGTTTGGATGACGCTCGCCTCGGATTCTCTTGCGTTGGCCCCACTCGACGTTTTCCCTATGTATTCCCAGACCCACCGTTTTCTCTTTGGTGCTGTGGGCGCCGTGGGCACCCCATGCTCGGCCCCTTTTTCTATTCCCGACGGACTCGACGCTCCCTTTAAGGGCCACGTTCTTTCCTACCCAAGGTTGGAGGCGGGAGGTCCTTGCTTGGTACTGAATCCGCGTTTTTGCCTTTGACTGCTTTTGCGTTTGGAAGATTTGTTCAACAAGCTTTCTTTTTCCCTCCTCCTCTCCCTTTCTCTTCTCCCTTTTTTGTTCATGTCCTCCTCCATTTCCGTCTTTTGGTTTTCTTGTGATTTGAGATTCGGTTTTAAAGTCCTTCCCCCCCCTATTCCAACGGACATTATCGTGGTTCTACTATACCCGCCGCTTCCCCCCCCTTCTCCACAGACAGTCAAGTATTCTTCATTCGTTTTTCTTTTGTAGATTACCCTCCTCCATGTTCTGATGCCGTTCTGTCCCCCGCCCTCTTAGCAGTCTAGTTGTCCCGTGTTTTCGTCCCATACCACAAGCGCGCATCCTGTTGCTCTGGGTGGGGGCCTCCCACACATCGATCCTTTTTTTGTCCCTCCCCTTTTTAGTCCTATCCGTTTGCCCTCCACACTGGGGGCCCCCTTTCCCAAAGAAACAGCTTCCCTTCCCGTCTGCCCCCGCGTTTTTACAGGTCCAGTTAATCCCCCTTCCCTGGGGTCAAATCCGCCGTTGCCTTCCTTCCCCACTGGATATTCACAGTTTCTTACCTGTCGAATCTGTGCCGTTTTTGGGCGATTTCTCGCCGTTGTGTCTCCTCCCCACCCCATATTGACTTTTTCACATATTTTTCTCTGTCCCTTTGTACTATTCGGGCTCGGTTTCACTGTCAAAGTTCGTCTTGTCTGGAAACCCTTTATTTTGTGTCCCCCTATGATGTAGTGCCCGTCTGTCGGCTTTGCTCTGGCGTCTTTTCTTCCTTTTGGCGGTTTGTATTGTCCGCCTGTCAGGACTTACCATCCTTTTCGTTATGTTCTTTTTCCTTTGCACCCTGCCTCGTTTTGACTGCTTTAATTGTCCCTCTTCCTCTTCTTTCTCTTTCCTTCTCCCCCCCTTCTCTCTCTCCTCTACCCTTTTGCTGTGAATCCCCTTTACCCTTTCGCCTCCTAGGTTGAGATTCAGCAGTTCTAAACAAACACAACACACGTCTGTCGCCCGGTTGCCCCGAGCCCTTTCGTCCTCCGCGCCCCCCTCGTCCCTTTCTGCATCTTCAGTCTGCCTCTCCGCTGCGTCTGCTGTGTCGTTGACTGATCTACCTTTCCTTGAACTCTTTCCTTTCTCCCCGTTCCCTTTGTTTTTCCGTCTTTTTTCCCCTTCGCATGCTCTGCAGGTTTTTCTTTCGTTTTCCCGGTTTGTGATACCCAAATTCTATGTTGTTCCCCGCTGCTATGCTTCTCCCCCCGGCCTTTTTTTTTTGTCCACGACCTTTTCCCTTCCTCTTTGTCATACCCAATTTACTCGATTTTCCCGCCCCCCGGCTGATGACTCCCTCCATTTACTTATACTACTTGCTGCCAGGCCCTCTTTTCGTTGTCTTTCCCCTTTGCAATCACTGATATGCCTCGCTACTCTTGACCTCTCCCCGCAGTCACCCCCCTCTTAAACACTCCGGGTTTAGCACGCTTTTTTTTGCCTTATCCTCCACTTGTCAGTTACTGCCTCTCTGTAAATTTGTCACCCCGTTCCTGTTACGACCTGGTTGCCTGCCGCTCTCTCTCTTGCACACAATTTCCGTTTGTACCCCAATTGGTCGCGCCCTTCTATTTACTGTAGTCCAGTCAACGACCCTGTCCGCCTTGTGACTCGCGCGGTCCTCCCCCTTAAGGTTACTCTTTCCGATCGTCGTGTCCCCACTGTCCCCATTCCGTGCTCCCCCCCCCCTACAGAGCCCTTGTGCCACACGGCGTTTTCTGCCATTTCGCCCTCATTCTTTGACCAGCTTATCCCCGCCCTGTTTTGGGAAATCCCTTTCTGACGGCATGCCTTTTTCGGTGCTCCGGGTCCCCGTATCGCACCCTTTTGCACCCCCCTGGCCCATGTTCCATGACTTTGTTGTCCTCCTGGCCTTGTTTACCAGCCCCCCCCCGTACGTGCCCATTAGGCGATCGTGACCTGTACATCTTTTCCTTTTCTGCCCTTGCGCCACTTATTCTCCTCTGCTGCACGACTTCCCCATCCGCCCCGTTATCTTTATGTTTTCATGTTCTAGTACTTTACAAACGTAGAGGGCCTAGTATGGTTGAGTTGGTCCCGTTGGTCACTTTAGAACTTCCACGTCCACGCGTTTTGCCGTCGGTCTTCTCACTTCCACACTCATGATGTCCCCCATCAGCCTGCATTGCTCCTTCTTTCACTCATCTCGTTCTTGATGTCCCACCGCACTCACTCCTGTGTCCCGCGCTGGCTTACCTTTCCCCCACGAGGCCTTCACTGCAGCTGCGCCCCCGGCGACCAGGCCTGTCCGCCACTTGTCTTTCCCATTGTGTGCGTCAGTCAGGCGCAGTGCAACCCCTTTTCCGTTCCCGCCCTGCGCTGCCAGCAGTTCACTTTCGGCCCTTCCGGTTCCCTACCCTTGCCGACGTTTTGTTTCATATGCCATGTGCGGTTCCAGCGGTTCATTTGATTACGCACTTTTGGCGGCCCATCCGTTCCCCAACCCGTTTGCTTCCACGTTACTTCACCGTGATTGGCTTCAATTATTCTTCACCCTTCCTCCCCCTCCGTCTACTGCATTGCCCTTTTCATCCTACCAGAGCTGCCATTTTGTTTTGTCTTTGCCCTGTTTTTGTTTTCTTCTACCGCTTCCCACCTTTTTGATTTCCTTTCCGTCTGTTTTTGTTGGCTTTACCTCGTATTCACTCCTCCACCCAATCGTTACGTTACCTCCAGCCTCATTCTCAGCACCCTTCCCCTATTCCTTTCCCAACGTACTTCCGCACTTACTGCCGTTTCTACACACCACGACCCCCCATTTTTTGAAGCTATCCCTCGGTTTGTAATGCAACCTCGCCTGATTATTCCTTTTGGATGTACTCCACCCCTCCTTTCCCGACCCAAACCCACCTCTTTCCTTCTCGCGCCCCATACGGTTTTTCCGCCATCACTTTCCTCTTTCCCCCTCCGTCCAGACCACGAGGATGACCCCTTAACAAATCGCCCCTGTTCCCGTAGCCTCGAGTTACGACCAGTGACTCCCCCCTCTTTTTTGTCATTCCGCATTCCCTGAATGTTGATTTCTACCTGGGAGTGGTGGTTCGTGCTTTCACCCCAGCCCCGATCTAATAATCCTTTTCTTTCCACGGACCCCTTATCAGAATTCCCCTCTTTTGGCGTTTTCCCTATTCCCCTTCTCAGTCCGCCGTTTTTCCTTCAGTCCCTCCGCCCCGGTCCTGACACAATCCTGCGCTACGCCCCTCCCTGTGGCACCTTCGGGACCCACCCTTGGACCCGCTCCCCTCTGCGCGTCCTTCGGCTTCTTGCCGGGGTCCATATTGCCCCGCAAATGGTACTCCGTCTTGTAAGCCCATCGTTTTTTTGGTATTTTTCCCTCTTTCCGTACTCTGATTCCCCGTCAGCCCAGATGGACCGCTCGGCTGCTCACGCGCCATCAAACATGTCCCAGATTTCAGTATTTGAGTCCCATTATTTGAGATCTAGCTGTACAGAGTTGGTCTGTTCCCTGCCTACGTCCCGGGCGCGCTTTATTCTTCGTCTTTATGTTTGTATTTTTTTTTTTGGCAAGCTACGCTTCTCCGTTGGGGCGTGTTGTTTGATGCTTTGACCCGCCTTTATCTTTTTTTGCCCTTCTTTTTGCCTCACTTTATGCCTGAACGTTCTTTCTTGCCTTTCTTTGTTTTTTTCGTAATTCCCACACTCATGCCAGCACTGTACAGCGCTTTTTTCCCCCCTTTGCTCACCGCACAGCTTTTACTACCGCTTTTCATTTTCTTTTGTCTCGTTCCTTTTTTTTCTTTTCTCCCCGTTTTTTTTTCTCATTTTTACCCCTGCCCCCTTTTTCGCCGTATTTATTTTATGATCCCCCCGGAACGTCAACTTCGGAGCTCATATCCTTTGTACCTTTTGCTTTGTTGTTTGATGGTCTCTTATTTGTTTTTTCTGAATGGGCATCCATCCGCCGCCGGTTACGCGCCATGGTTGAGTCCCAAATTCGGTTGCCCCTTCACCGGCCATTCCGCCTTTTCCCACTGTTTCTGGCGTCTTTTCTTATTTTCGGCACCTCTACTAAGTCCCCCGGCCCCCGTCCCGTTCCTGGTTGTTGATGAACGCCCATTCTTCTTTGCCTCGCGCCCCAACTCTTTCTGTCCTTTCGATGCCGATCCCCCCCCCGCCGGCTCTGCCCATCCCACGTAGCCCTTTCCCCCTGCAGGACTTTCTTTGACTGTCTTTTTTCATGTTTGACCGTTTTTTTACTTCCGATGAACAACTACACATGCACTTTTGGTTCATTCCGCCCTTTTTCCTTCTTCCTTTTTTTCGTTTTTTTGCCCCTCCCTTCGTTTCGTCAGCGACTGGTTTGAAAATGCCGCCGGTGACACCAGCCATAGGCACGTGGGGTGCAGTGAAAGTATTTGTTTTTTTCCTTTATTTTATAGAAGGAGTCACACCGACTAGAAGATTTTCACAAGACGTTATTTCTGGCTACTCCCATGAGTGGTTTATTCAACTGCTTCGTAGCTCTCTCAGATATGCGAGTTCTATGAGGTCATCGTCACTGAGCAAAGGCAATGTAGGCTATGACATTGCATATGTCGTTTGCTTACGGAGTAGACTACACAGTGTCTCCTGCCTTTCTTTTTGTTCTATATGCTTTGTATTTTCCTTCGACCAGTCCTTCTTATACCTTTTTTTCTCGGCTTGTGATCTCCTTTCCTACCACCTTCTCTTGCCGCATACTGCGTTCCTTCCCTCCTTCTTTCTCTTCCCTCTTTTTTTTGCTTTTTTTGTCCCTGGCTCCTTTTCTGTTTTCTTTGGCCCCTCTTTTTTTAACAGCATTTGCTCCTCCTTCCCCAAGGTCTTTTTTTTCCTTCGGGTACCGCCCTTTTTTGCCCCGCCGACCCCCATGCCCAGTCATTTTGTGAGACTTTGTTTTTTTTATCTCCCTGTTTTTCTTTGCCTTCCCCACCCAACCCCCGTTTTTATGGTTTTTAATTCCCCCGGTTACATTGACCGGTTCCCCACGGCCGACCATGCTCCCCACATTAATCCCTCCCCAACGATCGTCCCCACAAAACGTCCCCCCCTCCTCCCGCACCTCGCCCGCGGGTCTTTTCTAATGTGACCCCACAGGATACACGGATTCTTCGTCCTTTTCGCGCGTATTTTTCATCACCGTTCTCGTCCCCCGACCCCGGATGTTTCCCCCACCACATCACGTGGACTTGAGGAGATTTAATCGTGTATCTCTTCTTGTTTTTTGTCATAAAATTATTTTTTTCCGCGCACGACTCTTTACAGTTAGCCCCCCCGGCCTTTGTGTCCACGCATAGAGCAGTCTTTGTTCTGCCTTTTTCGTAGCCAACATGGTTCGAGGGTCTTCCTTTCCACTTATCGGTCCCCTCTGTGACTCCATTTGGCCTTTTCTTTGGCCCACTTGTTCCTCTTGCTGGGACTACTCGAGTTTCCAACTCTTTCACCCAGCCCCATACCAGTGTACCCCCCACCCGAATTCCTTTTTCTTATCACTTCCCCCCTTCCTCTGCTTTGGTTCGGTCCTCTGCATTTTATCTCGTCCTTTTGAGCACCCAACATGTTTGGTCAAGTTTGACTGCGAATTTTTGTTCATTGTGCATACCTTCTCCTCTTCCTTTCTTTCCGTAGTTTTTCGTGTACCCCGGACCTTGCACGATGACGCGATTTCTTCGGTATTAACATCCTAACCACTTGTTCCTTCCTCTTTTCGTTCTCGGTTGTAATAACCTTCTCCCCATCCCTTGTACACATTATTCCCACGATAGTACTCTCCCCGTCTCCCCTCCGCCGGTTGTATTGTCCTTCCCCTTCCCCCCTCTTTTCCTTTCCCCCGGCTCATTGCACTCCGTCCTTGGGCGCTATTTTACTTTTTTGCCTCGCCCTATTTTAAGATGTGCCCCTTTTTTTTTCTTGTCGTCTTTTGCTTTTCATACTCCGATTAGGAGCCCCCTTTTTCGTGGTCGGTTCCCTTATTTTTCTTTTTTTCGCCTCGCTGCCCTTCCGGTTCCTGTCATGACACGGTCGGCTGTCTCTTTCCTTGTACTTTTCCCCCTTTGTTGATTAATGCGCGACTTTTTTTTTTTTTGCCCTCCCAATCCCTCCTACCAGTCGGGCGATTTTCTTCTTTTCTTTGTCCACCACAATTTGTCACGTACCTTCTTTTCTTTTTTTAGTGACACGAATCGTGCTCCGCCTTCCCCTGCCACACTTGATTTTTTTTACGCACCCGCTCCTTTCCTTCCGTCGCTGGCCGCAACGGGTCTTTTTTCCCTGTTCTTCTCCACATGTTCCTTGCTACTTTCCCACAGGTGCGCCGTGTGCCCCCCGGCCCCCCTCTTACTTCCTCACGACATTTTTTTTTGTTCTCTCCCGTGAACTGTTTCCCCGTGTGTTCGTCACCCTGCCTTCGTACTCCCCTGTTGTTCGTCTAGTTTCTCCTCTCCCTTATCAGGCTGTTTTTGCACTCATGTTTGCCCGCGAGCTTCTCTTTTTTTCTAATTTCTCCGGACCCACCTTCCCCCCCACCAATCCCACATTTTTTGCCTCTCTCACCCTATTTACCCTGTCCTCCACACGCATTGGTAATGTAGTCCTGTTCTTCCCCTATGTCCATTGCCAGGCGTCCCGTGCTCGTCCCATCGTCCTTTTTCTGTACCCTCACGAGTTTTTGCCCCTGTTCAAACCTGCGCCTCCCACCTATTTTGGTTTGTCTCCGGTATCAACTTTGTTTCCCTTCTTTATTTCTCGTTCAATGCTCTGTTATTTTGCAGCACTTTTTTCTTTCCTTTCTTTCCCTATCAGCCTTTCGACTTTTTCCGATTTTCCCTTATTGAAGTCCCCTTCGCAGTGCATTTTTGGTCCCCGGTTGGCATTCACCTCTGTCTACCCCCTTTTGGTTTGACACACCCTGCCTACTTCTTCTTCCCCCTCTCACACATTTACCCTAGCTTCCCCCTTTCTTGATACATACGTTTTGCCCAACCCGTCCTTTATGAGTTGTCAATGTGTCTCCCCCCCCTTGACTTCTCTGTAAGCACCCCCCCTCTTCTCCGTCCGACTTCTCCGCTCTTGTCAAGGTCGGGGGCTAGCGTTCCCCTTCCCACTTTTTTTTTTTTTTTTTCTCTAGGTGGGGTGTTCCCCCTCCGTTTAGGCACGGTGTCCCCCTACGTTTTTGGATTTTCTTGGGCTCAACCCACCACCCCTTTTCCCCCATGGCGATAATTCCCTCTCCGGCATGTGTCATCTCTCGCACTCGTCGCTTTCTGGTTGAAATTGCCTTTAGCGTTCTTCCATTTCCCCATTTGAATGCCACAGCCGATGTTCCGTCCTCCAGTTTCTTTTCCTTTCTTTCTCATTCTCGTTTTCCTTTTTAATTCCCTCTTCTTGAAACTCCTCTCGTGACTACAAAGGACCCCCAAGAGTTTTTGGTTAGTGTTCCTGTCAACGCACCTTTTCCTTTCGGCCCCCTCCTTTTCCTTCCCCTTTGCTTTTTCTCTGTTTTTCCCTGCTATTAATTGTTAATCGCCGCCTATGCTCTTGTTGCCCCTTGCTTTTTCGGCCCACTTGCTGAACCCACTGGGCATGTTCCCGTTTTACCTCTCCCTCCTTGTTGAGACACCCTACATTTTTTGTTCAATTACTACTCTTTTTACTTGCTACTGCAACCGGCACCCGATCTCAAAAAAGCCGATTGATCTTCGTTCACACTTTTGACCCTGAACTGTCCTTCTCCCTGTCTGCCCATGCAAACTTTCCTCTTTTTTGACCGTTTCTTTTCCCTTTTTTTTTTTTTTTTTCCTCCCTTCCTTTTTTTGGTAGCCGTGGTATTTCTCCCTTGTCTTTTTCCACTTCCTTTTCTTTTTCTCACCCCCCATGTCTTGTTGTTAGCTCTATCTCCAAGCCCCTCCTTTGCTGATTCCGTTGACCTCTTTTTGATCTATCTGCGGCGAATCAGGCTGATCTTTCCGCTTGCTCCACCCGGCCCTTTGCACTTTCTTTCTTTTTGGGGTCACGGCGTGACTTTTTCCTCGGTCGGCCTCGAACAGACCTCCTTCTCCGCCCCCCTCTTCGAGTGGACCCCATTTCCCCCCAAAGACTCGGTTAGGGCAGTTCTTTGATTCACCTTATTGTCTTGACGTGTGACAGTCGTACGGCCTTTCGTCTTCTATGCCTTATTTGTTTCGTTGTTCGCGTTTTTTGAATTTTGTCACCCCTGTCCTTCGTTTAACCTTTCGATCCTGCGTTCTCATCTCCTTCTTTTTTCTCTTTCTTGTTTCTTGTTTTTTTTTTGTGTACTGTTTCTTCCTTTTATGTCAAAGCTTTTTCGAGTCCGCCGACCCCTGTCCCACTGAGCACCGCGCTTCACCTTCCAGAAGTCCTTCCTCCCCCCCCCCCGCTTTTGAGGATTTCCCTGCCCTGCGTCGTTCCGTTTTGACGCGCATTCTCCGGTCCCCTTCCTCCCCACCAGCCCTTCCGCTGTCTTGTTGGCTCCATCTTATTCCCGGTTCCATCGGCTTTGGCCGACCCCCCTTATTCCTCGTCGCTGTTTAATTTTGCGATCACGCTCCTCTGGGCGGGTTTTTTTTTTTATCCATCAACCAAACTCCCGCGCTTGTTTCCCCCTTTCCACCTACACCTCCTTCGAAGGCTTCGCTTTTTTCAACGATGTTTTGTGCACCTGCACTTCTTTACCCCCCAAGTGCTCGGTACATGTTTCTCCGCAATCTGGCGCCAGCCGCGTCCACCCTTTTTTCTTTCTCCTTTCCGCGGAATATGGCTACGTCACAATGTTCTCTGTACCCTGTGCAACCACCCCCCCCCCCTTCGCGTGCCGGACTCCCACTGTTTTTCCCCAATGTCTGTTCCCGTGCGATGCGTGTCTTTTTTTTGTTTTTTCCCTTTCTTTTCCAGCCTTGCTTTATTCCTTTGGGGTTTTTACATAATTTACATTTTCTTCTTTGCCGGCGTCTGGCTTATTGCGAGCCCATCTCCTTGTTCGTGCCGCTCCTTCCGACTTTTTTCCAACAGCCTCCCTGTTACTTATCGTTGCTCCTTCTTCTTAAACGGCCACTATCCTTCTTTGCGTGCTTCTTTCCCACTCGTTTTCGTTTTCCGTATACCCCCTTCTCCCACCGATGGTGTTCCCGCTGCCTTTGGCTTTTTACGCGTCCCCCCCCGCTTCATATACATCCCGGGTCCGTTTCTTGCCTACCCTAACCCTCCCGCTGCATTGTTCGGTCTGCTGATTTCCCTTTTGTTTTTCCTACTAGAGTCCGCTCGTTGAGTAGAAAATTTATGTCCTTCCCACCTTTTCTTTTGCACAGGGTTTGGTCATTTTCCCACCTTGGTAAGTAATTTTAGCTTTTTTTACCCGATTTTTTGCCCTCTGGTTTCACCCTTGTTAATGTTCTTTCCCTTTTTACCTCCGTTTTGGCCTCCCCGTTTGTTACTCTTTTTTCCTTTCCAACTATCTTGTTTTAACTGTCCCCAACCTTCTCTCCCTGTGCGACATCGCGCCTTTGAGCCAGTCCTCGCATTTTTACCCGGCTCAGGTTCTTCCCCAATTTTCCACATTGTTATTTTCGCCGTCCCCTTTTTTACCCATCGCTTTTGCTGTGATTAGTTTCCCCCCGTTTCAACTGACTCTGCCCGCGCACTTTTTTGGTTCCCCCAGTAGGTCCCCTTACTATCCATGCACTTTCACCAAACACGGTTTGTAGGTCTTTTCGCTTTTCTTTTTTTTGTAGTTCTTCCTCCTGTGCACGATTGCTCAACCCACATGGACGCGGTTCACTCACAGTTCTTTTCCGAGCCACGTCCTTATCACCTTCGTGATCACACCCTGCGGTGGGTAAACTCATTGTTTTTCGATACCTTATTTTTCACGTTCCCATAGGTTCGTCCGTCTCGCGATGTTGCGGCCCAGTTACCGCATCGGGCCGCCACATACTCGATTGCGTCCGTTTTCCTCACGACCCCTGTTTTTTTGTTGTTCACCAAACCACCAAACTGTCCACTTTCCGGCGTTTCCATTATCCATAGTTTGAACCTGATTTCCCCCTCGGCGTTTGTTGTCTGCACACTTCTCCCTTCAACTTTCTGCCCTTTTGCATTACCACTCTTATTGTGCGGTTTCGCGTCCCTTTTCGTCTTCCCTTAGTTACCTCGTGCCCCCTCTCCCACGAACTATTATGGCCTTCCCGCCTTTTTTTTTTAACCTTTTTCGCCCACTACTTTTCCTGTAGTACCTTTTGCCGCGCTCCATATTTTCCGTGTCCCTTCCCAGTTTTCTGTCGAGCTTTTAGACCCCGCCACGTTACCTTCTCGTCCCCGTGTAGTCACCAGTTACACCCCGTTTCCCTTACTTGCACCCTTTCTATCCTTGTGTCTTTGCCGTGGTCCCAGCGTCGTCACTTTTTCTCCCTTTTTTTAGCGAGGACCTCTTGTGCCAACCAATTACCGCGTTCCGGTCGCCCTGTCCCCATTCGCTCTTCCTCTCGTTTTAAGCTCTTTTTTAACCCCCCCACTGTCCCCCACTTACCTCTGTTCCCTCTAAAGCACCCTCCCTCTCGGAAAGCCTCTGCCGAGGACCTTCCTCGTCCCAATTCTTTTTTCCTTTTTTTCGCGTTAATTTTTGCCCCTTCCATACTACCTTTCCGCGATCCCACCCCACCTCGTTCCCTCTTTTTTGCGCCCACCGCCTGTTACTTTTTTCTTCTTGTTCGATTGCTATGTTGTTTTTTCGCAACAGTTCCCTGGCATTTCCCGTATGGACCCGTGGCCCGCCACCCATTTTCGATGATGTTTTTTTTTTTTTCTTATTTTTCCCTGCGTCCCATCCCTTGTTCTGCCGTCTTTATCTTACTCCCCCCCGCGCGGATTCAGTTACCCTTCCACCCTTCCCCTCCTCCTCCTGTTCCTTCTTTAAACTAACCCTCCCGGTTTTGCTTTTCTTCCGCTGCTCTTCCTTCCAAACCTTTATTCGTTTCCCGCTTTGGTTACGCAACCCCCCTTTTTATTCACTCCCCTTGCCCCTTCTCGGTATTTCGCCGCCTATCACATTTTCCCACACATGCCCCTTTCTTCCCTTTTTGCACACCAGCCTATTTGTCCGTTTTTTTTTTTTTTTTTATTTTTTTGGACCTTTTTTTTTTTCTCCCGTGGTTTGTCCCACGTTCTTTTTCCCCCAACCCTGGACCCACGATGTATTCTGCGATACCGTCGGCTTGCCCCTTCTGAGGTAGGCGTTACTCCGTTCAGATTTACTTCTTCTGTCGCCCCCCGCCGTGACCCCTCCCTCCGTCTTCGTTCTGCACCCCCCCGGTTTTCCTGGTCTTTCACTTTAGATTTCTTGTACAGATGGTCCATGTACCCTTTCACACCCCGCTTTCCCCTTTTCGGCTTCCCCCCCCGTTGGTGACGTTTCATTTTTTTTACCTCCACGCCGTGACTTCCCATCCATCCGCTTTTTTTTGTCACCCTTTGTTTTCGCCCCCTTGTGCTGGCTTGAAGTGATGCTTGGCCCGTCCCTTCATATCGTTTGCGCTTTGCACGTCCCTCTTCTCTTGTTTCTTCGAATCGTTTCTTTCTTTTATTTTCCCATTTTTTGATTCCGTTTTTTTCCTTGAGCAACAATTCATCCCCCGCTTTTTTGCTGGCCGTTCTGCTACCCTTATTCTGCCGGAAGACCGGCATTCTTCTCCGATCCTCTGACACGCTCTCGGCTTGTTATCCTCTTTTCCTCTTTTGCTGATAACGTTATGCCTTTTGCGTTTTTCCTTTGGTTTACCTGAATGCCTTCTCCGTTTATTCTCTCTTCCTCGTTTTCCTTTTCCCGGTGGTGTTTTTTTCTGATGTCCCTTCTTTTTTTTTCCCCTCTATTTTTATCTCGTGTTTGAAATCCTTGTATTCCCTTTGATCTTCTTGAAACCCTTCTGCATGACGAAGTACCTAGCTTTCCTCCTATTCGCATGATTTCTTTTACCCCCTGAGGGATTTTCCCGCCCCTCCCGTACACCACCTTTGACCTTCTCCTAGGCAACGTCTTTTTATTTTTCTCTCCATTCATCATTCCACGCTGTCAGGCTGCTTCTTTGTCCACGACGAATTTACAGTGCGATGTTCTGTTTTTGGCCCCCCGTATTTTTTATCTCCCGTCGGTCTCCTTGTTCATTTTTTCGAACCCCCACCTCTTTTTTTCTTTTAAACCCTTTTCTGGTTTCCGCCGGACTTTTCTGTGTCCCTCCCTTTTCCACCCCGCTCCCCCTCCTCCCTTCCCTTTTCGCTCTTGACATGAGGGTATTTCTTTTTTCCGTCCTCTTTTTTTTGTTTTACCCCCGTTTCCCGGTCCCCACTTCTCCCTAGGGACTAGTTTTCGACCGCTTTTTCCTTCCGTCCTTTTTTTCCCTACTGCCCTTCTTTACGCCATCTTTGCCATCCCTCTTCCCTTCCCTTCGTCTCTAACCTTCCCCATCTTATACAATCTCCCCCCCTGTTGCATCATTACCTTCCAGGTCTAGTCTCTAGCGTATATTTACCTCACTTCTAACTGCCCCGCCGTTCTTCTCCCCCCCCTTGTACTTTTCATTCACTCCGTTTGTCCAGCGACGGGACTCCGTCCGCGTTCTTCCTGCTTTTCCGTTCTGCGCAACCGTAAGTCTTGGGGGAATGTGACCAGGGCCGTTCCCCTAGTTCCTCCTTCCCCTCTTTCCCTTCGCCCGTTCCTCGTATCGTTTGCTTTTGCCCCCCTTACGTGTCTGTCTCCCCCTACTTCATCCCCGCCCTTTTTGTATCGGTGTTCCCTCCATTTTATAGTGTTTTTATTTTTTGAGTTTCCTCTTCTTTTCCCCCCTTTAAACAGGCTGTGTTTCTGGAGACTTTTGACTTGCGATGACTCCTTTGTTTTAGTTGTCGCCGACTCCCTGTCTGTTTTCTTCTTTTGTTACTTTGTTTCGTGGATTCCGGCTCATCACCATTTGTTCACTTTTTTTTTATCCAACCTATTTTTCCTTTTTGTCAGACTATTTGGCGTCCGTCTTCCCCCGCCTTGCCCCGCTCATATTCCCCCAATCTAGTGTTTTTACTCCTTTGCCCTGCCCATTTGACAAATATACTTATCCTTCCGAGCCGTTCCGCCTCTTTTTCCCCCTGTTTTGCTGTTTTGTTTTTTCCCCCCCCCCTCGTTCCCCCCCTCCCCTCCCCCTCTTTGTAGCTCTTTTTTGTTTTTTTTTCCCCCAGTGTTACTGGTACACAAAGTCCCCCTGTCCTACCCACGCCATCCGTGTTTGCCCCTCTTACAAATCCTCTCGACACTCCATGTATCCCTTTACCCCAACCACTTCGCCTTTCGCAACTTTGCCTCAACCCCATTTTTACCCCTATCCGCTGACCTTTGCTGTTTGTCCTTTCACAAACCTCTCGATTTTACGTCCTGATAGCGTGCGTTGCGTTGTTCATAACCTCCTTTCTTTCAGCTCTCTTCCTTTTTCTCTCTTCGGCGTTTTTCTTCACACCTTTCTTTGCCCGCCTTTCCTGCTTCCCTCTGCTGTTACATCAGGCCACCATTATCGGTATGAATTCGGTCCTGGTCTTTTGTCCTTTTTTCGTTTCTGGGTTCTGTACTTAGTCTGACGCCTAAGCTGCGCGCTTTTTTTTCGCTTACGGTATTCCCTTTCTTTCTAGTCGGATCCTATCGTCCTTTTTTTTTTTTTTGTAGCTTTTGTGCAACTGCGCGCCTTTTTCGTCGACACTCACTCTCTTATTGGCTCGCATGGCCCTTTAAGACTTTATTGTTTTTATATCCTGAGCCTTTCTTTCCCTTATTGTTCCCCCTCCCCGCTCCTTATTCTTTCCCTATTGTCTACTTTTTTCCGGTCATTCTACCCCTTTTTTTTATATGCTTTTTTTTTCCTTTTTCTGGACTACCGAATATTTACACCCCCTGTCTATTTCCCCCCCCCCTTTCGGACTAGACGGTTTACTAAACCCCTTGTTTTTCTTTCTGACACCGCTCAGGTTGACGCGTCTTCCCCCTATGAAGTACTTCCGACTTTGTCCCCCTGTTTAGACCACCCTTGAACCTTGTTTTCCCTTTTTTTCCTCTCTTGCCGTTCTCCTCACCCGATCGATTTTTTCTTCTGTCACCGCAGATTCTATTTAGTTGATCCCGATGTTTCAGACTGGCTGGCTCTCTCACTTTTCACGGCTCTTTTTTTGTCTTTTTTGCCACTCGCGCGTCCCCGTCACTGCACTCGGCCTTGCACCTACCCTCCTACTTTCCTCTCTCTTTCCCAGTACGTCACTCTTGATCGGCCTTGACTCGGTCGTAGGCCCCCCTCCCCGGCTTTTTTACCTATGCCCATGCACCCAACCAAGCTGCGTTTCATCCAACCGATTTTTGCCCGCCGCAACCCATCAGACATTTTGCTCGCTTGCCACTGCCGTCTCCTGCACCGTACCCGGTCTTTTTCTTGATTTCAGTTTCGGTTACGTTCTAGATTATTTTTTTCACCCCTCCCCTCGACGACACTGCCCCACAACCCCTTACGGTTTGGATTTTCCTTCCCCCCGTTACTTTTAATGTCGACGCTTTGCGTTTTTGTCTCTTCCCTTCTGTTTCTCTCGCCCGGAGCTGCCCTGTTCTCGTTTTTTCCCCCTAGGATTTCGCCTTTTGCATCGTTCGTGATCTACACTACCATATCCCACTCTTTCCGGGCGGACCTGTCCCCCCTCCCCCTTCCGCTTGGACGCGTCCCTTCTTCTTTCTTTCGCATCTGCCCCACCCGTTCTGTCTTCATGTTGTTTCCCGTCTTCCCCTTGATGCTAAGTTATCCCATTTCTTGCATTGGACAAGTACCACTTTCGACCTTTTTGTTTCCCCTGTTGTCCCATGTTTCTGCTTTTCCCCCCCCCGGGCACATGCGACGTTTTTGCCCCATTCCGTGTCCCCCATACCCTTCCATTTTTTGTAACACCCCGGCTACGAATCTTTTTACTTAACCCCTTTCTTGCCCCCCGTTTTTCTTCCCCCATGTCTATGTCATTCCTTTTTTTTTCATTCTTTTTCTCCCTCCCCCCCTTCCTCCCTCTTCTTTCCTCACTCTTGTCGTATACGGCTTTGTTTGCTTTTTCTTCTTCAATATCGTTCCCCCACCTGTTCGTCCCGGGGCGTCCCCCTTTTGTTTTTTTTTTTTTCTTGGATACATCCTTTTTTTTTATCCTTTCTCGCACTTCCCTCCGGCCTCGGCAGTGGCTTTTTTTCGTCTCTGCACTACCTCTGTTTGTTTAGCCCTTTCCTTAGAGCCGTTATTGTTTTTCTCTTTTTTGAACCCCCACACGATACCTTTTTCGTATTGTCACCCCGTACCGGGTTTCGCTTTCACCTGCGCGCTTTTCCAATAGGACCTTTCCTGTCCTGACCCTCTCACCCCTATGTTGTACGCCTTTTATCTTCTCTATTTTTTAGTATTTCTCTTTCTTCGCTTCCCTGCCAACACACCGGAGGCCGTGCGCACCCTTTTCTCTGACCTTCGCCCCCATTTTTCATTTTTTCCGTCCTTGATACCAGGGCCAGTGGCCTATGTTTTGGTTGGCATTTGCTCTTTTTTTTTTTCTTTCTCCTTTCCTTTCACGCACCGCCAGTGGCCAGATTAAGATGATTTCCGCACTTTAACACCCTACCCGTCAACTGCATTTTCTGGGCACTCATGACATTTTTGTTCGACCCTTACAACCAGCTGTTGATTGTTTTTATCCCTTACTATATTTATTATTTGTCCCCATCTTTACCGGCGGGATCTCTTTTTGAAGTTTTCACCTTCGCGTCCCTCTATTTTTTTACAGCATTAGTTCATACCTCTATCTTTATATTGTTCTTCTACACTTCTCAACTACCTGTAATTTTCTCTCTCTAGTTACTCTTACCTAATTCCTCTTTTTCTCCTGTTATTTTATCCCACTTTTTATTGAATTTTTCGCTCTTACCTCCTTCTCGTCATTTTCCCCTTCCCCCTCCCTTCCCTTTCTTTTTCTTTTCCCCCCCCCCTTCCCTTTCTTCCAGTCCCCCCCTTTCCTTCTTCTTTTTTCTCCCTTTGTTCCTTTTGCGGCTCCTGCTTTGATTTTTTTGTTACACACCTTTCTTTGGCACCTTGCGTTATATCCTCCCAACGTTTTTATGCATCCTGTGCCCCACGCGACCGCTTCTTCTTGATTCTTGCGCCGCTCCCCAAATCCCCTCTTTTATCTGATTTATTTCCCCCATTATTACAACTCTTTGTTTGTTTTCGCACCAGTTGACCCCCCGGTAGTGTCCCCCGGCCTGTTCTGGGAATTGCTCGACCAGCCCTTCTTCTTGATCCCTTTTTTTGGACGGCCGTGTATGTTCAGGTCTGTCATTTTACTCCCGCTGGCTTTCCGTTTTTCTGCCTTGGTGCTCATTTTCCCTTTTTCTGCCCCGATTTCCGTTTACGATTCTTCCTCTTTCTTTCCTACCTTTTTTTGTTTTTTTGTTGAGAGAACATCTTCTTTACCCTCTTTTCCCCCCTTACCCAACCGCCACCCTCCACTCTTTCGCAACTTTCTTCCCCCTTTTCCAATCTCAGTCCCTCCTCCTCGCCGTTTGCTTCTCCCGTTTTCCTTTGCGTTCTTGAGCTTTTTTCTGCGTCCCCCGCCGCGGAATTTTTCATTCCCCTTCCTGCCCCCCCTCGGCCCTTCTTGTTTTTTTCTCCTTTTTACTCATGCCGCTTCTCTCCCAGCAGATCTCCTTTCTGGGTCAGCCCCTTGTGGGTTTTATACCTCGACTTGGGGGTCCTTTTAAACCCCCCCCCAGCCCGCTCTGCTACCCCGCTGCCTTTTTTTTGCCTTTTTTCGGTGTTGCAATCGCCCAGCTGTTACATTCCCAGGTCACGGTATTGTGACCAATCTGAATTTGGCAGACAGTCGTGCTTCCTCTCTTCCCTCCGCACGCACACGTTTGCCCAGTCAATCCGGTTTTCCCCCTGGGATCTGTGACCATACAGCCCGCCAGCCCTATTTTTCGGTTTTGATCACGAGATTTGGTGCCCCCTTCCTTCTCCTTGGCCTGTTTGAGTTGGGCGCCATTGCGCACCTCGGCTCCCCCACCCTTCTTACGCGTGCGCTATTTCCCCCCCCCCTCTCTTTTTTTCAAACTTTCCTCCCCAAAGTGTGTTTGACCCCTGCTCCACTCGCGCCGGCCCCCTCTTCTCTCTCCATCCTCCAAAATAGACCATTTTGATGAGGGCACAAAACTTTTTTTTTTTTTGTGTCGCCTGTTCCCCTTCCTGCCTTCTCAATGCTTCAGCCTGTTTTTTTAGTATTGTCCACCTTTCGAAATTTGCGGTTGCCGTTTTGCCCCCCCGTTTTCACAGCTGGCTTGTTTACGCTGTTCATGATGGCCCCCGTTTCATTTTTTCCGTGTTGGGGATCCCCCAAACTGGACTACTGAGTTTTACTTTCCAACTTCTTCCTCAGATTTTACCACGTCCTCCGATCTCCAAAGTATTCCTTTTCGACCAGGCGACCCCCTTCTTCCCACCCCTCTTCCAGTTCTTTTTGAACTCCTTGTATTTTTTCTGAATGTGGGATCTCACGATCGCTCGCGACCTACCCTTCGGCCCAGCCTGTTTTTCCGTCTTCATTTGTAACTCCCCCCCCCCGTCGACATTTTCATCCACCTGTCCCTTTCTCATTTTTTTTGTGTCCTTCGTCAATCCTTTCTTTGAATGACTACTCAATACCCCCACCAATTTGTATTTTTTTTGCCGGAACCCTTTTTCCTTTCCGCTGTTTCTTTACTTTCAAATCGGCGGCACCCCTTTTTTTCTTTGCCTGCATTGTTAGGCCAGATCCTGTACGCGGCACTCTGCCCTTTTTCCAGTCCCCCTCACTGTCGACCATCACCTGTGGTCACCTCCATCGTGGCCGATTTTTGCCAAAAATCACTCTCCTGTCGCCTTTCTTCTTCTCCCTCCTTTTTAGCTTGCTTTTCGAGTCTTTAAGACACTCTGCGATCGGTTTTCTTTTGTAGTTACCCCTTCACACCTCATCTTTAAGGATTTGTACCAA
>Ga0179593_1444663_pt1 | contig 29688 bp, 41 predicted proteins | sample CZODoug2_1_08_16_FD_185931 | JGI IMG/M metagenome (GOLD analysis project Ga0179593, IMG submission 185931) | Vadose zone soil fungal communities from Angelo Coast Range Reserve, California, USA - CZODoug2_1_08_16fungal (PacBio error correction) | ecosystem: Environmental > Terrestrial > Soil >... | reverse complement strand
TTTTTTCCCTGCTACTCTTTTAGTCTTCTCCTGAGCCCCTGCCCGTCTGACGCTGCACTTTTCTTTATCTGCATTTGGTTTTTTTTTCGGCTACCCCTCACCGCTCAGCTATTTACCCCTTTTTCGTTTCCTTTTTTCGGAACAGTCAAGACCGCCCCGTTTTCATCTCCCCCCCCAGGTGTTCCCCAAACCAGAATGAAGATATTTCCCTCTCCGCGCTGGTCATTTCTAAACGTTCTCGCTCCTGCATTTCTCTCCCGCGTCTTTCACTCCCTCTTTTCGTTTTTAGGTTCTTTTTCGGTCCCAGCTTTCTTTTCATTGGTTCCGATATACCTTTTTAGTTAACGTCCGGAGAATAATGAACTTTCCGGCAGCAGTTTTCTCTTCGCCAACTCCCCCCTTTTGAATATTACTTTCCCCCAATTCTTTTTGCTCGATTTCCCACTCCTTGTCCCCCTTCAAGCCTTTTCCTCACGACCTTCCCGCCCCCCCTGCATTCGAGAGCGTACTTTGATCCACTGCTTGTCGTCTTCCTAAAGATGAATAAGCTAAGTTTTCCTTGTTGTCAGACCTTCTTCCCGCGTCCCCGAGCGGCCACCCCCTCGCCTTTCTCCTCTCTCGCGTTCCGCAGCCCTCCGTCTTTCCTTCTCTTTCACGGCCCCAGCCCTCTGAATCTTTGGCGGGCGCCAAGCCCACTCGGGCGTAAAGGACGAGTAATCCTTTCTCCCTCTTCCATATCTGCCCGACCCACTTTTACCTCGCCCCCCCCATTCAGCCCCCGCCCGGACCCGACCTCCCACCCTCCCGCAACCCCCCCTCTCACCCACCCTCTCCCCCAACCCTCCCCACCTACTCCGCCAACCCCTCACCCTCTACCCCTACCCTCTCCCCCCCCTCACCTACTCAACCCGCCATCCACTCATATCCCACCTTTCTCTCCTATACGTCTCTCACACTCCCCCACACCTACCTTACCCCCTCCTTACTCTCCCCCATCCTCTTCTGCCCGCCAAATCTCTCCCTCCATCCCTTACTAGTAGGTTAGTAGACAGATCTGATCGGAGTACGCTAGACTTCCAGGAATTTCGTTTCCTTCTATTTTCCTCTCGCGAGCCCTTACCATGATGTGCCTCTCCCATCTCTTTTTGATTTCTAAAGGGTAATGATCAGGTTCGTCGGCAATCTTTTTCGATCGCGTGTGAACACCCTTGCCGCTTTCCTTCTTCCTTCTTGTTCCCCCCCCTCTCCCTTGAGCCCCCCCTAACGCCTCTTTTAGAGATAGGAATTTATTCCCGCCCTTGAAGCGACACGCAGCGTTGTCGCCCCGTCTCATGATCACGTCTGGGCCATTCTTTTTCCACCCTTCCTCCGATGTCTACTCGGTCTTGCTTTTTTCTTATCCCCCGCCAGCCTAGTAGCCCCTCTTATCAGCTGTCTAGTCTTCCGGTCATTGATTCTTTCCATTCGGGATTCTCTATGCCCCGTTGTAATTTTGTGGACCCTGTGCCCTGTCCTCTGATTGATAGCCCTGGACATTCGGCGTTTTTCCGCGTGATTTCTTTGTCTCGTCTTTCTGCCGTGCATTTTATTTTTTTTTCCCCCTTTCTCTCTTTTTCCATCCCTGAGCTTTTCATGCCCCACCCAGTCTCCTCTCATAGAGGATGAGTAAGTTGAACAGGCGTTTCTTGATTTATGATTCTTAACTTGTCTGTTCTTACTCGAGTGATGTAGAAGTATCGCCGCCCCAGATCGTGCGACTTCTTTTTTCATATGTCTTACCCCCCTGAATTACTTGGGTCCCCTTTCCGGATACTTTCCCTCCCAGTTAGATTTTCCCATCGTAGTTCTGGGTGAGGCTATTTTATCTTTGCGTTCCTTGCTCGCCTCTTTAACCATCCGTCCCTAATCTCCCCTAATCTGTTGTCCCTTTTTGTTCCATCCTAATTGTCGTCTTTCCCTCGTATTTGAAGCGCCCCCTTCGCTGGTCGATCTGAACTTTCCCACACTGCTTTCAGCCCCAGCGATAGCTTTTTCTCTTCCTACTCGAAGGTACTTTTTTTCCCCTTTCACCCCCATCCTTTCCGAACCCATTTTGGTTTTCTGCCCGTTCCATTAAGGAGTGAATTTTACCTTCACATTCGGGATGGCAAGCTATTCATAACTCAACTCTCTCCTTTCTACTCCTCTTCTTGCTTTCCCTTTCTTCCAACGTCAAGTATTTATGGGGGTCTTCCCCTCCTAATTTTTCCTTTGAAGAGTAGAAGGTTTTTTTTTTTATTTGAACGTACACGCGTAATGGTAGATTTTTTCATAGCGTAGCCTGATGCGGTAGGTTTTCTTGATTTTCCTTTTCACACCCTTACTTCCTTTGGACTCCCTCCTCTCTCAGTCCGCGCCGATATTGACAACTTAGATAGGCTTGGCGCTCCTCTTGGTCCGCCGAGTAGCGCTTCCCCCCCTTGTTCCCCTTATCCTCGAAATAGCGCGGCCCCTTCACAACGCCTCCCCGGCCGTCTTGTGGAACCTAATCTCCCTGCCCCGTTGTAACTCATCTCTTTTTGTAGACTTTCCTGACCGCGTTCTCTCTCTCCGGATGTTCCCGCCCGTCCTACTCCGTTTGCTGTAGCACGGTCTCGATTGATGACCTCCAGATCGATTCGTTATAGAATGGTGTATCGCCGTCTGCGATACTTTTTTCTGTTTCCACCGCCCGTCGGGGGAGCGGTACCCGGTGGCTTTTTTCTAACTTTCCCCGCCGGGTTTTTTTTATATCCGTTACTTTTTGACTGACGTCCTTCCCTCCCATTGTCTGAAAAAGATGTCACTTATGGACGTCAGCCTCCTTTCGAGTACAACTCCCCCGTCGCCCCACTAGTGCCCCCTCGTGACTCTCCTTTCCACACTTGAACATCTTCCTCAGTTCCCCCTTGGTTAGAGTCGACTTTTCCCAAAATTCTGCAGTTAGTTTCTTCCCCGGGTTCGAGTGTCTTTCTCGTTAAACTCCCCCCTCCAACCCCCCTGTTTTCGCATACTGGCTGGCCTTCTTTCTCCTCCCCCCCCCAGTCTTGCCACCGCCTGTCACCATCAAACTCCTCGGATAAATTAACTTTCTTTTTGCTGATTTTCCAAATACCAGGATACTGATTCCGTGTTTTCGGGCTGCGTTTGTTCCTCCGGACGCACCTATTCTTCACTTTTTTGACTTCTTACGGCTTTCGCTTGACGTAATGGACTCGCCCAAAAACCTAAGAGCCGAAGTCCCCTTTTGACCGATAAACTCTGTGCTTCCCAATTACTCTCTCCCCTTCTTTTCACTTTCGGAAATTTTTTCGTCGACACCTCTTCGACAAAAGGTTTTCGACCCCACAATAGAGAAGACGTCTTTTTGGCAGACGCAAGCGGTTATTGAAATTAAACCCGGGCACATTTGTTGACCGCGGAATGGGCTAATGCGAACCACGTCGTCTCGCCTTCCGCCCCAAGCTCTTCGCCGGTTCTAAACGGTGAGTTCTTCGTACCTAAGAGATCCATCTTCTGTTGCCCCTCCTCGTCTGGCTTGAATGTTAACTTTTTCCGATCGGACATGCCGTTCCGGTCGTTCCCGATCTAGTTCCCTAAATCTCTTTTCGTTTTGCACTGATCACAACAGACCCGTCGCTCAGAGTATTGACCTTTGCCTTCCTTGTGAAGGCAGACGGTCTCCCCACGGGATTTTGACTTTTTTGCTTTTTTCTAAGTTCGACTTTCCTTTGTTTATTATGTTTTCCTAATACTTGTTCGGGCCTTTTTCTCCTTCCCTTATTGCCCCCCCCAACAATATGGTTCTTTTCACGTATCCTTGCACCTAAAACATCAACGATACTGTTGCTTATTCGTTATTTTTTTTCCATTAATCCACTCTCCCATGTTGAGGCTTTGTTTCTCCCCCACCCGATTTTCTCCTTCAACCCCCCCTTATGGTTACCCCATACTTGGGGCAAGGGCTTTTTGCCCCTCTCAGGAATCTGTCCCATAGGGATCGTTTACACACGACAAGTTTTTCCCTCTCTGTCGTCTCTTGTGTCTGTCTCGCGCACGACTCCCCCCCCCGGTTCAGGCTACTACCATTGATTCGTTGCCGGTTTTTACGTACCTACCGTGGAGTCTTTGTTTCCCCCCCTAATTTTTTTTTTTTTCGTCTCTGTGGCGGCTTCGTTTCCTTGACCCAAATGTCATTCTGTTCTGGACAACAGAACCACATGTTGATCTGTCTCACAGATTCCCAGTTTGCACGTTGGCTCAGGTCCCTTTTCTCCTTCAGTCCCTAACTTCACACTTTACGCATTTTTGAGTCCCCTCTTCAGCGAATAAGATGGGAAGGTTCTTTGTGTTGCACTCCAACCCACCCACTACCCCAGGACGCCTTGTTTAATGACCATGGAGACCCTTCCCTCTAAACCTCCTTTCCTTTCTCGTACCTTCCGTAACAAGTCTCGACCTTCGATGTTCTCCGTCTCCCGATCCCAGTCTTAATTGAGAAAATACAGTTGCCCCAACTTATTTCCATTTTACGTTTGTGGGGGTTTCACTATTCAAATTACGCCAGTAGCATCAAAAAGGTCCCTTTTTCAGTCTTCCCGTCGGTGGGCCCCTTTTCTGGATCTCCTTTTTTTTCTGGCCTCCACTGCGAATGCAAAGGACTCTCAACACCCGCCGTTTCTTCTTATTATATCCTGGTTTGGACGTGGTGGTCCCGTTCTTCCCTTCCCCAACTAACAACCAGCCCGACCCAACTCTTTTTTCCAGGGTTCGCTATTTTTTTTTTCAAACGGAATGACACTGAGTGCTGCTTCCATTTTCCCCATTTTTCTCGGCGGAATTCCTGAATCGCCCCCCGTCAAGTTTCCGGGCCCCTTTTAATCTGCAATCCCCGGTCCACAAAACAAGGATCGACACTACAAAAGGAGCATATTATTCGACACAACTTCTTAGTTTTATTTCCTCCCCCCTTGCTCGAAGCCTTCTTCTACCCGGCTTCCTACGTGGCCTCTTTCGGCGATATTCTCCCCCACCCCTGCCTTGTTGCCCAGAATTCCTTATTCTAAACCACCTTCTTTCCTCTTTCCTTTTTTTTTAAACCCCCCCCCCTGTTTTGTTGTTCTCGTTTTAGTCTCCGTTTCAGTCACTGCCGGTTGTTCTGAGCGACCTATTTTTTTCTCTCCCCCGTTAGTGGATTTCTTCGGCGTTTCAGTTTAATCTTTTTGTTTTGGTTCCTCCTTTAGTTTCCTTTATCCTCCTCTGTGGTTGTAAGGGCGTTTATCAGTTTTTATTACGCCGTTGCCTATTGTTAATTTGGTTTCCTTTTTTTCGTTGACCCGGTTGAGTCAACACTGGCTCTTCTCCCGCCTCTATCTCGTTTCCCCCCTAACCACACTTTGAAATATGAAGAGTTTGGTGCGGCTTTTTACCTTTTTTTTTCATGGAATCTCCTGCCCACTCGTTCCTCCACCTTTTTTTTTTTTTTTTTATACCTACCTGGTATTCGCTTGCGTGAACTTTTTGAATTATTTCCTTCCTGGCATTCCCCCGCATTTTTGTGCGCGTCATCAATCCTCTTCCCTTGGTTTCACTCCTGACAACCGACTTTTTTTATGAGCTGTGGCCCTGATTTTCCTGTGAACTTTGAAGGGTTACACGGATCTTCACCCCCTTCTCTTGATAAATTCTTTTTTTCTTCATGAACTCTGGATCGATCCTTTTGCGCCACGCCGTTCTTTTCCTCGTCCTGTTAAAGGAGCCCAGTTCTCCGCATGCTTATGGTCCTCTGTTTTTTGTCTCCATGGCATAAGCCCCATCGTCTGTTGCCGTTGAGTTTGGTTATTCGTTTTTCCTTTTCAAAACCCCCTTTTTTTTTCTGGCCTGTCCAGTTGCCGGTCTTTTTAAAACCCTTCGTACCTTTTGCAGTGACAGGGAGAAAGAGTTTTTTGTGAAAGATTTCTTTTATACCCTCAAATTGGCGACACTGTCTGAGTTCTTTTCCCCCAACCTTTTGGTCTTCCCCTTAACCTTGCCTGACTGTTTTCTACTGTCGAAGAAAAAGCTTCCTGTACCTCATTCGGCTGCTATGTCTTTTTACCCTTTTCTCTACTGGCAGTACTTTTTTTCTTCAGGCCTTCCCCGCACGCCCCACTAGTATTTTAGCACAGTAAACGTAGTAACCTTTTCGCTTTTTGCCAAGTTTTGCTCTCACTTTTTTTTTGGTTTCCACCCCAATGTCCGATGGTTTTTTACTCTGTGATTTTTAGTTTTGTCCCCCTTCCTTCTTCAAAAAAGGCTGTCAGTAACTCTTAAGTCAAGTTTTTTTTTCTTTATTTTGTGGTTCTAACCTACAAGTCCTACAATCATTTGCGGATGTTTTCTTCTTACCTCTTCTTATAGCATATAGAAACCCATCGTAGTCTGGGATTTTCCCCTTGTCAACCGCCAATTCAATAAAAACCTTGTCTAGTACCTGCTTCCCCACTAAGCCCGACCATAGGTTCCCGGACCCATTCCCCTTTTTTCAGTCGTAAAGACGGCTTCGCCCCTTTTCAGTCCCCCTTTTTTGCGGCCCTACTTCCTAACTTCCACTTTCTCTGATCATATGGTTGATCGCTCCCGCACCCTCCTCCATTTTATTTTCCCCATAGTGAACGTTCTTCCCTTTCCCCTCTCCCCCTTGAGTACATGATCGGTGGTTCTTTCACTGAGGTTTTTTTTCTTTTTTCCCCTGTAGGATTCTATTGGAAGGGTATTTTCTTGCCCCCGCCTGCGGCCTTTCCCCATACTATTCTTGCTGTCGGGCGCTACGTCCATCTTGGTGTGCACCCCCTTTTCCGCCCCCTGTCAGCTTTCCCGGTCTCTTTTTCAAGATACTGTTTTCATTCTTTCCTTATAGACGAATATGGGGTCCTTTGTTTCCTGGCCTCTTCGTTCAACCCGGGTTTTCACGATGGCATTTGAGTATCCTTTTTCTTCGCAATGTTAGACTTCTTTCTTCTATGTTTGTTACTGTAAATCTAATCGTAGAAGCATTTCCCCTACGATCTTCCCCGCAATACCTGGTCTCTTTTCCCACCCTGCTTTAATGAACCCGTCTCCCTTATCTTTTGGCTGCTGCGTAAAGGTCCCAGTTCACCCTCGAACTTAACTGTTGGTTCCCATGCCGTGTTGCTTTTTATGCGGTGGCAATTACTTTTGTCGTTTTATTCTTTGTATTGCGCCGGGAATTCCTTCTCGATATTGACCCAGCGTTTCGTACTCATTTTAAGAATAAACTTATCACCCAGGTCCCTCACGAGCGCACTACCCCTTGTTTCTTTGACACTGCGGTCCCCGGCCCTGCCAAGGAGGTGGTTCCACTTGATTTGTGCAGCGGACGTTTTGTGAGAGCAGGGTCACTTTGCCGCGGCTGGTGTTAAGCGTTGGTAATCAACGGGCGGCGCCTGGACGATCCATCTTTTTCGAGCTTCTGGCGGTCGCTGGTAGTATTCTCGATAAGAAGACTTATTGATAATCGACAGAACCCCGGCGTTCGACTTTACGATCCCACGTCCAGCTCGTACGGTTAGTTTGAGAATTACCTCTCTTCAGTCAACGCAGTCACGCCTTCTGACCGGGTCTCTTTCCAATTCGAGACCGTTCTAGGAGTCGATGATGTTTTTTGGCTCCTTTCTCTAGTTTTTCGCATTTTATGACGTGGAGGACGCGCGATCCCATTGCTGCAATCCTACAGTTTTCTTTTCCCTCTTTTTCGCATTGTTTCTCGGTTTGACGCGCTTTGACTGTGCGCCTGAATTTTCTGTTTTTGTGCCGCATTTGGAATTAGAGGGAGAGCGGCACGGAACCCCTGTGAGCGCCGCCGTCTTTTTTTTTTTTTGTCGCGATTGACCATTCTTCTGCTTAGCGGTTCGAGATTTTTCGTGCGCCTGTTTTTCAAATTTTGCAGATTTCCTCCCTTGAAATACAGAATCATTTTGGCCTTCCATTCGACTTCTGTTCGTTGTCCCTTCAACAAAACGTCCCTTACTTTTTCCCTCACCCTCTTCCCCCTTTACACCACCCTTTTCTTTTACGTTTACACTTCCCAAATACGACGTCGAGTTTCCGGTTTTCTGCTCCTTTTTGGCCAGCTAAGTCAGGGGGTCGTTCTCATTTTTTTTTTGAACTGCCCGCCACGTCACGTTCTGACTTTGTTCAACTGAGTTATTTCCGAGCCTGATCTTTACTCTTCCCCTCTCTCGTTTAGTGTCTTGGCAGAACAACAAAAAACCCCAACCAAAACCCAAGTTGCAATGCTGGAAACTATCCAAGCGACTTTCCGTCCCTTTAACGACGTCCTTCGACGAATGGGTGTGTTACAGTTGTTTGCCCTTCGCCTTGTTGTGGTGGTTTTTTTCTTTTTTTTTTTGTTTTTTGGGTTTTTTTGGGTTAGTATCTGCTTTTCGTGTGTCTGTGGTGTCTTGGGGCGTTTACTAGCTTTTTGGTGGGTCGGCTTCTTTTTTTTTTTTGGTTTGTGTTGGTTGTGTTGTCTATGCTTTGGGTCTTTGGAGTGTTCTATTTGAGCGGGTTTTCGTTTTCCTTTTTTTCGTCTGTTCTCGTGGGGGTTGTTTTTTTTTTCTGGTGGGTGTTTTCTTTTCTTGTTCTGTTGTAGTTTTGGCGGTTCGCGTTTTGTCTCTTTGACTTCTGTTTTTTTTTTTTCTTTTGTCTTGGTTTTTTTGTTTGATGTTTTTTTGCGGTGTGTTTTATTTTTGTTCCTATGTTCTTTTCATCTCTTTATTTTTTTCCTTGTTTTTTTCTTTTTTTGTCTTTTTTTTTCTTGGTTTCTTCCTTTTTTCATTTTGGGGTGTTTTTTTTTTTGTTCCTTCTTGTTTGTTATCCCTTTATTCCTTTTTTTTTTTCTTTTTTTTTTTCTTTTCTTGATTTTTTTGGAGTTTTTTTTTTTTTTTTTTTTTTTATTTTTTTTTTTTTTTCTTTTTTTTTTTTTTTTTTTTTTTTTTTTTCTTTTTTTGAACATTAGCGCTGCGCCCATTTCCCGTTTGCTTTTTTTTTAGTGTTGCAGCGCCAGGTTTCAATCTTCTTGATCTGCCGACTTTCACATAGTATCCCTTCAATCGCTTGGCTTACATTCCTTGTCGATGGCGCATCCCTCTCCCATATTATTTTTAACTTCCCATTTCCAACATGATTCGACCGTTGTCGTTTCCCTCACTAGCTCTTTTTTGGGTTTGGGGGTACACTGCTCCCAGGGTAATCTCGCTAGTCTTCTGCCACTCTGAAGTTCCCTCAAATTTGGCTCCCGCCTGGTCCCGAGTCCGTAATCAGCGATCTTTTTTTTTGCTTCGAGGCGCTTATTTTTTGGACCTTAACATGCGCCATGTTTTAAACTCTCCCTCTCCTTCGGCCCTTTTTTTCCAAGGATTTTCTCTGAGCGATTTTTCTGTGACGAGGAATACCCCACCAGCTAGTGATCACGCATTGGCGAATTTACCGCAATCGGGACCAGGTTTCCCCCAGATCTTCCCTCTGCGATCCCGACTTGCCCCCCCAATTTTCCTTCTTCTCTCCGCCGAGATGATCAGCCGACGTGGGGTTTTAAACCGGGCGACGAGTTCCTCTTAGCTCACTGTTTTACGAAAACTTTCCGAACTACATGTGGTTTCTGACCCGTCTTACTTGCAGCTGTCTCCTTCTTTTCTCGATAGAAAGGGCCTCCCTCGAAGTGTTGTTACTTTTAAGAACCAAGCCCGCTCGTGATCAACACTCCGACACTCCTTCTCAAGGTGTCTTTTTTTCTCGCCGACCTCTTGCCCCGACTTTCCCCGCCCCTCTGACGATGGAGAGTAATCCTGTCCTCTCTCATAATTTCCCCTTTTCGGATTCTTCGAGGTGGTCGAGAGACTCGGGGATTTTTGAGTCCCCTTTCCCCGACCAGCGGTTTGTTTCCGACTCCAATAGTACGGGTGACTGCGGTGCGTATCGACTCCTTCTTCTTGACCTTTTTCCCTCATTCTTATGGTGCATGACTCTTTTTCTTCTCCTCATCCTATGATTCTGTGAAGTCCAAGCGATCCTTCTACTTTTTCTTGGCTTTTTAATTTCCCCAGATGACAGCAAATTGTTTCTTATTGGTTCCCCCTTCTGTGTGTCTGCTGAAACACCCCTCCTGGCTTTCTAAAGTTTCGGAATTCCCGCTTACTTAAGCACGACTTAGGCGGCCTTATTTTTTGTCTTGCTTAGCGGTCGTCGCCGCGTTCAAGTTCCGAGTTTCTTTCGCGAATGGGGTCCCCTTTTTGAAGCCGTCATGACTTTTTCTAAGAGGGTATTTCTTTGACTATTTCTGGAGTCCTTCGGTGATTTTGCAGTTTCTTACAGTTACTTCTCACGGGATATATCCTGAAAGGTTTGGAACCAACCCCCCCCAAACCCTTAAGAGTTTGGAAGTGGAACCGGACGCCCTTTTTTTATTTCATTTTCTTTTCCTTCAAGGTTTAGGTTTTCCCCCCTCCTCCCTCTGCGTATGCGGTCCTCTTCGTTTTGCAGTCTTCTTGTCGTTCTTTTTGCTTTTCTTTTGAGCCTTTTTTCTACCAAGACCGTCCCTTGCCCGCTGCTCTTGAGCTTGGTAGTCCTGCAGACTGCTCCCCCGCTTTCTTCCTAAAATAACCCAACTTTCCTCTCCTTTAGAGTGCGTGGCGCCTTCGAGGATAGAAAAGCAGAGCGGACCGCCTACCCTCTCTTCCTCCTCGTTGTGTCTGTGAGATCGAGGTCTTTGTCGTTCTGCTTCCGGTTTACCCCTCTCACTGAGTTTTTAAAGTCCTCTCCCCCTCCTTTGTGTCAATCTGTGTTTTTTAGCAAACGGCAGCGTCAATTCCTTCTACCACCGCTCCAGAGATGTTTTTCTTTCTTTTATATTTTCAGGCGGACCCTCCTCTCTCTCTCCCCCTACCTGTTCAGCAAAAAAATCGATGACTCTAGGAAGCTCCCGCAGCTGGCTCCTGTGTGAACAAACGTACCAATGCTCAAGCATTTCTCTCTTCCCTCTGCTTGTCAACTTACCGTTGAAGGTGGTCCTCTTGGTTACGCTTAGTAAGGTCCTCCAAGTGTCCTCCTTTAACTTTATATCCCTCTAATACTCGATCGGACCTTTTCTCCTCCTAGCTCGACCCCCGTCTCGAATTTATTCAGATTGACCTTCGCTACGCTCCCAAAGCTTTCTTTCAACAGGGAAACGAGGATTCCTCGGACTTCATTCCCCTCAAAAAACCTCCCAGCAGCCGCGAATTTGCCTCAATCATTTTCCGCCCCGCTTAAATAAGCGCCGATTTTTCTTTTCCTTGCCAGACCTCCCGCTTCCTCTAAGACACTCGCCTCTTTTTGAACGACTCTTTCACATTTTCCGGTATTTCTGCATAAAAAGACGGTTTAGAATTTTGCAGCGACCGGCCACAGCCTCCTGTCCCTTTCGACCTTTTTCTACACGTCAGAAAATCATTCTCCTGAGTATTGCGGTACCGCCTTTCGTCTCTCCTCATAATTTTAATTTCTCGCGAATCCCCCCTTAATCAGAGGTTTTTCGTAAGACAGCTGCTCCTCGCCCCCCGTGACTCAGCCCACCCGAAGGATCGATTTCGAGATCTGAATAGCGCAGTGTACATGATTGTGCCGTTAACTCTCGACCCTTTGTCCAGTTCTTTTCGAGTATTCATCGTTTCTGCCGGTGCTAGGTAACCCTTTTCCCTACGTAGGACCTCCTTTTGGTTTGTTTTATCCGATTCTCCATCGTAGTTTCTCCCTTCCGCCCTATATCCTTGCCAGGCCCCCCCCTCTCTAGAAGTCCGTCTCTCGTTGCCTGTAACCTCGGCCCTTCGCCCCGGCAGTCCTCTTTGGCCCTCTTTCGAACCTCCCTCGATGCTTCATTTCTTCCTCCTGGTTTTTGTCTCACGCAAGCATCTTCTCTCATCGCCTGTCTCGACGAAAGGTCCGTGTTTTTTTCGTCGGTCTCGAAGTGCCCGGATTCCGTTTTGGTTAATTGTAGCGTTTTCTCGCCTTCCTCGTCTGCATGTGTGATCTCGTAAGGGGCTTTTTTCCCCTCTTCGATTTTCTCGTGTGCTTTTGATTTTTACGCGTTATCGCCCGTCAAGGGACCCCCTCCAGTTTTCTTTTTCCCACACAATCGCCCCCTGCTTTTTTTCATGGGAACTTCTTTTCTTTTCCATTCGTTCGTCGGTTTTGATATCCCACTCCGGCATACTCGAGTAGTCTCTACTCGCGTGTCTTTCTCATTTGTCTAAGCCGCGCTTCGGCTTTCAAATTGATCGATTGAAATATGTCTAGTAGAAAAATTACCCTTATATACGGATCGAAATGTTCTCTTTTGACCGTTAGTCATATTCTTTTCCTCTTTAGGTGGAAGATTTGACCAGTCGGTGATGTTTCCCCGCCGTTTTTTCCAAATCCTCTTCTCGCCCCCTTCCTCTTCAAAGAAGCGGGTCCTTTTTCTCAAATTAGTAGTTTTCCCTAGAGTTTTTGACTCCCTCCCTCCCCGCTTTCTATTTGACCCCTTTCCCCTTTCCTTTCTCAAACAGCCGATAGATTGTCGACCGCCGCTTGTATCTTCTTATTCTCCCTCGTTCACAGTCATGCCCTTTTTAGTGATGCCCTTCGTTCACTTCCTCTTGCGTCCCCTTCTTGGCAAACAGAATATCCTTCCCCCCTGACGGCTTCACTCTTCTTTCTTTTCCTTTTTCGAAGCAGTAAATTATTAGTTTTTTATGACGTCTCCTTTTTGCATAATATTCTAGGGACGGTTTTTTTGTTTCCGAACGCGTTTACGTCAATTTCCTCTTTTCGCCCATTGAAAATTAGCTCGCCCCGCTTCTGCTTTGTTTTTCCGATCGATTGTTTCCCCATCTTCAAATTCACGAACTTGCGTTTCCTTCTGATCTTTTTCTGGTACGGATTGGCACTTTTCCTCTCCTTAGAGGGCCGTCACGATGGTTTCTGCGAGTATGAAGGAGCTTACAAATTAGGCACCACTATCCGTTCCGGCCCTCGATTCCACAGTCAAAACCCGCTCTTCCTCGAGCTGCTGGTTTTGACCCCTAAGCGAAATCTCACCTCCCGACTTATACCCCATGTGGATCTTCGTCCTCCCGTTTGAAGTCGCCGATATTTCTTTTCCGTCCCGTCCTGGTAATAAGAAGAGAGACGAGCATTTACAGAATGATCTTCCCCCGTTGCGATCGTTATCGATTTGTGGATCGATTCTTATTCTAATTTTTTTCTGTGTATATTCTTCTCGTCCCTATAAAGATTTTTTTTTCCCTTTCCTCTCCTTCAGTCTCGGGATACTCTTTCCTTCTAGAAAATCCGCTGCCGCTTGATGGTCGTCTGCGCCGCTTGATCCTAGCACCCCAGTTCTCCAGGTTTCCCCCACAGGGGATTTCCTTTTCTCTTCACAGGCTCGCGACTTTTTTCCCCCCCTGACCTGGAAGGTGGCCCTCGTAGACTTTCCCCAAAGTGCGGTTCGTTTTGTTTTTTCTTTAACCCCCCCCTGATTATCCCAAACGCTGGGTTGTCTGTCCCGTTCTCTAGTCGAAGTGAGAACTCTTCCCCCGGTCTTCCCTTAACCACCCCCTAACCTCCCTCCTTCTTGCCTTTTCCCGACATGTCTGTGATCCCCTTCCCTGGGGGTTTTCCATTACCCGGCCCCAATTACGGGAATTGGTCACTGTGAGGTTTGGTGAAACCCCCCCTTCCCTGCAATCCTGGGAATTTCTTCGATTCCCCTCTTTCGGTTGGAAGTAACCCTTACGTCCCCAACCAAGAGTCGCCGAAGCCCATTTTTTTCGAGTCCTTCCTAATCGTATCCCTTCTTTTTTCGTGACCTCGACTTCCCTTGTTTTCTCGAAAAATCTTCTCTTTCCCCCCCAAAAGACACCCCCCCCCCTCTTCTTCTTGTCAGACTGACTTTTCTCCTTCCCTTTTTAACCCTTTTCCCATAACCGGGGACTTTCTCCGCACAGATGAGTAGGCCCATCCCCCCTTCCTCCCCATAAGGCGGTGTGCTTCGTACCCGTCCACTCAATCCCTTATTCATTTTTTCCCTCCGGACCCCTTTTGGTTTCGACAACGATCGTGTCCTCCTTATGCTGGGCCCTTTTCCTTCCCTTTCCATCTCTTCGTTCAGAACATTATCCTTTCTTTTAGTCGTCAACAGACCCGATGAGATCAGATATGCAGCTCTCCAGTTCCCCTAGGAAGTCCCTTTTCTCCCTTTGCTTCTCCTTCCTCCCTGTCTCCAGGAAATTTACACTTTTTACTCTTTTACCCGACTATTTAGAGTCTTCTTTTAGCTCTTTTCCACCTATGAAACCCACATTTTTTTATTTACTGTCAAGGACTTCCCCCGTTAACCAAACTTTTCCCTATCGGTGATAGTGCCTTGTTAATGGTAAGCCTAACCCAACTCAATCTTTTTGATTATTAGAACCCCCAAGCTATTAGCACATTGCAATCCTTCAGACTGACCACCGCCTTTGAAATCCTTTTTGGGCCCCTCTCACCGGCCAGGGCAGACATTTCAGCCCCCACCGCCCATCTCTGTGATGTATTATAAGGGTCTTTTCTTCCTTGTTACGAATTGTCCTTTTACAAAATTTCACGGTCTTTTTTTTCCTTATAATTAAAGTTTGAGCTCAGGGTTCTCTCCCCCCCCACCGACATTTCTATTCTTTTCTCCTCGTGTTGGAGACCAGTTTTCCCACCACAAAACATTTTGTCTGGTTTTGCACACGCACCCCCCTTTTCTTTGTAGAGAATAAATCTTCCCGGTTCACCCTTGTCTTCAGGGCGCAACATCCCTTTCACCGCTTTTGCAGACCCCCTGTTCCACAAATTACGCCTTCTTGGATCCCCACCTTGCAGATCCCCTCAAGATCTTTTTGGTTGGCCACGGACCCAGAATAAAGCAACCCCATCCCCCTTACGATTTCCCTCATGCCGGATCCTCTTCCTTTCGCTGACCCCTTCGATGAGCCTCCGTAACTGTTACCATCTGACCTACAGGAGGTCCTTTTTGGACAGGATGACCTTTGCGAAACGACCATTATCCCAATGATTTTTTATTCAGTGTCCACTTCCATTCAGCGAAGAGACCATTTTACTTTAAAGCTCAGTAACCCAGAGGTGGGCACTCTTTCCCGTGCCCTTCCTTTTTTTCTGCGGAGCAACAATTCTTTGGAATTATGTTACTGGTTCCCCTCCCTTCCCCCCGTTTTCAAAGCTCATTTCTATTTGTTTGGCACTATCGGTTGTCCGTGATACAGGCAACCCCCCCCCACCAAAATCTTCTTTTTCCCCCTTTTCGTTTTTGGGTTTTGGGGGGGTGGTGTTTGGTTTTTTTTTTTTTTTTTTTTTTTTTTGGTTTTGGTATTTTCGTCAACTCCTCCCTGTCTTTGCTATATCCACTTGTTAAGCCACCGGTTTGAATCAACGTTGCCCTACCCCTGCATTGGCCCTTGCAATATCCCCTCCCTCCGGAAAACAACATTTTTTTTTAACCTCCCTCCCTGGCGATGATGCCCCCAACATGGCCTTCCTTTTCTTCAACACTTCCCCCCGGGCGGAACCCCGACCCGAAGGGATTAGTCGTTGCAATCTCTATTAGCTCAGACCCCCCTTCAGGGAAAGACGATCGACACAACATCTCTTCTCCTTTCCAACTGTTGTTGATTGTTTAGTACGCCCTTTTTCCCCTCTGGTTGCTTAGCGAATATTTCCCAATCCAGTGAGTTCGTATCTTCGGGAGTTTCCCTTTTTCCTTTAAAGCACTGCATTTTGGGTCGCTCCCCATCTCCTTTTACCGCCGACTTTTTGGTGTTCCTTCGTATTCGTGATTATCGTGGTTCCATGTTCGGAGCACATTTTTTTCCCGTCTTTCAATTTTCTTCCCCACTGTATGAGAAAGAAACTTTCTCGCTTTTGTCCTCACTTTTTGACCCCGAGATATTTTTTTCTTCTTTTTTGTCATTTTGTGCGGTCCTCAGAAACGGGCCCTCCTTGATAATATCTCGTCTTCTTTTGCCTTTGTGTTCATTATTTCTCCCTCCTTGCATTACCCGCATGTGTTCGCTGCAGAAAAAAATGTCCTCTGTCCGTGTGAATCGCCAGCTTTTCTTTTCTTAGCTCTCAGGATTTCTGATATGCAGTTCCCCGAAGTGCGTAAATTCTTACTTCTCCCAAACCTCTTGTTCCCAGGTTCTTCTCTCAATGCTGGATCAGGACCTCATGGGCTCATCCACCCCCCCCCTCCCGTTATGTCTCCGTCAACAATTTCCATACGTTTTCCCTCTTACTCTGAATGCGTTTACAATGGGATCTGACTCCCCTCTTTTCTTATTGCAGTAATGCCTGTACAGTTGTGTTGGCTATTCGGTGCCGTCTTTTCCACCAAAGAATTTACCCCCCCCTTCTTACTCTTAGCGTTGCTTCAACTTCTTCATTTTTTGCAAGTTCTTGATGCATGCTTTTTGACAATCTTGAATCCCCAGTGTGCGCACTGAATTCTTTTTCTTCCTCACACCCCTAAAAAAGTGATGGTTTTGCCCCATACCAGTACTGACTTGTTGTTTTCTGCGGGGGTTGGTTTTCGAAGACTCTTCTGATTTTTTTAAAGTCCCTTTTTCTCTTTTCAACCCAAGTTCAAAGGTACTTAAGTTCCCCCCGACCGGAACCGAATCACCCTTGTATTATCAATTAATCCCGTCTTCTTCTCCCGACCTAGAAGACTTCAGCGCGCCTTAGTGTTCCCCTTCCTGTCTGGTTACCCCAAGATTCATTTCGCTTTTGTCACAACAGCCCAACTTGTTTGTCGAAATATGAATGTTATCCCTTCGAGTGTGTTCCTCCCTCCTCCCCCCTTTCCTGATAGTCTTTAAACATCCCAGATAGCATCTCTTTCACCACGTCGTATGGGACTTCCCCCTTTAACATACCCTAAAACTTTTTTTCCCCTCTGTCAGCTCCAGCCCTCCCTAGCTTAGGTAAAACCCTTAAATCCGCCGCTTTCACAGTTCTTAGAACGGCGTTCCTCCCTACTAAGTGTTGGCGACCGTTCTCTGTAAGACCAGAGATCATTACTCTTCTCCTCGCTTTGTTTGATAGTTGAACAAGTTAACTGTTAATTTTTTTTCCTTAACTAATTGTGAGTTCACTATTCCCTTCCTTACTGATCAGCTTCTTTTTAGCACCACTTTGTTCCTGGATTCGTCCCTATTTGCCCTAATGAGTTCTTACTTCCTTTTGAAGCCCAACTTTGCTTTAGGCCGTCTTCCCTCCCCTCTGGAGTTCTGAGTGTCTATACGCAACTGTGCCATATTTCCCGGTTCCTCTGTTTTATGGTCCATAACCGCCCTTTCCTTTCCTTCGAAGAGGCTCTTTTTTTTTCTCACATTGTGTTCGAAGGCAGAGGTTCTTTGACCCCTCCCTGTGTAGTTAACTTCCTCTTCAATTTTTATGAATATTTTTTTGTGTTCTCTCTCTTCTTTTTTCACTTAGCTCCTTCCATCCTACGAACGCCCCCGTAGTTGCGTCCTTTAGTTTCCCACCCTGCAAACCTTCCTCCTTATTATTGAAGGCTATTGGAAAGGAACTACCCCGTTAATGTTGCTTTTCCCTCTCTTTATTTCCGGGGAAAATGCTTTGCCCTTCCCTGGGTCTCTCGCTTCATTAGGTTCCCTGCTGCTCAAGTCCCTCGGAGAATTCGTTACCGATACTCTTAACCCCCCGGAAAAAAAGCACTTCTAGACACTTTTTTTGTCCCCTATTCCCCTTTCCGGAAAACCTGACAGTGTGTTTCGGAAACTCGTCTGTAAGTTGTGCATTCACACTTGTCACCTCTCTGCGCGCCCTTTGATAGTCTTTTGTCTTGTCGCGGGTTCTTACCGCAAGACAGCATCATCGGCTGTTGCCGATCGGGGGTGTATGACTTTTTTTTCTTTCCCCTTATCTTCTCCCGACGCTACTTTCAATGACTCCACCCCGCGTTTTTACATCCTTTCGTCAAATCCACTCTCTCGACAGGTGGTTTTTTTTGCCCCCTAAGACTTCTCTTTCAATTGCCTCCCCTCCCGTCCTGGACTTTTTCCAGACTTTCTCCCTTGTACGGACGGGATGTCTCCCTTCTTTTTTGCCCTGAGAGTCTTCGGCATTCTGTGTTCTCCTCCTCTCAAATATCTTGGCGGTTCCTATTCTCTTATTTTTTTACGCCGAGGTCCCTTCTTTTTTTCTTTGACTAATTTAGAGGTTGGTGTTTCTCATGGCAATTTGAATTCTGCGCTACTCATTCCGACAGTGAGATCTCCCCTCTCTGACTCATTCTACCATCCGCGGAGATGGAACTGTGCTTTTCTCTTTTCTTTTAACTTTAAGATTTCCCTCTTGAAAAACACCTTGCGGCTTCTTTCCCCCCCAGGAGAACTATTCCCCTTTTCGTTTCAACCCCCACCCCCCCCACCCCCCTTTCAGTTCTCCCCCACTTCGTTCACGGCATACAACAATAAGACTTATTAGTCTCCCCCAGTTTTCCCATCCAGAGTTATGCAGTCAGGTTTTTCTCATTCTGTTTTCCCTCTAGAATGGGGAGGCGCTTAAAGCCCTCCCGGATGTACTCAAGTTATGTTTAACGGTTAGACGCTTTCCTCTTCTAACTAGTTCACTAATCGGATGTGACTCCGGGAATTTGCCCGTTTTTCAAGTCTTCTCTATTTCAGTCCCCCGTTCGAGGTTTCTAGCTCTGCTCCTTGCCCTGGCGGGCTGGAGTGACCCCCTAGCGACCCGGTTTTGACCACCTTCTCCCCCTCCCCCCGTGACGACCTTTCCAACTCGTTTTTCCCAACAGTTTTGCTGGAGGGCAAGTCCAGGATTGATCATTCGTCTCTTCCCACTCCAGTTCAGTTTTTAATCTAATATTCCCCCTCTAGTCAACGTTGTAGCGCTAACTCTCTCGTCTTATACGCACCTCAAGCGATTCTCTTTTCTGGCCGGGGGGATTTCTTTTCAACTCCCGACCCTGTTCACATTACGTAACCTCTCTATTCTTTCTGCTGTGTGGGTCCGTAGTCACTTCTCTTCCCTAAATCCGCGGCAGTGCGGTTGCAATAAAGTTAAGCAGAGCCTTTGACGCTCTCTCGAGATACAACCAGACTGATCACTCACTTTCGACTATTTAATTATGAGAATCTTCTTCCATTTGCACCAGGAATACTTCCCTATCCCATGACTGAAACATAAAGGTTAAATGTTTTTTAGCCGAAGCTCTTATCCTCTCTATGCTGCGGATCCCCTTTCTACTATTTTGATTCTAGAAGACAATTCTGTCCCTCCTTAATTTGGAATTCTACTGCCCAATGAGTTCTCTCAATTGATTCTAGATAGCCTTGGCCTAGCTATACCTTCGTTCGCGGTTAACGAACTCGATAGTGATTCACCACTCCTCACACTTAGTCGCTTTGCACTTTTGTTTAAAGCGAGAGCCTTCTACCCGACTTCGCATATCTCAGCTTCATACACTCTTCTACCAAGACCTACACTCCCCCTTTTTCGAGAGTTCCTTATTTCCTTTCTAGCCCCTTGAGGTTTGATCCTTACTGTCACAGTATTGTATTCTCCTCACTCGCTTTGCTCTAGGATTCGCCGCGCCACTTATTTCCAAGAGGAACTCTCCAAGGGAGTTTCTGCACTTTTTTCCCAGACGTAATTCAGGATGGTTCCCTCTCTCAGGAGAACAGGAATATTTTTTCTTGTTCTTTGCTGACGCCTCTTTTCCGAGGCGCCACGCGGTTTTATGTCTTCCTCCCTCCTCCGGAGGGTTCTGACTTCAACCAATCATGAGTATTACATCTTTGCTGCAAAGAAGTTTTCTTCCATCTCTTCCATTTCGGACTGATTGATGTCTCTTTTTCTCCCCCCTTGCGTCCCGCCCCCTTTCCCCGGTGTGAAGATTCTCCAATAGGAATCCTTTCTTTCTGTCAAGACCGATTTCTTTCTAGAGTGATGAGACTATTGCTGTTTTTTGCCGAGCTTCCTGAGGACTCTGGCTTCTATTTCATCCCCTGTCTATCTGTCCCAACCACCCTTAACCCTTCGAGCGGCCTTTTCCCTTCCCTGAGCGATCAGAAATGTCTTACTCTGATATGGTGCAGGGTTCCCCCCTCTACCTCGCTTTCTCTTCAGGCTGGATTTTTTTCGCTTTCTTTTCTTCGGGATGGCTATTTAACGAGAGATAGTTCCCTGCGCGTTGAAGACTCTTCCTCCTTCTCAGCCCTACCCCCAAAAGTTCTCCCTGTCGATCCCTTTCTGGCGTAGGCGATTTCTCCCCTCCCTTGAAGCCCCAGGAGACACATCTATCTCCTTTTCCTCCTTTTGTTTTTGGACTCTTCTCGTCTTTGCTCTGTGGGGAGATCGCATTCGTCCACTCAAGTCTTGTCTCTTTTTTCTGACCTTTTTCTTTTATTTTTTCATGCGGAAGAGTTGCTCTCCCGCTGCTCCAATGGAAGCTTTTTCTATCTATAAGGCGGGAATCCTCCACGCCGCTCCTTTCCGAACTGTCAACAAACTCCTCCTTTTCTTTCCGTATACGCTGCGGTTTGCGTCCCCCTTTATCACTTATCATTTCCGGTTCCCTCGCTTTCAAGGTTTTCTTTTTTTAGGGGTTATTGTTCTAGATTCGCGAGCCTCTTTCCCCTTTTCTCCTTCATTCACTCAGTCCTCCCTCAGCGCCACCCATATTTTAACCTTCACTCTACTCTTCCAACACAATGCTTTCTCCCTTCCTGTTTACCGCTCGTTCCCGGGCACCTCTTACGACGTCCTCACCCTTAATCCCGAAACCCCTCCCCGCCTCTAGTTTCCTTAATAACAGATTGTCCCCCGATCATATGCCTTCTTTATTGTTCATTTACTCCCTTTCGTCCGCGCCGCATACAACGTTTTCCGAGTTTCCTGCTCTTTTTCCCTCGATGTCACTTTTTCAGAATAAACAGATTACGTCCTTTAGAGCTCTTCCCCCCTCTCGGCCTTTTTTCCTGCGGACGTTTCGACCTCAGAACACATCATGTGCCCTTGCAGCTGTCTCATCTTTTCTCTTTAACTACGCATAGCCAGCAGCCTAACTCTCATCTAAAGACACCCTCTTCTCTTCGATGAGTCCTAAGCCTACTTTCTTTCTTGTCTCGAGATATGCAGTTCCAAGTGTACAATCGTGCTTCTACGTGATAGCCAGTTTCTTCCGATTTTATCTCGTTCACGGAACCTCCGTCTCACAACCTTTTTTCCCTCTCGTTCATTGTGTGATTTTTTCTCAGATTTCGCCATCTTTCTCGTTGCCGAAACGCGCTTCGATCTCTCCAGGTCGTCTGCGACCTAGACGTACGCCTCTCGTAACGCGGAGTTCTCCCGTATTTTCCTTCGGAACCCATGTCTTTTAGTACCCGAGCTGATTCCCTTTCTTCTCCCGTGTGTCTTCAACAGTCTACTTTTCTCATCAAGATGTCTCGCCTATTTCATTTCTTTCTGCATTCGCCATTGTGGTAATTCTTAAATTTTCCTGCGATCTCGCAGGACCTTTTGACCATGCTGATCTTCTTCTGTTTGAGCTTATTTCCTTCCCTAGTCCTCTCCTTCTTTTTTCCTGATTTTTTTCCGCTCCATTTTAATCCATAGCTTTTCTTTTCCCCACCCTCGCCTTTTTTAATCTAGTTGGGATTACGGCTCCTGCCCCTTTTTTTCTTGGCGTCTCTTTCCCCGTCCCTTACTAACTCGCGCCCGACTTGATTTAGTCTCGCCCTCTCTTCTCGTGCTCCCCTCCAATTTATTCGATTTTGCTTCTGAACACCTGATATTACGCTTTTCCCTCCCCGACCGTTTTTTCCTCTTCGAGTTTGGTCTTCCTCTTGCCAAGCTTTGCTAAGCCTTTTTTTTTCCCATCTTCTCATACCTGATTCAGAACGGTTACCTAAAATCTCGTCGTCCGACTTTTTTTTCAACGACAGTCTTGACGTCTCTTTTTACATTCCCCCCCTTTCCATTCTCCCGCGCCTCCTCTTGAGGCAGGCTGTCCCTCGTAACATTTAGTTAGGGCCATCGTTCACTCTATCTCATTTTCTGAGGCAAACAGTCCCTAGACCCCCAGGACTTTCCTTCTCGACTTATATTCTTTTCTCTTTTCTAAGTTAAAGATTCTTTGTTTCTCTTAGATATGGTGTTTCATCCTCTCTGTATTTTGTCTTCTCCCAGACTTCTGTAATGGATTAGAATGTTCGCCCGTTTTCAACTTTTCTTGATGACTTTTTTTCCCGCTCCTCGTCCCCTCTTCAAAATTTAAACGGCTTCTTTTCCTTTGGTAAGGTGCCCCCCTTTTCTAGTCATCTTTTCGCTCTGATTTTCCTTGCCGCCGAGTAATTTTGGCGATTCACCTTTCTTCCCACCCCTATCCTCCCGAGCGCTGCACACTCGCATCGGCGTGGCCAAAATACAGATCCCCGCCCCCCTCCCTTCTCTTTGAAACTTTCCGTCTGCCGCCGGGCCTTTGACTTTTATGTGTCTCGGCTGCCTCTTTTTTCGTCATTTTGTCCCTCGACGCCGAGCACTTTTTCTCCTACGATCTGACAAACATAGTTGATGCCTTTTATCCGGTAATTGCCGCCCCTTCGATTTTTTAGCGTTCTTTTTTCTAGTAAGTTTAGCCCCTTGTTGTTTTCTTCTCTTTCTTCCTCATAGTTCATTCATCCGCCAAGATTTAAAAGGTCTTTTTCTCCTCCCTTTATCACCGCGTACCACCAGCCTCTCCTAAAAGGGATTTAAAGGTGTCCCCGACGTTGCTCTGAAAATGAATACGTCTCCTAACCACAGCCTTTCCCTTTTCGTCAGCATAAGTTCCCCCCCTATCTAGTTCGTGAGTAATTGTGGGATTAGTATACCTGAATCTTTTGAGCATATGCTTCTGCTTCCCTCAAGGTTTGAACCCTCTTCCCAATGCCCTACGCATCTTCCTCATTCCTTCCCTTGTTCTCGGTAATTGTTTTCCCCCAATCAACCGGCACTCAGGGAATTTCTGTCCTGTCTCTTTCTCAGGCGACACCTTGGACTTCGTCCCCGAACTTTTTTTGATTTGATGTCCGTTTACTTTACCTCCCACCCACCCCTCCCAATCCCTCAGTAACTGATGCATCCCCCCCAATCAATCCTTCTGATTTGTAGTGAACGCCCCCCACCTTCATTTTTTCTCCCTTCCTGCGACACCCCTTTGGCACTTTCGTAACCTAGTCTTTGAAGGGCCGCTTACGTGCTTTTAACACCATAAACCTGTTATCTTTACCTTCTGTAATGCTCCCTCCCTCACCCGCGAGTAGTTCGCCATAAGACATATTGTTCTCCAAACGGTGGGCTTCTCCGTCCCAATTGATCTTAGGGTTCCCGCATCCTTCCCGACCCTCCCCGGGCTAGAAACTCGACATTTGATATGATAGGAATGGCCTTGACTAATTCCTACTTGTCAGAAAATTTTTAGTTTCTTGTCCACCCATGACCCTGCTCTATTTATACGTTCTCTCTTCCAGGATTCGCCCCCAAGGATTGCCGGAAGGTGCTTTTTAAGTCTCCTCCCCCACGCTTTTATTCTTAGGGACTATTTGGTGTGGGTTTGTTTTAGTTAGCTTCACCTTTTTTTGACTTTCTTGAAACCATATGTTTGTTCCTTTATTTTGTTCCCTTGATTCTTCCCACCCTTCCCCTCCTGGGTTCGTGCTATGCGTTACTGCAAACCTTGAATGTATGGAGTATTTATTTTTATTTGCCCCCCCCAATCTTAGAATTGCCACTCATTTCTGCACAACCAGGCCTTTGTTTCCGTGTTTTTTTTTCCCGGAATAGTTACCCCGACCCTCTGGATCCTTTGTAACCACGCAACAGTCGTTTCCTTGTAATTTTTTTTCTTCCCTGGTCGGCTCAGCAGCCCGGTTTCCTAACCTTTTCCTTACTCCTCCCTTTTCGGTGCCTTGCTTGATAGTTCATTAAAGTGGAAGCTCCTTAACCATAACGCTTTTACGTTTAGATGTGTCTTGCCTTCTCTCTTTACTACCCCCACCAATTCTTTTTTCTTTTTTAGCACCATTCAAAGTTGGTATGTGTCGAGCTCCCCCCCCCTCTTTTGTCTCCTTTGTATTCCTCTGACCACCTCCTTTTTCACCGCTCAGGACCACCTCCCCCCCCCCCAATTTACTCAAAGCGTTGCATTGCAACGCCCTTCCGATTCAACGAGGTTTTCTGCGGCTTTGTTGTTTCCGCCCCCCCGCCATCCCTCAAAACCAACGGCCCGTGTTCTTCGATGATATGCTGGTCCTGAGTCAGAGCATTGAATCCTCATTACACGGTCGTTTAACCGTCTCCCGCCTTAATTTCTCTTCTCCCACGTTCCCCCTCCGGCTTCAATTGAGACACGCGGGACTCCTTTCTCTTTGCCCTTACTCGGGTCCGACTTTTCTCGCGCAGATAGAAGTCCCAAAGGGCCGTCGTTCTGTCCCTTTTTGGTGGGGCGTTTTCCATCCATCCTCACTTTTTTGAGGGCGCACCCATTGATACTGGTGTCTCCATTCCTTTCCCTTTCAACCAAGTGCACCCAGCCGCGTACCTATTTCTTTCCTGTGGCCTCTTTGGTCCATGCTTCTTCAACTTAACCAACTCCCTCCCCAAAACTCGTCAACTTTTCCGAGTATTTTCTTCACTCTCGACCCTGTCCTGCTTCCGCTTCCCAATTGTTGGACACGGGGTTGTAATCACGGAGAGTCGACCTTCCCATCACTTTCCTGGCGGTCCGCTCAACCTCAAACAACCACATTAGGCTACTCCAGCCGGAGTACGCCCATCAGTGTCGACTACAATCGCTTGCCCTACCGCACCTAAACCTCGCGATTTCAACCCCTTTCTCTGTCGATATTCTTCTTCCACACCGGCATTTTGACCGTTCTACATCTAGTTCCTACTTTATTGTTTGGTTTGTTTTCAGAGCTTTCGGACCACTGCCGCGTTGTTCGGCGAATATCTGCCTCTTTCCTCCCAATCCGCTTCTTTTATCTGCACGTTGGTCAGTTGAATAATCCTACGTTTGGGGTACGTTTTTCCCATTTTCTGTAGTCTCCTCCGAATGTGTTGGAGTTCTTATTTTAGCTTCTTTTCTACTGCAGTACCTCTTCTTCTGCTGTCACCTCTACGTCCCCCCCCCTTCCGGAACTGGTTTCTACTTAGACCCATTCCGTTGACTGTAAAATAATCAACCCTGTGATTTTTCCGCCTAGCTTCTGGGCTGCAGTTGCAGGTTTATATACTGTTCCGTGTGTCCCTGACATAATAGGCAGAAGTTCTGTTTAAACTTTGTTTTCTATCGCCAGTCCTTGGTCCTACCTCACTTGTTTTTCCAGCAAGGAGCTCGTATGAAACTTCGCCCCCCCCGACCTTTTTTACATGCGTTTGATACCGACGGTTCCCTCCTGATCTTTTTTGGACTTTGAATTTCTCTCATACCATTCCTGTCAAAAATCGAGGTTTCGTATTCCTTTTTTTTTGTCGCCCCCCATTTCATTTATCTCTCACGTGTGCTCCACTCCCCTGGATGTCAGTAGCGTGATTTCGAATGCGGTCATTTATACTGACGCCCCGGTTCTTTTTCTCATTTGCTTCATTCATCATTCCGCCTTAGTTGGCTTTATTTGTTTTCGTGCACCCCCCCAAAGACGTCCAATATTGCCGCCCTCGTGATCACCTTCCCCTTTTTGCATTTAAGTGGCGCGTTTTGTTCAATTTTGCGACCTGAACCTCCCCCTTCTTTTTTCCTGGCTGTATGCTCCTCACCCCATTTTTTTTTTTCTTATTCCCCAAACTCTGTCCAAGGTTGTTTCTACCGGCTCGCCGACCGATCCTCCCCATAATGAGTTTGGAACTTAATTCCACCGTATCGGCTTTGCCCTCCCTCCAAACTGTGTATCCCCTTTGTACCGTTCTTCCTGCCCGCTCCCCATTTTTATCTTCAGGCGACCTTTTCGTTTACACAACCCTGATCCGCTGCGTCCCCGGAGTCCGGTTGGCCAAAAATTCAGCCCAAATTTTTTTTAGAATTCTTTACAGGCTTTCGCCGGGTTTGGTTTCCCCCCCCCCCAAGCCATCATAACTGCAGGTTTTTTTTTTTTATTAACGCCTTCTCACTTAACCCCCTTAGTAGTTTGTTTCGTAACGGAATCCGTTTGTCCTCGGCCTCTCCCAATACTCTTCCTAGGACCTGAGTAACTACGAAGAACCATAGTGTCGTACCCCAACTCACATGCAGCTTTTTTTCCTTTTCCTCTTACGAACGGAGTCTCTTTTTTCCCCGCTTGGGTTCTAGACAGCGTACTTCAGAGCGAAGGGATAATGCTTCAATTTCCCTCATCTTTCTTTTGATCGTCCCCGCAATTTCCCTCTATTGTGAAGTCCTGCGGTTTGCCCCCCGATTTAATTCGGATCTGGTGGTTAGCATCCCTTTTTTTTTCTTCCGTTTCGACCCGAAGCCCCTTATCTTTTTTTTCCCCCCTACGAACCCCGCTTGCGACGCTATGTGTTCTTGCCCCTCTCCGCCTTCGGTGCATTACCTTTTCTCTAACTTTCTGTTCCCCCCTTTTTATCAAGAGAACCGCAGTTTCCTCAGGGCGGATGTTGGTTTTGCAACCTTTTGTTCGTTTTCCTTGCACGATTGTTCGCAAACACTTCCTTTGCGACACATCTTTCTCCGTAAGTAATTGTTTCACCTTTTACTGATGTTTTTCGAGGTGTAGTTTTGGACCCTGTCATCCAGTCCCCTGCAGCCTTCCAGAAGTAATCTCTATCTTCACAGGCTGTTGACTCCGTTTTCAATCCCCTTCATTCCGTAGCGAGGATTTGTGCTCCCCCCCATCAAAGATTCCTTCACCTTCCATGTCTGAGTACAGATATTTTCAGTGGTTCCGAGGTGGCCCCCCACCTGGTGTGGGATTTGCCTTTCTCCAGGATCCAGGAGTCCTCCCCGATTTTTCGAATTTCTTTTACTCACCTCACTATGGCCCACTCCTACTACACTTTGTGAAATCCTTTCTTACCGGAAAACCAATTTGTGTACCCACAATGATAGGTCTTTTTCATAGTAAAAGCGGAAACTAGATGGTCTCTTTGAATCTCACATGCTGCGGAGATTGTTGGTGTCTGTTTTTTTTTATGGCCAGGTTCGTTGACACCTAAATGGTAAATCTTTTTTCCCCCGGTTTGGGATGGATTAACAGACACTTCTGGATTGTCGAAGTTTTTTCAACGTTGATTACACCGATCTTCTATGCGAATTCGTCTCAAAGGCTTCTCCAGATAACCCACGCGAAAGATCAGATTCTGCCCATTAGTAACTTTCTAGGATCGCGGATGATGTAATTTCCTTGGGCCCAGACGGTTTTCGCCAAGCAACTCTTTCCATCTTTATTCTGGAAACTTGCCTCGGAGAACAGTTGCTGACTCCTGACGTTTGTTGGAGGTTACTTTGCTATTCATTTCCGTATTGTTGAATATATGTTTTTGACCTTCTCCTTGGGTTTCCCCCGTCTCTTTTGAACTCTCTTCGTTTGCATAAGGTTTGACAGCATTTTGCTCTGACGCCCAACCCCCCCTCTTAGCGAGACTCTCCTTCTCTCGTGCCACAACCATAGCTTCCTTGATTGAGTCCTCGCGTCCGTGAGTATTTTCCATTTTGCAGAGGACATACGATCCCTTCCCCCAACCAACCATCACCTAATCATGCGTCGCTGTGACATGCTACCACCCCCCGCGCTTACGAACGCGTTTTGAAACCACCCTTCCACGACGAATTGGCCCCATCGACCCCCGTTCCATCCACAATACATTGTCCCCTCGCAACCTGTTTCATAGCGTAGTTCTTATTATAGTCTGTTTGACCATCCTTTTAATCATGTTTATAGTGTTAATGAAGGCAAGGATTTTTTCCCCGCCTTTCTTTTTGAAAGAGTTAATTCCCTTCTCTTCTCATAGAATATTTTCTATTCTAGAGGGCCATTTTTCTTTTTGCAATCTGAGGACTTTGCGACTTCAGTTCTGTCATATTCCTACTGAGGCTTTCCAGGCGGGTGCTCCTCTTACGTTTTCTCTTCGCTAAAGACCTTTTGTCAACCTCGGGTCTAGACACACTAGCCCCTTTCAAACAGCGTACTCCCCCTTAGAATATCGGTACCTTTTCTTTTGTCTCTTCGATCCGGAATATTCCTTGCCAATACTTTTCACTTCGTTGTTCCTTTTTCTCTTCTCGTGTCTATCATGATCCCACTACTATTCCCCCTCGTTTTCTGCGGCCGCTCCTCCCCAATAAAACGCCTGTTTAACCGCCCCCGATGCCGATGCTGCAGACGGAGCTAATGTGTTGTCCCTTTCCTTGCGCGCCGCCTCGCGGCTCCGGCGTCCAATCAAGCTCCTCCAAGTGGAAGCGTTAGTTCCCCGAGGGCCACCATTCCGCGATCCCTATGTGCTTTCTCCGAGTTCCTTCTCTCCACCCCAGGTGCCACCTGCCTGAACACAGCCTGACTTTAACGAACTTCACATCACGTCTCTGGCGTACTCGATCTTTCGCTCCTGGTGACAACTTTTTTGGCCGAGATCTACTCCCCTCTCTACAGTTATAACTTATGGGAAACCACGTGATCCTGTCCAGGGGTCTCCTCCGCGTTATCGTCTCCTGCTCTGGAATGCCCGTGAAATTCCCGGGAAGTCGTCGGCCTGGTCCCTGCACCCTTCTGTTCTTCAGTGAAACACTTACCAATCGAGCCCCGGCTTTTTGGTAAAGCTCAGCCTATATGCCAATTGCGCCTATGCCATCTCACATGACACCGTTCACGACCCGTGAGCTACAGTCACATCATACAGTGCTCTCTTTCTCGAGACCTTTTTTCGGCTTTTTCTCGGCTGTACTGATCAGCGGGCTCGACCTACCTATTAAGGGCTGGTTGGTTATGTGATCAACTTGCCATCGGAAATAGCCAGGTTGCTTGTTTCCGTTTTCGCCTGATCTTTGGACCGTTTCTTTTGGATTTTTTTCTTGAGTGACGTCTTTTCTAGCGCCCAAAGCGGCGGTTGTCTTTCTGCTGACATCGGGCTGGTCTGAATTACCAATCCGAGTACTCTTAGTACCTCGCGAACTGAACGAGCTGGATTCCCTTCCGCAGCCCTGCCTTTTGTCTTTATTTTTTTTCTGGTTTTTTCCCCTCGGCGTCTTAGGTTTGTTTAAGCTACAATCTGAATGTCCTTGCGGTGGGTTTGCGGGGTGTCGCTCTGTTTGGATCTGCATCTGGGGTTGAGTTGGTTGTTGCTTGGGTGGTGTTGGGGGTGTTGTTGTGTTTGGGTGGTTTTTGGCATTAGGCCTCTTCGCTTTTTTCCCTTTTTTAGACCTTCTGATATATTGCGTTGAGTTTTCGTCCGACTCCTTCTTGCGCTCCGGATACGTTAACGGAGAAGGTCTAGTTCCTCGCGAAAAAACCCTAACCCAACTTAACCCCTCCCCTATGAACCGGACGCTCTGGATCTCAATGATGATTGGATACGTTTGCATTTTTCCCCCCC
>Ga0179593_1462444_pt1 | contig 29721 bp, 30 predicted proteins | sample CZODoug2_1_08_16_FD_185931 | JGI IMG/M metagenome (GOLD analysis project Ga0179593, IMG submission 185931) | Vadose zone soil fungal communities from Angelo Coast Range Reserve, California, USA - CZODoug2_1_08_16fungal (PacBio error correction) | ecosystem: Environmental > Terrestrial > Soil >... | reverse complement strand
GCTTCCGCTGGGTTCTTTCCACACCGTTTTCCCCCCCCCCCTTCTTGCTCCCATATATTATATTTGATCTTCTCCTAAGGATATCGCACTTCATCCCTTTTTAAACTCTTCCTTCCCCTCCGTTCCAGTTCATCTGATGTTTTTTTCTTATCGCTTAGACACTCCTTAATCATTATACACCTACGACATGCGTAATTACCCTTTATTCCCTCACTTTCGCCTTTGCTGTTTATTCCTTGAGGATTATATAGCGGCTCTCGAGTTTCCGGTTCCCCACCCTAATACCCTCCCTCGTTATGTCTTGATATTCTTTGTTTTTCTTATGCGTTACCCCTTCTTTCTCTCGTTTTCGGTTGAATTCCTCTGTACATTTCCGTATCACCTTATGACTTCTTTTCGGAATTATCCTTTTCCCCCTCTTCAACCGTGGCTTTATCTCTCTTTTTACCTCCGACTTGCCAGTGTAAAGTTTATCCCTCGTTGTTTTGCGGCCGTAAATTTGTGGTGTCCTCCCCCTCTCCTGACGTATTACCCGGCTCTTTTTTCCCCAAAGGCCCTATTTTAGTTCCCTCAGAATACCTTTTTTCTTTAGATTTTGAATACGCTACGCTCCCCCCCCCTCCCCGCGTGATCTTTTTGCTTTTGTCTCTTGTACCCCTACTACCCGTTCTTACTACTTTACTTCTTTGTCCTTCTTTTTCCATTTACTGAAAGTCAAATATTTCTAACCTCTTACCTATTTCTCTCCCTAAGCCCGACTTTAGCTGCTCCCGCCTTGTTTTTTTATTTTTTAATCTCAATATTGAAGTTGCAGTACCCTGATAGAGAAAAAACCCATTTCCCTCAAGGTACCGCTCCCCCCTCCCTACTTCTTTCCCTCTCTAGGACTACTCTCGTATTCAGTAGAATCGATTTCTTTTCTATGCAAGAGACTTTTCTATGTTCCTATATTCTCCGTGATAGTCTGTCGCACTTTTCCTGACTCGAGTGATTCTGCTCCCTTGTCTTTCTCTTACGTTATCCAACTGACTCCCCACGTAACTATTGCGCTTGTCAGGCTCCTTGTTTCACCTCTCCCCTCCCTTCTAACATTCGCCTATCCAGAGGAGAACTTGCAAGTTTAGCTTCTCACGCCGTATAATAGAAGATTTTTTCATACTCAAATTTCTTCTTTGAGCGGTCGTTTCATCGACTCAGAGCAAGCCCCTCGTTTACACACCCTATTTTAACTATCCCGCCCTTTATTATAACCTTCACTAGATTCGAGTTATAGTATCAACTCTTCTCCTCCTACCTTGCCTATTGCCACCCCCGGCCCCCTCCGTAGAGACCCCCTCTTTATTTTTCAGAGATTTTTTAATCTATTATTATCGTCGAACCCATTAAATTTTCCGTAGCCCGTTTTATTATCGACCCCCCCTGCACGATTGATCCCTTCAGAAATTTCTCCCGAGCTGGCTGATCTTTGAAAGCCATTACCATCATCAGATAGCCCTCGTACGTAATTTTTCACGTTGCTTGTCTGAAAGGCCTTCTGTCTTGATCTTGCACTTCCCTCATTCTGTGTCCCCTGTGAGGTCTGCTTCCCTTCCATTTATCTTTCCCCAGCACGAACCTTCTTCAAACGTCATTCAATCTTATTAAGACGCTTCTAGTCCCAACACTCCCAGCTTAAACATTTTTTTACCAATATCACTTTATCCTTTTTCTTTACTTTTCTAGGACCCAGATTAAATAACGACTTTCCCCCACTTACTTCTCCATTTTCTATCCTGCCAGGGCTATCTATACCTACCTCTCGTAGCTTTCTCCCAAAGTTCATCCGGCCTCATTAATAAACAGCTTTCTCCATGATATCTATAAAAAATATCCCCCCCGTACCTCCCCGGCCTCAAGTAGTCTAGCTCTCGTCAGTATATTAGAATTTGTCGAGAATAAATACTATTTTTCTCCCCGTCACACCTCTCTTTGCCCCCTTCCCGCTCTCCGCTCTAACTGCCCCCCCCCCCAGCCCTCTAATTTTCGCTTTCTCTCATTAGAAACCCTTATTGCCTTTTCTATATACTAAGGAAGATTCTCCTTCCTTTCCTCCTCTGTTTGTGTAGCTCTCCTTTACTCCCTTGATCTTTTTCCTATAGTTTTTCTTTTCATTGGCGGGTGCTGTTTTTATAGTTTAGTCGTCCTTTTTCCCTAATTCGTTTTTTTTTCCCCAATATAGTCTCCCTTCTAAGTTTCTTTTTTTCTTATTCTCGTCAGACTAAGGTATCTGGTTTTTTCTCTTTTATATTCTACCTTCCTTCCCTACTATCGTTTATGAATACGGGGTTTTTCTCCTAGTCTTTCAATTGTGTGTTCTCCTTTCTTAGGCTTCTTTAGTTACTCCTCCGGACCCTCCCTCCCAACGGTATCTTTACCAGAACTTTTTTCCTTTGTAAGCTGAATCTGGTTGCGTCTTACTTGAGGTCCCCCTATTTTTTACTTTTTCTGTTGTCTTGCTCTGTTTATATTTCCCTTCTATTTTCCTAAGGTTTATTTTCTTTCTTTTCTGTAAAGATAGACTTAGGTGCCTTCTCACTTCTCTTTTGAAAGAAACAGCCCTTCCGCTTTGTCCTCTTCCTAACTGCTATACCCTCTTACTATCCCTTGGTCACTCTTTATTATACGCCCTCTTTTCGAGAACTTAGGAGTTAATATTTTCCGAGACTGTTAGTTTTAGTCTTAAGCACTAGTTCTACTTTACGTCTCCTACACACCCAACTATCTTTTCAACCCTCCTCTCGTTGAGATGTTTGCCACTGTAGGGGGGACCCTTTTTTGTTTGCTATTTCGTATTAGTTACATCCTCGTATTCCTGAGATATTCCCCCTTGTTATAGTTTTTTTCCCCCCTTCTGTTACTATCTCTAGTTTTTTCCCAGTTTTTCGTGTTAACTATTGTCTTCTTCACTATACTCGTTCCCGATCTATTACCCGCACTCTCTTATTTATTTTCCCTAAACTTTACCCACCTGTTTCCTCGCTCTTCCTAGGGTTCCTACTGTTAACTTTTTTCAGGCTTTTAAACAAGAGTGTTTTTTTTTTTTCCTTTCCCCGTTTTCTTTCCCATACCTCAGTCGTTTTTTCCTCCCATGAACTTCCCTTTTTGTTTGTGGTGTTTACAGGCTAGTTCTCACATCATATAGACCCCCTTCTCTACCACTTTTTTAAAAATCTTTGAAGTAAAGACTAAGTCAGTTTTATATTTCTCCCCTGCTTCTCTCTTCCTTAGTTATTTCCCACTTCTCCCTAGTTAAGATCCCTACCTCACGTTTCCATTACTCCGTTTTTTTTTTCCTTTGACCCTTCTCGTCATTTTTTTTTCCTCTGAATCGGTTTTTCGTGTTCGTACCAGGGTCACGGGTTTCACTGGTTTTGCTTAAACTTTCTGGTCACTCCCCCTACTACTACGAGACAGTAGTCTTCTTTTTTACTTTAGAGCGTTATACCTCTTCCACCCCTCTTATTCAACGCTTTTTTCTTGGTTCCTCTTTGTTTCGATGACCCCCTTAGTTCCTTTTATGCCCCACCTTCTTCCCTAACCCCGTCCTTCCCCGATCTAAGAGTGACTTACCGTTTTTATCAACTTGCGTATCACCTCCCTTTCGTTCCCTAAGGACGTTATAACTCAACCCCTCTCGATTCTATCTTACAATGAATCGGTTTTGTTCGATATTCATTCTTTCTGGAGAAGTTAGTCTTTTAAATTTCTTCGTTACGTATCCCCTCCCTCTGACCTCTCGCTTTCTGGTCGCCATATCTATTCCACATTCATTCTCTACTGTAACCATTATTTTTTTGCCCCTTAACGACCTATCGTCCCAGCCACTAAAGATCTCCATTCCTGATGCTTTGTTTCCCCTTCCTTTTCTTGTATTGTTATTATCTTTTGTTTTCCTATGGTAGCTTCTTTAGTCTTCTCTATTACTCCTTTTCGAGAAATCTGTCTTCCTCTGTGTCACTCTTTTCCCCTCTTCTTTCCCTGTTTTTCCTTGTTTTTTATTTCCTTATTATCGCTTCTTCACATTATAATTAGCTAGGTTAGTCCCCAGCACCTATGAGGTTTTAATAACACCCGTCCCTCCTGTTCTGCCACTCCTGATTTTTTTTTGTCAGACCTTTATTTCCTTTCCAATCTCCACTTCTTCCCCCTAAACCTTGATCCTCTATATCAGCTCGTTTTAAGTAAGGACTACCCTTTCGGTCCCACTCCTTCCCCTTAATATCGCGGTTACCACCGTCCGATTCGATTTCTATGTTTTTCTTTATATATTTCTCCTATTCACTTTCGTCCCGCCCTACCGCTGTCTCCTTTATTGTCGGTCCCTCTATGTCCGGGCCTATTCCCTGTCCTGTTGAGTATAATGATTTTTTTTTTACCACCTGTTCGTTTACCGTTTAAAACCACCCATCCCCTATGTTTACTCCGTTTTTTTTCTTTTTTTTCTCTTTTCCTCATTTGTTCCCCCTTACCGTTTCTTCTTATTTTTTGGGATACACCGTACCTCCCTACATTTCCTATCCTTCAGCTTCTCTCTTAGATTAAATATCTCACCCTTCACAATGTATATTGATTTTTTAGTTCTCTATTGGTTGTTAAAAGTTTTCCATGATCGTTGTTTCTCCAGCTATTTGCTCTCCTCCTCCAGCTCCTCTGTAGACGCCTCCCCTTTTCCCATGGCAAAGTTGGTTTAACAGTTTAGCCTTTTTAGTCTCTTATGAAGACTTTTCTTTTTTCCCCTCTCCCCATGAAGAAAGTTCCGTTTACTCGGATTTTTTTGGATGTCAAAGTCGCTTATTCCCCTCCACGTCGTGATGCCCCCTTTTGGTTCTTTAGTCTTTGTTAGATCGTTGTAATGGCCTCAACCCTACCCTCCCCTTTCTCCGGCTAGTTAGATTTCCCTTTCGTCTTCCCTCTTGTTACTTCCTCGAAGGTCTACGTACCTCTTTTTCCCCCAGGATTATGTATAAAGGGTTCCCCTAGATCTTCATTTTCTCCTTACTCTTACTCCTCTTTCTCCCTGCCCGCTTTCCCGTAAAGTATAACGGCCCTGTTCTTCTCTTTTCCGATGATTTTTTCCTTTGTTTTTTACTGCCGTGTCCTCTACCCTCTATTCACCCCCCTTTTCTTCCCTCTTTCCCTTCTGCTTTTCAGCTGTATTTTTCCTTTCTATCCGTACACCTTCGACGACTTCTACCCCTATGCGCGATATGCTTTCTTTATCACCTGCTATGCATCTTCCGAGCGCCCTTGTTTCCCCCGTTTTTTGTGTAGTCCTAGGACTACCTAGTCCCGCAGTATCCGAGTATCGACTATGTTCTTTTTTTTCTCAAACTGTAATCCATACATCATCCTTCGTGCTTTCCGGCTTCTTCCCCCATCCCAATTCGCGCAATCCGTAGCCTTACTCACCGCCGTCTCATTTTTCCCCCCCTATTTTCACCTAACCAACGAAGAAAGTTTCAACAGAATTATTAATCGTGATTTAAGCATCCTTTCTCCCCTACCTACCTCTTATCATGTCCATTTTTTGCTATATCCGCCCTCTACTATCCCAACTTTTATATCCTTACCTTTAGGAAACCATACTTTTCGGTGTTCCATTTCTTCTCCCTTGGAAGAGATATCTTTTTGTCAATCCCTATGATTAAGTCTCCGTGTTTCCCACACCACACAGACCACTATCTTACTTTAACTCTCTTGCCTTCCCCCCTAAGTTCTCTGTCCCTTTTTTTGGGAGGCTCCGCCCCATGTATTCTATTGTTTCTCCGTTTTTTTCCGAGGAGGAACGGATTCCGTATTCCTCCGAATTTAAAGGCGCTGATATTCGTGCTTTTCCCTTCACTCCCCCCCCCTGCTTGCCCGGGGGAAGTTCGCAGTTTTGAATCTCTAAGCGTAGGCCCCCGCCCGCCATTCGTTCTCCCTCCCAGGCACACTATCCTCCCACACAAGTCGTGTCCCTATGCTGAGGGTCACTTCTAGGGCTTCCTCCATTCTTCGTCTACTTCACTTTTCCCCCCGCTACGCAATAATTCGTTCTCCCTTTCCCCTCGCTTATTCATTACCAAATTTTTTTCCCTCCATCCATGTTTCCTAATGGCCCTTTTAATTTTATCTACCTTATATCTCATACTTTATCACCCACGCTAAAAATACACTAGGCCCTTTTATAAAATATAGCTTTTCATTATAGCTCCTTACCCCATATCCTCCCCTGTAAATTCGCACTTCTTTGCTCCTTACTTATCATCATAAGTATTTAGAACAGCTTCCTCCAATTTTTCTTAACCCCGAGAATGTTCTCACTGACGAACCCATGAATTCCCACGTATTACTTACGTCGTGCCGCGTTTCTCCCCCTCCTACTTTAAACCCACTGGCTTTGTTCTTTCCGCTTGGTTGTTTGAGAGTTCTTCCTTCTTATCCCAATAACGTCGATTGTTTATCCCTTTAGGTTTTTTCCTTTTCGTTTTTATTCCCTGTTCTTTTCCTCCTTTACGGTTCGCCAGTAGCCCCCCCCCTACCCTTCTGGTCCTTCATTGTTTTCCTACCTTAAGAAAGATCATTTCTTAAGCCAAGTTTTTTCGCTTGGTTCTCTTTTTTTTTATAAGCTATTTAAGAATATCGTTTAGAATTTTCGCCTTTGTTTTTATAGGTGGTTCATCTTATTTTATCTAGAGACTTTCCCCCTGTCCTCATAACATTCTCTCTTTCAGTGCCTTTTTGTATTTGCTAGATTTCGGTTAGTCTTCTTTAGGGGGCTTTTTATTATCACCTCTTTGACCTGTCAGAGTGTGGCGTTTTGTCCTTTTTTCTTTGCCTCTACCTTTCTGCTTCCTATTGCCATTCTTTGACCCCTTTTCTTTTTTTTTTTATTCTAACAGCCTTAGTGCATGATAAGAAGCTACCAATGTCTGACTCTTTCTCTCATTGCGTGTTCCTACTTAGACGCCTTTAATTTTCCCTTTTTTATTGTCTCTGACTATTCCTCCTCCAGCTGCTTTACCTCCTTGTCGAACTAGTTCTTTACCTATCTATAGATAGTGTTTCTCATTAACTCTCTCTCCGTCGCCTCTTCGTAGAAGTGTTTTCCTTTATCTTACTCTATTCCAAATCTCTTTCTATACGAATCTTTTTTCTTGAGGGGGTTTGGACTTTGTTTTGCCCTAGCGTTAGACCTTATGTCCCTTTCCCCATCTTTTCTAGTTACTATTTCCCCCCCCCTTTGCTTTAATCTTAGTGTCTTCCAATACGGGTGTATGTCTTATTTTTCTCTTGTGACCGGTAGCCGCCTTACGATATAATATTTATTTCTTACTTCCCCTACCCCTCTTTTTTACCCTTTTTTCGCCCCCTGATCGGTTCTAGGTTCCTTCGCCCCTGCCCCTCTTTTGCTTAGTGCCCTCCCCCCTTTGCCGCCTCGTTACTTTCTACTTTTCTCATTTATTAGATATCTTCTCGACAGTCTCTCCTTCTAATGTTTCTATATCTCTTAAGTGCCTCCTACACCCTTTCCCCTCTCTAGAGTTCTTCTTTTTTTAAGTCCCTGTAGTTCTAACTTGATACTTTATTTCCGAGAGCAAGTTCACCCTCCCTTATTCTTTTTCTCCCTTCCCCCTGTTCCCATTAATTCTTTTCTTTTTTATTCTACCTTCTTTATTCTTCTTTCTTGAAAGTTAATAAGATTTTTTAGTAGTAATTACTTCTTTTGGGGTTAGTCTTGCTTATTTCCCCTTTCCATTCCCCCAAAGTTCCCCGGACATTCGTCGATATCTTGAGTGGTATCTTTTCCCCCCCGCTTCCATATTTCATATAGGAGCCCTCTTGCTGTTTTCCTTGGCGGAGCGAGTTAGCTTCAACCCCCTTTGTTGAATTTTCATTTTTTCTGAAACTCCAATCGGGGCCTTTAACGTAGACGATCCTTTCCCTTTTATGCTTGTGGATACGCCTACCTTGCGACTCACTACTACTTTGTTTCTTGTCCTGCACCTGCAGGTACACTAGCTTCGCTTACTACTGATTACTCTCTGTCTAATCGGGCTAAGCTAGATCTAAAGTTACGAAATGTCTTTTTTACGTTATTATTCACCCCTCCTTTCGCTCCGACTAGTTTAGCTCATACTATTTCCCCTACCAATTCGCGACATCACTAGGTATTTTGATAGGTTTCGACTTGACCCGGATGTAGGATCTCTTCCTCCTTCCCTTCCCCCTTAAGTGGTCTTGACATCTTTTTTATTATGTCTGCTTTCCCCTTTTATCCAGTTTTATCGCCCCCTGAAGGTCCATGACTCCATTATGGTCCCCTTTCTTGTTTTACTTTTTTTTCTGTGTTAACCCTTTTATAATGGCTCTTCTATGTTGATCTTATAATACTTTTTTACTTTTCGTGCTATCAGTAATCGTTCTATAGTTTTTTGTTACCTCCCTCTCTCCTCCACTTCATAAGCCCCCTTTGTTGGTTGTTTTTTGTGGTATGGTCCGAGATCAGGAAGGTTCCTTGCACTAGTTCTAGTATAAACCGTTATTTGCCAAGTATAACAATACACACACATCAATTTCCTTTCTCAGAATTTTATAAGCGGGAACTCCTTGCCTTATTAGCTCAGTCGCCTTAGTACCTAGTCTAAAAGCGCGCTAGTTTTTTCTAATTAGGTGTCTAGCCCCTATTATAAGAACCCTGCCCGGCTCATTTTCAACCTTTTTGTATTTTCCGCTCCTTCAAGTCCTGACATTACCTCTTTTCCCCCAGCCCCCCTCCCTGTTCTATTCTTTTTCCTCTTTTTTTTTTTCCATTCTTATCATCTCCGTCGGTTTCGTTTACCGAGACTACTAACCCCTCTTGCATTTTTTATATTTTAGTTTGTGTTTGGTTTTTCCTAGAGGTATTGCTGGCACCACTTTAAAGTCGTGTGTTTTTAATATTGGTTAGGGCGGCTATTAATTTTTACACTCCCTCAGTCCCCATGACGCATTATTCTTTTTTACCTAGACCCTTATCCCTTATACCTTATATATAATTATTGAATATCTTAGTCTGATTGTTTTTATTTATACCCTTTCTTTCCTTTCTCTCTTTCCCTCTTCTTTATGGGGTGAAGCACTTCTTTTCTCATACGTATTCCTCTTTCCTCTCTAGAAGCGTCCCACTTCTTTCATTTTCAGCTTTTCAGATTTTGAAGCGTTCATCGTTTCCCCATAACCACCACCTTTTTTGTTCCCAAGTCCGCCCCTAACGATCTTCCTTTCGAGCCCCCTTTCCCCTTCTTAGTCCTGAAGTCTTTTTTCTTTTTGCAAGCCTGTGACTACAGTTACGAATTACCTATATAAACCGTTCCACCCTACCTTTATTACTCCCTTCCCCATCCTCCTTCCTTTTATCCTCCCGCTCCAGTATCGTCTCCTCCGTCTATGAAACATGATTAAGGTCTAAACTTTTTGTCCCTTACGAATTTATACTATTTAAGTTTATTGTTTGGTGTATGACCTAATTATAACGTTCCTCTCAAGGGCTCTTTTTCTAGTGATTTATTGGGTTCACCTTTTTTCTTTTTTTTGTTTAATAGTCCTCCACTAACCCTTAAAACCATACTGCTCCTTTTTTTTTGTCTCCCCCCTTTTAGTCTATATTACGTTATTCCCTTTGTTTAAACTGCTACCATAACTTTAATTTCCTTCCACCTGGCCCCTATGAGTTTCTTTTTTTTTTCCCCCCGACTTTTATTTTCTCCTCTTCCTTCCTCCCCCTTCTTCTTCCATTATATCCTCGTATCTGTGTCAGAAATATTCGTTTGTAAAACTACCTTCTATGGTACGCCTCTGTGTCGTTCATCCGTTCTCCCCTGACTTCTCTCTCACCCTTTATACCTAGACTCTATTTAAGCCCCTTTTCTCGACCTTACCACCTACTATCGTAGGGTTCTTTGTTATTCTTATTACCCTCCGCCACTATTCCCCCTTCCAGGCCCTCTTCTCCCCTAACCTCTTGGGGTCCAAGAGTTTTTTTCCTTTCAAGCCCATTCCTCTAGTGCAACACTGAAAAGATCTTCCATTTCTTCCTTAATTATGAAGCTCACTATTTCTATAATCTGTTTCCGTTCCTTTTTCCATCGTTTTCTCCTCCTATTTTTGTCCTCCGTCCCTTTTTAGCTTTGTCACTCCCCTTTAACGTGCTTCCTCCCGTTTGCTACGCTTTTTAAGTCTCTAGGCTTCCTTAAAGCTTTCATTTCAATTTCCCTTCCTCTTTCAGAACCGTCGGGTGTTCTCCCTGCGCAGTTCTGCACCAGTACGATTAGTCGCTACCCCCACCCCGGTTTCCGCCCCCCCACCTTTCATCTTATCCTTTAATCTCCCCGTCGCTGCCCCTTCTATCTTTCCCATTCTTTCTGATCCTTTATCACCCTTCTCACTCACCCTTCTATCTTGCCAGGTCCTTTTGACTCCCTGGGCAGATGGATCACACGGCCTTAACGAAGGTCCCTTATTCCTTTTTCCTTAGATCTAATTACTCCCCAGCCTGACTAATAAGGCTTCCCTCCACGGCCGCTACTAAATAGTAATTTCAGATCTCATAGATTTTCCCCCTTCTTATTGCAACCGCCCAAACTCAACCGCCCTCGCGCCTTCAATTCTCTCACAACCTTTCCCATACTTTTCCGCCCCTCGCTTCCACTTTCCTCTTCCCGTTTTTCCACTCTAGAACTTATATATACGAAGGTCCCTTCGCTTTTCTCTCCTCCTTCCAGTTGTGATTTTTCCGTCATCCTCTAGACGTTCCCACTGTTAGCCTTTATTAACTATAGTCCCCCCACCTGCGAGACCTGTGTGCTTTCGCCCTGATTATTCGTGAGACCAGTATCACTACGGTTCCCGGGATGTCTCATGCACTTTCTTAGCTTTTTACCTTTATAGGGTCCTTACCTTTCCTGGATTCTATATATTAAGTTTCCCCTACTCTTGACAGCTAGGTTTTTTTCTGGTTTATTTTTTTCATACACAATCTAAGATTGAAAAAGAACTTCCCCTTTCCCATTTTCGGGTTTTTTTCTTCCCATCTTCTCCCTAACTCGTGGTTCTGTCTGTCTGGATTCCCTACCTTAGTTATCCCCCACCGTGGGTTCCCCCAGTTATTAGTGTATTTCCGCCCGTTAGTTATCCCCCTTAGGGTAGTCACCGATGATCCCGAACTAGGGAGAGGCTCGTATATATGCAGTGTTAACTTGTTCGACTTTCAAGATCTCACTCTGTTGTTTTGTCGTTATAATCTTTCTATTCGCCTCTTGGCAATTCACACCCACTCCCGGTCCGGCCATAAAGCCTTTTCCTTACCAGTTTGTACTTAACAGTCCATATCATCTTTTTTTCTCTCCACAGATTACTCAAGTCGCCGAGAACTTCGATCCTTCCAGTACTAACCTCCATCGGACTTTTCTTATCATGCATCTTACGTGCCACCTCTAGACTAGTCCGTGATCCTTCTAGACTCCTTTTTCTTTTTCCTTCTTTTCTCATTTCTCTCTTTCCTCAGTTCCTTTCCACTTGATCCTTTGCTCGTTAAATTACACTTTCTAGTACCCCCGCTTTTTATCTACTAGTTGTTCAGCACTGAGTTTTTGGCGCCTTCCGCTCTAGCTCTTTCCTTTACCGGTTTGGTTACTCTTTACTCATAGCTTCTGTACGCGCGTCCCCTTACCCCTGTCTTAGTTGCAAGATTTTTTCGCTTTCGCTGGCAGGTTTCTTTCCACTATTCTGTTTTCCGAGTTATGACTTTAAGTCCCCCCCCGCGCTACACCTTATTCCGATTTTTTAACATGAGGTATCCCTATTTGTCTATCTTTCCTTCTTTCCCTTTTTCGGTGTATCTCTTTTTCTACGACATGTTAAGTCGTCCCTTCTTCCTTAAACATGAGGTTTGCCCTAGTGTACGGGTCTACTTCTCGTATACTCCGCTGGTATCGCAGCCACCTATATATATTCCAGGTTGTTCTTCCCTCCTCCACGCCTCTCTTCCCCTGAAACATGGTCCCTCTTTAGCCGTTTGCCTCCGAAAGTGACGTGAGCGTCTTCACTGGTTATCTTGGACTTCCGATTTAGTTTTTCGAATTTTGGAGACCCTTTTTTCAGTCTTTGTAGGTCGTCCCGTTGCTCCTTATTGTCTTCTCTTCGTTTTTCCTTCTACCTTTTATCGTTCCTCTCTTTATAGGTTTTTCTGCCCAATCGCGCCAAGGTAGCTTCTTCTTAGTCTGCTTAAGTTTTTTTTTGTGTGAGAATTTAGCTTGTGTGTTTATTACCCTTATCCCTCTAACACCGACCATCACAAGACCCCCGTCTCCCCTAGCTGTGGTCTCTTAGTCAGGCCTTTTCTTCGTCCATCCTTTTCCATGTCTTAACCAGAGCTAGGATTTCAAGTCTCCTCTGTTTAATGTTTGTGACAGCCCACTTTTGTCACCTACCACAACTCAGCGGGTCGCTCATCTGCCACTCCCCGCTTTAAGTTCGCCCCCCTCGTCACCACTGGGGAGTGGCGAGTCACGAAGCGGTGTTTTCCATGTAATCGTCCGCTTCCTTAAGCTTTCAGGTTTTCCTCCTTCCTCCGGGTCAGTACCGCTTCCCCAATCATCTTTCCCCCCTGATTTTTTGGGCTATACTTTTCACCCCCCTATAGCCATTTTAACTATATAATCTGCCAAAATCCTTCCTATAACCGCGATTCTCGGGTTTTCTAGCAGGTCTTCACCTTTATACGAATTTTTTTTTCTATGTTTTTGAAGTTTTAGTTCGTACCGTACCCCCCAACCTTCATGACTCGAGTTTTTTTATACTCTTAATTTGGTCATGTCCCTCCAGCGTCGAGGTTCGTCACTTTCTGACCCCATACATCGGTCTGAGTATTAGGTTTTTCTACCCCTTACAACGTCCACTATGTCGTCCCTCATAGAACCCCTTTTTTTATTTTGTTACGTTCGTTGCTAGCGGGTACTTTGTTCTTTCTCTATGTTCTTCCATCTCTTTGTTTCGGTCCCTCGCTTCCGACACCATACCTTTTCTCCTACTCTAGCCGCGACGTGCCCGCTTAGCGTCTACTGACTTCTTTTCATTTCTTTCATGGTTTTCTTTGGTTCGTTTTCATCATCTTATTCCCCTTTCGCAGTTTTTTTCCTTTTATGTTAGCTCCGTACTTCTAGTGTTTTCCGCTCCCTTTCTCTCTCTCTTTTCCTCTATTGTGCTCTTTGAGTCCTTCGTAGGCGGGTTCCCCCTTTCTACCCTTCACGTCCCCCTAAAACTCCCTCTCTCTCCCCTTTTAATACTCCTCTCGCTGTTTCTTTTTGACCACGCACCCTCGACAAGGTGTCCTTGTTCGCCTACTCAGCCTCTCCCTAAGTTACAAGCGTTTGTCTAAAAGCTCCTAATCTTGTTACACGATCCGTCTTTTTTATTTTTCTCCCTTTTCTCCCCCCTCCCGCACAATCACGCCCTCTTACGTTTTTTGCCCTGTGCGGAGAGGCTAGGAACATCGACGTCCTTTTTTTTTCTTCTCATCGATCTTCCTGGCTCCAGTCTTTTGGTTACCCCATTCCCCCCCTATACATCCTCCTCTTTTTGTCTTCTGGTTTCTCCTATGTTATCTTCTCGTTTCGATGCCGTGCCGCGCGACGTCGTAGCGACTGGGTATTTTGGTGCCCTTTTCCCTAATCCAGTTCCCTACCCTGAATTCTCGCTTTTTTCTAACTTCTTCCATCCTTCTCTATAGAGGATTGTAAAGTATCTTCTTCTGTTTTTTTCCCTTTTTTCCCCTCCTGCTGATTAGTTTTTTCCAGATTTGGTAGAGTACGCACTGCAAGCCGACCCTTTTCCGCTTTTCCTTCCTGCTTTCTCGTTGTTTTTTTTTAGTTAACCGTTCATACTTTTCTAGATTTAGAAGATTTTTTTAAGTTTTTTGATTCCCCCCCCTTACCCCCATGTTTTTAACCTTTGCTCATTTTTTGTCTTGTTTAGCTTGTGGTGTCCCTGGGCCTTTTTTCTTTTTTGACCCCAGTCGATTTCCTACCATTTCCCTAGTAGTCTTTTCCTTGCCCGTGCCCACGTTCAGAACGCATGATTCCCCTCTAATTTTTCAATGTTCCTCCCTTTCATTTCTTCCCCCTCCCTCTTATCTTTTTCCTGATGATCTCCTTCTCTGCATTGGAGTTCTTTTTTCACCTACGGTAGAGTCCCTTTCTTAAGATGATGGACGTTCAAGATTCCAGAGGTGTCTATTCCTCCCTCCCCTCTTGATATGTTATTCGCTTTCAATCTGCTCCCTTCTTGTTCTTCGTTAATTCTTCTTTTCAAGTGTTTGTTGCCCCTTTGGAGTTTGTTGTTTTGTTTTTTGCTCGTTCACTTTGGGATTGTTTGTCTCTGGAGTCCCTTTCACCCGCACCCGAGGTTTTAAGTGTATCCTTCTCCCCTCTCAAGCTTTTCTCTACTATGTCCGACCTTATAAAGGTGCCGTCTGATCCCACCTTGATGTCCTCGATCTGTGATAAGTTCTTTTGCTTATCGTCTTTCGCCCCCTCTCACCTCACCACTATTTCTCAGCACCGCGTGTCTGTTACATCACCTTTCTCATCATGCAATCTTCACCTCTGTTCATTTACGCTCTCTTGTTGGTTCCTTTACCCCAGTAAATATATTTTCTGTCGTGCCTTTCTAATTCCAGTAGCCTTTTCACTCTCCCACCTGACCCCCCCGCTTTTTGCTGTATATCCATCTCCACCGCGTTTTATTTCTCCTGAAGCACCCCGCTGCTCCCCCACCATCCTGCAGGTGGAATAGTCCGTACTCCGTGCCCCCCCCTATCCCTCTGGTATTGCCCCCTTGAAAGTCCCCCCTTCCTAGCCTTTTTTGTGTGGGATAGGACTTTGTTTGCCCAGCTGCTTGGACCGTCCTCGACGTCTACACCCTCCATTTAGGAGGGACTTGTCAGATTCCCCCTCAGCAGATTTTTACACTTATCCCACGTACCCGCTCTCTTCCTCGGTCCTTCCCTCACATTTTCTCTTTCCTAGGCTTATCATACCGTGCCCCCTCTGCTGCTCCTCTGGTTTTTGCTTAATGACTAGTCTTCCGTTGTTCTTTCGTTTTTAATCGTACTCGTTTAATTTTCGGTCCATCTAGCCCCTCGATTTCTCTAGCACGCTTCTTTCCCCCTTCCCCCAGTTGGGCCTCGCCTTTAAATATATTATCTTCCCCCCCACTCGTCCCCTCTAAGCATAGTCCTTTGTCATCTTATTAAATCCTCCCGTTCCCCTTGTATTCTCACCACGTTCCCCCATTAACTTTAGCTTGCGCAAACTATTTTATGTGGCTCACCTTTCTCCCCCTATGTGATGTAGTATCATCCCCCTGGTTAAATAGATTCCCCCCTTTTTATCACTTAAACTTCCCTATTTTCCAGTTTGAGCCTTAGACCCCTTTCTCTTCTGTCTGTTAATGTTTCCTTACTAGGGCCAAAACCTTGTAAGTAGTAGGGCCCGTATTTCCAACCATCATGGGTCCCCCTTTACGTGTATACCTGCTCGTTAAGGGGAAAATTGCGACACGACCATGGCCCCAACTGTTTGGCTGCTTTCCAGTCAAGTTCCACTCTACGCCAATCTTCGCATGTCCTTTTTCTTGTCATTCCTCGCGGTTTTCTTCTTCTACTCAATTTTCGCTCCCCTTATTTTTTTTTAGTCAGGTGTCTGCCCTCAGGTGGTCTACCGTTCATCAATTTCCCGACTCATAAGAAAGGGTACTGTAATCAGTTATTTTTCCCGTTTGAGACTTTCCCTGATCGGCAACAGTGCCGTACCACCTAATTCTTTTTTTTGCGAACCCCGTTCGACCTTTGATGCTCCCGTTAGATTTTTAAAACTATCTCTCTACTTACCCCCCCTCTCCAGCCGCCGTGATCTTTCGTCTAAAACTATTCCCCCCCTAGATCTACGGCTCTAGTGACAGAACCAGTTCCCTTTCCCCTTTTATCACACTCATAAGTTTTTGTGTTGTCTCTGACGTGCAGTCTCCAGTCGTAGATATAACCCGTCCATCCAGCTCGTTTAGTCATTCACCCACTATAGAAGCGCCGCGGCGGGTAGTTTCCACAGCGGTCCCACTTTTGGTTCCTACAGTTTTTTGTTTTTATTTGTGTGTATTTACCGTACTCCCGAGGACCCCGCAACTGCCTCCCAAGGCAGCCGCCACACCCGCCCGTTCTCCTGCACCGCCTTTCCCCCGCGACGGGGAAGAGCTTGACTGGTTGAAGACACAGGAGAGAGAGTTTTGTCCCCTTTGGTCGCAAGACTACCTGGGCTACGCTATATCCCGCATACGGTTAATGATATATTAAGGTTGATATGGGGTCTTCACAGAGATGACTCTCACAGACTAGATTTTACGTTGAATACGTTGGCCAATAGTTATGTTCCAATGGGTGTTTAATCTCTAGACCGATATCGACTCAGAACCCACCACATGGCAAGATATGCCCAAAAGTGACTCTTGGTTTTAAGGAAACCCCAACATGACTTTTAGATGCTTCCCGCTCTAAGTTTTTGTGGGCAGGCTTGGATGCTCTACATTAGAGAGATGATTTAAATCTTTTGCCTTCTTTTCTTTCGTCCGGTTCCTCACACCTCTGTCTTGTAGCGTCTTTTATTTGACTACCCATCCGTTGCTTTTTTCCACTCCTCTTGTCCCCCGTTGGTCCGCCCTCCCATGGTTCTCCAATTTCCGCAATGCTAGCCCGTTCCCAATTATCGTTGCCAGACTACTTCTTTTCTCCTCCCTCCCAGGGCGTTTCTTCACACCGCCCCGACAGAACGGACTAGTAACTGTCCGTTTTCCACAGTCCCCTAAGTTTCCCCGGTCGTATTTCTTTCCTTGCCATACATTGTCACGTGTTTTGGTTTTGCGCCCTTTTTCGTGTTTCGTCTTTTATCTTTTGTCCCTTTTTGTATAGTGTGTATTTTTTTTTTTTTTTTTTTGGTTGTTAGGTGTGGGTGCCTGGTGTTTTTGGATTTTCCCCTCCCCTTACTTTTTCTGACCTCGAGTGTTACTTTTCACCATCCTCTGCTATACTGTTTTGCCGCTGCACTCTTCCTACTAGATCACGTTCTTCCTTGTCCCCGCTAGTGTAACCCTCTCTTTCCCTCTTCTTCTCTTTTGTCGTCTATAGTGTTTTGTGGGTTTGGGAGACTCTACTTTTTCTTGCACCTTTACCCCTCGCTTTTCTTTTTAATTTCCCTACAGAGCATCTTGCGTTCTCTTATAGTCCTAACTGCTTACTCCAAGCGTTATAGTTTTTCCGCCACTGACTTTTCTGTTACCCACTCTGGATCTTTTTCTACCCACCTCAGTTTCCTCTCCCCGCCGCTTCTTTTTCCCCCCTTTTATTTCCTATGTAGTTACCTAAAACTATTCTCTTTACGACCTTTTAATATTTCTTTTCCTAGTTTTTTCCTCCTTGTTCCATTTGTTTCTTCTTTTCCTTTTTACATCATATTCCGATGCCCCATTTTCCCATTCATTCTGTTCACCGGCTCTACCTCATCCTTTGCTTTTTTTTTGCGTTCAAGGCGATTAAAGGCGTATAGCTATTTCCCCCCTTTTTTTCTTCCTTAGATTTCCCGCCCCCCTCCTCCGCTTACGCCTCCTTACCCTGTGCGACTCCTATATAGTCTTCCTATTCCTCCTTCCTTCTACCCTCTAGCTTCATAGTCTCCATCGTCCGTATTTTCTTCCTTTCCTTTTTATACAGTTCACACTCGCCAGAGACTCACTATTTTATTTTTCTACCTTTTTTTCTTTCTATGATTCTTTTCTGGCCGTCTTGTCCATGCCTGTTGCCTAGGTCTTGCCATGTTACCTTTGTTAAGTTCGTCTTTTTTTCCGACCCTTTTCTTTTCATGTCGCGCTTTTTTTCTTCGTAGCTCGCTGTCCTAGCCTCCGGACCCCCCCCAAGATTCCAGAGGCCGGCTATAGCACGTCGGTTATTTACCTGTTTTCTCTAGACGTCCAAACTGCCGTCCCCTCCCTCACTCAGCTTTGGTTGTGCCTGCTGGCGCGTGGTTTATTACTTCCTCCTCTTCCCTTCTCGTCCGTCTTTAACGACAAAAGTTCGCTGGTGTGTAACCCCGTTCCGGGCGTCTCGATGGTGTGCATTTTGCTGTGTCTCACGTCTTACCCCACACATCTTTTCCCTCATTTCGGCGGGTCGCCTTCCTGATTTAGTTCTCTCCCCTCCCCCTTCCTGTTCAAATCTCTAATATCACAAGCCTCTATATTCTACTCATAGCAGATAGGTAGAGTGTTCCATTAATTCCTCTCCCCTCTGTCTACCCTGTCCTCTACTTGTCAAGATTTGTTTTCTGTTCGCTTACAGGCGTCCCATAACCCGGGGATCGACTGCGTAGAGTTTAATTCAGCGATCCGACACTTTCTGTCCCGGAGTCCGAACAAACAAACCCCGACACTTTTCCTTACCTCACTCCACCATTCGGAGATCGGTGCTTCCCCCGTTAGCGTGTTTTTTTCCACCTTGCACGATCCACCCCACCGGTCCCCCCCCGCTTCTTCATACTGCCTTCTCATGCCCCACTGTCCCACCAGGCCGCCCCTTACTTCCATAGCTGTTTGCCCCCACCCGCTTCCGCTTGTTCCTTTCTCGTATTTTTTCTTTTCGCCCGCCATCTCTTCCCTGTTTTATAATTATGTTTTTCACCCTACCCAAGTGAGACCCTAACCACTTCGAACACCTCTTTGGACCCCGCCTCCCCTCGGCTTTCCCCCGGCTAGCTTTTCTGTTTTATCCACAGTGTAATCTGAAACACTCCCCTGTGCTGGTATGTCTTGTGGTCTCGTTTCCGCCGTGCTATCTCTTAGTATTGTTTGTACGTTAGGTTTTTTGGCTTTCCCGAAGGGATCATTTTTTCTTTTTGTATCCTCCTTACTTTGTCAGGTTTTTCTAGCTTTTCCCCCTCCCAGTAGTCATCTTGTTGTGCGTTTTTTTCTTCTCCCTCTACGTGTGAGGGTGTACATCCCCCCTATTATCGCACGGACTTCCTTCATCATGATAATTTTTTCTCACCCGCCCTCTTCCGCCCTATTAGTCTGTAATCGCCTCTGACTTACCCTGCTAACGGTACACTGCCGGTCCATTCCCGTTGACTTCAGTTCTCCCCTTAGGGGTCCACCCTTTAAAGTTCTACCCCTCATCTTTGTCGTCGCTCTGTTGTCTTAGCGATTGTTCCTCCCCCTTCCATTACCCATAATCCACACGTCTTCCGTGGTTTACGCTCTTCCACGGAGTTCGTTTTTTCATGCCCAGATGATCCCCTCCTTGTCTTTATTTCAGAATGACGCCTTTCCCCCATCTCGGGTAAAGTTCGGTTTTCCCCCCGTTCTCGTACACCCTCGCCTCTCGGGATGTTGCTTTTGCTGTCTTCCGCACTTCCCAAACGAAGTCGGGTTAGAGTTATTCTCGCGCTAACTCTTCTATATGGTCTATATATGGGTAGTTTGGCACCTACCAACGCACTCCCCCGGTACTATCAACATTCGTACCCACCGACGTCTATCTCTGCAATCGTCTCTACCCTATAAGCCGGCTAGTAGTCTATACTAACCATCCTTTCATCGGTAGTCCTTGCCCTTCGATATCTCATGTTGGTCTTCGTGTTAGAAAGTCCTCTCCACATAACTCACGTTATGTTCTTAAGCCGCTGTCCAGTATTCGGATACCTCGACCTGCACCCCCGACCTCTGGCCATAAGCCGTGCAAGAGCTGACCGCAGTGGCTCCCCCTTGGGTAAAGTTACCACTATGTTCGGTAAAGCCCTAATTCAATCTTCCTGCATTTATCGTTTGGTCGTTTTGAACTTTTTCTCCCTTACCCCTCAATAATTGCCCTTCCTCTGGATTTTGGAAGATCCACTCTACTACATTTCACCAGATTTCTTTTCCACTTCCTGTTTTCCTTGGGATTTTTTGATTTGTCCTTGTGAATAATGTTCCCGGCTGAAGCCCCGAACTCTCGCTTCCTACCGCTGCCTACCCTCCTGTAATGCCGTTTCCGTTCCATCCCCTTTTTCCGTCTTCACCTTATAAGCTAACTTTCTTCCTAATGTAGCAGTACAACTTCCCGTCTATGGAGCCACGTTCCCCCTTTTTTCTCGCCCTCGGGGTGTGTGTCGATCCCCTATTCCCGCATTCCTTACGAATTTCTTATACTTCTTCCTTGACTTGATCTAACTTTAAGATAAGTTCCTTACCAACGGACTTTACCCCCTTCTTGCGTAAGATCACCTCTCCCCCCTTGTTCGTGTTGTTATATTTTTTTTTATTACCTTCTCCAACTGTATTATCTTCTCGGAAACCTTTTACCCTATTCCCCCTTTCCTGCTGGTTTTTCACAGTGTGAAGAGTGTAATATTACTTCTCCCATAGTGTCCCACCCCCCCATGGTCGTCGTGCGCTTATACACACTTCCGGATAGTTCTACCTGCTCCCAATCCACCTTTCACCCATCTCCTTGAACCTTTTGGCTCCCCCCCTATCTGACGTATCAATGCCTTTCTCGATCATGAAAGCTATGCGCCGTCTTTTTTTTTCAATACGGACAATCACTATATTTTTCCCTCGCCATATAGGCCTTTTTGAACCCCAACTTTTTCTTTCTTTCAACCTGGTCTGTCGCTGCCACTTCTCCAATGCTCTCGCATCAACAAGCCTATCCTCTTTTCCTATTGTTCTCTCAGTGATGCCGGGGGTTCCTTCCTCCTAGCTTGCCCAATTTCCCCTGCTGCGAGTTAAATCTATCTAGACCCTACCTAAGTCCTCCCTCACCTCCCCTCATCATGCTTCGTTACTTCTCTTCTTTATGGTACTCCACCTTTCCTCATCTGATGATTCCCCCTGAACACCCCTTCCCCCCCCCTCTAGTACGGTGAAAGAACTCTGATTCCTCATATAGCTCATAGGTAACCCAGCTGTGTCTTTCTTCGTTTTGCCCTCATGGTTCTAAACCTCGGATTTCTTCCCAGAGAACTCTCTACAATCGTCTCTCATTCCCCTACCACTACTTTCTTGCCCCTTTGTTCGCCCATATCCTATTTTCACATATCTAACTGCCCGATCAGTTTTTTCCCTAGATCTTTCCCCTTCTATTTCTTCCTCCACAATAGTCATTTAACGTTTTGCAGCGTACTAGTATTTTCTTTTAACCTTTTGTAATTCTTTCCATTCACTCCGCACTCCCTCCCCTACTCTAGGTGCCCGTCTGATTTTTACAGGAGCCTGGTCCCATCGAAGGACCATTGTATTCCAGATCCCTACTAGCGACAACACCCTCCTCCTTGACCTTCTTGAGCCTTTTCCCCTGATCTTCCTTCCCCTTTTTCGAAGGTGATGAGTGACTGACCTTTGCGTTTTTTCCGCCACTGCATGTTCCATCCATATTTTCATTTTTTCCTACCCCCTACGGGGCACCGTACATCTTTCGCTGTTCCTTGTCTTACTCTATTTCTTAATATTTTTCCCCCCCCTTACGACAACCTTATACCCCCCTTACTGAATTTTCCCCTCTAGTTGGTGAAGTATTGCTGTCTAAAAAAGAGCCACCCAGATACGTCGTGATGTCCCTTTATCTTCTTTACCGTTCTCCTCGGTGCTCTGCGTAATAGCATGTGTCTCCCCCGTCCCGTACATTGAAGACTTACGGCTATGCCACTCTCCCTAGCTGCCCCCCCGTCTTTTTTTATGATCTATTATTATACCTCCCTTTATATCCTCCGTGCTCTCGTCTCTATTTCTCCTTTTGTTTTTTTTTTGCTTTCTTCACGTGATATTTGTATTTTTCGTTTTCCTCCCTACTAGATATAGTCTTTCTCCGAGCATTCTTTGAGGGCCTTTGTTGTTCGGTCGCTTGTTGTTCTTTGGTACTCGGTTTCTTCTTTTCTCCCACATTTCGGTTGGCCTGGAAGTTCCCTTTCTCGGTTTTCACTACCCCCCCTCCCTGCCTTCTCCCCCACTTCCGTCCGGATACTGCGCCCGACTTTTTTGCCATTAGTAGTCTTCCATTTTTTACAGCTCCTCTGTCCGCAGTGGTCAGACCCTTTTTTTCGTCGTGTCCGCAATACAATCAAGACCCTATCCCCTTTCAATTCTACTTACTCTCTGAGATCCCTCTGTTTTTACTTCCTTTCTTCGTGGACCATAACTTTCTCGTTTCTGATTGTGCCATTAAATCCTTCTTCTTGTTAAATGTTCCCCCCAACTTTTCCATGATCGAGTATCCACCCAGTCCTTTACACGTTTCAAGAGGATTATTTTCCTCCCCTTTCCTACCTACATGTTCCCGTATTTCTACCCTTACCGACGAGTCGTTCCCTTGATACTTTCTCCCTCTTTTTACTTTCACTAGTTAAGTCTGGTCTTTTTTTATTACTTCCTTGTCCCCTCGTCTTGCCTTCTAGTTACTACTTTCCCTCCCTTTTCTGTGTACTTTCCCCCGATTACCGCCATTTGTACATCCATGGTTTTTACCTCAGTATCGATCTTTCCCACCAGCCCCTAATTCGCACCTTCATCACTTCACGCCCTCGTTCCCTTCAACCCATCCCACCATATGTTAAATCCCTGGTACCCCAGCGATTCAATTTATCAGCCCTCTTGTTAGCCCAGAGACTTAAGATCCCCCCCTTCTTTTTTATACCGACACTTCCCATCTATCAGAATAAGGATATTTAAGCTCGCCTTTCACTCTCTCCCACGGCACATTCTCAATATCTTCTCTCCCTATGCCCTTATGTGTGATTTCTGCCTTTTGGGAAATGTTTTTGTTCTTTATTTTCTTACAGTACCGTTTTTTATTCTTTCACTTTTTTCCTATCTTAAGTGTGACTGGATTTATAGTCTCTTGTAACGCTCCTTCGTACGATTATAGTTTCCTTTGGTTAGAGTGAGTGTAGCGCCTTTAAGGAGCTTGTTTCTTCATTCTCGTTAAGTATCTCCTGCTACTAATCTTAGTTTCTTTTCGGCAACTCACAATGTCCACTCCTTTATGTTTCCTTCGTCTTCTAATAGCCGGTTGCTTCCGTTTCCCTCTGTTCCTGTCTTATTCTGCGATATCATCACGAGTTTCTCCTCTTTACGTTTCTCCTTGAGTGCTTCCGTCTATCCCTCCACTTTATCTTCGCCCATCCCTTTCTTTCATCCCTTTTAAAAGGGAGTGTGTTATGACCTTATCTACTCCCCACCCTCTCTCCCTACCCACCTTTAAATTTTATCTGAGCCTACCTCCTTCCTACCCCGTTCTCTATACCTATATCTCCGATATTCATAAGCTTACACAGTCCTTCCCCTCCTTTCTTCCTTTCCAGTTACCTATACACTTCACCCACTCGGCCTATCTTTGTGCTCCCTTTTTCTCCCCCGGATTAGCTCCATCCTTTGCCTTGTTTGCTCTTTTGTCGTGCTGCTTAACGTAGTCTAATTTTCCCTTTCTCTTTTAGGGACCGTTTCCCGTTCCTCCATGTACGTTCATTCGCGCACAACAGACTACCTTTCCTCATCGCCCGTAATACTGGGTGTTACTTCCTTTTCTTTCGGGCTTCTCATCTCCCACACTCTTCCCACATCTTCCCTGCGTCTCTCCCCTCTTTTCACTTTCCTGTACCTACTTGCACTCCGCCCCTGTAGATCTCCCCTTCTAGTCGCTCCCCTATTTTTCCCTCCCTACATTTGTCTCTCAATAGCCGGCCCTTCGTCCCCGTGTCCTGCAGCCCTCCCTTTTCTTTCCCGTATTCCCGTGCCTATCTCTCCCCCCATTTTTTTCCTTGTACTCCCCTCTTCATGCAACCCCATTCTTTCTTTCTTGCTTAACTCGTCCCACTCAGAGACCCCCCACAGAGTTGTTCCGCACCCCCCTACTAATAACAAACATCATATACAGCGTTCACCTCCCTTGCGTTATTAGCTGGATCTACCTTTTCCTCTACCGTTCTAGGAATGTAGTTCTTACTTCTCCCCCCAGCCCGATAAGTACTCTCGTCTTGTCCCTCTTCCTAGTATGTCTCCTTATGGCCCCTTTGCGCCATTCCCCACTTTCTTTTTTGGGTTTCCCCCACTTACCATGGGCCGTTTCTTCCCCCTTCTTCCACTTAAGAATTCGGAACCCCCTGCCGCTATTCTAAATCGCGGGCTCTCGTTTCTCTTAGCCTTATTTCCCAGTCGGATAATATTTTCCTCCCTGATTACTCATTTCCAGAATCCTGAAGCGATGCCCTTTTCCTTTTTCGATTTTCGATTCATGAGACCTTATCTAATTCCTTGCCTTCTTTTCTTCATATAGATCTTTTTATCATTTATACTCTCTTTTAGTTATAAGGTCTTTCAACTGATGCTTTGTTAATGCACTACCTACTCCCCTTCTTTGTCGTTTTCATTTCCTCCCTCAACTCCTTTTTTGACTTTAGCACTCCTCCTTTTGTATTAGAGCTTCCTATACGTTAACCGAGATCAGTCTCTGTGTCTCCTGCCATTTCCCGTGGTTCCGGGGTAGACTAAACTCCTTTCTTTGGTAGTTTCGGACATTAATTCCTCATACTAGCAATTATTCCCCCCCCACCCCTCATACTTGATAGACTGACTGTACCAAGACAGCGCTTTGCTCCTTTTCTTTCTCCTGGGGGGCTTAGTGCTTATATTAAGTCCTACATCTCCTCACCTCCGCCCGTCTATACACTAACTAACCTCCTTTTCCACCGCTATGACCCCCGCTTACTCTAGAAATTTTTGTATTCTAATTCTCACTCATTGCCGAGTTATCTTGTCCAAATCCTAAGATCCTACATTAAGGTTCCCTCTAAGAGATCCCATTGGTAGCCATCCTCGGTCCCTTACCAATACATCTCCTAGTATGATATCCGCTGTCCTAACCGCTTCCCCGATTCAGGCTGAGCTAGAGGCATTATGGGGCATCGCAATTACAGAACGAAAGAAACCTTGAATAGGACCCCCCCTTTGAGGAGAGTTAGAGATTAATAAGAGGACAGAAGGAGAATAACATGTAACGTAGAGTCGAATAAATTATCCCTGGGACATATAGAAGAGAGGTCCTTACACAACTTTGGTAGCGTGGCAGTGACCATTGCTGTCAGGATGGCATAGTCCGGCAGTGAGTCTACCGTGAAGATAGCCGCGCTCTGATTCCACTTCTTACGAAGGGATGACTCTCTACCCTTGTAAATGCCCCTGTATGTGTAAAAGTAGGACGTTTTTCGTCCAGTGCTCCTGCCTTTAACTTCTGAGAGAAGCCCGTTTTTTTACGACTAGACTCCCCCCAGAAATCTTTTTTTTTTTTTCTGTCCTACTGCCTGGCTCTTGTGACCTCATTTCAAACTCTACCCCTGCCTCTATTTCTTTTTTCTCCCTTGTAAGTGGTGTCGTTCTTTTTTTACTCCTGTGGTTCCGTTTTTGCACGTCAACCTACGTGGACAGACGTCCCCTCCCTTCGACCTCCGACGCTCAACCACCTTATGGGCACGTTTTCTCTATTTGCGTCTCCACTTTCGAAGTTCTCAGTAAAAAAGCCGCGTTTTTCAACAGGAGTCATTGTCCCCGCTTTTCCGTTTGATCAAGATTTTACGTATTCCGCACATTAAGCTTCCCCGATCTCACAGGATCAGGGAATGCTCCTTATTAGTTTTCTTTACGGCGCTTCTATTAAACTTTTAGGGGTGACTATATTCCCGTTGGTATCTATTTCCCCCCCCGCTTACACCAGACTGCCATACCTTTCCTCTCCCTAGTAGTACGATCCCGTATGGCACCCCGTTACAAACCAGCCAACGCGCCATCTACCCCCTTCGCACCCCATCTTGGGTAGATATCCCCTTGACATCACCCCCCGAACCCCTTTCACCATCTTAGCACCTCGGCACCTCCACCCGCACGCCCTTAAGTATCTCCCTGAGTTCGTTTGTTCTTCGTTGTGTTTTTTATACCACTCTTCCCACTCCTCCTCTTCGTTTTTTTTGCCCCCCCGGTTCTTCACGATCTACTCCTTGTCCACTAGTTACCATCCCCCCGTGCAGCCCTCTATATTCTAATTTTTCTTAAGTCCTTAGATAGCACTCTACCCCTTCCCCTACTATCTCTGCTGCAGCAGTATATGTTCTCTACTTCCCCTATCTATTCCACCCTTCCCCACCTATATGCTACTCCAGTTTCCTTTCTGCTCTTGGTCCTTCCCGAGGTGTACAGTCTCCCGCTTTTTGCGATCTTCACGTCTTCTCCAGTTTTGCGAGACTTAACATATTTATTGTCTTCCCTCTTATGCTTTCGGCCCTGATTCCTTATAAACCTTCCTCCAATGTCGGTAATTCCTCCCTGTTTTCCCCCTGGTCGATAATTCCCGCCTTTCACCCCAATAAATACACTGCTTTTTTTCTTTTACCTTCGTCACACCTTTCTGTGGTGGTCCTTAGACTTCTTACTTAGTGCGTTCTATTATGCCACCTATACATAGGTCTTTAAGGGCCTCTAGCTTTCCACATAAGAACCCCCTTGCCTAGCTGCCACCTTCGTAAACACCCGAATTCGATCCCTATATAATCCCTCCCCCCCCAAATAACTAGTGAGTCCTTTACCTCCTTAATACTCTTCTGTAATTTATAGCTCTCTCCTTCCCTTTAGTATCAATGACTACCCCTTTGTTTCATCCCTCACCCGGTCTTGTTAATCGTGGGCCACATTGTTGAACTTTTGTTACTGTTTCATTCCTTCGCATTCTTCCCCTAAGCGTGATGCCCCACGACTTTTCTACTCCCCTGATGCTTCCCCCCACGTATTGAAGTCACAATCCCGATGCGTTCTTTCTCTTATTGCGATCTTTATTTTATTGCCAAATTGGGGTTCCCCCAGAATCACGGAGTAGAGCAGACAGTGGAGTGGAGGATACTGTTTTGATCTTGATTCTCTTAGCTATTTGAGGAATATCTCCATCTCATTCTCCTTATCACTTCACCGTCACACAATAATTGTGACACGTCCCCCCCCCCCTTGTACGAACCTATACACGCTGTTGCCCGACACCAAGGTCCTTTTCTCTCTGCTCCCCTCCCTCCCTTGTATTAGAATCCTAACGTCCTAATTTTCGTACATGACGAGACTGCATTTTGATCCTTTCTCACTCCCCCGTTTGTGTTCGTTGTCTCTGAGAGTTTCCCCTTCGTTTATCTCTCAAGCCCTAGTTTTGCCGACGACTCTAGGGCCGCGAGGAGGGTTAGCCCGCTGGTGTCGATTCCTCAGATGTTTTGTTACTCTGGACGTCTGGCTTTGTGGTCTCAGGGCGGTTAGCCTTGTGCATTTACCGAGTTCATGTCGCTTTCGTTTTTTTTCCTTCGTCGTTTTCACATACCCCATTTCTTCTTTCTCAGCTTCTACGCTACATGACCGAATCTTCTCTATTCCCGGCCTGCAGGTTGCTCATGCTTCTTTCTGTTTTATTATTTGGGATAAGAGTTACCATTCCATGCCTTTTGCTGCAAATTGGTTGCATGCCTTTTCTCAGGTTGGGTGATAACTTAGTTCCTCCTCTCTATGTCTAAATTGTGATATCTTAACCAAGCTGTGATTCTCTTTCCAAGGGACTGTCTCTTTTTATTCTTTGTCTAATTCTATACTATCTTAGAGGGTAGTCCCCTGGCCATTTCTTTCCACTGTACTTTTTTAATTTGTTGTTGTTTGTTTTTTCTACATCGTCGTTAAATACCGATTTCCTTTTCTTCCCTAAGGTTCGTATATTTCCTGCCTGTTCTTATACTGTGCTGTACTTTCCTTCTATCGCGTCTTATGACTTCCGCCGGGTGAGCTAGGCATTCCTCCCGTTTCCGAATGTAGTCTGTGTCCTGTGCAGCCCCCCTTTTTCTGCCATCATTGCGCGACCCACTCCCCCCCTCTCTTTTTTCTGAACATTCGATTAATCACCAGTAGCTCTCTTATTCTTGCGACGGTTTTCTTTTGAATTTTCCCCGTTCCCTTTTCTTCCTATTGTTCCATTCCTTCATTATTATATCTCCCTCCCCCTCTATTTCCCCTCTCTTTACCCGAGACTCGTAGGGTTGTTGATATTGGTTGGGGAACGGGTTGGGTTTTCCGAGAGGTTAATGAGCGTCCTATGTTCCTTGTATCCCTCTTATTCTAGCTTAGATATTTTAGCTAAAAGAGTAGGACTCACGTAGTAACACTTAGTGTCCTTGTACCGCTAGTTTTTTTATGTGTACAAAGTGTATAGTTCATGACCTTTCCTCGATTATTATTTTATTCCCCCTTCACCCCTCCCTTCTATCAAGCGCGTTATTGTTCGTTTTTTTTTTACTCTTCGCTAGGTTCCCCCACACCCCCCACCACGTGCCCTCCGTGCTTTCTCTGCATTGGTAAGAGGTGTTCCCTCCATTATTTCGGTTTTCCCTTTAGGACGTACTCTCACTCCCTCTTTGACCAGAAAGGTTATCTTCATTTTCCCTGGTTATAATCTCTCAGCATTCTACCCCCTCAACACTTTTAAAGTGTTCCTCTTCTTAACTCCGTGCAACCGGTACCGTGCTCTATTCCTTTCTCTGATATCCTAGGTCGCTGACACCTTCTTTCCCCTTTTTCGTAAGCTTGATCTGTTCACCGTTATACCTCCTGTTTCTTTCGAGAGTTGGGCCGTTTCCCTTTCGAGGGAGATTAGTTATGTCTCTTCTTACGACGTGCAATCCGTCTTTGGTACAGTAGTAAATTGACTTTTCGTCCGTGTTCTTGCGCTCGTTGGCGTTCTTAACGTCAAATGTCGTAACCAAACGCTCCTAGTACATTGGTTATATCAGGGTTAAAGGGTTTTTCGGTTAGTCCCGTCTTAACCAAAGCAAGGGATTTTTTATTGTACGTTATTTGGGTAAGAGGGGCGCCATGGGAAAAGTGACTCCCGCTCCGGACGGAGGTTATCGTCCACTTCTTACCCACAGTAGGGCACTTTACCCCCCGAGTGTTATCACCAGGTGAGGTCGTTCTACGCTCGTGCCCATTTTGGTTACTACTGTCCCCCCTTGTCCCCCCACGCGCTCCATCAATCCTTTTTTCTCCGCCTTCCCCCCTCCCCCCATGCAGCCCTCATTTCTAACTCTATCACCTCTGTTTATAGGTCTCCCAATTATCTAAGATCGTCCCATTGTTCTACGGAGGCTTTTTTTTTCCCCCCGCTTTCGTTACCTAGTCCCCCCCCCTAATCATCCGCGACTTGGTGTGTCTAGTACGCTAACTACACTTCCTATTCTAACTTCGACCCTGTAGGTTAGTGGTTCTTATTTTGCTTTTTTACCCTTAAGAGACTAGGTCCACTCTTTCTTAAGCCTTCTGGGACCCAGGGGAAGATCTCTTTCTTTCCCCATCGGGCCGAGCGTTGACTATCTCTTTCCGGGTAGGTTCTCCCTGATTATAAGGTGTGCCTTCTCTTCCTGCTACCGAACCTCAATTAGCCTTCCATCTCGCCTTTTTGTTAACCCTTAGTTTCCGTGGATTCACTTCCCTAGTCTTCTGTTAGTTTCCTTATTCTATCTAATTATCATTACGTTTTCCCGCTTTTTCCAGCCTACTACTCGGGTTTTTCCCGACCTCCCTGTC
>Ga0179593_1712035_pt1 | contig 29725 bp, 23 predicted proteins | sample CZODoug2_1_08_16_FD_185931 | JGI IMG/M metagenome (GOLD analysis project Ga0179593, IMG submission 185931) | Vadose zone soil fungal communities from Angelo Coast Range Reserve, California, USA - CZODoug2_1_08_16fungal (PacBio error correction) | ecosystem: Environmental > Terrestrial > Soil >... | reverse complement strand
CCGCGCCTGTTTGGTGGTGAAGTGATGACGTGATGGGCCTCCCTTCTATGCGTACGGACGTCTTAATGTATCCGGCGACCTTGAGACGAAAGGTCGCCATTCGACGTGCATGAAGACTTTGTTTCCAGTTCAGCCGATCTTACAAGTCGAGGCCCTCCCTTTACTGGATCGGCAAATATGAGTTACGTAAGGCGGGTGAGCCACGTCTTAGGTCATTCTTTCCTTGTTTATGCCACCCACATGTTAGTATCCCCGTTGTCTTCTTGGTCTTTGTAGAGGCCCCGTTCGAGGTCCCTAGAATATTTTAGTCAGGCGCTTCCAGGCAGGCTCACTGGTTGACGAAGGCGGACCATAAACCTACTCTCGACACCCCCTACAACTGGCTAACGTGCAATTGCCCACCCTAACTTTCTGAGAGGATACATCATGCATCCGTCCGCATATTACAAAATTTTCTCGGTCTCTCCACCGTCCGGACCAGGTAGTTATGATCTCTGGAGGTGCGTGTTGAGTCTTTCCTAGGATGGAGAGGCTTGCCACCACGTCAATGGAGTCCCTGAGAGGCTACTAATTCCCTTATCTCTGACAGACAGATTTTCCGTTTCAGACGCGAAGGTCCGGCATGTCGCGTCTGCTACTGAACCCCAAGACGAGATTATTCAAGTGCTGGTACGTAGTTTTGCTTCGGTTCAACCGTTCCCCATTTCCGATGCTTCCTTCGGCATAGTTACGTGAGAAGCTTTTTTCGCCCCCCGATTGGTGGCACTCAATACAACTCCTTGGCTCTGTCGTCGAGTAACTGAGCAATGGTGTTCCGACTCGTCTTCCCCTTGGACCCTCCGCCCATCCGTCCCCCCGACCCGCAGCTCCTTCCTCTCATCCTAGCAGGCGACTTGACCCCCCGAAAGATAAAGACTTGCTGGGTGTAGCTGACCTGATGATCTCCGGACGGAAGTGTGCGTATTTTTGATTCTCCCCTGTGGGCTTTTGGCTTCCCTTTCTGCAAAACAAGCAGTGTCCAAAGCGTGGCGATCTGGCTCCCGTCGAGTCGCAGGAAAAGATTGTCAGAAGACAAAAATTCGATCTAGCGTCTCTTCAACAAAAATTCCTGTTGCTGACCAGCGGTGCGAGCGTTCTTGTGACCCATCCCCCGCCACAGAGCTCGTCCAATTTACCGGCAGTCCCTGTCATTTTTGAGCGGACAAGTCTGATCCCCTAGAGACGAAGCTCCCCCCGTAAATAAGCAAGAAATCCCCCTCATAAAGGCGCTGTAGATTATGAAACCTTCGGTACTCCGACCGGCGAGAACGACGCCCAGGGTGCGCAGTACGTGCGTTCATCACCCATCATCCCGGACTGTCTCCTCTCTCTATCGGACGAGAGTATCGTAGATTCCATCGTTATGTCCATCCCTTAGATTTTGCGTGGCGCCTCGTTTGCGAGTACCGCATTGCTCTCCCCAAAGTCTGATTTTTTTTTTTTGTTTTTTTTGTTGCGAAACGGCATTGCATGCGCAGTTCGCCCGCGGCGTTTCAATTTCCGTCCTTCCCTTCCGGATCAGTTTCTTGACACTCGCGGAACCTTGTCAGATAGCGGCGCCTTGATGACTCCTGCCCCAGCGCGCTTCAGAAAGGCTCATAATTCAGCGGTTTTCTTATATTCCGTAGGACTCTTCTCGAGTCATTCCCGCCGAGCGGATCTTTACCCAATTTTTAACCCTTTAATGGCCTGGTCTTGATGGTCCAACGTTTTTAGCGAGTGGGTTTTTTGACCTATTCACTTTTCGCCAAGGGAGGATTATCGGCCTCGCTATCGCTGCAATCAGATACGGCGGTGTTTTTTTCTATTAAACTTCTCTCGATGTCCCACGTGATAATCTATAGCCCCCTCAAGTTTTCCAGGGCCCCACTCCCCCAGGTGCGAGTTGTTCTAGGAGCGTTGCTTCCAATTGCGTTTGATTGCTTTGTGGACATTCGAACAAAGTGCTCTCCCTCGTGCAGCAGTTAATCTCCCTCTTTACAGTCGGACTTTTGAGGAAGTTCCTCTCTTCGTGGACAGTTCAATTAGTTCTCGAACCCTATGAGGGACCCAGTGTGGTAGGTAGGCCTGCGCAACCGTGGCTTGGTCTGAGCATAGGTATCAGTCTTCACACGCACTTTATGTCCCTTTATTAAAGGGACATTCAACACCCCAATTATGTGAGATTTTTACCGCTCTAAGGTGTCTCTATTCCCCCCCCGTCATCCCAGGGACTCCTATCTCGTCCTTGGTCGACATCAGGGTTTTTCATCTCAGCCCCCTGGATCCCTATTGACTAATGATGAAGAGAGGCCCTCCTTTTGAGAACCCCTAGCGGCACAGTTGACCGTTGAATCGCGTCTCCCTTTTTCACAGCGAGAAGCAATCTTAATCTTCAGCTCTTGACTCAAGGCTGCCTCATTACTGAACTCCGGATGTCCATATTAAATAGCGAACAACCTGGGTCCTTTCTGTGAGTTTTTGTCACCTTCTTCTCGTTAGCGAGGACCCCACGGTGCCTTTTTATTGTCTGGAGGGACTCTCGGGCCGCTCTGTCCCGCATCTCGGTCTGCTCGCTATCCGTCGTTGGCATGGCAAAGAATTTTCCTGCGAGCCAGCCAGGGAGGAGCTTCGTTCACCTGTCTCCGCACTCGTCGTGTTGCCGGAGTTGCCCTCTGCCTGGACAGGCAGCCTTTCCGTTTGGGATGATCAGTGATCTCCGGAGGCGTCTTGACTCTGGCGGCTCCCCCCTCGATTCGAAACGGGCGCTTTTCTTTTCTGCGAGAGCCTTCTTCGGTGCGGCTTTTGCTTTTTCGTCCGGAAGGCAGGCGCGACCTCCAGTGCGAACGGTGGGCGCTTGTCTTCTCGCGGCGGTGAAGTTTTTCAACGAGTTCGTCCCCCTTCCGCGATCGACTCGGCCTTCTCCCGGTCTGACTCCCGCCGTTATTCAGCTATTAAGAGACGACCGGGACTAGTTTCTTTTTTTTCCCGGTTGCGGGACCGGCTGACGGCGTTTCCCCGACTTGAATCCGAGCGCGGCTCGAATTTAGCTCTCTGGTACGTTGTGTTAGTTAACAATGGCGTTTCTGAGGGGTTCCTTTTGGCGGTGGTTACCGACAGGTAAGCAACGTTGGAACTACGTTCCCCCTTCCGAGCAATCGAAAGCCGACTATCTCCCCTTGCCATCTAGGCCTTCATGAGTCGCTCGCGTTCCCCGTTTTTTCCCCCGCAGATAGTTGCATTCAGTCAGTGACCCACTCGCGGACTGGATGAATGGTTTTCTCGCTCTGGTGGTTGACCTCCCCTATCTCCTAGGTCCGCTCTCCTCCCCTCCCTAAAGGAACAAACGAATTTCTCGGTACTGTCGATTTTTTGTAAGTCTGGGCCCCCTGCAGAGAGGGCGCTTAGCCTTCAGGTGGACAAAATTAGAGCGACAGCCAATTACCTTACGTCACTGGTTTCTTTCCCGGGCCGAGTGATACTTACTTTCAAGATTCCTAGGTGTGTCTTCACTCTTTGAGTGACATGAATAAAGTTCCAGAAAGAAGGAGTTAATGCGGGACCGGAGGCGAGAGATCCTTTCCAAAGACATCTTCGCCTCTCGTTAGGAGTCTGCCGATCCCCGCACCACATCAGGCACATTCCTTTCACTGGGCTACCCTTCCGTTTTTTACACATAACCGTCTCACGGTGGGGCCCCTTCGAACCTTTTAAATTCTTAGTGCGCGCCGCTAGCACGTCTCTGCCTTCACCGGACTTATACAACAACCTTACGTAAGTTATTCCTAACTCCGTGAAGAATCAACCCGACGATACTTCGAACCCCTGCCCCTGATTTTCAATGGAGGATGAGCTTATTTCGATGTTATAAGAGACTTTTAGCGCGGACTGCAATGTCTGCCGAGCAACGCTCTTAGCAGACCGGAATGTCAACGGCCTGGGTAGAGCCAGAAAAGAATAATATACGAGATCCGACCTGGGGGCACGATGGCGAGACTGTTCCTCGCCCCCCCCTTCTAAGATTCACTTTTTAAGTTTCGTTGATGCGGACCGCGCATGGCCTCTTGGATTCTGAGAGGCCGTTCTGGCCCAGCCCATGTTGCGAAAGCATTCCAGTGGACTCCCTTTCAATGCTCGACTCAAGATTCGACGGCACCACGCTATGTGTGGCTAGAACTGACGATCTTACTGACCCAGAGGATGACACCTTTGGTTGACTTGACACCTCACCGAGCCTTTGGGCACGCTTCAAAGCCGTACAGTCCGACCTTCGAGGGCCCGCATGTGCTATGCTCTTATGGCCCCCCCCTTTCCGATTCCAAGGGGTCGCTACCCCCGTCAGGGGCTTGCGTGCGATTTTACTTGCGCCTATATTTCCTTTTGTTGCCTGATTGATGACTTATGGTCCCTTCCCCCCCCCCGACTCCCTCGCACCTCCTTCCCTGACCATTCGCCAAGAACGGGGCAGGCCAGTGTATGTTTTCTATTGGTCGCTGTCGTGTGCCACGTCAGGACTCGTCGGGCGCCGGGATAACGGGTAGGAGCCAGGAGGGCCCTGCGCGCCGCCTGTTCTGGTTTGCGATCGGCAGCCCCCACCCTAGTCGATTTGAGATCCGACCTAGGCGTCTTCTGGGTCTGCTCTATGACGTTCGGGTCATCAAACGCGCGCAATGCCGTGAACAAAAACCCAAAAATGAGCAGGCGGGCCAAGATTTGATCTAGCATTTAGCGGCACGCGGCGAGGACGTCCCTCGATTTATTGTGTGGACACAAATCTTAAGCAGGTCGCTCACTTCCTTACCCACACCCAACCAACCCCCCCAATCACACATCCGATCTAGGTAGATACGCCGTTCTATTGCCCTCTATGCGAGGCGCCCCTCGTGTCCCGCTTCCATCAAGTGGGCCGATTCATTTCTTTTTCTCAGTTGAGGGATTCGAGCAACGATATCGTGCTCAAGCAGCGTTCCGGCATGCGTGCAAGGTCACGTTTTCCAGGTGGACCCACCGTGGCCACCGGATGCGTCTATCTCCTTTTTCCTCAAGAGAAGTCCGCGTTTTCTCGTCCTGGGGGGCGGCGCGGGGTGACTGTCAAAAGAAGGTCATACCTAACGGGATGGTCGATCTGGTGATCGCTAAATCTCTTTTTTTCGAACCCCCCCAGGAATAACCGAAGGCAACTTGCGTCGCCCCTCGCACTCAGATTTTTTTATGAAGTCAGCTGTGTGGCGAGGGAGGTGGCACGATGTCATGGCGTATTTTCTAGCACTACGGCTTGTTTTCTTTCTTTTTTTTGTGAAGCCAGAAACCCCCGCGTGGCGTTATATTGGCGTCATGGGCTGCTGCTGACAGCCCCTTGCTTTTTCTCGGGGCCTTTGATTACCAACTCTCTATCCCCCGCCTGAATTTCCCGCACCTCCCGACGACCATGAGCCCTTTCGGTTTGTCGTTACGAACGCAGCTTTTCAAGTAATCGACACAGGCAAGGTGTTTCTGATATCCCCCCCCCCCACCCATGTTTAAGAGGTTGCTTGCGACCTAACATACTCACCCTGTCTCCAAATCCCCCCCTTGTTCCGGGGTCTGGACTTAGATCCCGCAAAGCATCCGTCTTTTCTTCCGAGGGGGCGGCAGACGGCCAGTGAATGATGCAGAATGTTACATTTTTGGATGCCTCTTCACTCACACATTTTAACGCCACCCCCTTTTTCATTTCATCCATTCTAGGATTAAGGTCCTCGCCGATTGTTTTCGATGCGGATTATTTTTCCGGAGTTGCGTCTGTGCATTTCTCTTTTTTTGCAGAGCACGCCGCCTTCGTAACTTATCTTTTTTCTGCCTGTTCCTGACGCACTTTGGAGGACGACATTCCTATTCCCCTCCCGGAATCTCCAGAAGAACAGAGAATAGCGCCCCGAGGTGTTTCTGGCACAGTCTACGGATTTTTTACGTCCCTCTTTTCATGAATCGACGACTTCAACCGCGGCGCCCCAAGTTACGATTCTGCAGCTACTTTTTAGGGATGATTGTATCGCGACTTGCGCGCCCTCTTTTCCACCATTGCTCATCAACGGAGGATTCTGAGGGAGCGAAGGTTTTTTCTTTCTTTTTGGTTCTTGTGACCTTGAGAGCTAGTAGAAGAGTTCTCACCTTCGTTTAGCCCCCATTCATAGTCAACCCGCTTTTTTTTTACAATGCTAGAGTTTCTAAGTCATCCGTTTTTGTCAAGATATTCTCGCAGTTTTTCATGGGTTCCCTCAGGTTTGCGGGACTTCCTTTGCCCAAAGAGTCGAGCTAGCCTCAGCGTCTCCGCCGCCCTTGATTTTTTCCTGCGCGCTTCTTCCGTTCTGAGATTCTGTGGTTTCGCGTGTCGCCCCTTTATAAAAAGTTCGCAGGACCTCCTCTTTTTCCTGGTGTTCTGCGCACGGGTTTTGCATGCTTTCTGAAAACGCGTTCTTTTCGTGTGGGGATCACATTTGAGTCATGTCGTCCTGCCCGCCCATCGTTTCGATGCCTTTTAGTGTAGCGGACCACGGTTTTTATGCGCTGTGTTCCCGTGGAGTCAGGCCTTCGCATTCCTGGGCAGCGGCGGGGTAAGCAGGTTCCTTGAACGCTTTCTTGGATGGCGATTCTTTGCCGCCCCTGGCAAACGCATTCCACATGATAGTCTTTTTTTCCAACTCTCGCGAGACTGAGTCTTTTTTGTGGCTCGTCACTCGGATTCGAGACGTTTTTTTCAACGCGTCTTTTAGGTCGGGATTGGTCCGGCGTTTTTGAAGCTGATTTTAAATCCTTGGAGCGGCTCCTTAATGCGGAAGCCTGTTCCTGACCCGCAGTTCTTTTTTTCCCCAGGCGACGCTGTGATGCCAAAGTCGCTTTCTTCACTTCGCCGATGAATTGCTTTTCGTAGTCGCGGGGTCTCTGAACGACCATTTCCCAGCGCGTCTTTTTCCTGGGGTAGGTTTGCCAGACCTCCGCTGCGTGCCCGCCACTTTTCGGCATGACATAGTAGATTGTAATGGTTTTCGTCCCCTTTGTCGATGTCCAATCTTTTATGTTTTTTTCGTGGACTACAGGCCCGCCTTCCTCCCCGATCCTCGCTGGAAGCCCCTTCCTGTGCCGCTGACATGCTTTTCTTTACTTGGCTTAACCCTGCGCCTCCACCATTCGGGGTTAGGTCTTCGACCAGCTTTTTATTTTTTTTCCCAGTGCATACGAAAGACGCTTTCCGTACTTAAGGACCAACACGCGCCAGTTTCCATTTCGTTGCTTTAGCTGCTTGAGATCGTTTTTTATTTTTTTTTTTTCCTTTTTCGTGTGGCGAAACAAGTTGGTTTTGAAACCCCTTGTCCTGCCCCTTATTCAGTTTTTCTGCGCGTTTTTCGCATTCCCCTGATTTTCGCACGTAGACGTGTCTCCCCCTTCTTTTCGTTTCATTTTTTCGTCCAGAAGTTAATCAGAGCTTCCTCGATTTTCTACATGACCCCTACCCCCCTTGACTTTTTAATTTTTTTTTTGCGGCCCGATTTTTGTTCCGAACTCCCCTCGCGTGCGTCCCCCCCTACTCCCCCCTTTTTTTGACAGCCATTTTATTCACTTTTTTCACCGAGGATTTCTTTTTTCATCTCCTGCCAAGTAGCGACCCGACAGCTGCCTTTCTTTAGTCCAGGCGACGTATTTCTCGCCCTTTTGTTCATGGCACTCCCTTTAGTCGACGTCCGCGTTTCTCACCTTCCTCCTTTTCGAACTTTTGATTTTACGAGCGCAAACTCTTGCGCTCTGCGTTTATCTCGGATTCATTTCTCTCAAGTTCAGTTTAACATAAGATTTTTTTTTGCACTCGAGGAATCGCCTTTCTCGGCCTCAGATTGGTCTTTCGCTTTCAGCCCCGAGTCAGGCGACTGGCTTTTCTGTCAAGGCATGGCGAGATTTACTTTTCTCGGAACCGAAGATCCATTTCCTTTGTTCTCCTGTTTTAAGGGATTATCCTTTTTTTTATTTTTGGCATCCTGGCGGTATATCTGGGTTTCTATTTCCTTTCCGCGATCGTGAGATGTTTGTGAGGGCAAGCAATTCACCCCCGTACTATCGGTTTTTCTTTTTTGGTCGGTTCGTGCCCCCCCTCTCGCGTCCGCACCGACCTCCTGTTTTTATCGCCCTTTTGGTTTTCGATGGCCCACTTTTTTAGTCCGCGCCGCCAACGTGCGCGCACTTTCCCCGTTTACTAATTACGGTTGAGGAGCGTTTCCTTTTTTCTGTGCTTGGGGGACATAGACCCCCCTCTTGTCCTCTATCGTCTACTCATTTTGTTTTCGTTTAGCGAGCCGTAGAAGATGTTTCACATGTACGAGCTATTTTTACCTTTAACCAATCCAGTTCATTTCGAGTAACTGTATGAAGGGGCTGACGTTTGAATTTTTTAGAGACTCGATTCTCATTCTCGGTCTAGGAGGCCTCCATGTTTCTAATTTTTTTTTTTTTCAATCGCTTTCCTGCGACCTGTTTTACGCATCTGTTTTTTTCCATCGCCCCGTTATCCTCCGGAGCGACTCACTTCTTCTCTCTTCATTTTTGTCGCTCCGGCATTGAGGTAATCGATTGCTTTTTTTTCCCTCTTTTTTTTTTTTCGCCACCGAGAGGACAGACTTCCCTTGAGTTTTATCCGTTTTTCTTGAGCTTTTCAATTTTTTTCTTTTACTCCTCGACCGTTTCCTTTGGATCATGTGCTTCGAGCAGGCGTTCCCTCCCTCCTCCTCCCAGTTCGTGCCCCTTGTTGCATGATGTGAGTTTTGCCCCACTTGCTTCTTTCCCCTATGACGTCGCTCTCCCTCTCTACGGTTTTTCTTTTGAGTGGACGTCGCGGGCCTTTCCCTTTCATCACTTTCTTTCGGCGTAATTTTTCATGTTCTCTCATGTTCAACGCCCCTTTCGGAGCGAGCCTTTCTTATGCGTCCTGAGTCGAGCCACGTCGCGGTCTGATCTTGCAGTCTTTCAAGAATTTCTTCGTTTATGATTTCCCAACTTTTTTTCTTTGTAGAGCTCGAGATTTTGGCTTTTGCGCTTTTTCCTCCGCGACCTTTTCATTTTTTTTCTGCTGTTAGGAGCGCGAGGCGATTCCCCTTTCGCGTTTCTTCTCCTCCCTTCAAAGGCTTCAGGCTTTCCCCCTGGGCGGCCTAGCTAAGTTGTGTTTTTTTTTTTTCATTTTTTTTATTTCCTCAGATTAGACAAGGACGGCTCGTTCTTTCCTTTAGTTATCGTTCTATGGTTTCCTTCCCGCACTCTTCTTTTTTTCCGGCCTTTTTTTTTCAGCTCCCTTGTTATCCTTTTTTTGACAGGTACGGTTCGAACCTTCCCCCCATCCCCTTTCCCGAGAGAAATGGATTTTGAAAAATCTCTTTGTTTTTTTTTGCGAACTTTTCCCTCCTCCTTTCCCGGGAGGGGACGGTTTTTGACTTTCTCCTTTACTCAACCGTCTCCCGACCGATACCTTTTCCTGGCCGGTACACCGAAAGACGCTTTCCTCCGTACTTTTCTTCATCATTCCGAGCTACGCTCGTTTGTGACACTTTTTTCATTTTTTTTTCATACCTTGATCCCCTCCAATTTTTCCCTTTGAGTCCTTGTTTCGAGAGTCCCTGTGTTCCTCTCTTTAAACAATCTTTTCTGGAGCCGCACTGACGCTAAAACTTTTAACCTTTAAGCAATGAACTTTCTTTTTCTTTTGTGCTTACAGTTTCTTGAAACAAGACTGCTCCCGTATCCATCTGAGGACGGAAAATTCTTTTTTTTCCTCCTCGATCAATTCTTTACATATCCTCGTCACAGCCCTTTATTTTCGAATTTCCGAATAGTTAGTTCTCTGATGGATAGATACGATACATTTTTAGGCGGTTTTCCTGCCATTAAGATCACGCACCATTCTCGCGTGAGGTTAGATCTTTTTTTTTAAGCGTAAACAGCCCTCCCCCCTCCTCGCGGAGATCCCTCCCGTTCATGATGAAGAGCATACCGACAAATTCACTTTTTTTGTGGTTTTTTTCCCCATCGCCCAGGAAGACCTGGTTTTTTCATTGTTGGACACTGAGTCCCCTCTACTATGAAACCTATTTCCGGCCTGCGCTCAATTAGTGTTTCCAAGTTGAGATCTTTTTATCTCTTTTTTTTTCAGGATACCTTTAGGATTAAAGATGTATCTTAGTGTGTGACTCCTTGTGGAGGGCTTTTCCTTTTTGGCCCTGAGGGAGAGTTTACCTTATGCAATCAGGCGTTTGTAGTAATCCTTAGCGCTGTCAAGTAATCCCCGAGTTGCTTTTCCCTTTTCTGCTACCGTATATTTCTTTTCATTGCCAATATTCTTTGCAGCCCCTTAGACCGTTTTTGTTTTTTTTTTTTTTTTTTTTTTTTGAACTGACAGTGGTTTTGCGCGGCAGTCTTTCTGTTCTGGTCAGAAACAGTCTTTGCGTTGGACTTCCAATTTCAAGTTTACCACTTTTATTGTCCGGACGACTAACTCGTGTCCCCCCGGCTGCGACGCCGGAGCTGTCCCATTCGTTCTTTTACACCCAGCCCCGGCTGGTTTACACGCTCCTAACCCTTACAGGAGAGCCTGCCCTCGACTTTTCCTCCCGCTGTTAGATTCTTCGGCTACCGATGGCCATACCTTTCCTTGCCACTTTCGCTCCACGCCGTCTGTCGGTGATTTCAGCTTCTCCCGTCTGTGACCTCCCCTTAGTCTCCTTGAATCCCTGAACTTTCTTGATGTCCCGTCCAACCTCGCTTCCCGGTTTCCCACCTTTTTTTTTGCCCGGACCATGGCTCCCATCTTCGCTCCGCAAGTTTCTAATGTTGCCGTTTATTCCCCTCTTATGGTCCTGCATAGGAGGCTCGCTTGCCCGCTTTTCCTTTTCTTTTTTTTTGCATGCTGGAAATATTTCTTCGTCTCGCCTTTCGCTGGCTTCTTGCCTTTTCCATTTGCCGAGATTTTAGGTTTTCGCATTTTGTCTCGTGCATTTGCTTCGCTGGGCTTTGAAGCACCCCCCAAACTCTTGCAATTGCCGCGGCCGATTTTAGGCGGGACAACCGCGGCTTCCATTCGGGTGCTCGCCTTTCAAGCTTACTTTGCTTTTGAACGCGCATTTCGATTGCTGTGGCCACCCACACTTTGATAGCGAGGAGTCTCTTTTATCTTTGGCAGTCCGTCCGGCGCCGGTGGAGCTTTTCTGATCCGGACGCATCGAGTTTTCTCTCTTTTAATCAACGTGGGCTTTTTGCTGCTAGCCGCGTTTAGTTTTGCGGACTCTCAGCCATTTTTTGGATCCCGCTGACGCCTAAGTCTGGTTAACGGTGCGGTAATTTTCCTGATATGTTTCTTTCTGAGTAAGAGTTTATTTTGATATTTACCTCGATTCCGAATGGACGCCACTCTTGGCTTTTTCCCCTAGCTTATAGCAACTCTTTTTTCGGACCAAGACGGTTGCCCTGCCCCTAAATTTTTCCCCCACTGAAGGTAGCCTCCCTTACTTTGCGAATTACAGTTCTCGCTCCGAGACGCTTGTTTCTTATGCGCGTTTTTTCGCTGTCTCCGTTTAAGCTCAGATCATCGACACTTTTGATCTTCCCGTTTTTTTTTTAGCGACCAAATTCTTCTAGACCCCTTTTTTTTCTCTTGTCTCGCCAGGCGCAGCCGATTTTCCCTGTACCCGGCCGATTTTGAAGATCACTGTGAGGTTTTTTGTTACACTTTCGGCAGCCTCTGCCCCCAACCCTTTATAAGCTTCTTCGACCCCCCGATTGATCCCCTTGGGAGGCATTTTGCTTTCTAACGACCTAGACCATTGGTCCTTTTCTGTCTTTCCAAACATTTTTGAAGCGTGCCGCCCTCCCCGTCCCCTCGATTCACTCGAAAAGACCTTCTCGGTGTTGATCCGTAGCCGACGAGTTCTAACGCGTTGCGTCTTTTACTCTCTTTTTTTCTTTCAGACAGCAGGATTTTTTTTTTAGCCCCCAACGTACTTTTTTTTTGCCTTCCGAACTTTTTTCTCCCTATGTTCCGACCCCCCTCATTCATAGCCTGAGGAGGCTTTGTACTCGCGACGTCTTGTTCCTTTCCCTTTGCTGTTCCTTTTGCTGTTTCTTTTTATCGACTCTTTTTTTTCTCCTTCACGTAATTCGTCACGTCCTTCCACCTTTTTCCGGTTGAAGCACAGGCGGGAACATTATCGTCACAAGCCTTTTTCTGGTTTCAGCTAAAAGACGACCTCCTAGAATCAGTTTCCTCCTTTTGATTGCCCCAAGGACCCTCTCTTCACTTTTGTTTTAGGACGAGTATGTCACCGTTCCTTTTTTCCTCCTAGTGACCATCCCTTCCGCGACCGATAAATATTTTGATTTTTTTAGCACTGCCTTCTACCGTTTCCACACCACGAAACATGACCTATTTAACCCCTTGGAGAAACTTTGCGCGAATTTTCTGCTGGCCTTATTCCATGGCGCGTCATTACATTTGAATTTTCCAACCCGTTCGCCCACTTCAAACGTAACGGCCCCAAGTAGTTTTGTTCCTATATCTTTTCATATACTTGTTGTTTTTTTTAGTAGAGATTAGTTTATCTTGTATGCTTTTTCAGTTGTGATTTTGAACGTATAGCCGTCCTTTAAGTCTTTCCCCCAGAGTCGATTAGCTCTCCCTATGTACAGGCTGCCTGCGGTAGGTTCAGTTTTTCCCCCATTGATGAGCTTCCTGGATGTTGAGTCTAAGCCTTTCCCCCGTAGTGCCATTAATCTGATTCCATCTTCCCTTTAATTCGGCACCCTAGTTTTTTCTCTCTTCCCCCGGTTCCTCAGAGTAGAGAGTTGTGATATGGAGGGTAGGTTCTCTCCCACGGACTTCCCGCGGAATTTCCCGCGGTCATTTCCGTTAGCGGACCCGTTTTTCCCCGGTCCTCAGTCCTTTGCTTGCTAAAGAATGTTTTTTGACAGTCAGGCAATTCCCAGTCTATGAGTTGAAGAAGGACAGTCTTCGCCCCGAACATTTTAGGTTTTTCCTTTACGCGGCACTCCCTGCCCCCACTCACCTCTTATTTCCCCCCTTGCGATTACTCGTCCTCTATTTTTTTTAGGATGAGTTCTTTTTACTTCTCGTGAGTCTTTGTCTGCCATTTTATTAGGATAGGATTCTTTTTGCGTACCAGGCGTGCTTCATTTACTCATCTGATGCCCTAAAGACCTATTTTTCGAAGTCACTCCCTCACGGTGTCCCCCCTTGCTTTTCATTTCTCGGAGACTTACCCAAAAATTTGAGAGGCCTCTTTGTTTCTGTTCCCTTTACACTTTTCGTTCTTTTGAGTTTTTTCCTTTTGCAACAACCTGTAACCTTTTCTTCCATGGATTCGGTGGCATTTCTGCGTGTCTTCTTCCATCAAGAAGTGCGGCTCTGCTTAGATTCCTAGCATGTGTCGCGGCACTCCTTTCCACATTTGTCCTCCGGCCCGACTCCCTCCTTCTAATTTTTCAGCCAGGATGGCCTCCGCGGCTCATGGTCTGACGTGCACCTTAACGCCGTTTAGACTTTTTTGGTAGTTTGCTTTCTCAATCCCTTCTTCCCCGTTCCTTTACTACAACCCGCTGATCTTGCCAGTCACCCTCCTCAAAGAAAAAGACCTGTCAACCATCGTAGAGGAGTTCTTGACGTCTTTTTTCTCAGGACCGTATTATGTTCCCCCTACCAACGGGAGGACAGATCCCCCTTTTCCAGTTACCTGCTAGATTCTCCTCCTTATAGGATGAATGAGCAATCAAACGGTACCGTTAGTGCTTCTTCAGCGATTCATCTCTAGTACGCGATCCTCTCCCCTCCGACTGCCCCCCTCTACCGACCCCTTTTTTTTAGTCCTCAGTCATCCCCCTATTTTTTTTCCTTATCGACCCGCTTCGTTTCGAGCCCATTGAATTCTCAAATTTTTCTGACGACAGTCATTGGGGACCCGACCCGATTTAACTCTCCCCCCCTCTCCCCTACAGTTTCTCTGCTTCTTTCGTTTTTTCTCTTATAGATTATCAGAATAGTGTTCTTCCCTTCTTTCTTTTCGCCGTGCGCGCGTTCGTCAGTTTGCTAGCTCAGAGCGCCATTCTTCCGTGCAAAGTTCGTGCAGGGTTCTTTTGAATTTATTTTTTTACCCGCTTTCTTCCGTCTTCCGATTGATCATCCCGCTTCCAGCTTGTTCTCGATCGCGGTCCTCGACTCGTTTTGATCCTTCGAACAAACGCGCAGCATTTCCACCGCGGAGGCCTCCTCCCCTTTTACGCTTTTTTTTGCTCTTGGGCTTATTTCTACTTGCCTCCTTTTTTCCCTCAGAGCGGATCCGATCCCATACATTTTCTGCCTGGCGCTTATTGGCATGTTCCCTTTTTCCCCGTCGTTTTCCTTTTTTGGTTTTTTATTTCACGCTCTCACTACTCCTTTTGACGTCGTTCTCCCTAGTTTTTGTGTTCAGCACCGGACTCCTTTTCCTCGTGGTCTTCCCCCCTGGCAAGGTAGTTGAGTCAAGCCCCGAAAGTGCTGGATATTTTTGCCTTGGAGATCCCCTTGTGGTTGTTGGAGAGTGTCTCTCTTCCCGGTTGACCTTCCATATTTTGCTGCTCTCCCCTCCGTGTGTAGACACGTTATTCCCCGTTTGACGGTGGGAATTCGAGCTTAAGTGGAACTTACCTTCGACTTCTTTACTTAACCTGTCTCTTTCCCTTCCCGATGGAAGACAGCCTCTCGCCCCCCCCTTCTCTACCCTTCTAGGCATTCCTTCCTGATGTGTCGTTTCTCCCGACGCATTGATAGGAGAAGAGTTTCTCTTCCTCTCTATTTTTCGGCTCCCAGAAGGCAACTGACACTTCTCAATGGTAGAAATCTTGTCCGCCTCGAATCTTCTAGTACCATTGCTTGCGTTCAGGCGACAGTTGCCACACCTTTTTGTTTCTTTTTCGTCAAGCTGGAGCGCGTTCCCTTCTCTCAATATAGGGAGATTCCTTCCTTCGATGGTTGATCTATACTTTTTCGTGAGATGTAGATCAGTCTATCTTCAGATGTCAAGCTCGATTTCACCCCGTTTTATTAGTGTGTGCCCCTTTTTTCCGATGCCGGATTTTTTTAAGCCAGTTGTTCCTTTCTGATTTCGCGGTGACGCGCGTACCGCACTACTTTCATTTCTGTCCAGCATTCATTTTCTCTGTCCTCTTTTTTTTGAGCTTCAACAGCCCCGAAAGTTATGACAGCGTGCCTGTAGAGGCAGTCCTTTTCTTGCATTTACGGACAGGAAGAATTTTTTTCCCCCTGTTGCTCTTTCCCCTGACTTCTCATCGCGGCTCTGTGATCTCGATTTTGTTCACGAGCCTCTGAGTTTATCTTCCTGCGCCTTCGTTCGGTTCCTGGAGTCAGCTCTCGTCTTCTTTCCCTTCCCTATTTTCTCCCCCAGAGTTGGACGGCAGGCATCAAAGTCCTATTTGTGTGCGTTCTTATTCAGCGGTTGGAGCAGTATCCGGTTCCCTTCGATTAATAGGTTTCCTCATGCTTCCCGGGTCGGACTCCCCCCGGTAATTTCGCTTGTCTTTTTTCCTAAATCATATAGTTGCCTTCCCCGTTTGTTCCAAGCCTGTTTCACGTACCTCCCAAGCCCCTGTCCCTTCCGGAAGAGCGGACCTTTCCCTTCCTATCTCCTTCCTCCCCCCCCTAATCCCTTTGGTTTTAACTTCTTCCCCTGGACGCTTTTCCTTAATAGGGCTTCCCTGCCCCGTCCCCCTCAACCCCGGCTCAGCCCGATTTTTTTGCCCTTTTCACTCGTGAACTAAGAGGGCTCCTCCCGGACCTATTACCCGAGTCGCTCCACCTCCCGTGAAGTAGTTGAAATTACCTTCTCCGCCGCCAACTTCCCGTGAACTGGGCTCTCCTTCTTTTTTTTCTTCTGTTTAGATGAGACACCCTCCTCTTGGGGCATCCGGAGCCTAATAAAGGGTCCCTAATTCTTTTGTGAGACTAGAGGTGACATTCCCCCTCGCCTTTTTCACCTCCCTTTTTCCGATTAGTTTCTCAGGACCCTCTTCCAGTCCCCCGCAAGTCCCCTTTTTTTTCCGGTCTCTTCCTTCCGTAGAAGTGTAGACTCTACCCGCCTTAATCTAGGTGATCGCTGATAAGGTTTCGCCCGAAATTCCGTACTCTTCTAGTCATACCTGAAGGATCCTTGTCTCTTAGTATCATCCCCCCGCAACGCTCTCCCTCTCTTTACAGCGTTCCTTTACCCCCCCTTCCCCATCTACACGGTGGTAACGGCCTTGACCGGCTTTCTCCTGCGACATCTGGCTCTCTGTCCTAGAATACCCTTTCCGTGAGATTCTCCCCCATTTATTCTTTTTTTCAATCCCCCGTGTTTTCACCCTCCCTGTAAGTATTCAACCGGCAAAGTCCCTCCTATTCTGTGAGGCTGACACCCTCCTGCCGCACGTCCGCTGTAAGACGAGCGGCTAGCGACCAGTGTTGTCCCCCCCAAGTTAGCTGTCTGTGTGACTGTCGGCATTTTTGCAAAGGGAATGACTTGCCGGCGGTCATGAACTCAGTTCCCACATCCTATGTAAGACACCCTCTCTTTCTGTCCTTCCCGAGACCCGTTCTCGGTTTTTATTTAGGCAGACTGTTCCATTTCCCCGCCAAGAAAAGGTTCTGCCTCCTAATCAGGCCGTTGGTCCTCTGTCCCTCAGGCCCTCACACCTCGTAGAACCTTTTACTGCCTGAGCCAACTTTGTCTGAGCACCTCTGGTCTTTTTCCCCCACCCTCCAACTTGAAAGTTTACCTTCGATCATTTCCCCCGTCACGACCTCTTATTTCTCGGTTCAGAGATTGCCCTTTTCGTCCTAATTCTTCCCTTCTCCGACTGGCATGCTTTCCTCGGCTCCCGTAAAGACCGGCACCCCGGTGCGTATCTGAAGGACTGTTTAGCTTCCCCCGACTCTTAGCCCCCCGATTCCATCCCCTGTCCCCATCTTACCCGCCCTCACGAGCGAGGACTATTCTCCTCCCCCGGACATAAAAGTGTATAATGTTTCTCTGTGACTCTTTTCTTTTTCCCCTTTCCTCTTCTGGATCTTAGGGTATTTTTTCCCTTTAGCGAAGAGATCCCGTTTTCCATTATGCAGTCCGATCCGTTCTCTTCAATCTCCCTGGATTTCCGTCCACCCACATTAGTTTCAGGCAGTCTCTCTTTTTTACCACTTACGCTTCTCACTCTCCCGACCAGCCGGAGAATCTCACGTGGGCCTCCAGGCTAGAAGGTCGGAACGACCCATCGGCCCCATATGCAGTTTCCACGCGGACTACTGGAATATTGGGACGAAGCTGGCATCGCTAATGGTCCAACCAATGCGGGGAGACACGCTGAAGGGAGAGTACATTTTCCCTTGACGAACGGTTGTAGCAAGGCGTCTATGTGATGGTGTTGGCCGGCCCAACGCATTTGATTCCCCCCCCCCCTCGTTCGCTCGTCGCCATCCTTCGAGAGCAGGCAGGCCATGTCTTTCGTTCTCTGGAGAGATGCGCGACACGCGTTCGTATTCCCAAATTTAGTGTATCTTCTCTTGAGGTATTCATGATCTCTGGAATCCCCTCGCCTCTTAGCGGTTGACTTGATTCCCCTTTCTCCTGATCGAGGTTGCCTTTATAGCTGGCCGACCCCACTCATTCTCCGAGTCCTCAGGGTCCTCCTTGGTTCATGCAAGGTCTCTGCTGCCAGTTCCCCATTTGTTTTTCATCGAATACCCGTTTTTTCCTTTCTCCCCCTCCCTCCAGACTTTCTTTCCCCCCTTCCTACCCGTTTTTGCTCCTATGAAGTCCTTTCATTTGCAGCGTGATGGCGCTGTCCCCCTCCCGGGGCACGTTAGAGTTTCTCAGCAGCCGGCCGGATTCAGGGCCTTATCCTGCCGACCCTTCTTGCGTCGCGGTCGTTCTTGGTAATTTAATCTCTGGGAATCAATTCTCTTCATGTTTGTTAGCTCATGCCTTTGGTGCGGACCTTTCGTCTGAATCGCACCCTCCTTTTTTTTATTTCCTCCCCTTCCCCTATACTCCGCCTTTTGACTCAAGCCTCTCCTACCACTCGCCACAGGCCTACCTTCCTCGTTAGGAAATGTTTGTCCTCTTTTCTCGCGCCTACCGGAATTCCCCCCGCGACCAGCAATCATCTTTTATCCGCTCGAAGTCTATTTTTGACTCACTGTCAGGTTTCCCCCTTTTGATCCGGTGCTGCCTCTTTTAGCCTGATTGATCCTCCCCCATGACGCCCTGCTCATCACCTCCCTTCTCAAAGACCTAAACTTTTCGGCCCCCCCTCCCCCCAATTTTTTCTTTTTTTTCTTCTACAGCAGAGAGTTTCATTCTACAGTTCGATTTCTTAGTTTCCTTTGGGCTTTTTTTTAGATCCGCCATGCAGGGATGGGTCCTCCGTTTCTTTTCCCTCCAGCACTTTTACCTTAGGCCTGCATGCTTTCTGCCTTCCCTGGGTGCCACTTATTTCACGGCCTCCCGGTACTTACACAGAAGCCCATCTCTCCTCTTGTGCTGGTGTTTTTTCAACAGGCTCCTCATTACCCACGCTCCCCCGAAGAGTTCATTCTCTTTAACGAGGGACGCCCCCCTTTATGCATATTGTACTCTTTCTTCCTTTATCGTTCCGCTGCGCACTCTCACACCAATGATTTTCTTCCTCGTCTCTGGTGCGCCGAGTCGTTTCAAAGCGTTGAGCTCTACTTTCTGTCCCCTAGTCTCCCCCCCCATATACTTTTTCTTCCATACCCCCGTTCTTGTAATCTCCCCTTTGTTTTTTGAGTCCTCTTATCCCCCCCTCCCTCCGATTTTTATATGAAGTCGCTGCTTTTAGTGGCTCCGCTTTCCGAGTGATTTCTCCGTCCAGATAGTCGACGATGCCCACCTGCTGCCAATTTCTGTGCTGTAGATCTTGTTGTCGCTTTTTCGGTAGCCGATTTGTTACGGCTTTTTTTTGTGGTCCCATATTTACCCTCTGTGCACCTCGGTTGCGCCTCTTTTCTGAAGTCGCTCGCTTTATGGTTCCTGTGCCCGCACCCCCTTTTTCCTGCGTCGATTCTGGGCTTTCCTTTAGATTCCCTTGTCGTCTTATCTCCTCTTGAGTCCCTCCTTGTGGTCCGTGCAGGCTTCCGGCAGCCACTTCAGCAGTCTTCTTTCGAATTCGGCCCTGTGAACCTGAGATTCGATTCGACGCTTCCCCCCCCCCGCACCCCACATTTGAACATAGTAGTCTATTATTCCCCCTCTTTCTCTCCCTTCGTCTGCTAAGGGCTGTATTTGAGTGCTTCGAGTATACTCTTTGACGAGGTTCTGTGGACTTACTGACGGGGATGCTTTATTTTTCGTCAAGGCGTTTTGGACCCCGTAATGCTGCTTTCTTCACCCTCCAACGGGATAGTTCCCTGCCGATCCGACCCCTCAGTCGACCCCTTTAATTCCTTCCCCCCCATCCCTTCTCTTTAGTGCTGGTCTTTTGACTTCTAGTTTGGTAGCGTGCTTGAATGACAACCCTTTACCTCTACTTCTTTCCCTGGGGTTACACAGAGTCCGGACCCTTTTTCCCTCCCCCCCCAAAACTCCAGTTCTTTGATTCGATGTTTTTAGTTTCTGGCACTCGTCTGCGAAAGTGTTTCAATCCGCCCCGAGATGAAAGCCCCCCCGTCCTCTTTCCTATGACTTCCTCCCTTTAGATTTGGAGTCAGTTGCCCTATAAACGCAGCTTCCTTTTGGGTTTCCTGGCCTATCCATGGAATACATCTTGCCCACTGATCCAAAGACTCTGCTCGTGCTGAATTCCTGCGTCCCGCACAAACAACGAGCCGTCATCCCCCCCACTCCTTCGCTCTTCTAGGACAGTACGAGCTTCTGTTTCCCATATTTTCTATCCCCGGGAGTTACCCCTCCTGCCCCTCTCGCTCCTTCCGGATTGCATGCAGCCTTCTGAGTCCCCAGTTTAGAGCCTCCCGGAAGGAGAATTTCTGCCCCGCCTCTGAATCCATTGATTCCCACGTTTTTTCGGATCTCCTGGCCTCCCCCTTCAAAGCGAATCCCGCTGAGTCTCGTCCAAAGGTTTTTCGTTTCCGCAGTCGTGTGCAAACAGATCCCCCTCCCCCTGTTTTGATTCCTTTAAGAAAAGATCTCTTCGCTTATCACCCCCCCCTTCCCGCTACGCCGATTCACTTCCCCCTTTATTTTCTTAGCGTCTCGTCCTCTCCTGGTTGAATGTCCACAGCCCCACAGTCTCGTGAGTTTTCGCGATTTTTTTCCTGCTTCAGCTTTTGACGAAACTTCTCAGCACCTACTCTGAAAAGTTTTTTGGCCTCCTTCGACTTTTTGACCACTCCCCTGACGAGGGATCCCCTTAATCCTTAGACAGCCCGCCCTCGTTCCATCCCCTCTATAGGCTAAGACTATGTTTTTTCTTTCTCCTACAAGCCAAGCGCGACTTCCGTCCACCTTAGGGTCGCTGAATCCTACTCTCCTTGAGACGCTTATATTCCCTTTTTCCACCTCTCCTGCCATAGACTTTCATCCTCCCGTCCCTGTCAACATAGAGCCTCTCCCACTTCTTTTTTTGATATATGAGGGACTTTCTTAGCCAGTGAAGATTCGAGGGGGCTTTGACCGCTTCACCTCCTACATCTCGTAGATTGGTCTTTTTTTTAATAGTTTCGAGTTCAAGAACGGACTCCGGTTTACTACCATGGAGACTCGAGGCAATTTCCTTTTCTCCCACGCAGATGATTAGTTGTCGCGCTGAAACCCTCTCAATGGTTTCTCTGGTACGGTGGTTGAGGAGAGTAAATTTTGGCTTTTTTCCCCCCCCGCCAGTCTAACGATCAGTCTCTAAGACTTTGCCTCCTTAGAGTGATGGGAAGAGAGTTTTAAGTCCTTTGACGTTGGATGTTCCATCCTTTTTTCTCACTACTTTTTTCTCTGTGCCCCTTTACCTCTGGTTTGAGAAGATAGAGCAGATGGATTAGTCGGTTTCTCGGCTAGACCCGTTATGATTTTTCCTGCCTCTCTCCGCTGACTTTGAATTAGATGTATACTACTGTGAGTCCTTCTCCCGAAAAGGAATCCTTTTTTCGCTCCCGTGGTTTTCCTTTGTCAGGTTTCATGTGGTCCTCGAAGTGCTGTCCGAAGAAGTCATATTTTAATCCCAATCTCGAGGAAGTTGACGTGACCGTTTTTCAAGTACTTCCCATAAGAGGTCTGATGAAGTCACTCTTTTTGAAGTTAGTGACCTGTTCCTCGATCTACGACTGAGCTGACCCCTCGTCAATCGATCTATGCTTTTTGCATCGTGATTTGCCCCCCCCATTATGGTCCTTATTCTTCATGCCCGATCCGTCTCTTTTGGGACGCTATTTTCTTATCCTCCAGTCTCCCTTTCCCTTTTCCTTACAGCCGTCATGTTTGTAGCATTTCCCATCCGGGAGCGATTCATTTACGGCTTGGTGCCAACGATCGAGCAGATTCCGACTTGAATCTCCTGACTTGCCACGGTTTAGGGCTTAGACTGACGGGCCTTTTTTAGCGATACGTTTAGAGCTTTTCCCCCCTTTTCAAGAAGAATTGTCTTAAATGTCGTCGCAACGGAGTCCTGGTCGGTTTTTCTTCTGACATGAGGCTAACGATCTCTCCTGTCTCAGCGTCCTTGGGCCTTTTTGCGCCCAAGGCGCGCTGTGCGGCGGCGGATCATTAGAATTTGCCACTCTCGACACGTGAATTTTGATTTGTACCATTCATCATTTCTTTGGGCTGTGGTCAATTTGAAGTTGCAGGCCTTTTCTCCCCCTTTATGTCTCCTTTTTTCTCGGTTTTTCCCCTTTTCCCCCCACATGATTTATATGATTGAGCGCCTTGCAAATCCTCTCTTTTCATCCTACCTCGTTGTGTTCTCTCTCCTTCCTGAGCTTGCGTTAATCGTTATTTTGTCTTTGTCTGGCCTTTTACTTTTTTGCAACCGTTTATAGACCGCATGTACGTCTGTACTGAAATTTCCCGAAGGGAGTCCGCCTGCCTCTCTCTTAATGGAATATTCTTCGCCGCTTCTCGCTAGTGCACTGATACCATCCCGTGTTTTTAACACTTCATGGTGCGCCTTTTAGAGATGCCTGCGACCTTGTCCTGAGCTCAAGCGAGTTGAGCGCATCTTTCTTTTTCCCCGCGCGTTTTTTTTATGAGGGTTTGAATCTGACAAGCATATTGGCAACTCCTCTAATTGGACTCTGTTTTTCCAACTGTAGCTTCCAGCCCTCGAAAGCAAATTCTTTCTCTTTGCTTAGCCGCGATTTGCGTGCTAGAATCGGTTGTCTCTCATGATTCATGGGCTGCGCGCTCATTTTTCGTTTTCTTTAGACATGAGGCATCTTGAATGCTGGATTTGTCCCCCGGAGTTGTACTTCACGTTACCTTGAGTGCTCTTTCTGTTCCCGTCGCGACTTCCGTTTTTTAAGGTGTGGTTGTCCATAAACTTCGCCCGTGGGAATCCAGAGATGGAACCTCTCGGGAGAGCAAGGCTCAAGGCCCGGTAGTTGACAACCATTTAGATTTTTAATGACAGCAGTGAGTAACTCTTCTAGATTAAAGATTTCCCACTTTTGCATCACTGTGTTTTATAATTGTCTTTTGCCTCACGTAGGATGTCTTCTTCCCCTTGAGGCGAACTTGATTGAATTAGGTTTTTTTTCTGTTTTCTGTAGAGCGCGAATCTACCTTGAGATGCTGGGCATTTAGCGTGTACGTTCGTGGACGAGGAGCAAAAAACCACTTACAGTGTTTCTCGACAAGCGCTGCAGCTTATGTTTGCTTTAGGGTCTTCCTTTTAGAAAGGTCGGACGGTAGTGGAACTCAACTTAGCTTACCCAAGACGGAGACTTCCCTATGAGTTTTCGCTGAGGCGGGGAGAGGAGGCAAATCTTTCGATTCCCCAAGTTGAAGAGAGTGGACTGCCCGCCAAACTTTGATAAGAAGTTTGTTTTTATCAGCACGTTCATCGTGAGGATTTCCGGACTGGGTCTTAGACGGGGGAGACCAAGAAGGCGTATTCCTTTTGAGAGGCTGGTGAACGAGAACTCCAGAGTTCTGAATGAAGGACTTTTAACTCAACCATACAGCTTTTTCGGAGTTTGACCACTGCAAGAAGATAAGCAGAGTGTGCCATTTAATGCTCGATGGATACGTTCTCGGAAATCGTACCTCTGGCTAAGCAGGTTAAAGGAGGCCTAAAGGAGGGCCTTGATTAGCCGTTAAGGGGGCGAGCGAGCTCACCGAGTAGTATTTGATAGATCGTGAGTAGTGGTCTCTTATCTGACCGTCTATGAGATACGTATTTAATGGCTCTCACGCCGGCGGAACACGCTTCTCCCATCGCGACACTCGCCATTCCTCCTGTAATCGTGCGCCCCCTGCGCGCAGAAGAACCGCCACCCCAGCATTACGTCCCCCCACCCTTCCAAACCCACCGATCCTCCTCCCCCTCACCCAGGATAGAGCTCACTCCCTCACGCCTGTATCTACCCCCCTCACACGCCGTGGACCACCCGCCACACTCCACCCGATGCGCGGAGCCCCTGAGTTAGGTCCACGCGCACTGCGGACACCACAAGGGGATTGAGTAGCGACCCTCACCGGGAGGGCCCCCCAAGACGCTCTCAGACGTCTCTCACATCCACTTCACTTTACTTCCGCGACTTTCACCCCGCCCGCTTTTCACCGCCTTCAGCCTTCCCCATCCCCCTTCTGGGACACGCGCACGCACCACCCCCGACAGCTTCTGGCCGCACGACCGCGTTTGGCCCCCGAAGGCCGCCACCGCCAGACACACCCGCTCCGCCCGACACACGACGGCGACTGCAGAGAAGACCCGATCCACACCACCCGTGCTCCCACGACCTCCAACCCCGCTCCAGCTACCCGACCCCCAACCTCGGCTCACGCACCCCCCCCCCCGCCCCCTGACCCAGCCCCCACCGTGGACTATCGCCCGGTCCCGACTACAGCCGGAGAACCACACCAGCCACGACATATCCCACAGCACCGCCGCCCCACCCGCCCCCCCATTTTTGCAAGAACCCGAGCCGCCACCCCCCTTCCGGGTGCGTGCCCCCGTCTTGTTTCACAGCGTTTCGCAGCACTTCTACGCATTTTTCTATGGCGCGACTCCCCAGCATATGTTTCGTATCTTGGTTCCAGTCTCCGCGAGCAATTTTGACCTTTGCGAGGAGGGCCCTTTTCAATCGTGCAGATTCCACCTTCGGGGATTCTGATCCTTGTACGCAAGGAAAATGACGATGGCCGAACTGGTTTTTTCCAGCGCGCTCTCAGTAGCGGACGGACGATCGGCCAATGTGTCGGTTTCCTCTCGCTTTTTCAAAGCACACTCCGCAATAATAGCAGTCCCCGGTTTGATCCGCGAGCGAAGCATGACTCGGGAGTGTTAGGATAGGTGGCTGTCTGGAGTCAGGACTGATGCCCCGCTCACTTTGCGAACCGCTCCCCCATTTCGCACCACCTCCCTCTCCTTCTGAAAGCGTTTCTCATCCTCACCATGACGTCCCCTAGCGGACGAGCTTGTTCCCCCCCTTCTGGCGGTTCTTTCTTCATCGCCCCCTTTTTGGTAAGCGCTCCCTCTCTTCCCGATACTGCTGGCTCTTCTGCACCAGGCGGGATGACGCACATACCGACCCGACCCCGTACCCCGAACAGCCCCTAACGAATTGTACGAGGTGCTGGAATACTTATACTAAACGCCCGAGACATCTGCCCCTCTTGCGCAACCTCTGCGCCGAACTTTTTTATTTGCTGAGGTCATAGAATTGTTTCATTTCACCAGAAAGCGTACCCTTCCAAGGCGGGCTGGCTGTCTTCTCTCGGCGCGGAACTGGCGGGATATTTTTTATCGTTAGACCCCTCCATCCTTATTCCCCCCCCATGAAAACCGGCGAGAATTTCTTTCTCCTCACCGTGTTTTTTTTCTGCTAAGACGCGTATGGTTTGACGTTGTGTCGAGTTTGAGCGACTTTTCTACGGACGTAATTCAAGGAGGCAATCTCACCCCTAAGGAGCGAACTGAAGTTATTTGAGAGGTAGTGAGCAGACGGTCTAAGTACCGAGGCCTTCCTTTCTCGTCCCTTATGGTAAAAGGGCATAGGGGGTCCAAGGACGTAATTGCATGGCCTCGTGTTGTACGGGTCTTTACAACCACTGACTGTAACGCTCTATCCTCTCCTGCGGTTTCGTTGTACTTGGGTCGTTGAGATGTGCGTCTCCCTTTCGTTTTAATGACATCTTTTCAGGCGGCAAAGGACAGTCTTTCGGGTGCCAAGGCTGTGCACGCTGCCAACGCCTTCCTGGCGTGATGCGGGGCACTCCCCGCCCATGACATCCGTCACCTCGGATTCCACAACTTATCCTTCCGGTCATCGCCGAAGTCGGTGGTTTTCTTTGAGTGCGTTCAGTGTCTCGTGGAAGCCCGAGGGTCCGTCCTACGACGGCTGGACGCGTGTGGGGGTAATCAGTCATGCGCCTTTCGGAGGGCAACCAGGGCCAAAATGGCCCCGCGAGCCACGGACAGAAGTCATGGCTGAAAGGCATCCCGAGAAAATGCTGGCAATGACAAACTGCACCTTCCCCGGCATGCGCCAGTATGCTCGAAGACCACCCGCTATGATCTTTTTGTTCGTAGGGGCAGGTTCTCTAGAGATAAAAAAGCATTGTCTCCTTTTCAACTTGGGACTGTCCTTTGACTTTAGTCGATCCGAGCGTGATTGGCAATTGACCCAGAACGGGCGGATCCGGTTGCATTATCTTGCCTAGTAACTGATTCCCTCAGGTCCGACGCGACCGCAAGCCGTTAGCAGCTGGCTACAACTGGACGGCCCAAAGCTAACCCTCGAGAACATCGGGTCGGCTTCAGTTTTCTTTTGTCTCCGGTTTTTTGTTGGGCACCGAAGGAAATTGCCCCAGAGTTTACGTATTTTTTTTTTTTTGTTTTTTTTTTGGGTTTTTGTTTCCGTTATGCCGCCGACCCCGCGACGTCAGCCCCATCGTCCCTTTTTCTCCGTTCGAGCTTCGATGCAAGTATTCGTTTGTGGAGAAACCACTGATTCTAAACAGTAGTTGTTGCCAGCGCCTCTTAGGGGCGGAATTTACCTTCATTCAGAGATCTTTCAAGTGTCCCGCCGACTTCGTTCCAGCTTCATACTGAGTCTCAGTCTCTCGCCGCACCGAAATTCCCCGAAACTGAAGGCAGTGCCAAGGTCTATCGGGCTCGATCCGCTCTCCTTCTCCACTTCGACTCGAAAGAAACGGGTGATTACACAGCTTGGACCTGTGCGAGCGGCACTCTCCCCTCCAACAGTAGCGCGTACTGTGCGCCTAGATTCTACGAGCGTCAGACCCTGAAGGAGTTTCACTCAGTTCGACGTCGGGCGTCCTCGTCGGAGAAATGGCGAACGCTCCGCAACCGGCTGGACCCTCCCGCATTCGACGCCCTTTCTTTGACCTTCTCGGAAGATCTACCAACCGAAGCATGAGGAGTCAATCCCCCCTTGAAGATTCACCTGCCCGTGGATTTACATCGCTCGCCTTCCCCGCGCTTCAGGCAAGGTCCGTGATCACCAGCTAATGGAAGAGACTTTTCCGGCGAGAGAGAGATATTATGTACCATAATCATCCGTTTCTAATTCGACCTTGCATGCATGGACCAATCTTTGGGGCATGGTAAGCCGAGAGAGGATGGTTTGAGGCTTTGTTTCAGGGATTCATTATTTCTGGAGGGATTTTTCCCGTCTTTTTAATAGATACCGCTCAAGGCACCAGTTTTTCTCCTTTCTCCCCAGTGGCGACTTAGGGAACGTATTGACTGCAGATAACGTCTTTTCCCCAGAGCGGCTGGCGATAATGTACTGACTGGTTGATTGTAAACTCTCTCGGCGGGGGATTTGACAATCCCACGATTGGCTCACGCCTCTTTTTAAGCCGCATTCTGCGTATCCCTGCGTCGCTGCGGTTTGCCTTTTTTTTGAATGTGGCAGTCCAGTCTGCCCTTCGCGAAGGGGTAAGGTCCCCCGGATCGAGGGAATGCCTCCGTTTAGTTTAAATCGATCGTGGAGTAAGAAACTTTGTGATTCTCGAACTGCCGTCAGCAAGCGGGCGATCATTTTCATTGTAGATTGTAGGTAGCTTGAACAACGTTCAAACTCCTCATTTAATTTTCGCCCCCTTGTAACGAGACCGATTGTTCAATTGATTTTTTTCAGATTCCTCCTACAACGGATAATACTTCCTGCCGTTGCCGATTTCATATTTATAGGAATCCGATTTCCGTTTCATATATTTTTTCTCAGCCGACAAGGTCTGCGACCCCCTTCCTCCCTCTCCCGACTGATCCTCTCTCTGCCCCAAACGTGCAGGTTTGATTTTCAACCCCTTGTCGTTTTCAACGCGGTTCAGAAGCTCTTTTTAGTTGGACCTTCTTTTCTCATCCAGTTCTTGGTTTGTAATTCAGCAGTCATCCGCTCTTTTCCCCAGCACCGGAGCGCTGCTCCGGGCTTCTCTTGAAACGGTTGCCATTTTTTTGATTCCCCCTCTGTCCTTTCGGTCTTTCTCTTGCTTGCTGTTCGGGACCCTCAAGTTTTCAGTTGTTGGAGGCTGAGTAAGAGCTCGTCCTCTTTCTTGACTAGTGTAAGATCACTCTTCTCGCTTCGTCTTCTTTGAGGATTCGTTCATTCCCTTACTGATTTTTCTTTGATCTTTTTCACAGGAAGGCATGCTCTTGTCGCTCCAGTTCAGCTATTTTTTTATCAGCTTCGGGAGCACTTCTGAAAAGTCTACCTTTTTAGCCTACTATTAGATGGGCTTTTTTGTCCTCACGCTTTTCTTTCGTTTCTCCGAACTCCCCTTTCGTCGTTTTTTTTCCTCCGTTGGTTTTATTTCCTGAGCAACGTAAAGCCCACTAGTTTGAATTTTCTGCCTGGCAAATTTCCATCCTGTTTTTGTTTTATCTCTCTCTTGTTCTTTTTTTTGTTGCGGGACTTTTCACAGCGAAAGGACCCTCCTCCCACTTCTAATATCGTAGGAACCGCGAAGTCCCATCCGCGTTTTTTTTCACGCCCTGCGATTAATTAATTTTAGCTTTCCTTTCCCCCCTCCCGTGAAATTCCTGACTTTCATCCAGAATCAAAATTCCCCTCCCATTCGGTGATGAATGACTTTTTTAGCGTTCGGCAACAGACTTTTGGTAGAATACTCCTCCCCTACAACTACATTCCTTCCAGACTTCTTTCTTCCTTCTGTAAGAGACAAACCCCCTTCTTTCTAGGCTCCGGTCTCCTTATATAAATCCATTCTCCCCCATTTATTGCCCCGAAATTATTTTTGACGATTTCCCCTTTCGATCGTTGGCAGCAAGCAGTGCTGTCCCTCGCAGGATGCAGGTTACATGCACGCTTTTTACACGCAGAATTTTCAGTCTTTTGCCCTGGATCGTGGAATGGACCCGAGGTCTTCCCCAAGGATTCTTCAGCGATCTTTAAGGCCAAGCCTTTGTTTTTCATCACGGCACGTTTCTGGGCCTACTTCGCTTAGACCAGTTTTTTTTTACTTCGAGAATTCTGCTTACTTCGCTGATGAACCCATTTTTTTAGTTTTACTAAGCTACCTTTACTAATACGTATTAAAAGCGTTTAAACGGATGTTTTGTGCCTTTGGCTGCTGACGCTGCTGCACGCGCTCCCCCAAGAGGGCCCCTTTTTCGTATAAATGTCTTCTCTTGGTTTCGTCGCCTGACGAAATCAATTTTTCTTAATTCTCCGACGGCTACGTCCGCCTGTCCGGAATCCCATTAGTTCGTCCTACGAGGATTTTTTTTCACCAGAGGATGGCGTGATCTTTTCTAGGTTAATTTTCCCCGCTAACTCTGAACCATTACTCGGTACAGCTCGGAACCGACTAGAAAACTCTCCCTTTCGTGTCCTGGAGGACCTCCTCGTGAGTTCACCTTCGATGTCCAACGGCCAGTTGAGGTGCGACCAACTTCTCCCTTCAGCCGGCTTGCCCTCCCTTTTGGCCCCCCGGAATAGATCTGCATTTATTGCCATCTCGACAAAGGTTTCTCCCCCAGTTTTTCTCTCAGCTTGTTTGCAACGACTCTCCGACCAGCACCTGCTTTTGCCGTACAACCCCTACCTGGCAGATCTGTCGACATGCCCGCAGATCCGCTCCACCCCACACCCCCCCCCCCCCCCGGTGCCAAGTGGATACTTCTCGCGCCTGTCGGACCTCGCGCAGGCTCGCGCTCACGCTCCAAGAGGAGGAGCCAACGGCGCTGTTTTATTCTGCGCGACGCCGTAGACTGCAGGTGGTTGTGTTGAGCGTGAGGGGCTGCCTTCTCATCACGAGTCGGAGGGGACTTCCTTTTTCTCGAGTGCTTCCTTCTTCCGACCTGAGTCCGTTAAGACGCCTTGGACCCTTTCCTGCTTCCTTGGTTCAAAGCTGCCTCTCTTTTTTTTCGCATTGGTAGCGGAGTTGCGCGACCCCCCCAACGCTTCTACGAGAGAGGGAGTCGGAGAAATTCCCCCACAACCAACTCTCTGCAATCTCCAACTCGAAGTCCAGAGGTT
>Ga0179593_1346525_pt1 | contig 29738 bp, 37 predicted proteins | sample CZODoug2_1_08_16_FD_185931 | JGI IMG/M metagenome (GOLD analysis project Ga0179593, IMG submission 185931) | Vadose zone soil fungal communities from Angelo Coast Range Reserve, California, USA - CZODoug2_1_08_16fungal (PacBio error correction) | ecosystem: Environmental > Terrestrial > Soil >... | reverse complement strand
CTGAGTGATCCTAGTTTCCTAGCCTCCAGGGGGGTGATAGTCTACACGGCGTGCCGGTTTATGGGTTGGGGAGTCGTTAGAGTTTCTTTGCTCTCTCTTGAGGTAAGGCCTGCGCAATTCCCGCGGGGCGCACATCCGCCGTTTTTGTGAGTTGGCCCGATGAGAGAAACACAGTTGAGGGTGGTTTTGGCAGCTACCGCCGCCTCCGGCTCACCGCCGGTCGCGTAACTTACGGTGATTTTCGTCAGTGGTGGGGAAGCGACGAGGACCCAACCAGGAGATTCACCTACGTGGTAGAACTTGCGGTGTCCGACCCCCCCCCCCCTCTGTTCCCACCGCTGGCCGGTTGGCCGCGATTCGCGAATAACCCGACGGGACCAGCCTGATCCTGACCACCCGCCCCTGTGTTTCGTGCACGTTTGAAAGTTGTCATCCGGCCCCCTGGGATGCCAGCCTCGTCAGAGTGATTGGGGCAACACCCAGTCTGAGGGTATTATCGGCAATCGGTGTGCACTCACAAGTCGGTTTGAACCCCCAACAAGGCACCTGATGTGACTGGCCTTCCCCCGCGCAAGGGCTACTGGGCGCGGGTTCGGGTAGTATTTGTCTTGCCCTCCCAGCCGTGTGGGGTGTAATTGTCCAGCTTTTCGGTAAGTGCTGCAGAAGATTGGTGGGTTTCTAAGACGGAGGTTCGTTTAGTCCACCAGCCAAGTTGCGGCGGGGGTGAGGTAACGACACTCTCCGGGAAAGTAGTTTTGCACGGAAGCATTTTGTTGCAACAAAGATTCTCTTGGTAGTTGGCGGGGTCGGACTTCAGCTCATATGCTGCGGAAAGAAGAATCCGTTGCAAGGGTAGTTTTACGTAAGTACAGGAAACGGCCCTTCTCGTGGGGGGGAGGCCCGTTGTTCTGCAATGGGGTGCGGAACCAGTCCCGGGCCCCAGCGTTTAAGGATGGCGTCGACCCCCGGCTCTGCACACGGATGGTTTGCGGTTACTGCGGAGGGGTTCACGGGCGCGTTTGTTCGACTTCCTGTGTTGGGGGTTGTGAATGAATACATCACCAAACCTTGTAAAGCTTTGGCCTACTCCGGACCCCCCTTTTAACAAGATCCGCTTTCCCCTTCTGTAACAGCACACAAAAGTTTCTGTTATTTTTGAGTCCTTTTTTTCAAAGCCTTCCATTGCACCCTTTTCCGATTGGCACGGGTGCTTTGTTGGCTGCTTGGGGGGGGGGGGTGGACAATCTTTCGTGGGATTTTCGGTTGTTTCCCCAATATCAGATAAAATTCATCGACGGGGATCCAAACAGGGAGCGTGGGCCGGGGCCCATCTGATGTACGAGTGTGAGGGTTAGGTGCTGAAGCTGCCGGCGGTCGGGTTGTCCCCGGCGCAAGCCTTTCCTCGAGGGCTGAGGAACAGCCGACGGCCAGCCTTTATGTGCTGCGCTGGTGGTGGAGTGAACCACAGAGCGTGGTCGGCCCCGGATAGGGTGTCGTCGCCCCATTCGGTGCCCCACCCTGTTGGTGAAAGTAATGCCGTTTTGGTTGTGGTTTGCATCGCTCCCGTGGGTGGTGCCCTTGTCTTCTCAGCCTTTCCATGGCGTTGGTCCCTAACGCCTCCATCTTGGCGCGTGTTTGACGCTGGGGATAGGACGAGCTCTAGTTTGTTTTGCAATCAGGGTGAAGGGTTTTATATGTCTCCCATCGCGGGATCTTCAGAGCCCCGTACCCTGGGAGCCCTCACCGCTTGTATGTGTATCCTGCCTGTTCCCCCCGGGCCTGATTTGTCACGTTGATACTGTGAAATGGATTTGTTTTGTCTTTGTCGCTTTCAACGATCTTTCTTCCGATGGCGCTGCAAGTTTTGGGAACAGGTGGTGTTGTGGGGGAATCGTCGCGCGGGCGGAAAGTCAACCTAATTGTGAACTCGGTGACACCCCTCGAAGCACGATGTTGCCATCGTCGGGAGTTTTTGTCCCCCCAGCTCTATTCCGGCCCTTTTCGGACGTGTTGTCGGATTTCTCAGAGAGGGGGGTGAACAGTTTCGAGGCGGTTGCCTTATTCTGTGGGGGATGGCGTCCTTACTTCTCGAGCGTGGCTTATACCTTCGTAAATACCTCCCGGATGGTTAGGTCCCCAAATACGACACTCCCGTGGGTGATAGATGCTTGGTTGGCGGAGTAAGTGTTTTGAATTGGGTATTCAAGGCATGGTGGGTGGTTTGCTGGACGGTTGGGGGGGGGGGGGTCTCGACATTAATTTCGATGAATGAATCAAGGTGTCCGGTGGGGTGGTTAATCGCACAGCCGGTTGCTCATTCTCAACTTCCGTCCACCTCGTGGTAGGTTCTCGGTGTCTCATCCCCACTTTAACATTCGGTGACGGCCGCAGGGGGCGCTTGACAGGAACCTACCTGCGGTGGATGGTGGATCCCCACTACTTTCGTCCGACAAGTTTATTCCTGTACATCAGTCTGAAGGTGCGCCGTAATCTCGCGGGAATCGGTGGGGGTGAAGCCGCCCGCGGAACAGGGATCGTAGCCGCAGGTGAGTAGAATAGTAGAGCTATCGTTGATGCGGTTATGTTTCCTTGTAGTTTTGGGCTCGTTTACTAGTTGTCTCGTTCCTAGCGTGGGTCGGTGAGCAGAAAACCCTGGACGCACAATGTGCAGTCTGGCGTTGGGACCCCCTTCGAAAATCCTGGCTTTTTTCTCTCAGTCTTCTTTGGTGGATTTTCTATCCAAGGTCCCTTTAGGCTGTCTTTCCCCCAGAGGATCCTGCTGTTTTTTTCCCAGAGATGCACCTAAAAACGCAGTAGTTGGTCCCTGCTCCACTAGGCGCGTTGCACCTTCGGGTTAGATGTGGCACAGGGGAGGGGTCTCACAGTGCAAGGGGCGGTCCCGTGTGTACGTCACTGCTAGCAACCCGCAACGGTCGCATAGTACTGGTCCCCTCTTCCCTGTTTCGGACTCCAACATAGAACCCCTGGGGGGGGTGGGGCGCCACGCCCGGGACTCATTTGCTGGTGTGTCATCTAGGCTTCTGTTCGACAGCATGCCACTTCCCATTGCAAACGTCGTTGGGTTTCCCCCGAAACTTCCCTTCGTTTGGCAGCCCCCCTATTCTCGTGTCAGAGCGGGCCGGCAGGTGGTTTTCGATGTGGTGGAGGTTGGTTTTTCGAGTTTTCCGGTAGCGGGTTTGTTATTCCTACGAAGGGGCAATCTAATGGCTTTTGCTACAGCTGCGATCCGGCTTCCCAAAAATTTTCTTCCGGTATCATCCCATGCTCAGCATTCCTTTGGAGCTCTTTTCTTGCTTTGTTCTGATTTGACAGCGGACGCATCAGCTGGCCCGGCATTTTTCTGGGTTTTCATGTTCGTTTTCCTGGGGGATGTTTGTGTAGTGTCGAGCTTTCTCTGAGATATCTGATTGCGAGCGGGACCGCCGCAGTTCCGCGTGGGGTCGCTCCTGCGATTTCTTCCCTGAGTGTGAATCCTTTTTCTTGTGTTAATTCGCCGGTTGTTTGGGGTTTTGTGTCGAGATCCGGGTGTCAACCTGTAAGTCTGCGAGGATGTGGCATTGGTTTTGCCCGGGCCCCCATTGCTTGAGAGAGAATGGACCCCCACCCGCTCCGTAAAGCCCAAATAACCGGGTCTTTCTTACAGAGAACAGTACACCAGGTGCGAGCTTTTCTGCGGTCTCTTGGGCCGGGCGTTTTCACTAAAGGTGTCGACTGCGATAAAGGGATTCTTCTGCGGCCGATTTCTTTAGTGCCCAAGGTTGGGGTTCACCCCTTCTTTTTGGTTCATAGGTGAGAAGGTTAAATCTTATGTGCATTGTTTCAGAGGCCCTCGCCCTGCGCCCCCCCGGAAGTCCCCATAATACAAGTGGAGATCGTGTTTCTGAAAGGAGAACTGTGTCCTTGTTCCGGGGCTTGGGGGTGGCTCTTCCTCCGTTGGTTTTGGGATTCCGGGTGGGTACGTGCGCGGTCGACCAGCCTCAGTGGCTTCTCTTTATGAAGGCAGCGCGGATTGTTTGTCGGTCGTTGGATCGTCGTACCCGCCTTTCCCAGGGTTTACTCTCCCGGTTGGTTTTCTGTTGAGAAAGAATTCTGCAGCTTTCCCAGTACCCCCTGATAACCGCGCACCTGTTAGGAGCCGGGCATAGTGTATCTTGATGATGTTTGTAGGGGCTTCGAGGATGTCTAACGAACCCTTACTGTTTGAAAGAACGTGGGTATCGAAAGCTTTTCTTCATCATCGCTGGACCTTTTTCCCTGCTGCGTTCCGCCCACATTTTAGTGCTGGTACGGAACTTCTCCCCACGTTTCCCCCCATGATTTCGACGTGCGGACGGGAGTTGAAGGGGCTCACCAGCTCGTGAGGGGGCGGACGGTATACAGTGAGGCGCAGATCGCGGAAAGGGGTATGGGCGAGATCACAGAAGGTAGAATCGCTCTACGGCTGTTTCATGGCAGTCGGTCGTGTGAGAATGGGGTTGCTGTCGTGTGACACGCTTTCTTTGGGTTGCGGGTCTTTTTTCCTTCGTGGTATGTGTTTGGTATGTGTCTCCACTGGAGCTGGGGTGGATCACTCCGCCATGCTCGTTTGTGCCACTTAGCGAGCAACGGTCTGGTCAACACTGTTGTTCCGGGATTCTCACCCCTTCATTACTTTCTCCTTGTGTTGGAGGTTTGTTCTTTTGACTTTCCTCGGGCGGTGGAATGAGGTTGAATTCTGGCTCCTCCGGGGTCCACAATACTTTTTTCCGGGTCTTCCCCCGCATTCCCCGAATTGAATTTTTGCGTCCTAGCGCAGGCGGTATAGCTCTAAGGAGCTGCCGCGATGGTACGATCCGATGCGTGAAGTCTCGGGTCGTAGGGTGTGTTTGGCCCCGCCCAGACATTCGCCTGCCACATACAGTCTTTCCCCCTCTTGCTTAAAGCCGGAATTTTTTTTGCGTTCGCGGTGAATCCAAGGTAGATTGTTTATTACGCTGCCTTCTTTCCTAAGACGCTGGCGTCGTCTCGAGTATGACCTCGATTTTCTGCAAGGTATTGCTGCTCGAGGTTTTCACCCAACAAGCGGCGTTGGCCACGGTGAACTTCTTCGATACCTCCCCCCCTCCCTTTACAATTCCATACCCAGACCTTTCCACTTGGCTAGCTGAAGACGGGGTCCAGCAATCTTGCGGGGCCTCCCTGTTTGGTCTGTTGGCTTCCGATGGGAACAGGTTGCCCTGCTGTTTCGCGCAGGTCTTTTGTTCCATCACCACGCCCGTGGGACTCATTTTCATTTTTTGAGGCTGTTTGTGGAGGTTGGTTCTTCAATAGTGGTACCGACCCAACAGTTCCATACTTAGTTTCAGCGCATGGAGCGCTTCTTCACATAGATGTTTTCCTGTTGCCCCGAATGTTTTACCCCTTCTCAGCCTTTTGTGTGATGGTGCGCAGGTCTGGCAACTGACTATGCTTTTTATACCTTTGCGAGGTACAAGTCTCCGATGGTTGAAACATTCACCAAAAGAGTTGGGGGGCTGTCACCTCGCCACTCTTATTGAATCGAGAGGGGGCGGTGTCTACCGCTTCCGGTGGGCCGGTGCGAGGGGGGGCGGGTGGGAGGTGGACATTCCACCCTGGGGGGGATTCTGGTATTACTGTCGGTCTGCGGGCGTGCGTCGGGCGCCAAATGGAGCTGCAGTTACTCGGTGGGGGCGTTTGTCGATACGTGTCCAGGCGGCCAGACATTGAAAGTTTCCCCTCCACCCATTCCGCTTAAGTTTTTGTTTTTGGGCTCAGAATTCGCGATCTAAGATCTTGAGCTTGCCCCCGGTCGTATCGACCCTTTTGCGATCCCCTTTTTTGTATAGGAGTCCATGTTCTCGCGCCCGCGCGTTTTCACCGAAAACTCCCGCGGCTAGTTTGCGGAGGGGGGCTAAGGCGGGGCCGCGTTTCGAGTGGGGATGTGCCCTATTTTTAAGTTGTTTTCTGCGGGGATCATTCGCTTTTGCCTGGTGCCGACGCACGTTCTGGGCTTATCGAGAATGTGGAAGGCGGGGTCGTACCCTGAACTGGGAGGGGGGGTTGCCCGTGTGTGAAAGGGATAGCATCCTGGTGCTTTGTCTCCGTGAAGAGAGAGCAGTGTGGGGATGCGGTTTTCGACACAGGGTCGTTGACGCCAGTCTCTTTAGCGGGCTGGGTGGGACTCGTTGTTTTCTTGAGGGGGTGCGGTTGCAAACCTTTTTGGGTTTGTGCTGTGTGAGACACAATACAAAAAGTTTACCCCCTTTTCTGACCAATCCGGAGTGCCCTCCCAGAGAATTTTCTGCTGCTCACAGGCCTGCCGTGATTTCGTCTTTGCGGCTTGTTTTTGTTGGCACCTTCTAGGCGGCATGTGTGCCTACTGTTTTCTAAGTAACCCCGTATTTTGCGTAGTGGATGTTGGGTGAGCAGTGTCCTTCCTGGGTGATAAGAGGGCCTTCGTGTTCGGGGGGCCGGTTCGTTTCACAAACAGGGAAATTGGCAAGTCCCCAGCATTTTACGTTGCAGGGTTGGCCTGGCTGGATTTAGGGTTTCTTTTCCGGGTGGTTTTTCTTTCGGCAGCTTGCAACTACAGGGGCCTGGGTTTTGGAGGGTGCGGCGCTCCTCGCAGCTCCCTTTCCGCTACTGGTTTTTTCCTGATCATGGCCCCTTTTTCCGGTTGAAGGCATTCATATATTCCGGGAGGGCGGACTCCGGTTTGTCTCAGAGTCGGGGTGGGCTGGGGAGTTTCAACCGAGAGGATCAGATTGTTCGGATCATGGAAGTTTTGTTCTTTGCCGGTGGATCGTATTTTTTTTTTGGCCCCTGCCACCCCCAGTGTCTATGGATAAACACGATTTAGCTCCGGCCCCACACCCGTGCAATAGGTCCCCGCGGAGCTTAGACCTGGTGTCGTGAACTGATAGACCAGGACTTCTTTTGGACTCCATCCGTTGTTTTTTTGATATCTCGTGGGCCCTCCCCCTGACCTCCGGTTTAAAGGTGGGGCTTGGGGTGCGGGGTCGGGAGTGGGGGGCCTTGATAGGTTTCTCCCTTCCGGATGCTATTTGCCCGGACGCCGACTGACCTTTACACACACAGGGCCGTTTCCGGCGATCACGGGGCCACCCCCCTCTCCGGTTGATTGCACACCACAGAAAGCTGTTTGTTGTCGTTCCAAAACTTTGAGGTGAGCGTTCCAACGGTTTCCAGATGAAGAAAGTTAGCTGTCGCCCCCCCCCTGAAGCCCACGGACCGGTCAGTGCCATCGGTGTGATGGGGGGCTCGGGTCCTCCAGGCCGCTGGCGAGTGAGGTGATTCTCGGAAATTAGGGGCCCCGTTGCCCCCCCCGCCCAACGCAGCGGGCATAGCATTTTTTAGTGAGTAAGTCCGGTGGTGGGCTCGGCTGACGGTGCCGATTCCCCTAGGGGGCGGGCGGGGGCGAGTCCCTAAACTCACACTTCACCTATAGAAATGTTCCGTAAAACCATTGGGGGGTAAGTAACAACGGGAACCCGTCGAATTAGGTGCACTGGGCCTGTCATATCGCATAGGGCCCCTGAGTGGGAGTTGTGGTCCCACCCCACCAAATAGTCTTTTCCATGTGTTTGGTTGCATTTGGTAGCATCTTCATATTGTAAGGAGCGTGGGGGGGGGTTTGTCTCTTTCTCCTGTAGATAGGGATGTGGTCGGAATTTGGGCTGACCAAGTGCCGCTTACTCCCCGGCCCCCTGGACCCGGGGACTGGGAATTAGTGCCATGGAGGTGGAGGTGGCAGGGTTGCCGGGGGGGGGGATACGATGTGGTGTAGATCAGAACGTTGGTGCGGGGCCCTGTCCGAAGCGATTCTTTTCCCCCGTTAATATAAGCGGAGGTTCACACGCGGGAGGGTTCCGAGTCGGCATTGTTGTAGACCGAGGTTCATGCCCACATCGACGAGTGAAGGGGTCCTCCAGGCAATATTGTTCGGTGTTAGGCCAGGGCTGCAAAAGTGTTCCCCGGTCAGGGGAGATTGAGTAGTTTGTTAGGGTCGTAGAGGTTTTGGCAATGAGAGCTGTTGGGTTGAGACTCAGTTCTTTCTTTGTTGGTTGCCTCACGGCCAACCCACGGAATAGAGTTCGTAATGTTCACTCAATAGGTCGTGTGTAGTATCGCTCCCGTTGCACGCGAAAAGGGCCATTCGTTTACCGGGGTTTTGGGGGGCTGTGCGGGGTTTCACACGTCGGGGGAGGGGTCTGGGGGAGTGTGGTGTTGGTGGGGGAAGGGTCCAGTGTGTGAGTTAGATTGCTCGTTTGTTGTCCCCCAGTGTCCCCCCTCGGTCCAGGTGGTGAGGTGGTGTGATGGTGGGGCCATACGTGAGTCCCGATGACGTTTGTTTTTATGGACTTACAACCATTTTTCTCCGGCGGGGGCGGCATACTGCCCGGTGCCCCCTTGATAGGTTTTGAGGACGCTACGTTATCCATATTTTGCTTTCGGACAGGCCCAATTGGTGTAACTTAAGGACCTTCTTCTCGGAACCCTCTCAAGATTGTTATTCTCTGTTTCAGAAACCAAGAGCTCCCACTCACATAGAACCCCGGGTCGGCATTTCCGTTTTTTGAACGACCTTCGTGGGTAAGTGCTCAATGGTATTTTTGCAAAGGGAGTTGACTCTTTCCATAGTGTTGACCAATTAACCCCCGACACCGGATTGTTGCAGGCGGGGGTTTTGTAAAAGGAGAATTCCCCTGTTAGTCACCCCGGTATGGAAGACCCCGTACCACGGGTCGTCCAAACCCCCTCTGATTATTTCTTCACTTAGAGATTGCACGGGAATGAACCCAAGTTGAAGCTTGTTTTTTTTCCATGTCGTGCCTTGCCTCGAGTGCATGTGCACCTCCTTTGTTTGTCCCATCTCCGACCTCCCATCCGACCTTCTTTTGTTCCCAGCCGGGACTCCGGTAGGTTCAAATCTAGCCTGAAAATAGAATGGTACTTTTCCCCGAACGTACTTTTTCCGCTCTGATTTCGCTTTTTTTTTTTCTTTCCGTCGATGAGCCTCATACAGGCCTCCTTTTCACGAAGACAGCCACCTATTTCTTTATGAGAGGCCTGTGCTCTTCAATTGCTGAAGCTGACCTTAAATGACGGTTGTAGGTGGGGCTGCAAGCGGTTCGCCCTCAGAGTCACTCATCCACTCTCCAATCTAGACTTAATTCCATTGCCCCTTCGTTTCCCATACACATCTTTTTTTTTTTCTACCAAGAACTTGTGCCCACTCTTCTCCCAGTCCTATCCTTTCCCCCCTCTTGCTTACGCCTCTATCTGGGAATTTTGCCTCCCCAGGAGTTTCGTAGTCCCGCGCGTTCCGTGAGATAGATGTAGTATTGACTTCATTTTGTAGGTAAGGATTTTCTTTATTCTCATTTTTTTTCTTTTTCATTCCCGTTCATCCCTTTCCAGGGGACCAATTTTCCCCCCCGCCCCTCCTTTAGTCGCGCAGCGTCTTTTTTGGCCTACTTTACTTTTTCAAGTATCGTCTTTTTTTCAGTCCCCTCCCACACAAAAGTTTTTCCTTCATTTAGACTTATCCCTTCCCTGGCGGCCCTGTCACACATAAAGTTGTATCCTAGTTAGCACCTTTTTTTTTCCACCCCACCCTTAATATCCCTGGTAAACACGGTCCTTTAACATCCTTTTAAACAAAACAGACCGCTCATTACTTTCTTTGATTCACTCTCGGGTTTCCTGAAAACAACCTTTTAACTTTCTCCGTGGAGATTCGGTTACACCCGTGTCACCTTTTTTTGTCAATTCCGTCACAGTTAACAGTCTTCATTCCACTTCTAGGTGCCTTAAAACAGGTTAAGAGCCTCCCTTCTTCTATAGAACCAATGCTATTTGGGAAAACCGTATCTTTTTCCCCAACAACTTCCCTTCTCTTCTCCCCCCGACCCTTCGATGAAGTGCTCCCTTTTAGATTGAGCAATCCCGAGTATCCCTTCTCATGTTTCAGGTTCCCTTTGATCGACCCCCCTTGTCCTTGTTTCTCCAGATTTCCTTTAAGTATCCCCATTTCTCTCCTTTAACCACCCCTTAAACGGTAGCGCGATCTCAGGATTTCCAGGGTCTACTTTTCCTCGTGTTGTGTGTTTAGATATTTTGTTCACTATGATATCCCTTCTGGTCCTTGAACTTTTTCACGGATAGAAATAGATTCCGTCAATTCCCTCCAGAACCAAATCGGACTTGGGTCATATGAAACGCAAAATGCGGTAGATAGTGTGGAGCAATACCGCCTTCCCATTTCTCTTACCCCAACCTTCCTCTCCTTGGATTGAGAACAGCCTGTGGCACAATTTTTGAAGCCGGTGGAAGGTTGCCAAGCTTACGAACTTTGCCGGATAGTTTGATTTAACCTTTTTAATCACTCTCAACAGTTTTAACGATATGACTTTTCTAGATTTTTCTTGACACGGCTCTTGGAGCTCGGAGACGTTTGTATACCTTTCGTCTCTAGAAAGATTGATTGACTGCCGCCAGCTTTCTTTCATAGGAGTCTCTTTTTATCCTGAGCTCTTTCGTCGGTAATCTTTCACAAGGGAATCTTTCTCTTGGTCTTTCAATACTATCCCACTTGGGCGCCCAGAAAACGACCGGGTTCTTTCTCCCGCATACCCTAGTGTCTTTTTCTTTTTCCATCCGACAATTGTGCCATCATAAAACGTCGGGCTGAACGAGAACTAAGCCTGCGTCTATGAGGGATTCCACTTAAGTACCCCCTTTGATGATTCCTCAGACGTTCCCCTCACAATAGGAGCTATGCCACGGCCATGAACCCCTGCAACATGAAGCTGATATTCCCTATCTTACTTCCCTCTTTCTTTCTAACCATTTCCTCTTTTATTCCCCCGACTTTTTTTCGTTTCTCGTTCTTCATTCGGCTTTGTAGGCTGTGCTTCAGTTTGATCCAATCTCGTTTTTTCTCCCGCTAACCCTTTTTCCTTTGACTGGAACCTTCTTTCGCCCAGTGAGTCGACTTGTTTCCTTTTTTCTTGATACTCGTGGTGTGAAATGCACCCTTTCCTGATGAACCAAATCCCTTTGAAGCTCTCTTCTCAAGCATTTCTTTCCTCAAGCCCCATCTCCAGTAGCCTCTGATGTTTTCGATGGTCTGACTCGGTGGAGGACGTATTATTGCGCTGACTCCTGAGTTCTCCCACAACGATTTAGGAACCGACCTTTTCTCTTTCCTGAAATGTCCCCCCCCTTCGATGGGCTTACTCTTACTTTGAGCGACGAGGCGTGGCGCGGTCGTGTTCTCTGGATTATTGGAGGGACCTTTTTTTGATTCACCCCCCCCTTTTTCGTTCAATGCCCTGCATCATCACTCCATTTCCTTCAAAACGTTATTTGCAAGTTTTCCCGTCCTGACCCAATTTCTCATCCAGCTTGGGGCGCCCTTTGGTCTGTTTGTCCGAGAAATTTAGGTATACATTCTCATTTTTATCCTATTGTTCAAAACGTTGTGCATTCCGAGAGACTCGCTTTAAATATGACTCCCTCCAGTTACTCCATTGTACTCGGACCACTGAATGGCATTCTGTTAATTGGAACCGTCTCCCGAATGTTTCTCTTGAAGCTTGCCAGCTCTGTGGTCGACCCTTTGTTAAAGGAGGTCGCGTGTTGACGTTTTATCGTACATGATGCAAGTTAACCCAATTTGGCCTCGGAACCTGACCATGATGTTCAATAATTCTGTTTTGATTTTAAATCTGACGGCTGCCGTCGAGCTTTAGGCTTATGGGCAGGCCACCCCACCAGTGATCGTGCTTCGCGAGATGAAAAAAATTCGCCGTTGTAACTCCGATTTTTCCGCCTCCAATTCATTCCACCCCGAGAACGTGTTTTCGTAACCGTCTCAATAAAAGATATTTTTCTTCAATGATTCCCTTTTTTTTCAGTGATCACGCAAAACAGATAAGTATCCACTCTTCTTCGGTTCTCGCAACAGTTCCCCATCCCGCGGCGCAATCCCTAGCTGTTAAGACAATAACGTCTTCCACTTTTCCTCTTCGTAGATCACTTCCTACGATTTCCTCCCCCTTGGCTTGATATGCGTGACAGCTATCGATTTTTATGTATGGCAGAGACTTAGCCGCACGATAGTTGACAAATTCTACCAGGCGAGCTTACACAAGGTGTTACTGACTGGCCCCCCCCCCTGTGTCGCATTATTTCCCCCTACCAAACATTTACTGTCAGCCTACTCCTTTCAACCCAACCTTGTTGTGACGCAACCTAGAGATCGGTTCCTATGTCGGACCATAGGTGGACTTTCCTGTTTGAAAGTAAACTATTTTCGATCCCCTTTTTTAGATTTTTACTTACTTTTTAAAAAAAACCCCCCCTTTTTTCTAGGGAATGAGGGAATATTAAACATGCCAAAAATTTTATTTTCTTCCCTCTCTTTTTAAGTTTTATTAAAAGCGGAAGACGGTGCTATCGATCTCCTTGATATGAGTATTTTTATTTCCGGTTTGGCTCTTGTCTTCTCTTTTTTAGCCGATATTCTTTTTACACTTTGTCTTCATTCCCAACTCCTAACCTTCCTTTTTGTAATGTCTCCTTATGGGTGGCCCTGCTGACCTTTGTACTTGAGTTCATCATTTTCGAATAAATCTAGTTCCCCCCTCTATTGACTTGACCCCTATCGTCTGAATTTCTGAAGCACTTCCTATCTTTTCAACTTCTTTTGTTGATTTCTCTCCTGGTCCCCCTTTATTTAGACTAGGAAGACTTCTCCAGTTAGACGGGTCGGCTCGGTGGTCACCGTTTGTATAGTTCTTTTTCCCGCCTTTTGTTTTTAAAGAACAGGTTCCCACGCAACACCCCTCCGCGACCATGACCCCTCAACAACAGTCGTCCTTTTATATTCCCAACCTCTCTAACAGTCGACGACAGACGTAGACTGCCCCCGATCCACCGACACTCCCCCACCACCCTCACCGACCAGTTATTCATAGCGCTGATTCAACGGTCCCTTCACGCTGTTCGACTCTGCCCTCCCGGAACAATCCCAACCTCGCAAAATAAATTGGAGTTTCTCCGTCTTCTTTTTTGACCAGATTCTCTTCCTGATAGTAACGTCCCTTTTTCCCACCCTTCTACAACCCAGCGATCTTCCCTTTTAATCAACCCGTTCTTGTCAAAACACGGCCCTCCCGGCAAGCCCCCTCCCCATGTGTGGTTGTTTGATCGAGGTGCGCAGCCATGAAGTGTTGGGTTGCTCCTGGCGTCGTCTTCAGCGTAAGCTGTTGTCGTCCCTGAGATACCTGTTTAAACATGAAAGTCAATTTCACCACCTTTTCTCTCCGTTTTGTTGCCCGCACACCCCCCCTAGGACATTTTCCCCCACCGATACTCCTCGAGCTTCGTCGTTGGCCCATGAAGAGTGAAGCTTAAAGTCAGATAAAGCTTCCCGTCAGTCGCGTGTGTGTATAATTATGAGTGCCTGGCGTGACACGCAATATTTTTTAACGTCGTGCCCCAATACCTGGTCGCCGCTGGCGAGAGTGTTTCTGGTCGATCCAAAGTTTTGTTGGGGCGGGTTTTCGCCTAAGTCGTGGTCATCTTCTTTCCCCGTAACCAAACAATTGAATCCCTTTTTTCTGTTCTCCATCTTTGAAATATTCCTGCGCGTGTAGAACCCCACCTGGTGTTGGGGCGAAATTTTTTGAATCTTATCGGCAAGTTGCAACTGCCCTCTTCCTTCGTTGTTTGACTCCAACATTTTTTCCAACCAGCAGGTTGTTTCTGGCCCCAATAAAATCCATTCCCTGAAGTTTTTTTCTGAGTTGAGACACGCACTTCGGCGACTGCCCCCCCTTTTTTTTCACTTCCGCCAGGAAATCAGAGAGCCCCACTCTCCCCGCCATCGTTCTTCTCATGTTTTAGCACCCGACTTGACCAAGTTAATCCCTCTCACCTTTTGAAAGGCCCTAAGCCAGGAGTGGGTTACTCTCCAGGGATTACTTTATCTCCCGTATTCATATTTCATCCATGAGGATTTTCAACGTCGTTGTTGGCAAGTCCCGTTTTTTTTCCTCCATCTGTCCTTTTAAGCCACCCTCAGTTTCAGTGGAAGACCCCCGTCCACCCGGGCCCCCCTGATCCCCTTTTATTATTATTCACCCCCTATTCGACTTGCGTGTCAAGTATTTCCTTGAGTAGTGTGAGAATGACATGCTCTTTACTAGAGGAGGTTAACCGTTGTGGTGAACTCGACTCAGAACTCCCCTCCTAAACTTACAGTAACTGCGCCGTATTTGTCTTTCGGTAGTAGAAGTTCCCTTCTAGTTTATAGTTAGCGTTCCATATTTTGTTTGTGGTAATTTAGCCCCGATACAGTAGATAGGTGTTCAGTTTGTGGTTGTATGTTTTTCGATTTTTTATCTGTAAGTCTATGAGCCAGTACTCCTCAAGCGCGAACATCTGACCCCCCCACACCAGTATAGTTTCGAGAGTCGGGGATGAAGTTCTAATCAGGATCTGAAGGCGTGTTGATGAGGGGATTTAGAATTTTAAATTCCCATTTTTCCAGCCACCGTCTTGCCGAGCTTTCCAACAAAGACAACAAGCTAGAAGCCATAACCCTAGTGAAGCCCACTTTTGTCTGAGCCCCCTCTGATTTTATCCACCCTGATTAATCCACGGAACACTGCCCTTCTTGATCCCTAAGTATCCTTTTTGGGATCCAGTAGCTTAGTCTCCCCCGCTGAAGTGTATATATTACTAGTCGGGAATTTCCTTCTCTCGTAATGAGTCGGACGGCGGTATAGTTAACCGTGCTTAGGTTTAGCAGACTTGACTCATTGCACTTCCTAAGTGGAACGACCTCAGCGTAGCTAAGAGTATCTTCTTTTCTCCCAGAGTTTAATGTAGTTCACAACTTAGGATCTTGAAAGCCTGAACCACAACGTTGTTTCCTAACTTATGACCTTGCTTTATTCTTTGTACGGCCCTCTCAAGTGATCCCTTTCGTCCCCATTCACCACCTGGGTCATATCCAATTTTCCCACCTAGTCCCTCCGTCCCTAAACCCAGAGCACCCAAACCCTACGATCTTGTTTCTGCATCAACTCCGTTACTGTACTCCCTAACAATAATCAACGGCTTCAGTGTAACCCCCCTCGTAAAAAAAATAGTCCCTTTCACTCTCCTTCCTCCAACTTGTAGAGTCTTACCCCTTTCCTTTAGACGAACCATGCTTACGCTTGTGTCCACTAATCTTCTTACCCAAATTGACAGTGCTTGCCCCCCTGAGACTAAGTTGGATATCATGTGGCCGGTCTGTTTTTTTGTTTGTCCGCTATAAGCAACTAGGGGTCATCCGTTAATCTGGTGGAGGGGGTTTATGGTGATCGACCTTCCCGGAGTTTTTTTTTTTGCTCAGTAGACTGAGAGTTATGGGCCCGGTTGAGTGGTGAAACCCTTCCTTTTTCGCTCGCTCTTCTTTTCTTCCTTGGAACGGGCTTTTTCTATAGATTTTTGCGCCTCTTTGTTGTTTAGTTTTTCGGAGGAATCCCGGTGGGCGCCCCCCTTCCCCGTCTCCTCGTCGGTACCGGCGTTTTTTGTTCCAGGATAAGTCTGCTTCTAGGGTAGAAAGAAGAGCCCCCAATGTCTGTCTATTCACGCGTGAAATCCGCACCGCTGGCCTTCGGGTCTTCCGTTTTTGTGCCTTACTTTTGAGGTCCCGGCGAGCCCCCCTTATAGTTGCAACAGGTTCGGTGATGCCGGGGCTTGAGACTAGGGGCGGCCAAGTTTTTGGGAAGCCGCGTGATGGGTCCCATGGTAGGTAAGTGGGTTGCAGCTGCTGGCTGCAAGGTGGAGGACAGGTTAAGGTCCTCCCCTCCCCCTTTTTGGTGTTCGCTCTTTGGTAATCCATTTTTTGTGCCGTCGGGCTGTGGTTGGTGCACGGCTGTGGCCGATGGAAGCCTTGGAATCAGGTTATTTCTTTTTTTTTTTTGGGTTTTTTTGAATGTGTGCTACACTGAGAGGTGCTAGTAACGCGAGTGATTAGAGTGTTTTGTCTACGTGTTCTTTTTCCCCGTCGACGGTAGGTTTAGAGCAGCTGCTCTGACGGTGGTTGTAGTTTCGGTGTGGACAGTTGACCTTTGCCGGGCTGGTGGCGTAAAGAGGGGGATCGCCAGACATTTACGACGGGCCAGTGAGCACAGTCTCTCCCTGTGTTTGGGGGTTTTTTCCTTCGTTCCGCCTCTTGCCGAAGATTTTGTTGGGCCTGTCATGTGTAAAAACCTGGTTGCCCTTTTACGGGACCCGCCGGTCCGCTTTTTTGTCCTTTTGTGGTGGCCCCAGGCACTGCGGGCAGGGTACATCTTAGGTCACCCCATTTGAAATTATTCCAACTTGACGTTGTCTTTACGAGACTCCCCGCGTTGCGTTAGTGAGGTCTAGCAGAAAAGGAATCGCGGCTCCGATCAATGAGTGCGATCGAGATATCTGCTTTCCCGGTTGGAATACATCGTACCCATTGTGGATGGTGCAGTAGTTTTGCCCGGCCGTGTGGCTTCGTAGTCATTGGAGGTGATGATGTCTGGAGTGTGCCGTTTGAAGCATGGGGCCGTACCCAAATAGGTAGTTCCGGCCTAAACTGTGGCCTGGTGGACACGAATGTGGCAAGTGGAGCTTGACTGGCGTGACCTCGGTGGGGGTTTCTTGCGTTCGTGGCGGGCTCTTGTGTGGTTTCTAACCGTGACTTTACTTTGGCTCCTTTGGACATAAAAATTCTTTGACATGGTAGGAGCGTCTTCGATTTTCCCCTGGAAGAACCGAAGTCCACCCCGTAGGGGCGATCTTTTTTCGTAGTCTGGCGGAGTGGCTTGTCAGTGAGGAAGGTAGATTCGATAGATTTGCCAACCACGGGGACTAAGATTGCCTCCTTGAATCTACTTGCCTACGGGGGCATTCACCACGTGCGGATTGATCTTACTACATTGCCGGCGCGGCGTTAGTGAGATGGCTATGTGCATATTCTTGTCCCCCGTTTTCGTGGTTTCGGTCCGATTCCCCCATCTTGTTACGGGAAGGCGGTTTGAACTCCCTGAGTTTTCGATTACCGCTCATGTCCTTCGCAACCTTCGTAGTATTTTTGCGGTGTGCTGCCCATGACACCCCCGCGAATGAAAAGGTCAGTCGCGTCAATCAAGCGGGGGCGCACTGTGTTGTCTTTTTGGAGTTCAAGACGCCGCCCTATGTTTTCCTGAGGCTTCGATGTAGCCGGGTGCGGGTTTGCCCCCCGCAGAGATAAACCCCCGTGCTAGTTTTTCCTTTTGAGCTATGCGGGGAGCTGTCGTTTTTAGGCTCTCCGCCATATGAAGGTGACGCCTTCACCCCCGTTAGATAGCCAGTGTGGTGCGACCCCCAGTTCCGGGCGTTGCGGTGTCGCAATCTTCTTGGTCACTTGTGAGGTGTGTGTCCTATTTAGATTTGAGTATATTGTTCCCTAGCATAACGGCTTGTGGGTCAGAGTTGTGTTCCGCGCGTCGATTCCTTGGCTCATTTTCCAAACAAGTTGTACTTCTGGCGCCCGAAGTTGATGTAATGCGAGGGTTCCGGGCACCGCACTGATCCGGCGATTGAGAGTGTTGAGGGTGTTTTTGCCAGCAACGAGCCTTGCTCGTGATGCGAGGTTTTCCTTCGGATCCCCCGGACGCGATCCCCTCCTTGACTCGTTTTGTGGCTAGTGCCTCTACAGGCTGCAGCCCTGATTGGCGCCACCGACCCCATCGAACTTTTGGTGTTAGGACCCCCTCTCCGCCATTAGGGCTATAAAGCTCTTTGAGGTTCCCCAGATGTACCGTCCTTGCCGGTTCTTTCATATTTAGGGCCGGCGTTTCCTTGCCACTGTCTCTGAAAACACAGCCCTGTCCGCGTTCCGTGCTGCCCGACAATCCTCCCCCTCTACGCAGTTCTACAGCTTCAGTTTTGCGGGAACTAGCGGGAAAGTATTGAGCTTCACCACCCCCTCCGTCTTGTTTTTTGCGTTTTATTGGAAAGCGTACTGGTCACGGTCCGTTCTGGGCGTGGGTGATTGCGGGTGTAACGTTTACTATAGATACTCACGGGGACGGGGGGCGTGGTGGCCTGACGGTTGGCGCTGTTTTGGAAGCGCTGGGTGCGCGCTGCCTCCGTGTGTGTTTGCTTCCGGGGCCAAATTGGTCGCCTTACTGATGTTCGAATCAATTCCCCAAGTTACCCTGCTTCCATGACGAAGTAATTCACACCTGGCAGGCCCTTTGTTTGCGACCACGGAGCGATCTGAGGAGTCGGGCCCGTTTATAGGGTGAATTGTGGGGCCCGTTAGTCCGTCTGCAAGTAGAAGAGGTGTCGTATCTTGCATGTGTGTCCTCTGTTCTTTGCCCTTGAGTGGAACCTGTGTGTCTCAGGTGAGGTCGAGTATTTCTTTGCCCCAGTTGCACGGGCACCAAGTACCGGTATTGGTGAGTTTGCGTCTTTCTTTAGGGCATGATCGTCTGCCTAGTGGAGAAAAGAGGCGTCCCCCCACCGGGTGGTGCGTTCGCTCGGAGTGAGAGTGCTATGCTTTTTTTTGATGGTCGGGAGTGGGTGGTGGCTAGTTGTCTTCTAGGTAGTCCCTCCCGTGAATGTCGGTGCCGGGGTCCCTTGTTAGAGATCGTTTTGGTTTGCGAGTTGTTACCTGTGACGTACCATAGTGTTGTGTGTGCTAATTTCCTACTGTTTTTTTTGTGGAGAAGGATTTTTCCCTTTCCTTTATCTACTGCCTTGTGTTCAAGAAATCTAGTGAGATCCTGTCCTCGACGTTCTAGTCCCGCGCGCCCCGTGACTGATGGGGCTCACCCCAATAAGCGGGACACAGAGACCCACCCGCCGAACCATGGTGCGCCCCCCACTGGGGGACCGGGCTGCTTATGTGCCTTGAGATAGTCAATATCCGCCCCTGCCCCCGTTTCTACGCTTTTGGTTTGTTGGTTTGTTCGTTTGATCTTTTGATAATGGGCGATTCGAGCTTCTGTCAAGGAGTCGCCAGTCGAGTGGAGCTCGGGGGTGTACTTCCGTAGTTATGGGTCGTGCCGCGGGGATTGAGACTCCGAAGTGCCCCTTACACGCGCACTGATTTGCTGGCTCACTGAGATTTCGACGCAACCGGAGACCTTCCTGGTTGTGTGAGTCATAGATCCCCATCCCGCTTTCCCACCTGCACTTCTCGTAGGAGTGCACTGTGCCCGTAGTCCTTACACATGTGTGAAACACCCCAAGGTCGACTCACAAGAGGATTTAATCAAGTAAGCGGAAGCGGCCGCTCCATCCGGCCTTTTCTTTCCTCTAGTGGATCCTCCAACCATGTTAACGCCCGAACCGGTCTCCTCCACAAAAGTGTGAACCTTTTTGGTGTGGTAGTTTTCCAAGGATTATCGTGATAGTTCACCAGTTGTACGGCAGTGGCGGGGGTAAATGTCCCCCCCGACGGTGAGTCGACTCGCGTCTGTTTACTAAACCGCGTTGTCGCAAAAGGAGAGGGCCCCTTTTGTCCGATCGTAGTGGTTCTTAGAGCCGAGGGAGATCGAGCCGTGCGGCGAGTTGAAAGTGAGTATGTGGGTTGTGGCCCAGGTGAGTCTTTAAGCTATTATGACGTTGTTTGTGTATTGTGTGTGATCTGATTGATTTATGTTTTCCCCACCCATTGAAACGCCTCCCCGGACCGACATGTTCCCTAAGGGGCCTCGTGAACAGTTGGTCAAAACGTGTCGCGGATCGGAGTCGAGGGGGTTGCGCATTGAATCTTCTGAGCGCGACGGGGGCATAGTCTCCCGTATAAGTTGCGGTGCGAGTAAGTAGCCAGGTGCCAAGTAGAGGGGTGGCCGAATGGGTGTAGAGGGGGGGGTTGATCGTCCGTTGATGGGCTTTTGTACATGCAGGGTTCGCGCCCTGTAGTCTAGAGGGAGGGTAGAGCGAGGTGGTTTAGTTTTCTGTGCGAGGGCGGTCTATGGGGTGGTTTTTCGATCACTGGGGGTGCTCTTCCTTCCCGGTCTCCCCTCCGCCTAAACAGGGAGTCACGGTTATTTCGAAAGGTCTCCCCCTCTACGGGCCCCCTTTTATGGGCCTTGACTTTCGGTACGTAGTTCGCGTTTCGGCATGAAAATACGTTCCGGGCCCCTCGGGGGGTGTGGGGATGGGAAGCGGGACTTTGGGTTGGAGAGAGTGAACTTGTGCCCCACTGCGTTTGGTTTCCGGCGAGGGCGCGAGTCGGGTTTCTTTTGTGTTACTGCACCTGATGATTACCGACCTGGGGGTTGCTGGGTACAGAATGCAGGGGGGGAGCGAGCGCAGGGGCCTTCGGGTGGTGCACTTCTGACACGTGTTCGCGTTGTCGAGAAAAAATATGGCCCGGGGAGGGGCAAGAGCGTGTCTGGAGGGTCCCCCCCCCCCTCTTGGGGCGGGGGTTCAATCCCCTTATGCGGACCTCCCCCGCGTGTGCTCGGGGTCGGTTTCCGGTGCAAAGTCTCCAGAAGCGTGTGTCTCATGTGTGGGGTTCTCCCAGAGAGACGTTTTTATCCCTATGCCTGCCCAGCGGTTATCCTTTCCCCGCCGGGCATTCCACTAACAGTGTTGTTGCATCCTGCACCTTTTCTTTTCGGGTAAGTTACGGGCTTGGGGGGGGGAGGTTCCTATTCTGTAGAATCGAAGAATACCCCGCTCTTTCTTACTTCTCAAACCGAGTTTTGTTTTGCGGAGCGCGAGCTGGACCTTAACCTTTTCCACTGTCCCTTTTCCCTTAGATTAATTCCCAAGACAAAAGGTGAGGAAGGCCTCCCCGCTTTCTGTAGTTTTTTCCGGCCCTTTTAAGTGGACCTGCTTCACACGGGGGGGGGTTCCTTTGACTTCTTTGACTTTAGTGTTTGGGGGGTCCCCCCTGTATGAGGAGACCTTTCCTTGTGGGGATTTGGAGTTCTATAGTGAAGGGCTGTGTTTCCCTGGACGTGGGGGAAGCCTGCCGTTCTGTGGGGCGGGTATCCAAGGGTCCATAAGCTTTTTCCTGTACTACCTACTGAAGCTGCACCGTGCAGACGCACAGGGAGTGGCCGGTGGAGTCCGAGCACCCCAGTGTTGCTGGAGGTAGAACCCCGTTCCCTCACTGTGGGTTTCATTCCCCCTGGCAGTGGTTCCAAGTCGTTTCAGCATCTTGTGAATTCCTTTCCGTGTGGGTCGGTTCGTAGCGTCGGCTCGCGTACCCTGACGGAAGGTCCTTCCACTTCCATGTGATTGGGGGGGCACATGGAACGAAAGGCTAGCTTTGCGGGAGGGCTGGGTGTCCTGGAGTGGGCCCAGTTGTTTTTATCTGCGTTGCTTCCCTTGGTTGGGGGGGAGGGGGGGGGGATGGGTTGGTCTATTGTGCGGAGGGAGCGGTGCGTGATCCGGGAAACTGAGGGGTTGTCAGGGGCTGCGGCGGAGCGGGTCTAGAACCAACGTCCGGGGGACCCCAGTGCCGACCCGCATATGTTACTGATACTTGTACCACGTGTCAGTGAGAAGTGTCCGGGCCCGGGCCTGTTATGGGAGCCACGGGTACGCACCCGATGCTGGGGTGTTATACCTTATAAGATTGACGCTAATGCAGCAGTCCGGCACTAGCTGTGTACTATGGTCTCGCCGGGGTAGTGTGGTCATAAACCATTTCGGCCCCCCGTCTCTGGTCCCCAAGGCGGCTCGGTGGCTTGAGCCTAGTAGAGTACTGTAGTTCTTGTTATCATGGTGTCCCAATGGTATTGATTGGTCTTGTTCGTTTATCTCTCCTTTGTCGGTTTGCTATTCGGTCGTGCCTGAAGCCGACCTTTGACGTCTTGTTACCCGGACGGGACGGGCCTGCCCAGCCGCCTTCGTTCTGGATTTTTCTAGCCCGATTGTGTTGGGGGGTTACGTGTGTACTTGGAGGGCACAAGCGTTATCGTGCTGGAAGACGTGGTGCGGGTCCGTCGGAACAAAGTTAGTTTTTTGATGTCAGTGTTTTTCGTCATTAGCACTGCTCACCCTTGTCATCTATATTTGCTTTTACTGGGCACCAGTGTCCTATTTTCCTTAAATTATGTTCCCCCTCCCACAACCCGCATATCCCGTGGGTCCACTCTAGGCAAGGAATACCCACGTTTTTTTCGCGCGACCGACCCCTCTCCGACGGTTTTCTCAGTTATCGTTGTACGGATGAGACCTGCGCAAAAACTTCCCACCCGCTGGTCCTTAGTTATCCAAGTGAGATATTCTGTCCCCCCCTAACGAATTTTTGAGGGAGTCCGGTTAAAGTGTGCGGTCATCCTGGTGTCCTTCCCCCATTTTCTTGCAGAGGTGGGCTCTCTCCACCCCCCCCCCCGTTTACGCGTTGTGGCACGGTTTCGCGTGCTGTGGAGTTAGAGACCGTGGAAAGTGAGTATCGACGCCACGTTGCGCAGACAATGGTTTTTGAACTTATTGTGCGACGTGTATTAACGCAGACAGTCCCGTCTCTCAGACTTATGGTGCTGCAGGACTTTCCCAGGCCGGATTTGCGTTTGCGCAGTGGGGTCAAAAAAAGCTTGATCTATGTATCAACTCGTTTAGGCCGGGAAAACGCAAAATTTTTTCACTTTCGATAGCGGGATTTTCGCTTTCTAGAGTGTTGTTTATCACCTGGCCTCCTTTTTTTTTTGTTTGGTTTTCTGACTCATTTTCAAGGGCAACTCATTAAAGATCGGGCCGATTGACTGGAATTGTTTTCATGGTCTTCTAGGAGTAATATGCATTTCGACAATCGTCGTGACAGTCCCGCCCAAGAATCAGGTTACAGGTACTCACGGCTGTTCGCAATTGAAACCATGCCTTCCTTTGGGCTATTTGGTTTGGGCTCGCATTGCCCACTGTAGAACCTGAGATCAAGCTTTGGCGCCGGGGATGTGAGACACAGGGTTTGTTTGTGGAAGGCCGGCGGACGGTTGTGCCTCCAGCGACCTTGTCGTTTGGTTCCTAGGTCGCGGGTGCTGGTGGCGGTGAATTGCCCTCTCGTTCTCTTTGGATTGCTTTCTTTATTCCGGACGGGCGCCCTTTTGAAACGGCCTTTTGCCCTTTCCCGGAAGCCGTTGGAATTCTAGGTGATTCGTTACTTTTGAGACTAGTTCTGGGTCGTCCCGTGATCAAGGACGTGGGCGAGGGTTTTCGTCTTTCCAGTCTTGTTGTTGACCTGGGATTAGTGCGGTGTTTGTATCCTTGCCACGAATTGACAGTGCGGGTGGGTGTGCCGAGTGACCGGGTGCCCCGGGTTGCAGCTTCTGTTTTAGTGTATTGACCCGGTAGAACTGGCTGGTTTTTTTCCGGAGTTTGATGGGCCCTGAGGATCGCTTGTGAGCGCTCACGCAGTTACCTCAGTCGGGCTAGGAGAAGCACCGCTCTACCCCGCATAGGCGCTGCGCGCCGACCTTTGCTGTGTGTGGGTGTCCCTCAGCCCGTTCCGGAGGACTTTGCCGGTTTGTGCTTCCGCCATAGCGTTTGCGAGCAGGGTAACTCTCCCCGGGCTCTTCTAATATTCCCACTTATATCACCCGGTATTCTCCTGGCGAGAGTTCGGGGGGGTCCGCTTTTATCGCGTTCGCGCTGCCCGGTCGAGCTTGGTTGATGAAAAAGCTCCCAGTACGAGTCTTAGTTATACCCCGGGAGGATGGTTCTTGGAGGGATGTTTTGATACCAAGTCTAGTTTGTTTAAGATCTAGGAAAGGTGCTCGGTGTCCGGCCCCCTGTTGTTGTCTTAGCTTGAGTCGGGGTCGGTTCCGAGGGGGGTGGTTAGGGGATGTTGTGACTATCGGGTTGGTTCTGAATATACTGAAGGAAGGTGTGAAGGCTGAACTCTACCCCTCGCAAGAGCTGTGTCCGTAGCTGGATTGTTTCATGGTTGCGCCGTGGGGCGCGACACAGGGTCATGGATAGTAGTCCGACTTTGTGGGGTCGGTTTTTGTGGTCTGATCGTGCTTGAGTGAGTGAGCGCTGTAGAGGGATCCGGGGCACTGAGCTTCGTAGGCCGGCGCACGCCCCAGAACTTATTAGGGCATTATCCCTTTAACTTCGTTAGTGTGCCCCTCAGTATTGTGCGACACGTCAGCTGGGTGTACTTGCTGTTCTGGTGATAGGCTTGGTCGTCGGTCGGCTGGGGGTTTCGTCTTTCGGTCCTTGTTGCAGGGCTTCTCGATTCAACAGAAGTTGAGTGGACACGTTCGCCTCCTCTGACTTCATAGGCATTCCTGTTAGACGCCGCACCCCTGTGCCGCTTTTGGGGCGCTACCTCGGCAGATCGTTTTCCCCAGGCAGGACTACTCAAGCGTTTGGTCTCCCGGTTTGCATTTCTCCGTTTTCCTCGTTCACTGATTCGACCACTTCCTCTTCCTCGTGGACAAACAACCCCGCGTTCTAATAAGATCAGCTGATTTGGCTTTCCTATGAATCGATCACTACCCCTCTTTCCTCCCTTGAGTGCCCTTCATGGTTCTTCCCCGAGTTGACTTTCACCCCTCCTTTTTACGATTTTCTCTTCAGTTTTTGGGATAAGATCCCCCTGAGGAGGTTATTAGGTTTTCCAGTGTTACGATGTCGCTTGGAATGCTGAGTGGTTCCTACCTTTTCCGTGGATACACCGGCCGGTGTTTCGTTTTATCTAGAGTGGGTGTCCCGTTCACGAAGCTACCTTTTACCTCGTGATTTGGTTCGGGGTTATTGTTACAGCGGCCCGAATGGCTAGTTTTAGTCGGTTCGTGGTCGTCTTTCCACGCCCCCTCGTGCCCGGCCCTTCCATGACAAGTTGGGTCGAGTAAGGTCCTCCCCCAAACTTCCCCTTTTGCCAAACAAAACGGGGGGACGTTGTAGTTTTTCCCCGTCGGGGGGGGGGTGTACAGGGCATACGCCGCTGCGCGAAGAGTTCTGAGGGGTCATCTTTTTTGCTGATCCCTGGAGGGTTCGCACTTGTTTTCTAGTGGGACGTAGTTCTACAAGATTACCTTTTTGTTCCGAGACAACAAGCGGGGCAGGTTCCAGGGGTAGTGCGCGGGACCGCTAGCCGGGATGGGCTCGTTGAGGCAGCACGCAGTTTGTAGGGTTGGTGCCCGGATGTTTTTCTTTGAGTAGTTTGTCCCCCGCGAGGGCGGGCAGGTCGGCTTTTGGCAAGGGTGTTGGCGCTCGGCCGTCAACCGTGTCTTGATCGTTCTGAGCTTTGCGCTCTTTTGCCTTGACTACAGGCGATGTAGAGAGCCTTGTTGAATAAATTGTTGAGAGGGAAGGGTCTTTCTTTGGTTGGTGAAGTTGTCTGTGGCAAGATTTTCGCATCTCTCTGAGCCTACGAGCCTTGGTCCGCTAAAGGAAGTTCTTCAGCTTGTGCCCGCCCACCTATTGCTTCGACAGTTCATGGTAGACGTCGGTTGCGTGGTGAATTTCCCCCCCTTTACATATGCCCGCTGTTGGTTGGGGACGAAAACGTGTGTTGAGTGAAAGCCTTCCCCGACCCCTCTAGCTTGTGGGTATCCTGGTTCGGCGTGCCTGGTTCCCCTGAGTGCCGTCTTTCGGGGTGGAATCTCCCCAAAAAGGAACCCTACCCACAGTATTGTCTGATGGCAGAGTTGTGTGTGGGTCCTTGTGGATTGCTCCGCTAAAAGGGTTCCGCTGTTTTGGGATGCGTGAGGGGTATCCCCTTGATCCTGTTTTTTCCCTCTTGGTGTTAGATTATTTATATTGGACGCATATATACGTTTTTTTCCCATGTTTTCAAGAAGACTATGGTTTTGGTCCATGTCAATTGGGCCCGCTCTGACGGGTGGGCTGAGTTGAAGTCTGTTTTTCTTTTGGTGGAGCTGGCCGTTGGAGGATGGTCCCTTTCCATATCCTGTCTAATGAAGAATCACGGTCACACGAGCGCACCCGTAGTGGGGTCAACATTGGACGTCCTTTTTGCTAAGCTTATAGTCCTTTACTTCCTCGACTCGGACTGCGTGCATATGTCCCTTAACAGATCGCTACGTTGGTGTTGAGATCGAGATCACTTTCGGCTCTCTAGTCTGCTACATTGCATGTCTTGCGGGTTTGTTTGGTTTTTTTTGCCCTCTTGTTACGGTTAGATGTTATTAGCTCCTGAGCTTTGTCTGAAGACGCGCACCTTTTCCGAGAGTGGATGGGAAAGAGAGCCTGTCTGTGAGCCTAAGGGTTTTTGATGGGCCACGTGCGCTGGACCGGCCGGTCGCTCTCCATTGGCCCCCCCAGGCACTGTTGCCCAATGTCCTACGAAAGTCCGAGTTCTCGGCATTAAATAGATGTCGCCCCGCGGGTTTCTCCCGGGTTTTGGGGTAGTGGGGGAACTCCTCCAAGACCGGAGGTCAGGTGTACCTGGGCCCATTTTTGTCTCGCCGCGATAAGGTGGTGACCGCTTTTTCCCGTGTTGAGACATTCAGGCGCGGTTCCACATATCGGGGCAAGTCTGCAAAAAAATTGGTTTTATTTGATTGACTTGTGAAAGATTCCCGGTCAGGCTATCTTGATAACCAATGCGTGTCCCGAGACTTTTTCACCCCTCTCCCTCAAATCCCTTTTTGAATGCCCCCCGCCTTTGCGACCCCTTCCCAGGATTGGCTTCCTAAGTCCAGGCGGCACATGAATCGATGTATCTGTTTGCCCCGCGGATTCCGTTATAGGTGGCTGTTTCATGTGGTTGCCGGTGTCTGGTGACGTTGAGTTTCGTTGTCTCCGGTCAGTCTCTTTTGATATGGAGAAGCCCCGATTTTACCAATTCATGCTCCACAAGAAAGGTTCCTCAAGTTGATATGGCGGTTGGGACCGAAAACTCCGTCGCCCGGGCGGATTCGCGGGACCCAGCCTGCCCGACTTCGTCGGGTTCCGGGTCACGCACTTCGTCTCCCTTCTGGTCGGGTCTGGGGACTCTGTTCCCAGGCGTATTTTCCCCCTAAAGTATGATTGTCGTCGGGCGTTGGGGGGCCTGTCTTCACGGGGGGGGAATTATGTTTCGATTACCTGGAGGACGAACCAAATTTTCTTCGAGAGGGGGGTGGAAGCTGTTTGTTTCTGGTCTCGACCCTAGTCGTGGGGGTTTTTTAGTTTTGCGGGTCCTAGGTTGTGGGCTATACTCCCCCCCCCCAACTGGAATAGGGATCGCCGACTTAGGCCCTCCCTCTCTGGAGTTCGGTATTGTCCCCACCCAGCGAAAATGTTGGTTTTGGGCGTGACGTGTGGTCTGTTTTGTGGGTTACTGCTTTGGGTTTTCGAGAGTTTCTGTGATCGGGTCCCTTTAAACTGACCTCTGGTGTCTTAGGTTTTTGTGCTCAGCGCAGTCGCGGCCCCTTCTAAGCGGTTTTTTTAGTCAAATTGAAGCCCAAACTCCGTGCCTCCGGGCCCCCCTTTGGGACGTTTCGCCTTGAAAACCTCTTTATCCCATACCCTTGCGGGGTAGTGGACATTGTCCGGACCTTGTGGTGTGGTGTAAATAATACCACGGCCCAAACTAGCGGGGTTCGGGGGGGCTTGTCAGCCAAGTCGTCTCCCATCGCCGGCTAGAGGCTCCCTCCCTTTTGAATTGCACCACAAGAGTTTCATGACAATTGAGTCCACCTTACGGTTAGCCGTGTAAGAGCTCTGGTCGTTGGCGGTTGAAAAGCCGTCATGGCGTGGGTGTGTTTTTGTGTGAGACGAGGCCCTGTCGTCGCCAGTGTTTGCTTACGCTTGTGATCGTGGGTTTACCTAGTGACGTTACACCATGGTGTGACCAATACATCGGGGCCTACTCCGCGGAGGAGTTTTGGGGGGGCTGCCGAAGGGTGGCCTTTTATTGTTGTTGGGGCCCCACTCTTTTGAGAGGTAGAATGTGTCGACCCATATTCGTGTGTTGTGTCATTCCTTGCTCAAATACCCCGGCGGGGGCGCCGGTTCAACCATGTCTGGTTGCGGAGCTTCGGGGGTCCGTTGTTGCCCCCCGTTCCGCAGATTTAGCCGGTCAATTGATTGTGACCCTTCCTTGCAGATGGTGTGTGTTTCTATGCGGGTTCAGTTTATTGATTGGAGGGCGGTCGGTGCGGAGTTCCTCTTTGTTGCTAAGGGGGAGTTTGTGGAATGTTTTTCATGCCCGCCGGCCCCATCGTACAGTGACCCTCGAACGTAGTCGACCTCGCCAGATCGGTTTCCTCGTCGGGCGGCCCCCTTTTCGGAGTTCTAAGACAATCTTCCGGGCCTGTTTAATTTAGAGATGGTGTTGGGCGGGTGTAGAAACGAGAGCCGCGTCCTTTGTGCACGGTCTCGTCGCGGTTGTTTGTCTTGGGCTGTCTAGATAGCTGACCCCCCCGCCGCCATCTATAGAGCGTTTGCCGTCCACTCGCAAGGTGGAGATGACTTGACCATCCCGCACAGGCAATGGCTGGCATTTGGTCGACTTGGTCTGCGTAAGATGGTCGCGCTATCACGATTGCCCTTGCTGGTGTCGTTTTTGAGAGTGAGAGCGTTACCCATTTGCGTTTTCGTAAGCGGCGTCGCAGTCGCGGGGGTTCTCTTTCCGAGAGAGCGGCCCCGCCGGGAAGCCGTCATCACTTTAACTTCGGTTCCCTCCCATTGGGGGCTGATTATGTTAGAAGCTCGGATTGGGTTGATTCGACGCGCCTCTTCTCATACCTAGGTGTCGGCAGGGCGCAATCCGACTTTCTTCTGGCATGGTCGATTGTGCCGGTTTGCGATTCCCCGGAGTACGCTCGTAGTACCGAGCTTTCTGGGTAGGCTAATAGTCGGATTCTTTTGATAGGTGCCTTTTGTCCTTGGATGGCTGGCAGGATATTCTTTTCCGGCTTTGTGTCTTGTGGCGTTGGGTGGAGACTCCCTCCTTTCGCAACTTGGTTTACTATTTTCCCGAGGAATTGGTATTCTCCTAGTTCGGTATGTGCGGCGTTCTCCACTAGTGGTGGCGCTTTGAGGGCAAACCACTTCGGTGCTGGAACGCGCGTGTCGATGCCCCCAGTGAGTCACCCAAGGTCTGCGGTCTCAGACTCCGCATTGCGCTGACACTGTTTTGTGTCGGTTATCTTGAGGAGCTTCCCGGCATGCATGGGTTTTTTTCTCGCAATGTTAGTTGTTGCACATCCTCACCACCCTGAGGCGCCATTGTACAATAGTTTCTACTGGCTCGCAGGCAGCGAAAACCCTCTTTTGTTTGGTCTCCTTGACCACTGCTTTTCCGAGTTCTAAATGCGGATAGCCAGCCCTTCCTCGTTCCCTTTTGATGAGGCGCTACGTTTTCCGTATCAACAACCTCGTGGTGGGTTTGGACCTATTTCCGATCCCCTTGTCGGTCTTAGCTTGAACCGGTGTACTGAGCATTAGAGTAGGACACCCATGCCTAATGCTTTGGATTTCCCCCCCAAGGTACCTCGTCTTCCGCCAAGGGCGCCTTGCCGGATTGTTTGGTCAAAGCGATTCCCTGCAGTTTTGGGACTCAGGGCTTGTGCGGTTGTCTCGATGCCCCGCAGGGGACGATCTCGTCCCCTTCTTGGGTTGTAGTCTTCGCCGGTGCACACGCCGGAGGTTGTTTGTCTGGGTTTCGTATCGTGTTCCTTGTTGTGGTAAAGGATTCTAAGGGGGGCTCCCCCCTACCGGTGGGAGAGCTCTGCCCCCTTGGCGTGGGCCCTTGT
>Ga0179593_1560420_pt1 | contig 29744 bp, 34 predicted proteins | sample CZODoug2_1_08_16_FD_185931 | JGI IMG/M metagenome (GOLD analysis project Ga0179593, IMG submission 185931) | Vadose zone soil fungal communities from Angelo Coast Range Reserve, California, USA - CZODoug2_1_08_16fungal (PacBio error correction) | ecosystem: Environmental > Terrestrial > Soil >... | reverse complement strand
TGACGACTTCTCCCTGCTCCATGGCTCAGTCCTCTTTACTTTCATTGCGCACCACCGTGATATCTCTATTTTACACTCCTCTTTTTTTGAGAGCCTTTCACTTTCCCCCCTCCCCGTTTTCCTCAAGCTGAATGCTAGACTGCTCCCCCCGATTTCAGGGATCTTTCAGAATTCTTCGAGTTTCCCGACGACCTTGGCCAAAAGGTATTCCTTGATCTTTTTTCTTCTGAGAGGCCTCCCTTCCCTTGATGATTGGAAGCTCCTTTATTCTTTTTCGAAGAGAAGTGCCCCTCGTGGGCGCGTAGCTTTATTACCCGCCCCCCTTCCCCCCAAAGGACGATACTCCTTTTTTCCCTCGTCTGCGTGCCGGGTTCCTTCTTCTTTCGCGGGGTGGAATCCCCTATTCTCAGCTACCGAATGTGTATTTTGTCTTCCTTCCTCGCGAACTTTTTTGCCCGAGTTCACGGGATCAACTTCCTTTCCCTCCTACCCTCTTTCTTCAGCTATCTTTCCTCCTTTAGCGCCCTTCTTTCGGCCGCCTCCCCTCTTCACGATACCGTCGGGTGGTGTGGCTGGGACTTTCACCGCATAGCCGAGGGCACCTTTTTCTTACTGCTCAATAACTTTTGGTTCGATTCTTCTTTGGCTTCTCTCCTACCCTCGCTGCTGTTTCCACCCCTTTTTTACATCATTCTCTCGGTTGCCCCGTTGCCCCCTTTGTTCCGCCATGCGCCTTCCACCATCCCCGCGTCCGAAGCTTTCAGAATCGCCCTGGCCCTTTATTGTTCTCACGACTTTGGGTCGGAATCTCCCCCTGATGGCCTGGGCTTTCTTTTTTCTTTATCCGACTTTCTGTGGAAAAACACAGACGTTTTTCCCGTTTTCGGGAGAACCGCACCCAACTCCCCCTCTATCACTTTCCATCCCAGGTGAGGAAAACCCTTTCGGCACCCCCTTCCCCCCCCCCCATTCGGAGGGGGTTTTTTTGCTGGATCGCGCCCTGAGTTCCCCAGCCTCAGAACTCATGTCTTGCCTCGCATTTTTTCTGCGCAAGCGAATCCTCCTGATTGTTCGGACCTTCTAACTCTGAACTTTCAAATGTCCCCGATTCTAAAGCCTTTTCCCCAGGTGGTTTTTGTTAACCCCTACATTCCCCCCATTTTAGAATTAAAAAGCGAACTACGTTGGGATCCCAAGGGCGAGTTCACAACGAGGAATTTCAGTTTTCTAGAAGAGTCTCCCCTTCTTGCTCCCCTTCTTACGTGTATATCCCTTCTTTAAATAAGGGTGATTACAAACCGTCTTTTTCTTTCTTGTTTCCCAGATGTAATTCCCATTTCCAGTTAAGGTAGGTCCCCTCTTTTTTTTTCTTTGCCGACGACTTTTGGCTCTTCTGTGCCCCCTGGTTACCACTTCCCCATAGTCGAGAATCTCTTTTAAAAGAGTTAAAGGTACCTATCTTCCGCTCCGCAGGAGAAAAAATCGCTCCCCCCCAAAGCCCCTCTACCCAGTCCCTCTCCCCATCCCCCCCACAAACTTCAAAACCCCCAAACCCCAACACCCAACACCCCCCAAACCCCCCCCCCCCCACCCCCCCCCCCCCCCCCAAAAATGAACCATCCCTTTTCCCCCCCCCCCCATCGGACTTAACAAATTTTTTGTTTGACCCCTGTGCCCGGCGCCGAATTCATCTTTTTATTTTGGAGGGCAGAGTGCGGCGCAAACTTCCCCCTTTTTCCCCGGTTCCCGATAGTGACAAACCCTTGAATTTTCCCCAATCCATTGCGAAGTTGCTTCCCCCCCGCTTCTAAGTCATGGATATGATCTTCCTTTCCCTTATGTGGTGTGGTCCCTTTTCCCTTGAGTTCAGTCTCCCGGACATGCCCGGTCGTGTTTGTTTTTTTCGCCTCGCCAAGTTTCTCCGGCCCTTGTTTCCTTTAGCAAGTAAAGGACGTCCACGCTTCACAGCCGGTTTCGCGCTTTTTTTACCTCCGACAAGACTAATACTTCTCCATTCCTCGGAGGCAACGAGATTTCCTTATCGGATCACCCTTGGTCTTTACCTCCCTAGTTCAGCAGACTTTGGGTCTCCTGGCACTTTCCCCATTCCAGGTTCCCTTACCTCCGGTACTTCCCCCCCTGCCCTCCCTTGCCACCCTTCTGGGGGTGCGTTCCCTTCGGGCATTTCTTCCTAGTTATCCCGCCAGCAATTGCCTTTAATCGAGCAGTGGTCTTTGGAGCAATTCCCCCCCCCCTACTGGGTCTCCCGCGTTTGCTGCGCAGGCCGGATTCGGGACAGGATATTCTTGGCGTCCCTCCTCACCCCCCCCCGCGAACAACAAGTGGTGTTGTTTCCCCCTCAGCCCAGCCTTCCGTTCAAAACTCCTTTTTGCCTTTACCGCACCACGGCCCCATCGCGATGATCTCTCTCTGTGCTCCTCCCTCCTTTTCTCTTCATCTTTAGTGGTCGTTTTGCTTGAAGATGCGTTTTGGCGACTTTTTGAATTTTGCCATTTTTTCTTCCATTGACTGTGCTGGGGCTCTTTCCCCCTTTGCAACACCACCCTCCTCGTTGATGTGTGATAGTCTGGCCCCTCCCCCCCACTGTTATTCAAATACGGTTCTTTTGACTCACCGTCGGTTGACCTTCTGTTTAGGCATTCCAAGAAGTGGGTGTTTTCTCCAACTGCCGCCCTAGTACCCTCCCCCATGACTTCTTCACTCGTTCACCGCCCCTCGTCTTCTCAGTCCCGTCAAACCTCTTTGAATGGTGTTTTTTCCTTGCCCGGTCCTGATGAGGCGTAACCTGGCCTCCCCGTCAGGAGAACCAAAGTATTCTTTTTCTCCCCCAGAGTCAGAACAAAGTTTCCCCCCTCTTCCACCAGAACCTTCCTTTTTACTTAACTCTTTAGTAGTAGACACCAGTTTTTTTTCCCCCCCGAGATTTCCCCCTTTTGTAAAGCGCGTTTTTTTCCCTGTGCTATTTCACCTCCTTGTAACCCTGCGAAGGAAACAAACACCTCTTTTCTTTCCCCCCGATCGGTCCACCCTCGTCCCTTTCCCCACAAAAAGAAGCAAGGCCCTTACTTCCCCCTCTTCCCCTTCTCCCTTTTTTTCCTCCCTTCACCTTTTCGGACCCCCTTCTTGATCAAATAGAGTATGAAAGTCTGACTTTCCCCCCTGTTGGCTGCTTGTCCAGCTGACGACCCCTTTTTCCTCCCTCTCGCGCAGGAAAAGATAGATGTGCTCCCCTCAGCACAACTCTAATTTTTGGGTGAAGTCTCCTTCTTGATGGTTTTTCGATGCTGCGCCTGATTTTGGTAGACTTTTTTTCGGCTCTCCAGGGTTTTTTTTTTTTTTTTGGCTTTACCCTGGTACTCTCCCTCGGTTTTAACCCTTGATTCGAGTTTGAACATCGTCCCGGCGATCGCAACTCCGCCCTTCCTCCCCCCTTTACCTGTTCCAATCTTTTTCTTTCCCCACCCCGGATTCCCCCTCAGCACCCGGATGCCGTGAGGTAGGACAGTAAGAATTTTCGTTGGTTTTGGACCCACCGCAAGAAGTCTTTTCCCCTTCGTATCGAAACTTGCCCCCCTTTTCCCTCGTTTGGTGCGACTTTCTTTTTCCCGTGACGTGCTTTTTTTCATCTGCGCCTGGAGGGCCGTCTGGTTAAAAAAAAACACTGTTCCCTTATTGTGAAAGTTTGTCCTTTTGCCCCTTTTTTCGAAATCAAGCGTACGAAACCCCCCTCTTTCTTTTCGCTGACCCTTGTATGTCCGGATGTGAAAACTGGGATGTTCCCCTTCCGTTTTCCTCTCCCCTCAAAAACGCTCCCCCCCCCTTCCTCCCGGGATATGGCTCCCCAGTATGTCTTGTGGGGAGTTGGTTTTCCCTCGGCTGCAAAGGATTCCTTCTAGGGTTTTCCCTCCCCAACTTCCGTCCGCAGTCCCCCTTCTTTTGTATGGACTCTTCCCCCTTCTTGAGAACAATTAGCCCCCTTGTTCCCGCGATCTCTTTTGATGCCTGTCTTTTTCCCCAAGAAGCGGCCTTTGTTTTTTCTCCTTTCCGGAAAGCATTCCTTTTTCCTTGTAACTTCTCGCCCCACCGGTTTTTTTCCCCGGTACGTTGTCGGCGTAGTTTCTCGAAGCGGATAGCACCCCACCCCTCCTATGGAGCGTACCCCTTCCTTTGTAAGTGACCGTTTTTGCCTTCCACCCTCTTGTATCTTTATCCATTTCTTTCCCCCCAAAATCATGATTCTGCCCAGCCCCTTCTTTTTTCTTCTCTCAATCTTCGATCGCGGTTCCTTCTCCTTTTCTTTTCCTAGATGATCCCGTGATATTCAGCACGTTCGCGCCCTCCGCCGACACCTCCTCGAGACTTTTCTTTTTTACCTGCTTTCTTCCCCTCTTTTTCAAAAAAAAAAAAAACGCATCCCCCCCCTTCTCAGCTTTTTTTCGCCCCCTAGGAGAGGTACCTTTGCACCTTTTCCCCCCTCTTCCCCTTCCCTGAATTCCGAGCCCTTTCCTCCAACGTCTCCTCAACTCTCGTTTCCGCATCAGAGAGCCCGTGTTTTTTTCCGACGTGAGCACAGCCCACCCCCGCTTCGGAATTGAGAATAACCCTTTGCGTCCAAAATTTTTTTCCTTCCTCTCCGCCGTTTCCTTATAATTCTGTGGGAAATCTCCCTTCCCTCTCCCCCTAGGAAGTAGAGCATAAGCTTTTTTCGAACTGGGTTTTTCTCTCTCTTTTTTTTCCCCCCCCCTTCCCCTCCCGTTGTTTGTTGTGAGACCCCCCTCCCAGTGACCTTCCTCACTCTTTGCCATTCCTTGCCGAGGCGAATTTATCTTGGCTCTTTTCGCGTAAAAGGCATGCGCCCCAAATGACAGAAGAACTTTTTTTCCCTCCTCCCCCAAATGGGTATGAGACTCCTTTTAGGGGTGGGCTTTGCTCCCTCTCGGCAGCTCCTTCTGGATCCGGTGTCGAGGAATCTCCCCCTTTTCCCTGGAGACTCTTTTTTCTGCTGTTTCGTAGCTTCTTAATCGCTGAAGCTTAAAATGGACGCTATCTTCATAGTTCTGTCTTCTGACGGGGGAGTAGGATGCGTCTTTGGTGAATCCTAATCCGGTTCGCGCCTCCTCTTGATAGCCCTGCGGAACCGATTTTGCTTCCTCTTCTATGAAAGAACGAAGCCCTTCCCGACCCCTCGGCTATGCGCTGCCTTCCGGCTAAGGGCGGGGTCTTTCAGGTCCTTTTTTCCCCGCAATTTTTTCTTTTCTCCCTGTTTTGGATCATCAGCCGCTACTTAAAAGGGCGGTCCCGTTTTTTTCCAGGCGGGCCCCGTTTGGCTCTTTTTTTCCCGCTTCTCCTTTGATGGATAAGCAGAAAGATACGGTTTCCCCACCACGTGGTGGGGACTCTAAGCTCGTTTTTCCCCCCCCGCTGACCCTCGTTTTCCTTGAGACCGACCCCCTCCGAAGCCTTGAAGAATTGGACTCTTTTGTAACCCTTCCCTGTGGTCTGCAAAGGCGTCATTTAACAAGGACAAGATGGGCTTTTCTTCCCGATTATATAAGTTTTTTGGCTTTCCCCAATAGACGTGCGAGTTGTAGGGAGACGTTGCCTAACCCCACTCCCAACTCCCCCTCTTCCTTGCCCCTACACTCAACTTTTCGTACCCACTCTTCGTACACCCTTCCAAGGCGGAGGCTTTCTTTGCGGGATTCCAAGAGTCTTTTTTCCCCATTCCGATGCAGCCGAATGTGATATGCCTTGTCTTTAACCTTTTTCTTTCTCTTTATCACGGAGGAACGGAATGCCCCTTTTTCTCCAGTCCATGGACCCCTTCCACATGCTTCCCTTCGGCGCAGAATTTCCTCCCCCTGAAAGTAAAGGTTAGGTCTCCCCCCCCCCCATGGACGCTTCTTCAACCCCCTTCAAGTTGAAGTAGCTCTAATCCCTTAGGCGTTCCCCCCTTTGAATTCTCCCCCCCTTCTCGGGTGCTTACCCTTTTGAGTATAAGGGTTTTGACAAGGAGGACTTCCCTTACTGTCGCAGTGGCGGGGTTTCCCCGATAGAATTGGACGTGAGCGCTTTTTCCCCTTCGGATCACGGTTCCCCTCTTCCCCCTCGTCTCCCTGTGTACTGCCCCGGAAAAGGTAGATCAGAGCTTTCTCGAAACCCCGTCCCATCAATGTCGTCCCCTCCCCGACTGACCAAAACCAATTCTCCTTTTTTTTCTCCCCCTAGCCATCGCTCCCCTGCTCCTCTCCCCTGCGGGCAGTCCGTTTTCTTCCACATGTAAAGTAGAAGGTTTTTATTTCCCCGCCTTTTTTTTTTTGCCCCTCCCCGTTTTCCTTTTTCCGTGAAAGAATTCCAGATTATTACGCCCCATCTTCTTCATATGGCTTGGTTGGTTACGCGTCCTTCGAAGACATGGTTTTTTTTTTTTCCCTTCTCCTCTGCAAGTGTCAGGCGGTGACCCCTTAGCAATCAGGTCGGGTACCGCGGTACAGGCTTTTTCTTTTTCGATCAACGAACCTCTTTTTTTTTCCCCTCTACTTCGCCTATTCTTCGGCCTCTCCTTCGGAGGCGACCACACTTTGGTTTCTTTCGAAGAGTCAGTTGGGTCTTAATCCCATTGTTCCGTCCCCTTCCAAAGTTCATGGCAAGTCCGCCCCGTCCCTTTTGCCCCAATCCTCCTTCTTTCTTTCGTGGTGCCACTTAGTTATAACAGAATTTCTTACCCCGCGCCGGGATCCCCCTTTTCTGAAATTACAAACTGTTTCCCTCCCCTAAAACTCCTGTACTTGTAGTTCTTTCTTGTACTTTTTCCCAGGCCGGTGCTTCCGTTATTAACCTCGCCTCATAACAACATCCCCCCACCCCCCTTGGTGTTGAGCTTGAAAGTAGAAACCCTCCCTGGGTTTCCAATTTCTGTGAAAGGGAGAACCGACTGGCCCACAACGCATATTTCCCCCCTCCCACCTAACGAGACTCCTCTACTAGTTGTTGTTTTTTTCTCCCCGGTTTTTTTTCCTTGTGCTTTTCTGGGAATTCTTTTTTTTGAAGTTTTCAGTTTTGCTCCCCCCCCCCCTCCCCCATTGCCAGGTATTCTTACTCCCCCACAAATGGTGTTCCGTTGTGATAGAGGAGTCACACTTTTTGGTACTCCCCCTTACTGTTCATTTCCGGCATGACCGTCAGTAAGAACTCCTCGGTACCCCCAAGGGTTGTGAGTCATTTCGTGGGGACTTTTCTACCAAGGAGAACATTTTCTACCCTCAAATGCCTCCTTTTCCCACCTGCAATTCCCGCAGAGGAACAAAAGCCCCTTCCTTTCCAGCGTTTGGTACCTTCTTCTTCCTCCGGAATCTGTGCGGCGCCTCCATGGACATTGAACTGTGCCCGCCCCTTTTTCCAATTGTATCTTGGCGTTTGTGTTCGAACTTTTTTTTTCCCAAAGTTGTAGCCTCGATAAAAGTCACCCCCCCTTTTCTCGTGCCCTTTTTCGTGACTTCATTCTTCTCCTTCTTTTTTTCTTGATCGTTCCCCATGTCCCGTTGGTCCTTTTGAAAAACAGGCCTGTTGTGCCTTGCCGTAATTTAGTTTTGCTAACTGGGTTTTGGTGTGCTCTTCTGAACTTGCGCTTGCGCTTCCCAACCCCCTCCCGTGTCCTTTTTTTCTTTCAAACCTCTCTTGACACCATCCGCACGGAAATATTTCCGCATTCCCCCCTCCCCAGTTATACGTAATTTCCTTCCCTTTTTCCCGTTTGACCCCTTGAGAGGACACCATTGTGGTTCCTGCGTCTTTTCCCCTGTTGGCGCCTGCCCGTCCACCCCTTTCGGCCCCTTCATTCGTTGGCCACCGATCGCTTTTTTTCGGTCCCCCACACCCCCCTTCTGAATTGGTTTTTTTCTTGGAGTTGCGACCATGATGGCCTTTTTTTCTCTTTCGCTCGACCGTTCTTTCTTTCGTTTCACCCGTGTTTTGGTTTTTTTTTTTATCGACGTTTGACCATCTTCCGGCCCCAAGCGCTCTGACCCTTTTCCTTCAATGGCGACAGTAACGGACCTCTCTCAAGGGCATTGGCACCCCTCGGGTCCTCCTTGGCCATGAGATGGTCGGTGTGTTTTGCATTAGTGAAAGCACGCCTTTTCCCCTTTTTTTTTTCCTTCTCTGCCAGTTTTTTTGGCAATTTCTCCCTTGTGAGACGCGCCCGGGATCCTGAAACGTTCTTTCCTTTTTGGTGGGGTGTTTTTTTTTTTCGTCCTTTTTTAGTGTACTGGTTCGCGTTTCCAAACCACTGTGCAAAGGGACGTCCTCTTTCGTTCCGTTTCGACCCCCCACTCCCTTTCCCAAAACGTTTCGTCTTCCAACTCGTACTTCTGATGTTTTTCCCCCTTGGGCTCCTCTTGCGGTTCGCTCCTGTGCAAAAACCGCCTCGCCCTTTGGAGGAGTTCTCCATCGGTTGGACAGAATGTTTACTGAGGGCAATAGCTTTTTTGAGTGGTTTTCTTCCCGACAACGGCTGCTATGTTTTTCCAATACAACAAAGTCGCTCCCTTCAACTCGGCCCAGGCATATCTTCCCTTTAAGATTCCATTCGCAATTTGAGGTGCCCCCCTCTCCCCCGTGAAGTGGCCTCCTTCCTTTGATCCTTTTTTTTTTTTCGGGCGCATTTCCGGGATTAAGAGGTAAGAGGTACACTTTCGAGCTCTTCTGGGTCCCCCCCCCCCCCTGGTTTTTGAACCCTCAGAGTATCGTTTTTTTTTCCCGCCTTTTCCAAACGGCAGGTTGAGCGTACCGCACGTGGCCCCCCTCCTGCTATGATTGGTCTTCGCAACCGCCGCCTGACGCTTCAATGGCGGCGCAAACCCTGCTTCTGTCCCCGCCCACTGAGCCATCTCCCTCCCATGATAAGGTCTTAGTTCTTGAAGGCTTTCTTTCTTAGAAATCGTTAGCGAATTCCCGCCCCCCCACATGTTTCCCATACCGTTTAGCCTCTTTTTCCTCCCCCCTTTCACGGATATGACAACTCCCCCTGCACCGAGACCCCTCTTTTTCCTTCCATCCTAGGATTCTCTCCTCCCTCCTTGCGATTAAGCCCTCCAGAGCAAAGCATCGCCCTTTTTTCGTCCTACAACATTCACCGATAGTGAAAGCATACAGCGAAGCTGCCTGCTGTCTCAAGACACTGGTGCATCATTCTTTGCGCTTCTTGTTTTTTTTTTTTTTGTTTTTCCCCTGTCTTGTTTGGCCCAGGCGCCGTGTTCCCGAACAGGACTCATTAGGAACTTCCCCTCGTCCTCTAGCATCAGCTTTTTTTCCCTTTACGGGGTCCCCCTTCTTCGTTGTGTTGTTGAGAGTCTCTTCCCTTCCCCCAAAGTTGCGACTGAAAGATGCCCCTTTTGGATGTTCTCGTCCGTTCAGGGACTTTCCTTACTTTTCTTTTTTTTTTTTTTTATCGTCTTCACTGCCCTCCGCCTGGGCCATGCCAGACGATTCTCCCCAGCGCCCCAGGGTATGCGCCAGCCCTTTCCTTTCTTTTTTGCTCCCTTGGCAGCGCGGCTGGTCTCGGGAGGAAGCTATCGTTTGGGATTTGACGCGACTTTTCCCCCCCCCCTCTGCTGTTCTTTTTCTTAATCGCGAAGCAAAGTTTCAATGCTCTCTCATCATTTGATGGTTCTGTTCGTCGTTTCTTCTCGACGAGCGGCAACTCTCAACATGTTATTTTGTCTGCTCCTTTTTTACACGTTATGCGAAGGGATAAAGTCTCTTACTCAGACAGTAGAATTAAGAGAGAACTTGATTGCTTCCCCTTTTCTCAGGGGTTCGTTCGTCAGACCTCCATTTCACCCTGAGAGTGCGGTTTCCCTCATAATAGCTCGGCAAATTTCCACCGTGGTAAGTCTTCCTTCCTTCCCCCCCCTTCAGTTTGGGATTTTTCGCGGAATGAATCCGATGCGTTTTCAACCACTTTTGCGAGAACATAATGAAGCTCTCCCGTGGCTACGTTGATTACGTCTTTCCCCCTCCCCGCCGCTCCGAGCCATTCTTTTTCATCGCGTCAACGGTATGATTATTGTTCTCAAACGCAAAGTTTTCTTTTGACTCATTCCCAACGCGAAGATGGATTTGTTTTTTCTGTTACGGATTCTCGCGTTGTGGGAGTTTGAAAACCACTCTCTTTTTCGCCCCATTGCCCTCAACTCCCCACCTCACCTTTTGCACTCATAGCCCCGTTATGACCCCCCCCTCTGTGCCTCCGCCAAGGCGGCTTCTTTGATCGTCTCCCCCCCTTCCGAGCCCCAGCAAGAGGCCGCGTTTTCCCTCCTGTCGTATGCAGGGTATCTTGCGAGTCCTCCGCGAAAGATTGTTGAGGACGGTGCTTTTCCTTGGAGACGGCAATGACACGATTTTTCTCACTTTGGACACAGGGGTTTCCCCCCCTGCACCGGACCCTTCCTTTTAGACTTGCGAACTTGCACCGTCCCTTCACAAGGGACCCCGAGCTCCCCATTTTTCAGCTGCCCTTGGAAGCTTAGTGCTTTCCATTTTCCCCCCCTTTCTGCGGAGTCCCCCTTCGCTCCTGGGTCCTCGTGTTTCTCGGGTTTTGCACGGCTGTCCCCGATGTGAACGTTCCTTTTGGGTGCCCAGTAGGAATGGTCCCGATAGCCTGCCCCTTTCTGCGATGGGCCCCTTCCCCCTTGTTACCACCTTTTTCACGCGCAGTTACCCTTCTGTAGATCAAGCGACCTCACGAAACCCCCTGTCCCCATCCTTTTCCCCTCCCTCTGCAACACCAACATTTTCTTGGCTGGAAAAACGCGCCACGACTTTTCCCCCGCGCCGCTCATGCTGAATTTTGGCGGGCCTCCTTTTCCCCCCAACCTTGTCAATGTCGGACGGTGCAGACTCTCCCCCACCCCCCTGGTGTACTCCCCTTTTTGAACGTCTCCTATGCGCTGAATATGGCTTGCTTGGTGGGTTGTCCTTTTTCCCGTCCCCGGATCGAACGAAATGCCTCTGGTTTGGTTCCTTCGCCTCATTTTTCGGTTTTGCTCCGGCGTACACGCTCGCCTTTTTTCGCCTAGGGGGGCGATCACTTTCCCCTACTACTCCCTTTGCTATTAAAGTACGGCGGCTTCCTGGTTTCGTTATCGGATTCCCCCCCTTTTGCCTCCTTCGACGCTTCCCTTTTTACTTTTTTTCAATGGCCAGTTTCCGTCCTCAGGTCATTGCAAGTGCCCCCCGGGAACTCATTACGCCTTTTTCCCTAGTTTTCTTGTCTGTGGCGCTGGGCATTGCGGTGAACCGTCTTACTCGCGCCCTTCCTTCCCCCCACTTCTTGCACTTCCACACATAACGTGTAATGCCTTTCTTCGGGAGCGTCGCGGACGGAACCTTCCCCCCCTTTGGAACCCCAAGGTTGTTCTTTTTACTCCGCGATCCCCTTTCAACCCCTTGGCAACTTAAGCCCAAGCCTTCCCATGGCAGAGGTGAAACGGCAAACCGCATTTCCCCCGCATATTCCCCGGAAAAAATCTCCCGAGACTCTCTCTCTTTTTTTTCCGTTTGTGTGATGCGATCATGCGGTTGGTATGCTCCGTGGTGCTTGACTATTTTCGAAGTCGGTTTCAAGCAATTCCATTTCATGCTGGGGCTGACTTTGCCTTCCCCCAACGGTTGTTCCGCCTTTTTTTGTATCGCTTTCTCCTGTCCTTTTTGAAATTTCCTTCCTCGGCCAAGCCCAGAAATCTTTTACCCTAAAGATGTTTAGGGCCTTGCCCTTTGGAATGGCCTCCAAGGTTTTCCTCTCTTAAAGCCAAATGCTCCTTTCCATGCCCGCCTCCTGAAACCTTATTGTTGCCTGGAATTGCGAGTCGTCTTCCAGACTGTGCTGCTTCGTGCTCTTCCATTGAAAGTGCCGCAGGATCCCCCCCCCCTATCATGGACCCCTCCCCCCTCTTTCAAAGTTGTCGCCTTCTCTGGTGTCGCTTCGGCGAAGTTCTTTTTCTTTTTCTTATGCCCCCCGGGCTCTGCCCTGGCCTGTACGCGCGTGTACGCCTTGTCTTTTTTTACCACGGATTCCCCCCTCCTTGAGAATCCACCGACCCTTGCATTTCTTTTATCAGGAAACGCTGTTTCCCACACTACGGCCATTATCCCCTCCCCTTTTTAATTAATCTGAATTCTTTCACCCTTCCCTTTTCCCACGGTGGATTTCCCTTCTTTGTCAATTCTTCGACATTGACAAGGTTGTGACGGGCACGTTTCCCCCCTTTCGTCCTGAAGTCCCCGGCACCTATTCTTTTTTTTTCAGCCCCCACACCTGCGAATGCTTTTTTTTCTTTTCTTGCGCCATCCTTGTCTTTCTCTGACCGTTTCGTGGTTTTCCTTTTTAGTATCGAAGAGGGCGGGAAGATCGATTTCCCCCTCCTCTTCCCGTTCCCGGCGTCGGCAAACTTTCTTTCGCCCCGTTAACTTCTTCCCGGCCCCCTTTACGCACCCGGAGGCAGCGGCAAATGAGATGTTTTTTATTTGCCTTAGTGTTCACGACGCTTTCCCCCCCTCGACGGCAACTTTTGTGTTGACGTCTTGGTCGGGTCTTCATCTGCGCTGTTTTAAGTTAGCAGGTTACACAACCTCCTTTCTGAGATTGTGTCTTGCCGTCTCCTGTTTCTTCCAGCGTCCGCAACAAGCGTTTCCTCTTTGCTCCGCAACAATGATCTTTTGAAAATCTTGAGGTTCGCTCTCCAGACTACGAATTGGCGGGATTTTTCAGCATTGTGTAATAAAGGGGCCTGTCTTTCCCTTATGATGTGGGGAGTTGGAGGGTTCCCTTTTTCCCCGACAACTGGCCCCCCCACACCTTCTTTCCCTGCCCCAGGCCATCTTCGTTAGATTCAAATTCGACTTTGCGGTTTCTTTCCCTCTTCAATTTGTCCGTTGAAGCGATTCTCCACTTTGGCTCGGAAGCGGCTTGTTCGGGCGCCTTCGGAATCACGCGGTCAGCCTTCCCCTCACGGCTCTTCTTCCACACGGTGTGTGGTTTAACAGAAGAGGTATTTAGTCTGCAGTCTTCCTCCGTGCCTCCGAAGAATCGCCCCCCCTTTTTCCTTGAGTCGTACTCCCTTCTTTTTTCTATGATGCTTTCCTTTCCTGCAGCCGACGTTCTCGTTTTCTTTGGAGAAAAAAAATCTGACTCTCTCTCGCACTCCCCCCTCTTTTTTTCTTTTTCGCGCTGAATGATACCGGTTTTTTCTCTCTCTTCTTGATCCCGTGCTCTTCCCCCTTTTTCCGACCCAACATGCGGTTCTGAGAATATTCGCTCTTCCCCAGTATTATCCCCGCTTCCCCTCATCCGGACGCCCCCGGGAACCCCTCTTCGCCATCATTTTTGCCCTTTCACTAAAAGCTCCGCCGCCCTTTCCCCCCTCTCGTCGTCCTCAAGAATAAGTCTCTTTCCCCGAGCAGGCTCTTCCCCTGCGCGCTTTTTCCACCCCGCGTTCAGTTCGATACCCGGCATGTCGTCTTTTTTTTTTTTGCCATTTCGAGAAAGACTCATTTTCCTTTTTTTTTGAGGGAAAGTTACTCCTCCCTGCAAAACATTCGCCTCGTCAGTCTAGCCTTCTCCTTTAGGCGAAACCCTTTCTTCCCCTCCTTCTTTTTTTTTTGAGAGAGTCACTGTACCCTTTTTCCCAAAGTTGAGCATGAAGATTGCACTTTTCCCCGGCGGGAGCCTTTTCTTTAGTCTCATGAGTAATGTTCTACGTAGTCCCCTTTTTTTTCCCTGAAGCGACCATTAAAATTTCCGCAATGGCCCTTTAACTTTGGGGTGGGCTTTCCCGAGCGAGGTCCCTCTTTTTTATGCCCCGGTGCGGAGTCAGCTATAGTTATTTCTTTTCGGATGCTTTTCCGATTTCCCTCTCGATTTAAGTGGCAAATGGACGTCTCCTTTCTTTTCGGGACGCTGTTTTGCCGGTTTCTTCTTCTTTTCTTGTGACGAATCCGTTTTCCCAAGCTCCCCCCCAGAGTATTTGTAGGACGGTTTGCCTTTCCGATTTGCTTGCCGTGAGCACGGGATTTCAAGCCCCTGCAGAACGAAGACTTTCATTCATTCTCCCGATTGCGCGAATACCCTTTTTTGGCGGGGAAGAGAAGCTTTTTTTTCCTCATTTCCTCACGATACCTTTACGGAACCTTTCCTCTTTTTACTTCCACGGGCTCGCAATCAATAAGACCTGGCCTTTTTTTTTTTTTTTTTTTTGGAGATTATTCGCTTTCCTCCGCGGCTACGCCCCCTTTCCCCTCTCGTGTTTCCCTGGGGCTGATTTCATAAGGAAGCTAGTGCTTGGTTCCCGCGACCGAGTTGCTTCCCCCCCCTCCACGAACCCTTTTTCTGCAGTCCCTTTTTTTTAATCGCTTGTGTTGGGGCTCTGTTCTCCCCCCCAAAAGGAGAAGTTGAATCTTCACCCCCCCCCAGAAGACCTTGGAATGCGGTTTCCTTTCCGAAGTTGTGGGAGTTTGACCAACACTACTCCCGTGGCGCCGTTGTCGGTTTCCCCACTCCACCCTAGGTCTTCCTCCATTAGCTTGATGTACACACGATGACGGCCCCCCTTCCAAGGAAGGCTGTTTTTCTTCTCCTCCCCCTCAAAGTAGGAGCCAAATTCGTTTCACATCAATGTCTCCTCCTTTTCCTTCTTGCAGCGCAGCGTTTGGAACGCCTTGATTGCGACACTTTGCAATGACAAGATTTTATAAAGTCCTCCCAATTTTGGTTTTACCTTGCTTCCCTCAGGAGAAGAATGCCCCCCTTTCCTCACTTTCACTCGTCTCCCCGCGTCTCTACATCTTTTTTTTTTTATTTTTTTTCTTTTTTTTTTTTTTTTTTTTTTTTCTTTTTTTAGATTTTTTTTTTTTTTTTTTTTTTTTTTTTTTTTTTTTTTTTCTTTTTTTTTTCTTTTTTTTTTTTTGTTTTTTTTTTTTTTTGGTTTTTTTTTTTGTTTCAGTCGAGAAGATGTTCCGTCTTCGTTCCACTAATATTGCCCCCGAGACTACAATCTCCTTGTTTGGATTCCACCGTAACGTTGAGTCTCTGTTTCCAAGGATGAAGTCCCCCATGTGACCGCGGTCGGCCCTTTTTTTCTTTGAGCTCTGTGAAAATCCCTTAAAAAAGAGGCTGCCCCTTCTTCTTCCTAGCACTCACCACTTACCCCGGTCGATCATCCTTTAATCTACCATGACTCCATTGGCGCAACTCATCCCTTCACAAAACCAATTCTTCACGCGGTTGCCGCTCCGCCTCCTTTCATTTTGGAGGGCAGCGTGCCCTCTTTTTCAATGTAACGGTGCCTCTATATGACCCACCATCACGAATTTTTCTCCCCACCCTTCCCTTTAGAATTCAGCTTATCGCCTTTGAATGGCAGTGATTATGGTTTTTAAATTTCCCCCTCTTTCCATGACCCTAAATGCACGGGTCTTTTTTTTTCCACTTCCTTTCCTTCCTTTTGAATCCAGCAAGTACTTCTCCGGCGTCCTGTTCCCTCCGGTTGCGCGCCTCGGTTTTTTCTCCAAGCCTACATTCGCCTATTAGTCACGAGGCCCCCCCCTCTACTTTTGTTTATCTGTCCTTTCCACTTTGGGCTGAAGCCTAACTCGTCATCACTTTGGTGCGTTCCATTTTTCCTCAGGCACAGTCTTCAAGTCCGCCTCCAGGTATTCCCTTTTTTCCCCCCGCTTTTCCCAATACGTTTTCTTGGTCTTTTTGCTTTCGGGCATTGAGGTTGCCCTTTTTTTCCCGCCGCATTTGTCCTGTGCTCCTTTTTTTTTTTCCCCCCCCCTTGCAATGCTCCCCCCTAAAAGTGTATTGTCCCGCCCGGGATTCCTGTTCTTTTTCTGCGCAGGCCGGACTTTCCCCGTATTTTTTTCCCGTGCCCCTATCACAACCATCCCCCACAACAGTTGAGTGTTTCTCTTGCACTCCCCGACCCTTTCCCAATTTCACTTAACGGTTCAAAAATACATCAAACGCTTGCCACTTTCAAAGCCGAGATGATATATTATATTTTCTCCTCCCCTTTTGTTGTGCTTTGACTTTTTATTCTCTTTATCTTTCTTTTTTGGGAATATGCGTTGTCCCTCGTTTTTTTTGACCCATTACCCTTTCCCCCTTTCCGTTGCCCCCCTTCCACCCTTTGTTCGCCGTGATGTTTTTATCTATGGCTGCAAGAAGAGACACTGGTTGGCAACCTCCTTTTCGGAGGCAGCCTTTTCATAAAGTCTGTATAGTTCCTTCCCCTTCTGTTTATTCCCCATGCCTAAAGGGGTTTCTCGGAGCAACCTTGGCTCGCTCTCTGTCGGGCTAACCTCAACTTCCCTCCTTTCGCCACCAGGCCAACCTGCACGTATTGTTGCAAGCTTCTTTTGAGACTGGCTTTTCTCAGGCAACTGTGCTTCTTTTACCGGGACATTGTCTCAGTCCTGCTTCTGCGCGTCGAAAGGCGTCCTTTTGTCGCCTCCGAAAATCCAAACCCGTCCTCCGCGCGGCGAAGGTTTTTTTCTTTTTCCTTTCTTGATCGGCCCTAGCGCGAACCTGGTCTGTACGCGCTTTCTTTCTTTAAGTTGCTCCGCCTGCCCCCCCTCTTCTAAGGAAACCCCTAACCGTGAATGTCGTTCGATCTTCCCAAGCGTAGAGGGTGACCAACCCCCACGGCCATATCCGCAGCATTATCGTATCATATGGATCCCCGTTTTTTTTTCCTTCCCTTGATTTCCCATAGCGTCTGCACAGTCGAAATTTCCCTTTTTTCCCGCTTCCTCCAGCCAATCAGCCCTGAAGTCTTTTATCTGATGGTTGTAATCCCCCCATTCATTGGTTTTGGTGAATTAGGGCGCACATTGATGGTTGGTTCGAGTCGATGTATTTTTTCCTGTCTCGTTTTTTGCAGCCTCCGTGGTAAACCGTTGATCTGACGTTTTTACCCTCCACTCCCCAGGCGTCCTGCAATCCCTTGCCGAAAGCTGACTTCTCCTGCCCCCTTAGACTCAACTTTTTTTTTTTTTTTTTACAGCCCCCCGGAGGCAGTGGTTTCCCGATGGAGTCTCCGTCAGCCTTTCTGTTAACTCACGTATGAAATAGTCTCACCTCAAATGTCGATTTTGACGACACGTCGCCTTGGCGAACCTGTCCTTCTTATGAGTGGAGCACTCTTCCCCTTGGAAGGGTAGGGTAGCCTTCTTTTCCACCCCCCTGTGAAAGGGACTTTTCCCATTTCTTCCCCATTGCCGTTATCTTTTTTCGTTCTAAAGCGCTCTCTTTGCTGTTTCAACACTGTTCTGCAGGATGTTTGTTTTCCCCGCGGCTTTTCTGGGTCGGCTCCCCCTAAAACAAACCCCTGCCGGCCTTGGGCGGTTCGCATAGCCCCGTGGCTTCCTTATGTTTTTTTTTTTTAAATGGTTAGAACCCGTCTTCCCCCCTCAACCGAGCAACTCTGTGTTTTTTCCCCTCCACCCCCTGAACGCCCCCATCCCAGGCAATCTTTCCTTCTGGCCGATTACAAATTCGCCCTGAGAACAATAACCCCGTTACTTTTTTTTCCTTTCCTTTCCTTATGAATGGCTTAAGAGAGTGTTAGGCTTTCCCTCCGAACCCCGGTTATGGTACACTTGGTCCCACGAGATCATTTCTTCCCCCCGGTGGTTTTCAGCATCGTTGTCGGCGTAGCCCCGAAGCAGATGAAGCGAAGCCTCCCCAACCCTTTAATTTGGCAGTATTGAGCGTACACGTGGAACAGCTCTCCGTCCAGTCTTTCCCCCTCCTACGGTATCGTGATTTGGAGCAACCCCCTGATTTTCGCCCGCCAATGAGACTGTATCTTAATCGGTCGATAGCGCTGTTGATAAGTTTCTTAGTCCCCGTTCTCTTCAGCACCCTTTTCTTTCCGACAAATTTAACATGGCTTTTTCCTTCCCTACTGTATTCTTTCGTACGCGTTCGCGAACCGGATATCGCTCATACGCCCCCCTTTTTTTCTCAGGAGTCGAGCCCATCTTAGGAGAGCGTCCATTTGCCTTTTTTCTTTCCGCGCTTCAATCCAAGCTACAGAGCCCGTCAAAGTCTAGTCCTCCTAAGATATTACCATTCGCTGCCGCCTTTGACGCCCCAGCCCAACCACGCGTTCAGGGCTTGCGAATACCAGTTTTGTCCTTCCCAAAATGTCGTTGTCCCCAGGCTCCCTTCTTGAGAACAGGCACTTTCGGAAAGATCACTGAAATTCCCCCTTGTCTAGTTAAGATTGCATCGTATTAACTTTCCTGGGGACATTGATCTCTCTCCGTGTTGTTGTCCCCCCCTTCCCCCATGAAAGATGACAACTAGAATGACGAGCGGAATTTCGTTCCCCTTTCCTGAATCTTATTTCTCGTCGGCCACGCTCGCTGCCATGCCCGACCCATTTGCACGGCTTCACAAAATCTATGCGCATTCCTTTTCACCGGTTTGGGCTGTGACTCCTTGAGGCGGTTTCTTCTCGGAAGCCTTCTTGAGGACGACGAGCTGGCGTCTTGGTGGGGTTTTCTTAATCGCGACTTTCCACATGCCCCCCCTCCTCTTCTTGACTCGAGCTGGGGGGAGTTTTTCTTCTTGTCGGGTGCAGAATCCGGTTTTTTCCGCTTTTTTTCCAGATTCTAAGCGGCCCCGCCCCTTCTTCCCTTTTTTTCTTCAAGATTTGCGGAAGAGCACTTTCCCCCTTTTGCCCGACCCTAGGTCCCTTATCATCCCCGCGCGGAATCTGATCTTTTCTAATTACCCTCTCCCTTTTTCCTTCTTTCCTCTTTTTCACGATACCGTCGGCCCCCCGGTGAGTGGATTTCAAAGGTATCCTCTCCGCGTCCCCACTGGCTTAAGATCACTTTTCCCGTTTTTTTTTTCTTCTCGGCTGCGTTGCTACGCAGACAACGCTTTCTCCTTTTGCTGTTAAACCACCGTGGGGCGACCCATCATTTCATCACCCTTGGACCCTTTTCTTTCTTCCGGCCATTCTCCCCGAACAGAAGCGCCTCCGACCCTTCCTTTACCCTCCTGTCCCACTCTTTTTCTCCCCGCCCCCCTTGAAATCTACCTACCTCGAAGAGGGCCTGGGTTTGCGTTCGTAGTTATCCGTTGGGGGAGTGTCACACTCGACGTTGCGCCGTGTCTTTTTGACCCCTTCCCTCCCCCCCGATATGCCTTCCCCAAGAAAATTCGACCCCGATGCGGGACCACCGCCAAGGCGTCGTTTGTTTTTCGGTGCCCCCCGCAAATTTTTCCCCTCGTTTTCACCATCTGGTCCTTGCAGAAGAAGTTTTTCCCCGAGCCCCGCCCGACAGGGACCTTTTTGTGCGGACGCTTGCTGTGCCGCCCACGTGTTCCTACTTTCCTTCCCTCCCCCAGGTGGGTTTTGTTCCTGCTAAACCTCTTCCCCGGTGAAAGAAAGGAGAACCCCGACCTCCATGCTTCACGGTTAGTTATGCCCAGCGCGTTTGTCCAACTCCTTCAAGTCCCGTTCACCGCCGAGGGCCCCGCCTTGTGCGTAAAATTTCGACTGGGTCTTCCATCTCATTCCTTCTCCTTTGTTCTCCCCGTCCTTGTCTCCGGTTTTCCTTCAAGATGTGCTTCTGCGGCTCTTCTTTTTCCGTGAGCGCTGTGTCCTCCCGATCACGGGTACCACCGAGTTTTTGGTTGGGTGTGTTTTGGTTTTTGTGGGGGTTTTTTTTTTTTTTTTTTTTTTTTTTTTTGGGGGGGGTTTTGTTGGGGGGTTTTGTTTTTTTTTTTTTTGTTGTTTTGGGGTTTGTTTTGGGGGTGCTGACTTCGCATTCCCCCCTTCCACGGGCGCACTAGCAGCATCCTCCTTACCATTCTTTGCAACTAAATCGACTTCCCCCCCCCCATTCGCGGTTGTGTCCCGACACTCGCCTGTCCTCCTCTAATTTTGGTCGTTCTGGCCCCAGCGCCACCCCCTTCCCTGTCGGTCACCGTTTTTGACACTCACTTAGTCCGCCTCCCACCGTTTCACGCGTGAAAGAATCTCATTTCTATGCTTCTTCCTCTTTTCTTTTTTTGTTGTGGTTCAAAACATCGTCCTTCCTGGATCGAACACATTCCCCCCCTTTTTTTTTTTCCCACATTCAATCAGACACAGTTTCTTTCATCCGTTTGCACCGTAAAGGATTCCACGCCTTTTTCCCTTCCCTTTTTCCGCGCTCGGGGGGCCGATCACTCCCCCCCAAAGAACTCTTCCTTCTCTCTATTCGTAGCGGCTGGAGACGGGGTTTTAGTTTACCTGGCTCCAACTTTCGACTGTTCTTCTCACCTCATGCGGGCAACTTTCAATTCCCCTCAGAAAGCAGGCACAGTTCCTTTTCCCTCATCTCAGGCCCCAATTCAAGCCCCCTTGACCCCCCCCACGTTCCTTGGTTTTTTTTTGACACTTTTACGTGATCCCGCAGTCCTTTAATCGCGAAGGTGGCTCCTTGTTTCCCCCACTTCTTGCATGCACTAAAAACATCCTTTCTTTCCGGGATTTCTGGACTTCTTTCAATTTTTTCCTTTTTCCCGTGTACTATTCTGCGCCCGTCCAAAATAAACCTCGCCCCAACAATGTGGGCTCTGCCACCTCGAAAATCCTTTTTCAATTTTAAGGTCCCCCCCGTGGCCAAAAAGCTCTTCCCAAACGGAACAAAGCTACCCCCTCTTCTCTCTATCTCCCCCTCCTTGTTGTTGTGGCTCGCTATTTCATATGGTAGCTTGGCCCTTTTTTAAATTGATCTTTCGTTTTTAATTAATCCCCTTTTATGGGGATGACCGTGGCTGCCCCCCCCCCCCTTGTTCGAGTTGATGTTTTCGGCTGCAATCTCCCCAAATACTTTTCCCCCTTTCAGCCAGCCCATTCCCCGTCGGTAAAATTACCTCTTTTTAGGCTTGCCCTCATTTTTGCTCCCCAGGAGGCCACTGGCGCGGATTCTCTGCTGCGGGATAACTCCGTCCCCCTTTCCCGCCTGCCCCCCTTTTCCAAGAGAAACTTCTTTTCAAGCGGAATTGGCCTCTCGGCGATGCAGGTAACTGTGCTTCTTCCTTACCTGGAATTGATGAAAGTGTTTCCCCAGTATGTCTGTTTTGTCAGCCCCCTTTTCTCCCCCCACCCCGTCTCTTTTCCGCCGCGTGACTTCAATGGTCTTCTCTTATTCCTTGTCTTTCTTGATCGGCCTTTTTTTACGGCTGTTCCGGATCCTTTAGCTAAACGGATTTCCCTCCTTGACACTTCCGATTTGCTCATGACCACAACCCCCGACCCGTGAAGTAGTTTTCTTTTTTCACGCTCCCCCGATGTGACCACTCCCCCTGGCCATCTTTCCCCCCTCCCTCCCCTAATTGGAATTCCCTTTCTTAATGGAAACGTGGATGTCCCCCCCCCTGGAGGTTCCCACTCGTTGAACCGTTCTCCCCCAAGGTTGGCGCGGGCAATCTTCGCCAAAATTCAGCACTTGTTTTTCGCACCTTCCCTATTTTTGTGTCAAGCCCCCCTTGAGAATGTTTGTTTTTTTCCGTCAGCTGGTTGAGACCCTTGTTTTTGGATGCTGCTTACGTTTACCGTTTTTTTTTTTTTTTTATCCCTCTTTTTCGGTGGTAAACCTGATGACTTCCCGCGCTCAAGGACAAGGCGACTCCTCCTCCATGCGACCTTCCCTTTTTTCCCCCATTTTTTTTCTCCCCTTGGCAAAAACCGGAGACCCCAACCGTGACGGTGGTCCTTCGGCCTTTCTCTTCTCAGTCAGAATGTCTAGTGGAAAGCAGTCTTTTGCCCTACTTTTCTCGCCCTTGCAAACGTCGCGTTTTGTGTGCCATTCCCCAAGTGACGTGCCCCTCTATGGTGGAGGTTCTTTTTTGGTAATGTTCCCGTTGTTACAAAAACCACCTTTCTTTTGCCTTGCGCAATCGTTTTTCTCCGCGAACCCCTCCGCAACAGGTTCGCTTTTTCCCTTCGCTCGCAACAATTCTTATCGTCCAGGATGTTTGACCCGGCGGGCTGGGCTCCTTTCGGCGATACCCGCCTCTTTTTTTGCGCATCTGGTTTCCGGGCTATGGAGGGGACACCGTTGTGGAGTTGGATTTTTCTCCCGCCACTTTTTTTTTCTTTTGGTTTTCCATCCCCAACGTCGAGAATCCCGTTCCCTCCTGGCCCCACTGCTCTCGGCGTGTTTAAGATTCCAATTCGCCTGTTTTATCAATATGTTGACGTCTTGCTTTGCTTCGAGCGGTTTTTGCGCAGGCCGGAAGCAAATCTTCCCCTCGGTTCGCAGCAAGAGCTTCCTTCTCTCCCCCACAACTGTTTGTAAACGCGTTTCTTTTCGTAGCATTCCCCAGATAGCGCACTCGTCCAAAAGGCCATTTCCTTAGCGTACCGCCGTGGAATTCGCTTGCTGACTTTGATTCTTTCACCAGTTTTTTTTTTCCCAATGGCGGGAGGCCCCCCCCAAAAAGCCTGCTTCTGCCCTCTCTCCTTGGTATTCTGACATCGGTCGCTTCTCTCTCCTAAGGTCTTAGTTCTTGCAGACTCCCTCCCCGTGCTGCAAATCTTCCCCAAACCCCCTTGCTATCCGTTGAATCTTGCGCGAGGCGCTCTCCCCTCCCCCCCCCCTCAAAACCCCGGACGCCACGAATCTGTCTCTCCCATTCCATGTTTTTTTGCACTTTCTCTCCCCCTTCAGAAAGCTAACGCTCCCTTTGTTACGAAAGTCTTTCTTCTCAGAATACGTTCTCGACCGAACCTTGCCGACGCTTTTTTCCACACCCCGCGTTCTTCTTGCGCATAACCGTTTTGTTCTCCCCAAATTTCGTCTTGAATGCCGCGGCCGCAGTTGGCGGGAGCCTAGCTCCCTGCCCTTTTTCGTCCTTCACTTGCATCTGTCCCCTTTTCAGGGGGAAAGTGATCTCTCTTTCCCCCCCCCTCTTTTTTTTTTGGAGAGAGATCCCTGTTCCCCTCCCCGGTGCGCTGACAGATTCCTTCGGACTGGCCGCCTCCGCATGAGTCCTTTTTTCCCCTGCCTGGGCCCTTTTGCCTCCTCCATGTTGGATTCGCCACAAAGGGTTCATTCTCAATTCCCTGAACCTTTTTCTGTGATCTTTTTCGCCGGCAGCGCGCTGATTTCTGTTAATCTATCTCTTGAGGACGAAGAGACTTTCTCTTTTCGCGGGCAGGCAAAGTGTTCCTTTACGCTTTTCCCCTTTTGGATGGCTCGACGCTGAGTGGCGTTTCGTCGAATGCGTTGAGAGTTTTCCGGTTACGTTTTTCCCCTTTTCTCGATAGCCTCTGTTTATTTTGTGCGCTTTCCCCTCCCCGGAACTCTTTTGGACCAGCCCTTCTCCCGCTCTGCCCCCGAACGACATGAATCATTCATTTTTCAATCGAAACCCCCTTTTGGGACCGGGCTCCTTTGGGGGTTCAAGTTGGGTTTTGCTCCCTCCATTTTTCTCACCGTCGTTCTTTTTTTTTTTCCGGCAAGGGCTTTTTTTGCACCCCCCGGTCCATAAGCCCCTGGCCGGTTGTTCTCTCCGCTGTCTTGCGGTCCTTCCGACAACGCTTCTTCACACCGTTTCTCCTCATCATTGACTGTGATTGCCAGTGGACCCTTCCCGAGTTTTCCGCAATGCGCTCCAAGCGTTCCGCTTTTCTCAGACTTTTTTGGGTTTCTTGTTCTAAACCGCAAGGCGACTCATCTTCCCACCCCGCGGCTTTCCTGTTTGCCTGCCTTTTTTCCCTGGATTCTCTCTTGGAACACCCCCCCCCTTGCCGTTGTCGGTTTTTGGGGCTAACCACTACAACTCCCTCCCCTCGCTCTTTCATAGCCCGGGTGATTTACCCCCTTCGGACCATTTCTTCTTCTTTCGCGAAACCGCCAAGAGGAGACCAGCCCCTCTCTGTTTTTCCCCCCTGTCTCTGCATTTGCAGCGCAGCGCAGGAGAATTTTTTTTGGACTCTATTTCCCCTTGATTTCTCAAGTCCTTCAGGTGGTTATGTAAACCCTGCTCCTTCCCCCCTTCCGTCGAAAGACTGCCCCCAGAGGACTGAACGTAACGGTTCTTTCCCAGGGCGCGGTAGTAACTCCGTTGTTTCCCCCTTTTCTGGCAAGCTTCGTTCCGTTCCAATACATGCAAATTCTTTTCTACTACCCATTCATTGCCCTTCCTCGTGGATTACACCGTCACTTTTCGGGTTTTTGCCAAGTGGTCCCGTCCCTTTTTTCTGAGTTGAGATCGCATGGCCGCTCTGTTTGAACGTCGATCACGGCCCGAGGCTGCCCTAGTCGGCGCCCAGTTTGACCTCCCCAGTCCGGGCACACCGGCCCATCAATGGTCTCCCCCTCCCTCGACACAAAACAAGCAGGTTGAAATCCTTCCTTCCTCGACTTCAGGGCTGAATTTTGTCTTTCCCCTGTTCCCCTTTCGCCCCCTTGTCAAATGGTTCCTTTGACACCTGGTTTCCCCATTTAACAGGGCAGCTTCAGCATTAAAGATTGATTACTTCTATGGCTATGGCTGCGGACTCCGTTTTCTTTGTTTTTTGTGATTCCCACTTCCCCCTTCCCCCGACATGCACGGTTTGTTTTGGTATTAGCCATCTCAGTTTCAGTGCTTATCCCGTCTGCTCCGGCTCCTCTTAAAGCCGTTTTCTCGCTTCGATAAAAGAAAAGACTCTCCACCTAGTCATGCCAAGAGGCTGGTTTTCACGAGACGGTTTTTCTAAAACTTTCGTAAGTTTCCCTTTTTCTTCCCCTTTTCAAGTCCAGGTACTGCCCCGCCAGTTCTGGAAAGTCGCTTTCCCCTTCCCCTCCCCCCTTCCCTCCTGAAAACAATACGTTTTTTTGGCGCTTCGGTCATGCGTGTGAACCGGCCCTCATCCTTGCTTTACCTTCCTTGGATCCCCTCCCTTATTGAAGCCCCCCCACTTGTAATGGTCTAACGAAGGGTCTCTGGGCTTGTTTGCGTAGGTCGGAAAATTTCCCACGGGAACCACTTTCCGCCTATTCACACGCGACCCCCCTTTTCGCTCCCCGGTCAGAAAAGCACTTCCTTTCCAGTGAAAGAGGCACCCCTCGGACAAACCGCATCCGCCCCCAAGGCACCCCCTCTTCTCTTTTCCCCCTTTTTCCTAAGAGCTCATCGACGTCTTTGTGCCGTGGGCTTTCACTTTGACTATGGTTTTGGCCGACTTTTCTGCCCGTAACCTTCATTCCCCTTTTTGGCGGCACGTCCCAATTTTTTTTTTCTGATCGAGCGCAACGGTCCCTCCCTGGTTCCCTCAAATACGGGGAACTCCCTTCCCCCTGCCCCTGCAAGCACCAGACCTCCCTTTCCCTAGACATTAAAAGTGATTATCAGTGTTCCCTGGCCCGCTTTTTCCCTTCCCTGGCGGGATAACTCCGGCCCCCCCAGACCGAAGCGACCCTCCCCTCACCCCTTTCTGTTGAAAAGCTGTCGAGACATGGAGGGCGGACCCGTCACTGTGCCTCCTTCAAAAGTTGCCCGCAGGCGACCCCCCCCTTTTGACGCGTCGAAAGGGTCAGCCCTTTTTCCTCCTCCTTACCATCAAACCCTGCCGCCCGTGACTTCTTCTTCCCTCCAGTAGTAGGTCTTGTCTCTTTCCCCCAACGAGCGCGAACCCTCCTTAGTCGTAAGACGTACCCCGTTGCATAAAGGCCTGCTCTTGCGAATTTCTACCCGTGTTCTTTCTCCCTTTCCCGCGTGGACGATGTTGACCCCACTCTCAAGGAAATATTCCGCAGCCTCCCTTTCCTCCTTAATTTTGCCATTTTTCCCGGCTTACTGTGCTTGGAGCGGACACCATTCGTGACTGTCGGCACAGTTTGGATTTTCCTCCCCTTAAACCCTGAAGTCGCTCTTTTCGATGGCGCTTTCAGCCCCACTGCTTTTTTTTTGGGGAATTCGATGTCTTGCTTTCTTTTTCCCATGCGCTGATCGACCTGTTTCAATTTTTGACGTGAGTTCGAATCAGGGAAGCCTCATGTGTTACCCCTCGTAAGTTTGCCCCTCCTTTTCCATCGAATTTTCTGTCCGACTCCCCCCATCTTTGACTCCTTCTTCAAAAAAAGGAGGACTTCCCAGTGTCGTGTAAGCACCCTTCATTCCTGTTTCCTGAGAATTGGTAGTCTCCTGTCAGAATTTGCATTCGTGTACGAAGGCTTCCTCTTCACGTGACATGTAAGCGGTGAGACCGAGAAATTTCTCCCAGACCTACGTGCAGTTTCTTTTTTCCCTTCTGAGCCTGGAAGGGGACGTTTCTCTCCCAAAAACAACTCCCCCTCTCCCCTTAATTTAATCGGTTTTTCGTTCATCCGTGTCGCAATCCCTCGCAACAGCTTGCTCCTCCTCTGCATCGCCATTTTTTGAAAAAAGAGAGGGCTGGTTTTTCCCTTCGGTTTTTCCGCCCTCCCCCCCCCGCCCCTTCCGCCGGCGTTCCCATAAAACTTTTAATTAGCTTTTTTGGGTTAGCCCCAGTGGTCTCCAAGGCGCAAGTATAGTGTTTCCCCCCCACAAAGTTGCATACGAGAAAGAAGGCCAAAGGGCCATCCCTTATGGAAGATTCCAACTTTCTCCTTTTTTGGTTTCTTTCAATTAATGCCCCTTATTCTTCAAGTGATTTCTTTTTTTTCTGTAAGGGCGCATGGCCGGACTTTCTCTCGTAGAGGTCCAATTGGCCCCCCCCTTTCCATTTTTTTCTGCTTGGATACCCCCAGGTGGTGTTCCCCCTCCTCGGTTATTTTATATCCTTTTTTTTGACAGAGTAATCTGATAATAGAAACACTGCCCGGGCTTATTTCCTTTTATTCTGGAAGTGCCCTTCCATGATGTCTTGCTAGCGGCAACGGCGATCCCCCGTTTATAGTGTACCGTTTGAGGGTTTTTCCTTCAACCCCCCCCTGACTTTCTCCAAATCCCAGGAATGGTAGTAGAGCAACCCCCGGTCCAATTGATCCTTAATGTACCCTTCGTTCTTTTCGGCTGATCAAGTTCTCTTTAAGCCTCGGTTTCTACGCCCAAAATTAACCCCATTCTTCCCGCTGAGAATTTCTCGCGAGCTTAAAGGATTATTTTTATAAATTACGACACGGACCCTGAGTAGAGAAATTTAGTCTAGAGTAACATTCCCTTTGACTCTTCTCCGCTACGCATTAGAACGTCTCGTTCTAAAGACTAAGGATACATCGAGCATCCAGCTACGCTCCCTCCTGCTGCAATCCCCCCCCTTAGTACAGGGAATTGCGTCCCCAGTTTTGTGCGTCTTTTCCCCACATTAGAGGGACGGCCCATCCGTGTCACTCCCCGTCCTTCTTCTTTTTTCAGCTCCGAAAGGTTCCGTCAGTTTTCAGCGTCCCCCCCCTTTTCTCCTTTGGATATCTCTTTCCTCCACTCATTGTTGTTTTCTCGCTATCACTGTCCCTTGAACCTTTTGCCCGGACAGATTGCCAATCCCCTTAGACTGACGTGTTCCCCGGGAGCTTTCCTTCGTCTGTCCACCTTCTTCCTCCTCCCGACCGACGACATGTTTTCCTTAACGGGTCTGCGCAAATGCCCTGAACGGGGTGGCTGTGTTTGGGCGCATTCTCTCTTTCTCTTCGGAAGCTATCTTACTTGAGGACGGACGATGTCCGTTCGATTGCTGGGTTGCGTGCTTTCTTAATACTTTGCCGTCAAAGTGCAACCCTTTCATGTATGGCTTCTCTGCGTGCCGGGTTTCCGGATGAGTTTCGCGGGTGAAGATTTTTCGCGCGCGGCGAACTCAGCTCCGGCATTTTTTGGAGAGGCGCGGAACGATTTAAGAGCACGGGATCAAGCTCCCAGGAATCATGACCTTACTTTCAGCGGAAATCTTTCACATTTGCGCTAATAGACCCCCTTTCTCCAGTATTTTTTTCTCAGCCATTTCTCCCTCCTTCGTTCGCGGTGAGTCTTTCCTCAACTAAACTCGCCGAGTCCCCTTTACGTTAATTTTTTGCGGCGATTATTCTCGCTGCTTGCGGCGCTACGCCGACCCTCTCCACCTATGCTTTTCAAACAACGTTGAGAGCCTTTGTTTCCTCCAGTGGACCTGTCCCGTTGCTTCCGAAATGCGCCCGAACTTCAGCACCATAAATTGAAGACCCGTCAAAGGAACAGGGTCTTGTTCTCAACCAGAAACTTCCTTTTTTTCCTATCTAACCCCCCTGGACTTTTGCCTGCGTTACGTTATTTTTCTATCCCTTGTTGGATTCACACACTTTCTTTTTTCTCGCTGGGGCTACCCACTCACACTCCCCCCGTCACATAGCTATTGCCCCATGCCCATGATGTACTCCTTACACACCTCAGCGGAGTTCTTTTTTGCGGGATCTTCCCGCCCCCGAGCCCAGCCCGCCTCCCATATGCGATTTTTTTCTTTCGAAGCGAAAGAGAACGTCTGTTGCGGACGATTGCCTCCAAGGCACTCAATTCCCCTCCGTCCCTGGCCCGTTTTTGTACCCTAACCGTAAATTCCAGGAGCAGAATTCCCCGCCACCAGCTGAATTTTCCCCGTTCGGTCGTCCCCCCCCCAGTTGACTTCCCTCTCGCAAAGACCTGTGCGTTCCCCCCCTGCAATGCTGAAGGATCTCTCACTTTGCCCTGAATAAGGGCCCTGTGGGATTTTGGTTTTCCCCCTTTAAGGAACCTTCTGTGAAACGGTACTCCCCACGTCTTTTTCGTTTCCCTCCTGGCCGTTTGATGGTCCCCCCCCCCTTCGTCCGGTACCACTCTGCACCCGACGCGAACTTTCTCCTAGGAAAGGTTCACGCTCATCACTGGACCCCCCCTTCCCCTTTTCCCTGGGCGCCCCCCTACATCGGACTTCCCCCCAACCCTTAGAAGGTTTTTCTGACCAATTCCCCCCCCTATTGCCTCCCCCTTCCCCTTTCTGAATTTTTGGCAGCGGCCCTCGCCAACCTATGTCGAAAGGTTATACGATCTCCCCATGGTGTACTTCCCCTTTCAAAGGCACTCGTGCACTATTCCAGATTATTACGCTTTCTTTGCTGTCGGAATATCTCCCCCCCCGGATTGTGTAAAAGAGGGAAGTCCGTCGGATCCTTTTTTTCTTCCCCCTGGTTGTAATTCTCACTCCTTCAGTTTGGATCAGTTTAGCCCAAGTCCCCTTCTCGTTCTCTTCACAGGTCCTGTTTGACTGGGTTTCCGATCAAGAATCCCCCTCCCACCCCCATAATTCGCCTTCCCGCGGGCGGCTGGGTTTTTCGTTACAACCCCTTTTTTTTTCTTCTTTCGACGCCCTCCCCTCCATACTTTGGTGTCTCCGGGCCACTTTCATGTCAATTACGCTCGCAGGCACTTCCTTTGCCCACGTCCGCCTCCGGATACTCCCATTGCAACAATACGTTTTCTTTTTTGCGTTTCTTTGCCTTGCGGTGCCTATATCCGCTCTTTTAAATCGCGCCAGTCCCCAGTTTTCCCCCCTTGCCAATGACCAAACATAATTGTAGGATACCGAACGGGATTTCTTTCTGCGCCTTTCCCTCTTTCCTTTCCCTGTCTATTTCCTCGATCACAACCTCCCCTTACCACTTTTCCGGCCCTCCAGCCTCCCCCCTTTCCACGGGCAACACGGCCTCGGCCAAAACGAACTTCCCCCCGGACCCCCTTACCTGGG
>Ga0179593_1276601_pt1 | contig 29752 bp, 37 predicted proteins | sample CZODoug2_1_08_16_FD_185931 | JGI IMG/M metagenome (GOLD analysis project Ga0179593, IMG submission 185931) | Vadose zone soil fungal communities from Angelo Coast Range Reserve, California, USA - CZODoug2_1_08_16fungal (PacBio error correction) | ecosystem: Environmental > Terrestrial > Soil >... | reverse complement strand
TGCTGTTTTCTTCGCGGCACGCCGCAAAACCCACTCTCTCTCACCGCCTTTTCCGCTTTTGTTTTTTTAAACGGAAACTTTGCAAGGTTGATTATTCCCTTCTCCCAACATTTTGCATCCTTGGGAAACCCCAATAAAACCCTTCTTCGTTTGAAACGTTTTTTGCTGAATCCCCAGAAACACCACGGCCCGCGAGTATGTGAGAAGACGGGCCGCGGAATCAAAAATCCCAGCGTTACCAGGAAAACGGTTCCTCCTTTTTGACTTTAATTTGCCTGCTATTCACAAAACCCATTTTTTTCCCTGTTTCCATCCCCCAAAAAAACGATGTCTGAAATAAAGAGTCGCTGTTTGTCCGGGGGAGTGATCCTTCTTGGTTGGTACGGGAAGTTTTAATTTGGGCTCTTCACAGTGATCTCCCAGGGAGCTTTAGTGGTTCCGTCGTCTGCTTCCCCCCCGCTTCCCCCTCTGATTTCCCGTTGTGCGTTAGTTTTTCGATGGGTGGTCAGAAAATCCGCGGTTTCACTTTTTGATCGCCTTGTTCCACTGCCAGAGTTGAAGATTTTCATTTACCCTTTTGATCCGTAGTATAGTTTGAATTTCAAGTGTAACAATTTCCGCCGGCGGCAACAAAGTAGGGCCGGCCAGTGCTCCCTCCCCCCGAAAATGAATCTTTAGGTTCCTTCCGCCTTTGCGCGCCAACCCGAGTTCCTTTGGCAACTCTGCTTTCCTACAGCGCCTGGACCCCAATTCCCCATGGTAAGGTAACGTGGTTTCCATTTTCGATTTTAAAACGTCTTAGCAACACTAATACACTATGTCCCCCACTCTTCCCTGGGCCTCTCCTTGGCAGGGTTTTTCATTCCATGCGCCCTCGTCAAACGAACGCACCGATAGAGTTTGGCTTTTCTTCGTTGGCCGTGATGAGAAAGCTCAGTCAAATCCTCAAGGTGGGTAGCCCTGTTGCTCCCAATCCAACTTTTTCACCCCCTCGCCTTTTGTCCCCATCATCACCCCCTTGGCTGCGTAAGGGCGGGGTTCTTGGTTTGACACATGCATTTTCCTTTCCAGGAAGGTTTTTTTTTTCTCTCTATCTTCTCCCGTTCCTCTTTCCCAACGGGCGCCGTTTTTTTCGGATTAGACTTTTTCCGCCCCCGTTGAAAACAGGGGGACCAAAACACGGGCGTTGAACCTGGCACCGGCCGTCTTTTGAGCCTTCTTTTCACTCCTTTGGTTTTCCCCCCGTTTCTTTGGTTTTTTGAACCCCACTTCCCCCCAAAGGAGAATCCCTTTTTTACGGCGGTGGCCTTTCACGTTTTGTTAGGTCTAAGTTTTTCCGATAACTACCTCCCTCCAGGAGTGCTGCACGATGGGACTTCTCTAGGCGACTGTCTTCTGGAGTTGTTCTTTCAGAATCTTCCGACAGACGAAGATTCCGCATCAGGCGGTACGTAATGAAGCGCTATTATTCATGGTAAAAACCGGTCCCCTCCTTAGAGTTTTTCTCCTTTCAATTTCCCATGGCAACTTTTGCCTCGCCCCCCGCCTTTCGGTTTGCCTTTTTTCATCACTTCGACCCCCTGCCACTGCCGGCTCCATTTTACCAACCGAACCTTCGCTTTGGGGCCATTAGCTTCTACCGAGGATTTTTCACTTCTCCTCCTTACCAACCGGGGATTTGGTGAGAGCATTTCGACCAACTTCTTTCAAGCGCGGTCCTCTGAGCGTTGTCCCACACCAATCCAGCATTTTTCTTCGGGTTTTCATTCAACTTGTATTGCGGTCCCCTTGGGCGTCCTGGTTTGCACCCCCTTTCAGCTCCCCCCCAAATGTTTCCTCTTTTAGCATTGAAAAAGCAGTCGTTCGATCAGGACCCCCTTTTTGTGAGCAAAAAATCGCAAGTCTTCTCGCACCCTCTCGTTTTCCCTACCATTTGCGGTTTTTGTCCCCTCTATTTTTCGGCTTTTATTCGCGAAAAGAAACAACGAAGCGCGCGCGGTTCGCTGCCACCCCGCGGCTGTCCCCATTCCCGTTCCCCCCCCGTCACTCCTTTTTGAAGCTTGCTCTAGCAGGAATTTTTACCACAAGGGGCTCCGATTGGTTCCGCAGTTGGATAAGGACTTTAGCCGAAAAGAAGGCGGTGTTCCTCGGCGCTGCGATTGATCCGGTTTGCTTACCCCCCTTTTGTTTTTGCGTCACTTGTTATTCAGGGAGACACAAACATCCTTCTGCTTTTGCCGTGACCACGCGACTGGTGCGTTTAAGGTGAAATCAACCTTTTCCTTCCCCCCGTTCAACTTTTACCCCCCTTTCTATTATGTTTCTCTTCGACGATAAGCGGTTTTTAGAAGACCTCAGAGCAAGTTTGACCTTTTTTCCCCCCCTCCCTAGTGGTTGGTCGACGGATGGCCCCTTTTCGTTTTCCTTTGGGAAAACCGGCTGTTGGGTCGCGTCCACGCCCTGATCGACGTGGGGGGGAATGTTCGTTTTCCACCGGTTGGGTTTTTTTTTTGTGTCCCCAAAAATTTTTTTTGCCTTATTTTGCAACAAAAACAAACCCTTTTTTCACCAAAAAAACCACTTTTTTACCCCACCGGGAAACCAAACTTCACCCAATTGGGGGTGGTTTGTTTGGTGGTTTTCCTTTTCGGTTGGGGTTGTCTTTTTTTTTTTTTTTCGGGTACCCCACAGAGGAATGGGGTTGACTGTTGTCCCAATTAACACGTGTAGGGCTTGACGGGAGCCCTGGGGCCCCCTCCCGCCTCCAAGAATTACCGCCGGCTCCGCGCCATGCCCTTGGAATCCAACGGCCGACCACCCTACGGTTGTTGACAAGGAAAAAACAGGTTGGCCTTCCAGGTCTAGTTCATGCTCCTCGTTTTGGTTCCTCTCCCTGCTTCTTGAACCCTCGTGGTTTTACAAAGGTCGCCACGCCTTTGGGCCTTTCTCTTGGGCGTGTCGCGAATCTCCGCCGCACCTTTTGTCCCTGGCGGTTAATTGTGTGAGTTGGTGGGACTAATTTCGCGCTCCTTTTTCGCCGCCCCCTTTCTGGCTCGTTCCCTTGCGTGTTTTTTTTTTTTTTTTTTTTCCCACAACATTTGTGTTTTTTTGTGGGGTTGTCCGGTGTTGTTTTTTTTGTTTTACACAAAAAACCCCCCCCCTCCTTTTGTCAGGCCGCAAGTCCTCCTATTGGCCGCTTCTCCCCGTAGCGTTCCGTAAAGTGCCAATTGCCATTTTCGTCTTTCTTGGATCACACAAGTTCCAAGCGACGTTTTCCTCCCGATTCTGATTTCCGTCCCTTTCATTTGCATCCTTTCCTTTTTACCGGCCTCCCCCATTCCCGGGTTTCAATTAAAGTGCGGAGCTTGGGCTCTAGATTTCAAAAAAAGGTTGCCGTACCAATCATGATTGTTCACATTCTTATTGCCTCGTCGGGATTTGCCTCTTCGGCCAAAACTCAGTCGCGTTTGGTTCTTCTTGCGTTGGCGCAGTACGGCCATTTCCCCAACTTCCCTGGTGAGTTAGGCCCCTGTCACCCTTAAACCATTTTTGGACAGTAGCGGGCTTTGCCTTTCTGGCATGCATTTCCGACAGCGGCTTTGCTGGCCTCTTTGACAAACATCGGGCAAGGACATAACCTTGTTCGCTTCGATCATCAGCAATTAGGAGGAGAGGGGAACCCCGCTTTCTGCTGGGTTCTTTCCTTTCCTGCAATTTTTGGGAAAAGAGGACAATGGTCCCCGTGTCCCTGAAAGCACCCGCCGTCCATCAAATTTTTAGACTATGGACTACGACGCCGTTTTTTGAGCGAGACAAATTCTGAAATTGCAGGTGAAGTTTCACCGCAGTTTCGTGTGCCAACAGTGTCCCGTTGTCTCCTGAATTCGACGAGCCCCTCTTTTCGTGGTCCGCGCGTTTTCTTTTTATGCGCGAACAACAACTGTTCTTCCCTGGACCCAAAAAGGGCTTCACGCCCGACGACACCTTGCCGATCGTATAGGCCGGGACTATTCTTTTTTCCGCTTTCCCCCCGGTACCCCAAAGGGACTACATTTCTCTAGGAGTTTATGGTTGAATGCCTCCTTTTTTTTTTTTACAAACTTCACGACAGCCCCCACCTAGAGTGGGCTGTTAAGATTCCTTGGTCCATCCTTTCAAACGTGGGCACCTCCTTTTTCCCCCCTATGTATCTTGATTTTCTTACGCCGAGTGATTAATTAAACGGCCCCCGAGGTCACTTACCTCTCAAATGTTTTTTTAGTTTCTCCGTTACTCGTCTGCCTTTTTCCCATTGCGTCTCCTTTAGCCTGGACAAACGAGCGTGCTTCCCCATTTTCTTATTCCGTTTTGGCAGTGCGCAATGCTCCCGGCACTGACTTCCTTTTGGATCAGTCGGGCTCTACTGCTCATAGGTGCTGCTCCCCCCCGGATAGATTTAACTTTCATTGAAAACAGATCCCAAACTCTTTCCCCTGCGGGGGTACAACGCGTCCCCAATTTTCCCCGCGATCTGTTTCCCCCCCTCCCAACCCCCCCCTCCCCTTTTCTTTTCGACAATTCCCGCTTACCCCGCTAATTCGAGGGCGCCGACTATCGCCGGGAACTTTAGCCCCCCCCTCGAAGAGAGAGTAGGAAATATTTTCTCCGCGGTCATCAGCCGTACTCCTGATATGATTTGCGAGAATTTATTTGTGCTCTCTCTTTGGCTCTTAGTTAAAAACAATGTCCTCAATTTTCGCGTGATCCTTGCAGCCGAGAGGGGAACTTTGTCTGCTTGATAGTTTTGGCCTATTTTTTTCCGCCCGGTTCTCTGTAGGCCTAAGAGCGGGCGGGTGTTAAGTTTATCGTTCGCCCCCCCAAACCCCCATCTTTTCCAGGGAAATCATGGTTGTAATTCCCAATTAGGGCGTTAGCACCCAACGGGCCACGGTTAACCCCTGTGACGTCGTGGGTTCCTCTTCCTAGTGGCCTCGCAGATCCCCGGTCTCCTCAACTTTCTTTTTGTCGTTTTCTTTTTAGTCGGCCATTCGTGGGTCCGGGTCGCAAAGTCTCATTCGTCGCCGCCCCACTTGGCCGTTTGTGTTTCCCCTGGACTTGGTCCCTTTTGCGTTCTGACCGTAAACAAGGCCAGTTTCCTGCCGGGTTCTTCTGGTAACCACCTCTATGTGTTGTCTGGGACCAATTCCAAAACTCCTAGGTTAGGGGTGCGCGCAATTTTTTTTTTGGTTTTTTTCAAAACTCGCCAGCGACTGCCTTAACCCGGCTGGCTCGTCCCCGAAAATTATACCCCAAGGGCGAGACAACCCTTCTTCTAAATTCTTCCCAGGAACCACCTCAGTCTTCTTTCTTTGGTTCGTCAGTCCGGGGAGGCTGGTTGGTACGGGAGTGCTACTCGGGGGCGGCAAGTGTAGACCGACGGCTGTTCTCTTTTGGTTGGTTACGACGAAATCGACCGCGCACGCTGTTGCTTAGTGGGTTTGGGTGGGGACGACTCGAGGGGTCCGGGTTTGCTCGTGTTGTTCCCTCGACGCGTGTTTTTGGCATTCTTCCATGCAGTTACTCTCCTTCAAACTTGGAGTTCTCAGTCGAAAAGGGCAATGCTTTCCTTTTCCCCCCAGCTTTTTTTTCCCGATAACCTGTCCACAATGCCGTTCCCTTAAAATTGGCAAGTTTTTGAGATAGGTCATGATTTAATCAGGCGGCGGCAACATTGAGCCATCCTTTTTTCCCTTCAGCTGGTCCTCACGCGATTGAAAAACAACCCCTTTCCCCTTGTTTGTTGTCAGTTCTTCGTGGCCGTGGACGGTTTTACCCCATTTTCCCTGGGCGTAACCCATTACATACACGGAGATGTCCCATTCTCCTTCTCCCCTCCTCGTTTGGGTGTAGAATCGCTCCGGCCCTCGGCACAACCCTTCTTCTTTACGTACTAGGCTTTCTGGCGTGAACCTCTCCCTTAAAAAAAACGTTCCTGAGGATAGGTAAAGGACCAGGTTTACCAATGTTTCCACTGAACTTTTTCTCCTTCTACTGATCAGTAAGGGTCTTTTTTTTTTTTTTTGGGCCCTCAGGGTTGGCCGTTCACAACTTTTTCAGGGACTGCGGTTTTTCGTCGTGAAAAATTTCCCCGTTTTTTCCAGGACGAGCTACTTTCCCTCCCCAGCTGCGCGCGCCTCGCTGTTTTTTCCGATCCGGAGGATGCCCGAAGGTCACCGGGGCCCCCTAAAAAAAGGGTTTGAACCGGTCACCTCGTTCAGGATCTCTTTTCCCCCCTCCTTTCCTTTTGTTTTTTGTTGAGCTTTCCTTTACGGGAGGTTGCTGTTTTCCAATTTCTGAGGCCCCCCCGTGCCTCGGTGCCCTCCGAATTTCGAATAGAGAAATAACACGTGTGCCGCGCCGCGTCTCGCGCGAAGGCGCAATGTTACCTGGAAAGTGGCTTTTTTTGTCCCCGACGGAAAAGGCCAGCCTCCTTGCAGGACTCCCCGCGCCGCGGTCATTTCATTTTACCAAAACCATGGTTTAACATACTTCACGCGACACTCCGAGCCCATCCTTAAAGCCACCAAAATCGAGCGCGTGCTTTTCGAGGGCCGTTTTTCGATGGCCCCCTCGGTGGTCGGTCACCCCCTTTGCTAGTTCGAATCGTGTTATCTCTTTTTACGCCGATTTCATAGTTCCACTTGAGGAGCCTTACCTTAACCTTTCTTTTTCAAGCGTTTGAGCGCCGGGCCCAATGAAAAATGACTCCGGTTTTTTGTCTGATCGTTCCACCCCCCTTTCTCCGTGGCTTCCCTCTGGGGAGGTTCACGTACGTCCGCTCCTGGTGCGGTGGGGAAGTTCAAGTTTTCTTTCGAGGCGCTACTACTGGGGACTTTTATGAATTTGAAATTAGCTCCCCCCACGCTTCTCCCGGGGGGACCAAGGATCCCTTGCCCTTCTTTTCGTACCCTCCCCCCACTCGCATCACTAAACTGACCCTCGATTTGCGGCGGCCCTCGTTCCTTTACGGTCCAACTCCCCAGGGCGAGAGGGCTTTTTTTCCTAGGGCCGCCCGGTCAAGCCCGCTACCAACTGCCATCCCTCTTTGAGGAGTGCGCATTATGAGAGTCCACTAGTTGAGAACAAGCGGATCCTCATTGTTTTACGGAGTTGTTCAATGAGTCTAGTTTTCAGGTTTCCTCGCGTTTCGCTTGTGATCTCTGGAGAACGCGCTTTTGCGCCTGGCCTACGATCTTTTGGCGTTCCTGGTCCTTCGACAAACAAAACATTAATTTGGTCACTAAAAGGTGGTCCTTGGTCTGGTTTTTTGTTTGTGCTTCAGCCTGACTTCAAAAATGTTCGACGAAAAGAGTGATGTAAACCCTGCGCCCCTTAAAAAAAAAGCCCTAAGGAGTTCTGGGGCACCTACTCCGCTGTTTTTTTTTCAGTCGACCCCCGGTCTACCTTTTCAATCTTCTCTTTTGTTGTTGACTTAAAGGAGATGAACTGGTCCGGTGCCCTGAGGATTCTTAGAAGCATCCAAATTTATCGGGATTTCGTGCCCCGGGCCTGGCTCCCTCGGTTTGCTTCATTACCCTGTATTTTTTTCCCCTTGACCCAGTACCCATCTTCTCGTTGGACCCCCCCCGAGGTTTTGGTCTTCTCTTGCGTGAATACACTGAAAAACCAAGCAGCGAATGCGTTAGGTCTGGAGAGCTTTGGACCCGTGCCCCTCTTGCGAGGAGGCTCGAGCCAAGGCTTATTCACCGTTTTTGCAGTGAACCCTTCCCGGGTCCTGTTTACAGCACCTCTTCTCTTTGCTTCGGTTTTGCAAGAGATCCGAGTTGGTACGAGGTCCCTTATTTGGGCGGCATTAAGTTCCTCCCGCCCCGCTTTTTTTTTTTCCGTGTCTTGAATACTTATTTTTCAAACGGTGCTTTCGCGCTGAGTGCCGGCGACTTTGTGTTGGGGGGGTTTACGAATAGTTTTTTTTTCCACTTTTTCGCCTGTTGTCTCGTTGACCCCTTGCCTATTCGTTTTCAAGTCAGTATCTATTCCGCTTATAGGGGGTTCAGGCCTCCGGAAATGAAGTTTCGTTTTTCTGGACTTGACCTTATCTCCTTTTACAGTTTTCTGCAAGCCCTCCCAGCCCTTCTTTTTCCCCTTCCGTTTGTCGCGCAACGTGAGTCTTTCATGTTTTTCATTCGGTGTCCCCCTCTCTGTCCAAACCAAGTTTCAGGTTTTTTTTTACAAATTTTTTTTTCCGTGTCCTTGACTTTTCTTCCCAAAAAACCTTTCTCGGAGTCTACTTTACACGCTGGTTTTTTGACCCCAGCGAAAAGCTGTTCTTTCTTTTCTTTGGGTTTCCCTTCGGCCTTCTCAAACACGTACGACTGTCTCTCTTTTTTTCGGTGGGTTTTTTTCGGGGGTGGGCCCCCCCCCCTCGCCGGAACGCCTCGCTGGTATTCTGGTCTTCCCCCTTTGTTACCTCCCCCCCAACAAAAAAAACACTGGGGGTCTGGGGTTTTGTGGGGGGGTGGGGGGGTTTTTGCGGGGTTGGGGGGGTTTGTTCTGGGGGGGGTTTTTTTTCAAAACCAACGTGTGCCCCCGTTGTTTTTCTCCACCCTTGGACTGATCGGAATTATCGGCGGGGTTTCGTCTTTCGGGACAAAACACCCCCCCCTATTTCCCCCTTTCTACCTTTGTTCGATCGACATATAGTCCCAGCGCGGTGAGACACAAGAGGATTTTGTGGCTTCGACCGCCATTCTTACGCCACCCGAGCCAGGGGCCCCCGAACCAACCTGGCGTGATTTTGCGCAGTCAGATTTCTTTCCTCCTCATCTTTTTGTTTTTTAGAGAGCCTGTCAACGGGCGGTGTCGTTACACGCCCGTTGTTGAACATCCTAGTGCTCGATGCCGCCTCCCCCCCTTTGCTTGTCTCCCCGGCTGGGATATGTCGTTTTCACAGTTCCCCCCTTTCTTGTCATTTTTTCCCTTTTCCCGACTTGACAAAACGCGTCTTTTTTTTTTTTCGTTCAGGCCGGGACATGAATTTTTGGAAGCACTGCGACTTGTCCGTTAAAAAAAAAAAGGGGGCCATTACCCCCTTCGAGGTTGTTCTTTCTAGCCGGTTTTTTTTTCACCCCAAATCCCCCCTCCCTCCCAAACGCGCTCGTCGTGCGGTTGGACGTAGTCCGGCATCGATTTGCCCCCCCCCTTCTGTGGGCCTGCCTCCCTGGTATTGTGGTTTGGACAGTATGTACGCCCTAGACTTTCCGTCTGCTCTTTGAGAACTTTTTCCCTTCTTTTTTCACAGGAGGCGTGGAGAGCCGCAGCGAAAAAACTTTCTTCCTTCAAGTTGCCACCGTTCCTCGGCCTTTCCCCTATCCGGCCGTTGTTCTTCGTGGCTTTTTTTACTGGTTGAGACCCTTACTGTGCGCGGCGGAATTAACAGTTCCCTTCCGAGGCCTGCTCCTTAAGTGGGATCGAGATTGACAAGTCCCTTTTTTTTTTCAAATTGGACTGTAAGCCCACTCGCCCGCGGATTTCGTTCCAACCCTCACCCCACTAGTATACATCGCGGGACCGTCCGAATTGTGCGTAGGGCGCTTTCGGGGTGGTTCCCCTTCCTTTCTAGTTCCAACTTATTTCCCTCTTGTAACATTAGCACGCCGTCCCCCCCCGCCACTCCCGCTCTGAATGGCTCGCGCATCTTTTGGCTGCGCCACAAGCGTATTTTTTTTCCGCCTGGACCAGGCATTGGGGGCTCTCGGGCAGCCTTTTTTTGCCCTTGGCTTTTGTTCTTCCTGCTGTCGCAATTTAATGGTTTGTTTTCCTTTGTTTTTGACCAAAACACTTCTTACCCTCCTTTGCTTTTGTTCCGGTTTCAAATGTTCGAGAAACGTGTCTCCTCAAAAAAAACCGTTTTTCTGCAAACTTGTCTCCCACTCGTTCGTTTTCGGGTTCGGTGAGAAGATCCGAGGTGGCCCCGCGGCGCTGCTGCCCCCCCCACGAAAAACCTTAATATTATTCTTTTTCCCTCCTTTTGTGTTTAGTGTGTTGGTCTCTTTTTCATTCAACCGCTTAAGTAGAACAGAACCCGCGAATTTAGTTGTTTTTTTTTTACCTGGCGAAAGGTTTTGAGTTCCTGCTCCCCAGAAACCCTGAAAACAAAGGGGAGTGGCCGTGGGACCACCAGTCGGAGATTATTTAAACCCCACTCCCCCACGCTTTCTTGAGAGGAGCATTTCGGTTCTTTTTTTAACACGACCCGTGGAGAGCTTTTTTTCCATCTTGGCTCGCGCACCCCCCATTCAATGATAAAAAAGGCGGAAAACTGATTCCTTTTCTTCCCCCCAGTCAAAACGAGTTTCGATCAGAGTGCAGCGGGTTTTCCCATGGTGGGCTTGCATTGGTTTGGACGTGCAGACCCCTTGGCCGTGTCAGGACTGCTTTCCGCCGTCGCGGGAGGCCCCGCGAACCTTCTTGGTAAGAGATTTGCCGCGTTTTGAGGGGGGGGCTACCACGCGTGTACTTTTCTTGCTCGCCTTTGGTCCGTAAGCGGTGCTCAGCTTTTTTCATTTTTGACTCTTTTTTCATGTGGTTTTGGTACCCCTGGTGTAGGACGCTCCAATGCAACCCACTTTCACAGTGATTCTTTCGTGCCCCCAAAGTAAACGTGGTCCGTACAGTGACTACTACCGAACTTCCACAAGCACGGCCACGGCTTCGTTGCCCCTTTGGCGTTTGGGTTTTTTTTGGTCCCCACACAACAAAAACCAAAAAAAAAAAAACCCTTGAGCTTCCAGGTTTATTGGTAGAGGCCCTCTCCCCCGCTTGACCCCCCTAGCTCAGTTGAATTTTTCGTTTGAATGTCCCCCTTTCGAGCTAACCCAATCATAAAACCCTTGTCCCAAGGTGATTTTCTTCCTGTTGTAGTAGCTTTTGCAGGACCGTTTTCCCCCCGACCGCGCTATCTTTCTATTAAAGCGCAGGAACGTCCTCGACGTAAAATTGGTAGGCCCGGTTGTAAGACAAATGGTAAAGTTCGCTTGCCCAGTCTTTGATCCTGAGATAGGTCCGCTCTTTGTTTTCGGGTAACAGTCCCCGTGCCAGGAAAGGTTCAGTGTAAGGTTCTAATTTAGTACGAGCCTGAGAAATGGCTATTGTGATGGGACCTTCGAGATCTTCCCACGATTTACTTTTTCCCAGTATGGGTCTTGAAATTCCCCTTTCCCTTCAGCACTTTTGAACTCTATCTTTTCCTACCTATGTGCGAGATTTCCCCCACATCTGTCTTTTTTGAGTTTCCCCGTTCGGGGGGACAGTTGTTCTGCTCCGCCTTTTCAAGCCATCCCCTCCTTTGCCGACCGACTCTGTTTTTTTCCTATTTTGGCGAAGTCACCCCCCCCCCCCTGCTTGTCCCCGGGACAAGCTTTCCCGTGACCGACGCACCCGGTTCTCTTCGATTTTCTGATTCTAGCCTTTTTACTGGTTTCCTTTTCTTCTTGCTAAATCTGCGGTCGTGCGACTTTTTTTTTTCCCTGCGAGAACCAAGCAAGGAAAACCAAAAACCTTCGCTTGTTTGCCCGGCCGGGGTGCCAATCGATTACCCCTTACTTTTCGACCCCCCGGCTTTTTTAAGTTGTCCCGCTTTGAGTTTCTATTTTCTCTTCCCCTTGGCCGGGGGCCGTCTGAAAAACTATTTTGCAGCGTGAGTCCCAATTCCCCACTTGTTCAAAGTGGCGCTTTTTTTCGGATTTCTTTTACCCCCTTGGCACGTTTGTTGCCCTTTTTAAGTGACGCGGTCACTGTTGGCGGCAATTCCCAAGTTGTCATTATGTCTTCTTTTTTCCCCATGGGTTTGAGTTATGATTGAAACTGGACTTGCTAGAGCTTTGGACCCCCAAGCCAGTGCCCCGGTACTGCAAAACCTTACCCACCCCCGCTTGTGACCCACATAGGCGCCGACACTATTTGCCGCGAGTTCTCTATATGACCACAGCAGGGGACTTCTGGCGGCCTTATGCCGCGCTTTGGAAGAGGCACTTCAAGTCCCCCGCCGCGATTTTTAGCTGAGGATGCAGCCCCCCCCGTTTGGTGTAGAACCCGCGGATCTCTTACGAGCTTCAAGGAATTGGCGGTTATAAGCAGGGTCTTGCTAGCGTTTGTGGAGATTTCTCCTTCCAGGGATGCCTTTTTTCCTCCTTGATTGGTGTTCGGATCTCCAAACCCCAAAAGACTTTTAGTTTTCAAGGACCCGAGCATTTTTTTTTTTCCCCTGGTGTCATTCTCTCTTGGCAAAAATTGCGCCCCGGTCGACCATCCTTCTTCGGGGCTTATTTGTCAGACCGATCCGACGGTGCGCCCTGGCGCGCCGCAGTTTGTTTCCCTCCTCCTCTTGGTTTGTTGAGTTTTGAGTAAAATGTTTGCGTGCCCGGCGCGTGGTATGTGGCCGCGCTTTTCCTTTCCTCTGTGGGTACGGGGCCCGTGGGTCATTTTTTGCTCAAAGCCTCCGGCCCCTTTCTCCCCCGGTGGAAAAACAAGGTTGCACCCCTCTTTTTCTTGTGTTCCACCTGGAGTTTTTGCGGTCTGAAACCAGGAAACACCCATTGCTTCTCTTCTTGCGACCAGGCGCAGAGTTTTCAACAATCGTCCCCGTTGAACTTTTTCTTCTCCACTTGATTCAAAGGGCGTACACCAATTTTGCGGTTAGCTGTTCTCCCAGCAACAACGCGTCTGTTTTTTTCATGCGCGGTTGGCACTAATAATCGCGTGGCTTGGTTTTTTCCTTTCATTCAATTCCCTACTTTGTTCGACCGCGCTTTCGCGTTTTGCGTATTCGTCCCTTCGTCGGCACTCAAAGTTGGTTCGATTTCTGTAAGTTTTTGTGGAGGGTTTCCGCCTCCCGCGGGGCATCTTTTTCAGTTGGCCTGACGCGTTGCTCTTTTCAACTTCGCAGACGTCTTTTAGTATTTGCATAATTGGACAGATGTTCACCCCGTTGCCGCGTCCCACTTGTAGTCTTCTTTTACCTTTGGCTCCTTGCCAAGAAAAAATGACGTCTCCCTTCCTGCTCCGGGTCCGCTTTTGGTCCCCCCCTTGTTATTACTTGATTTTGGCCGTAGTCCCCCCCCCCCCCCCCCAAAACCCCCCCCACCCCCTCGAGAAAATTCCTGTGTTCAGGCTCGTGTTGAGCTCCCTTTTTTTATTCAACCTTTTACCCGGCCCCCTTCAGCTTGTGATGTAGCCTTCACTAAGGGGTTGGTCTGCATATTTTTCTTGCACGAAAAAAAAAGCCCTGACTCTCCTTTTTTTTTTCGCGGACTTCCGTAGAACTTGTGGGGGGGGTTAAAAAAACCACCAAGAACCTGAATCTTAAGCCCCTGGTTGTTTCGGAAAACCTACAGTAGAGGCGCCCCTTCAGGCAACCTCTCTTCGGCGGCGTTTTTCCTTAATTTCACGGCTTTTAAGAGGTGTTCTGCTAGCTATGAGTCTTGAGCTTCCACCCTGCAATGTGAGTTCGATACTTCCTTCTGAGCCACGGGAAACGGGGCCCCGTAACCACGTGGCGTTACCACCGTCTTTCTGGGGCACTTTGATAATCTTGTAATCCGTCCTCCCTTTTGTTTTTTTCCTCTCTCCATCAAACTTTGGCAGTTCCTTTCAGTGGGGCCCCTTTCCTCCGTGGCTTCCGAGTTCCTCTACAGCCATACCCAGGGGTGGTTCGTCCGCCGAGTCTTTTCCTCTGCCGTTTAACAACCTTTTTTTTTTTCGGCCCCTTTCTGTTTCTTTTTTTTGAACCTTCTCTATCCGCTACATGACCTTGGCTCCTGACTGTTTTACAATTTGTGGGGCTACCCTTTTTTTTTTTCCCCCTTCGTACGTTCTTTTCTTATTACCGCCGCTTGAACACGCCAATAAGTCCCAAACCCTCTCGCGTCGGTGTTGCCGAGTTGCCCTCGCAATCCCCTTCAGTCGCGCCCCCTTTTTCCACCTCGCCTTTTGGGAATGTATGTACCCGGACTTTCCCTCTCCCGGACACGTTTCATTACCCCCCCCGAACTTTCTTTTTTCCTCTCTGTAGCTTTCCAACAAAAATCTGTCGTTTTTTAAGTAGCCTGGCGTCCGATCAGTCGTTTTTTTCTTTAGTCGGAGTTTAGCCTGACTGGGGTCGTGGGGAAAACCGGATTGGGTGATTACCCCCCCGGCTTCCAGGAAAAAGTTCTCTTAGCAGTTTTTCCCCTGTAGCCACACCGGTGATTTCCTCCCCAAACCCAATCGCGCACTATCCCGCGGACCCTGCGATTTTTGCGGTCGGGCTTGATTCGAGGGGACCTCCCGGGCGAAACGCGCGTTTCGATTTATGCCTTTTCGCGGGTTCATGAGCAATCCCCCCGTACCCCTCCTCACTTTTTTGAGCTGGTTTGGCTGGGTTTCTTTTCCACACGCGGATTCCGATTTTCCAGCCTTTCAGGCCTTCCGGAGCCGCGTTTTTTATTGCTAGCGGTCGGTGTCGATTGAAAGCCTCCCTGTGATCTTTCCCCAGCGCCGGGTTTGTATACTCAACCCAAACCCATCATTGGCCGGGACCCTTCGCATGGTGTTCTGTCGAATTAACCGTCTGCTGGTCTCTAGCAAAAAACCGTGCTTCCTTTCACCCACCGTTCGCTTCAGTTTGCGTCCGCGGCGGAGATCCGGTTGCGTTCGCGCGTGCCACCTTTTCCTCCCTTCTCTTTTCTTTTCCTCGTGTGTTGGTGGCAGCGCATGGAAACTTTGGTGCGTAAAAAAACCTTCTGCCGCCCTTTCCCCAACGCCTGATCGCCCGAGGTGCTTAACGTGATGGACCTTTGCTCCAACGGTTTTTTGCTGCCAAAGCTTTTCTCGAACCATGGTACTCCACGTTTTTGCCCCCCACACCCTTTTGAGGGTCTTTTTTTTTCACCACAATCTGGTGTTGTCTCTTTAATCACCAGGGAAACAACCCATCTTGTCGTCTTTTCTTCCCGTTTTTTTTTCCGGTCCTTTTCAAACCCCACTTTCTGGCGACCGGCTGTCCAGGACTTAACGGCTGAAAACCAATTTCGGATCCCGCTTATGCCCAGCAACGAGGGTTCAGCTCCTCACCCTGCGCCCATGGAGGGCTTGTTACGGTCCTTTCTATACTCTCCGCTCCAGACGCGTTTCCGGTTTTTTTTTCTGTAATCTTTCTGAGGAGAGACATCAAATCGCTGTCTTGATCATTGCGGGAGGTTCGGTTTGGGTTCGCTTTTGTGTCCTGGTCCCCCTGGCTTCCGAGAGTGGCAGATTCTTTAACGACCCCTGGTATTAGGCAGTGCCAAAGAACAGGGAACAATTCTCTCTTTCCCCTGCCTTCGGTTCCCTTTTCTCGTTCCGTCCCCTTTTTGGTCCTCCCCATTTGACACAAAGGCAACGGAACTTATTCCTATAGTGGTTGAATCGCACCCGTGTTAGCATCACTATGTTCACCGTATGCTTACTTTTGAAACCTCCCCCCCTTTTTTTTCCAGGGACACGTCGTTTACGTGATGTCCACTTTTCCGGTCAACTTTTCATAACCCCGAGTCCCCCTCGAAAGTTGTTTGGGGTTCCTTCGATTTGGCCGGCATCGGCAACACACACGCCGGACGCTCGTTTCTTTTCTTGTCTTCGGGGTTCTTTGAAAAAAGTAGACAGGGAACCACCTTCCCCCCCTCAAAAGGTTTTTTCCCCGCACTTTGGTAACACATGACAGTCGTGCGCCTTTCATTGTGTCATGATCTCGGCCGCGGTTTGCGGTCTGGGCCCCTTCCTTGCATGTTTTTGAAAAGGACAGTTTAGCTCGTATTTTCTTTTCTACCTTTGGCATTTGCAATTATGAGGTAGGTCCGAGGGACACCGGCCGAAAAACGCGCCTTGCCCCCCCTCTTAAAACATGTTGACCTATCTTTTTTTTCTTTTTTTTGTTGTTGAGATTCCTTGGCGTTTTCTTGCCCGCGGAGTGCCCCCCGTGTTTCCTCTTGGTTCCTAGGTCGATATCGAAGCCCTCCACCCCCCGCGCGCCGCTGTCTTCTTTTCGCCCTCGACGCAAAAAAAAACCCTTTTCTGGGTCCCTGCGTTCCAATTTCCTCCCCCCGGCGCCCTATTATCGATCAGGCCGGACGGATCCTGCGCCTTTGCTGTTTACAAAACCAGGTCTTTCCCCCCCCATTTCTTATTGGTTTTTAATGGAGGTCCTTTTTACCCCTCTCCCCCACCGCCCAAAAATCAACCACCCCTTCCCAACCAAATTCTCTCTTTCTTGTTGTCCTGATGCGGACTTCTCCCCCCCCCCTGTACGGTCCTTGTCCAATTCACCGTCCTCGTTGTTACAGTTTTTTTTAACTACGGCCACGGCCAACTAGGCCTTACCCTGAACTTTTGAACGCGCGCCTCATGGCCAATCCTCCTCACTTGGTCTTCGGGGATCGGACAACAAAAACCGTCGGCCATTCTCGTGGGGGGTGGTCCCCACCCCCAAAGTGTGGTTGGGTTCCGGTTTTTGGACCTTTGTTTTTGGGCCAATGGTCTGCCGGCGGCAACTTCCCATGCTTGCACTAGGGCCTGCTACTCACCAGGGACTCGTATGATTTTTTCCAAAGAAAGGCTTGAAACCCCGCTCTGGGAACCCGCCCACACATGGCCCCGCTTCTTCTTAACCCCTCAATCCGACCTCAACCCTCAATTAGAGGTGACACGTGATTTTCCGTTCGCCCGCCTCCCGAAGTCGTCGTCTCCCCCCTATGTGCCGCCTTGGTCAAGTACCCGCGCCTCTTTCGTTCGCTGGAGTTCCCTCTGGCCCTCACCGTGACTGTTCTCCCCGCTTCTTCCAGTATAAGCATGCAGCCTTAGCCCTGTTTATGAATCGGTCGCCTGAGCCCTCTTCTTTTCTAGATGAACTCAGCTGTTTTCGTTGTATTTTCGACCAACAATCCTTGTTTTTCCCGGGCCACTCTCATGTTTTGTGTTTTTTGGAAAATTTTCGATCCGTGAGACACAAAAACGGAGCAACCTTATTTCCGTTACACCAACCCCCCCTCTCTATCTTGCAGATTTCGGTTGGCCTGCCTATGCATTCTCCGCGTTTCCTCATCTTCTCCCCTTTAACTCCCAATGCCGTTGGTTGTTGTGTTCCGTCTTCTACCTTTTCTTTTTACGAGGTTTCGCCCCCTCTTATCCGTTCTCCGCAACACGCCATGATCGACGTGGTGCCCTTGTCTCGGTTAAGCTAGTGAAAATTTTTGCAATAATTCGGCACCCTCCACTTTTTTGTTGCTGCCCCCCCCCCACCCAGTGAATGGGTTGTTTCTTTTTTGGAAAATCACCAAGGAAACAAAAAACCCACGTTTTTTAGCGATCGTTCCGGGTGCGAGGGCATCTATTTCCGGGTCTTCACCGGGCATCTGGTCAGACAGGTCTTTTTCTCCGCCCCCACTTTTTTTCATGATTTTAAAGGAAAATGTCTTTCGCTTGTTCTTCCCCTCCCCAAACCCTAGGTCTTACTCTATCTCAAATCCCTTCGGTTTTTGATCCTGGCGGGGGAAAGTGATGCTCCTTGGACCTGCGTTCGGGGGAAAACGTGATTTCAGAGCGGTCTTTTCTTTTAGTAGGTGCGACTCCCCTCTCCGCCGCCCTCGCTTGCTTCGAGAGCGGAGGTTTTTTTTCTGTGGGACGGACTTATTGGACTTGACTTTGTCCAATGGTCGAAGACGTTTTGCAGATTCTTTCAAGCGTTATTCTTTCCAAGACTCACCCTCCGCTGTGTAAACGTGGAAGACTGAGAACTCCCCCTTAATCCTGCAGGCCTCCCACACTTTTTCCCGTTCCTTTTCTTCCCTCCTAGTTTGGTTACATGAGTTGTTTCATGGGCCCCTTTCGCCTCTCCACGCTCTTGAAAACATCCATGTTTTTAAGGTAAGTTGCCCCTTTTGCCCGTGGACCTCAAAAGTCGGCGGGAAAACTCCCCCGTCTTTTCCCCCCCCAAACTGTTTTGTGTAGTGGCGTCGTGGAGGGTTGTCGAAACTCTTTTCCTTTCTAGGAAAACGAAGTCTCTTTCTTTTTTTCTTTTTTTTCTTTTTTAAAGTTCCCTTTAATTATCTGAAGGAGGGTCCGGTTTGTACCAATGAAAAAATGGACAGTCTTGCGTATCAAGTCCCTCATTCGAGATTTGGATTGGTTTCGTTGTCGTTCCCCGGTCCTTCCCAGCATTTTTGGTTGCGGCTTTCCCTGCCCTTTTCCGAGTGTGGTCCCCCGCCGGCTGGTTCGGCTTGGTAGACGACAATTCGGAGCACTCTTTTCCTTTCCCAACAAAAGTTGGTGAAACTTTCACCCGTTCGTCAGCGATTTTTCCTCTCTTTCTATCCCGTGTGTTGCAGCTCAAAAAGATTCACGCTTGGTTTTTGCCGTCACGACGTTCTCGGTGGCCCCGGTTCTTCCTTGGCCCTCTTCTCAAGGTCTTTTTCCGGCGCTGTTCCGCTTTTTACTAGCGAGAAGCGAAACACCTTCTCCTGGCTGTTCCGAGTTTGACTCGATCAGGCCTGGACTGAAATTTAACCCACCACGGGCGACGCGTGGTGTTTTCCCCACAGGCACATCCTTCGCTCTTTTCCCTGTTCCTTTAACCGTTGAAAAAAAAAAACTGCCCCAGAAATCCCCCCTCTTCGCTTCGCGTTTCTTTTTTTTCAATAACGGACACCCCTGCATTTTTTTTTACCTCACCGCTCCGTGTGAAAATTTCGTGTAGGTTTTCGCCCTCGGTTTAAGTAACCTTTTTTCCCGCCCGACCCCTCTGACCCCCCGTATTTTAGCGCGTTAGTCGCCCAATCAATACGTGCTTTGTCCCGAGGCTCGAGAACGACTTGTGTCCCCCCGTTTTTATTCGGGCCTTTGAAGTTTTGAACTGTAACGGTCCTACTGCGCTTTTTTTCTTTTCAGGCTTGAGGTTCCTACTACCCCTGGGGGACCGGTCGTACATTTCCTTACTCAAACGCTTTAGAGCCCCTGGACCCCCTCTCAAAAACTTGCCGGAGGATTGTTCCCCACCAAACCGACGAAAGAGGACCCCGCTGGATGCGTTGGTTTTTTTCGCCTTGTTGGGGGTATTTTTCCTTTTTCTACGCCCCATTACCCTTCCTCTGGCTTTCCGCCCCTTTCCTCCCTCCTCCTTTTCCTTCTAACAAAGCCGAGACCGCTCTCTTTTTCTGTGGGAGGTTGACCCCCCCGAGCGCGGCAGTGTGCACTATTTTGCGTCTGCCGCTTTGGTAGCCTTTTTCTTTGGAGGGTGGCTTGATGATTTTCCCTTCTGTTCTTTTCTTAGAGCCGTTCCTCTTGTTCCTATTCAGCTCCAAAAACAATTCGGGGTTACGGTCCCCCTTGTTTGTGGTTTTCTTTGAAATTTAACTTTTTTACCCGAAGGGCTTGAGTCCCCCCTTTTTCCACGGTACCACGAGTGGTTTGGTCGATCCGCGGTTGAGTCCTCGTCCTCTAAGACAAACAGGTCCCCTTTCATCCTTTTTTGGTTTCAGAAATAGGATGAACTTTGCTTGGCGCCCCTTCTTGTCTCCCCCTCGCAGCCCAAACGTCCTTTGTCGACTCGGGTGGTTTTTTTTTGGACAGTGGCGCGGTTTTCTTCCCCTTGATCCCCTTGAAAACATTTGCATTACTTTCCCACCACGCACCATTTTTTTTTCCCACGTTTTTTTGGTTTGGGGGGTTTGGTTGAACCACAGAGGATGGTGTGCCATGTGTACCCCCCCTTCCCGGCGCTCGTCGCGCGATCCTACCTGTGCCGGGTTCCCACCTGCTTTTTTTTTTTTGGAGCAGACGTGTCTTTTTTCATTTGATCCCACGGCGAGAAAAACAATTTTAATCAGCTCTCCCATCCCCCCGCTTTCTGCCCGAGTATAATTTTCGGGGTTCCTTTGTGTCCTGGAACGATTTGGAATCACTTTGTCCGCTCCCGCGTCGCGTTTTGGTCCGTCCCGGCCCGGGCCCGACGCCAAAAAACGGGGTGGCTTGTCGCGATTCGTTCCTAAGTGGGGGGGAGTTTGGGGACCGACTCCTCTTGGTGTTTTTGACTCCCTGGTCATAGAAGATGTCTTTTTTTTCCCTGCAGCGGACCCTGTAGCATTTCTTGAAATCTGTCAATTGTGAGGTTGGGCAGCAGTTTCGCCCCCAGGGTCTTCAATGCCGAAAAAACCCAAAAAACACCCAAAAAATGGTCCGTCCCCTCTGCCTTCACCCTTGCCTTCCATTCTGGTGGACTCCCCTTGGTCCACGCGCTTTCCCCCCCTTTTTTTTTTTGGGCCGGGACGATGAAACCATTTCTCGGGCGTCGTACAAACCCCAGAACACGTCTCCCCACAGCTCCTCGGTGGATTTCCTCCTCCTGACAAGGGTCGGAATTTTCCCCTCTCCTTTCCTCGGGCCCTTTCCGATAGCGTGGGTTTTCTGGCCGTGGAACCTCTGAAACGTCCTCGGACGAGGGGGGTCCCAACCACTTCCCCGTCTGCGCGACAGGCCTGGGCCTGATTATTCCGGCGGCGTTTCTCTGGTAAACGCACCGTATGGAAGGATTTTTTACAGTTGTTTCGCTTTCTCTAAGAGTTACACAGGCGCGCCACAACATCCGCTTTGTTTAGGGCGAGGATTCGACAAGTAGGAGTCCCTGGAGGTGGACACCACCGGGGCCCTCGTGTAAGGAACTATTGGGTTATCTCGTGTTTCTTTTTGTTTGGCCCTTCCCCACCCCACCATTTCCCCCCCCCCTCCCCCCCCCCCACCCCCCCCTCCCCCCTTTTTTTGTTTCGGGTACTTTTTCAAAAATTGCTGGACGGGCCGCAGCACGGCCCGGTTTGGTCCCGTCCTCTTTTTTTTCTTCTGTCGTCTATGACACACCCAAAGGACCGTTTTCGCGCCGCGTTCTTGGTGTCTCATCTTCGCGGCTTTTCCCTGGGGTTCCCCTCCGAAACCCACGGCCGCCCCCCGAGTCGAATTTTTCATGGATGGTACTCTTTGGATTTTTGTTTTATGTTACAAACCCAGGGACTTACAATCCTTCGGATTTCGTCCCTTCCTTCACCTTCGGATTTTTTCGAAAAGAAAGAGATCTCCGCGGTTTCAGGCGGGCATCTAATTTCGGAACCCCCACCCTCCCTTAGCGTATCCCGTGCCGTTCTTCTTTTTACTGTTTTTCATAAGGGGGGGTCCCACCGAAGCTTTCCCCCCTCAAACCTTTTTTTTCCCGTTTGCGGCGGTATTTGCCAATTAAACTGATTCTTAACGTGTTTGCCAGAGCGCCGTTGAAGGGCCTCCCCCCTCCGTTTTTGCCATTTCTTCGTGTCCAGGAGGCCATCTTCCGCTATGGTTTTTTGTCTTTGCAAACTCCCTTTTCGTTCTACCATTTCTTCTCGTTCAGCGAAAAGTTGCCCCCCTGTCGAGCAGTTCCGGCGAGCACAAAAGTGCCCGCGGGGCTTCCGCCCCCAACACCCAACACACTACATCGCGGACCCCGGCTCTTTGGCGGCCCTGGTTGATTCGACGAACGTGGCCCAAACTCTTTTGAACGTAGAGGGATCTTTTCTCCCCCTCTGGCTCTTTCCCAACGTTTACACAGGCAACGTTGATTTTGAGGCGCGCATCGGAGTGCATGTTCCTAGTTTTGGCTGGGAGGAAATGTATCCTCTTCGCGTGGGCTCAGCCCGGCGCTAGGCCTGTTTTCCTCTTTTGTGTTCCCTCGAATATGTCTCTCGACTCCTTTAAGCCTCTTAGTGTTTTTTGGTTTTGCTCCAAAAACAACCCCCTTTTTTTTGGCCCCTTGCACGCAGAATTGCGTTTTTCCCTTTTTAATTACTTCCTGCTTAAACTTTACCCGGTCCGTTTACCCCTTCGCAAGGAGTTGCTGCGTACGCTAGGTTTTGGCCGCTACCAGACGAACATTTTCCCTCCCTCTCTTCTCCCCCCCCTTTCGGTCTTTTTGGGTTTTTGGGGTTTGATTGACCTGGTGGCGTTTTGCGGTTTCTTAAGAGGATAGTTCCGCTTAAACCCTGACCATCAGACAGCGGGTGTTCACGGCCCCGTTGGCGCCCCCTTTTTTTAAATTTTTTCTTATGATCAACTCTGACAAAACCCCCAATTGCCACTTTGAGCCGGGTACGTGCGAGGCATTTTTGTTGGTAATCCCAAGGACAAACCATGCGCGTTCTTTAGAGCTTTTCTTGCAGTTTTCAAACCCTCCTCCCCCCGCCCGCCTTGGACGTCCTCCTGGCGTTGTGCGCAAATTGCATGATCACTTCGTATTGACCACATTGATCCAAGCCAGCTCAGATTGCAGTGTGACCCCCCCTCGTTGCGTTGTGGTAAGGGACGTGCTTTTGACCCTGGTCGACCCTTCGCGAGCTTCGCGTTTGGCTTTCTCTTCTCGACGACTTTTTCCAGCCTTCAAATCCTTTTTTTCCTGGGTAACCTTTAGTGTTTTTTTTTCTTTTCTTCACTGAAATCCTCGAAATGTCGGACTTGGGCCCTGCTCTTCTAGCGTTGCCCTTTTATTTTAAAAAAGCAGTACCGAACCCCCCCCCCTGGAAGCAGGCTCGAAATGAAATCTTGACAGTTTGGTTCCGCCGGTACCCCCCGTTCAGAGCCCGAAACAGTGCTGAACTTTCCACTAAGAAAAAAATTCCCCCGTGGTCGAGCGTTTTTCAGTGCTCCTATCCGGCTCCCCCCCTCTTTTTTCCTTTTTTTTTGGCGGACGGACCAACATTTTACCCCACTTTTTCTTAAGGCTTGTGTTGCCTGTGAGAAATTTTAGCGTTCACCAACCACCCCTTCGGTCAAAAAGAGAAGCTTGGTGGGTCTTTGTTCCTTCCTGGGGTCGAATTCTTCATGGGGCCCCCCGCCGGGGGACTCTTTTCGTTTTTTGGGGGATTTATGCTTCGGCCGTTGAAACCAATGTCGCCCTGACAAACCTGCCCTTTAGGTGTAGGCCTGGTGTTCCCCCGCCCCCACAAAATGCCCCAGTAGAGGACCTGTGCCCCGCCCAGTAATTCCCTGATCGCTCGGCTGGGTTTTGAGGCGGTAGGTTCAAGCCCACTTTTTCTTTATGGTTTTCTTTGTATGAAACGTTTCTTCTCGACCCCCTGCGCTTTTTTGCTTTTTTTCCGAGATTCGGGAAACATCTTGCTCCCCCTTTTAAAAGTGCCTTAAAAAAAAGGGGGTGCCTTTCCCCGTCATCATTTGATTCTCCTCTTTTCCTTCGTTGTGTTGTTTTTCGCCAACCTTTTTTTTGGGGGCGCGCCGTTTTTTTTCCCCATTTTCCTTTGTGTTTCTCCTTACAATGAAGCCATCACCCGGGTGTCCTTCTCCCTTTTGACATTTTCGGCAGGAACAAAAACCCCTTGTCTTCTTTCCCCTTTTTGTTTTCCCTTTTTCACGCGGAACAATCCGATCTTTCTTGACAATCTCCGGCTTTTCCTGTTTACAAAAAAAGGCCCCCACGTGATCCCCCCGCCCACACTTTTCATTTTCTCCACTCACCACCCCCACACTTTGCCCCGCTCTTTCTTCCTCTTTTTCCGCCCCCGTCACCCCCTTGCTCCTTTGTTTATCCACCCACTCCACCTTCCCCCCCTCTCTCCCTCCCCCAACACGCACCCCACCCACCCCTCACCCCCTTTCCTCCTATCCCCGTTCCCTCTCCACACGACTACCCTCTCCCCACTTCCTCTCCGACACCCTCTTCACCCCCACCCCTCCTTTCCCCCCCCCCCTCTGAAATTACCTCGCCCCCTTCCACACCTTCCACCCCCCCCTCCCCCCCCAACCGCATAACCATCCTTCCCTCACTGCCCGTGTCCCCCCATTCATACTCTTACACACCCCCTCCCCGCCCCGCAGTGCCCTCACCCACCACATCCCCCCATTCCACAGTCCGTACTCACATCTTGCCCGCCGACTCTCCCTCACTTCCCCCTATTCTCGTATTAGTCGACCATCCCCCCCTCACCGCCCCTCCCCCTTCTCCCCCCAGTCTTCGACCAGCCCCGGTTACCCCTCTCACCTCAATCAACAACTCTTCTCCAACCCTTAACCTCCTCCGTCTCCCCTAACAACACCTTATCTCTCTTAATTCCTACATACCTCCCCCCCCTTCTCCCTTTCTCACTGACCTTCTCTCATGCTCGCCCTCGCCCGTCCCCACACGACACCCTCCACTCTCCCTCAGCTCCTTCCCCCCTCCTCCCTTCTCCTCCACCGTCTTCGTTCTGTCACTTGTCTTCTCTTTCACTCTTCCCTACCTCCTCGCTACCTCTCTCGCTCCCTTTCCGCCCCCCCTAATCTGCCCACAATATTCTTTGTCTCCCCCCACCCCCCCTCCCCCCATCCTTTCCAGCCTTAACCGCCGCCACAACTTCACACCCACCCCCCCTTCCTCTCTGACAACCCTTCCTACAAACTACATTCTCCCGCCAACCGCCTTACTCTTCCACATCCACCTTCACCCTACCGTCAATCCACCACCTTCACTTCCCTCTCCCCCTCCCCAAGCTTTCACCCCCCCCATATTCGTGCCCCCCTACCCCACTGCACTCTCTACCCTCCCCCCTCCCCCTTCATCTCCCCCCCCCCCTCCCCATCTTTCCTTTTCCCTCTTCTCCTCTCCCTCCCCCTCCCCCATCACACCCCCCCTCTCCGCTCCCACCCTCCTCCTTTCCCACCTACCGCCCACCCACCCCGCAACATTCCCCACCTCTCCCCTCCTCCCTCATTACCCATTCCCTCCCTTTCATTCACCCACATGCAACCCCCTCCACCCATTCCAAGACACCCCCCCCCCCCCCTTCCCCATCCCAACCTTCCCCCTCCACCACACTCGTCCCCTAGAACCCCCTCTCCACATTGATTCCTACATCTCCCACCCCTACCCACCCAACCACCCCCCCCCACCATCGCCTTCTCTGCCTCCCTCACGTCACTTCATCACCCACCCCCCCTTCTTCCAGCCCTCTGCCCCCCGTCCTCCGCCAGCATTTCCTTTCCCTCTCCCCATATCAACCACTTCCCCCCTCTCTCCCACTCCCTCGCCACCCACCCACAGCCTCCCCCCCTCCCCCCCCTCCCACATCGCCCCCCGCCCCCTACCATTCCCTAACAATCCTTCCTCCCCCATCCTACCACACGCCGCTCCCCTCCAAACCCCCACCTCGAACATCCACTCCCTCGCTCCCTATCCCCCGACATTCCTCCTTGCCCACCATCCTTTCCCCTACCATCACTCCATTCCTCTTCCCATCCAATCATCCTCACTACCTGCTCCCTCCTCCTTCCTCAGCTAACTTCCTCCCCCGCCCCCCTCCCTGCTCATCACTCCTCTTTCATCCCCTCTTCATACCTCCCCCCTCCCCCCCCCCCTCTCTCCCCATCACTCACTGATCCTCTCTTAGCTCCCTTCCCTTCCCACCCCTCCCTCTTCCCCCTGCCTCCCCTTCCCCTAACCCCCACCCCTCTCTATCTTCTCCCCTCCGCCCCCTTCCATTTCCCCTCTCTTGTACCTTTTACCCCCTCCAACACGCACACCCTCCCGCTTTTCACTTTCCCTTATTTTCGCCTCTCCTCCCCCCCCCTCCCCTCCTCTCTATAACATCTAACCCCACCCCTTCTACCCCGCCCCTCCTTCTTCAGTCACCCTCCCCCTCCCCCGCCCCCAACTCACCCTCTCCCCGACCTCCCTTCTCCCAAACCTCCCCCCCCCACCTCTCTCCCCCCCTATCCCGTCTCCCCCTCTCCTCCCCTCCGCTCCCACTTTTCCTATACCACCCCCTCCCCCCTCCCTCCACCCACCCCAACAATCGCTCACCCCCGATCCCTTTATTCCTGCGTCACCACCCTCTCCATCTCCCTCCCCCTCCCCCACCCTCCCTCCTAACCGATTCCACTCCCCCCCCACCCACTCCTATCCTCTCCACCACCCCTCTCTCTTACCCCCCCACCCCCTCCATCGACCTTCTCCCCACTTCTTTCCACCACCCCCCTCCCCCCGCCTCTCATTCCTCTTTCCTCTCATACTCCACTCCCCCCCCCCCCAAGCACCACCCCCACCCCAACACCCCTCCTACTTCTCCTCTCTTACTCCCCCCCCCTTCCTCCCCACCTATTCCCCTCTTGCACCAATCCCACCCCCGCTTCTCCCCCCCCGCCTTCCCTACTCACCATCCTCTATCCACGCTCCTCGCCTCCACCCTCCACCCCGCCCTCTCTTTCCTTTCCGCCCTCTCTACCCTCACCCTCCACCCCCCCCCCACCACACTCCGCCCCCCCTCCCCCCCTCCCTCACCCCCCATCCCCCCCCTCTAACCCACTCGCTCTTACTTCCCCCCCATCAGCCCTCTATTTGTCCTCCATCCCCCCCCCCGCCCCGATTGCACTTCCCTTCCCTCCCTTAATCCCTCCCCCCCCCTAACTTCATAATCCCACACATTTACCACCCGCCTCGTCACCCCCCTTATTCCCTCCTCCATCACCCCCCCCCCCCTCCCTCACCCTACACTCCCAGTTCGTTACCTTCCTGCTCCTCCCCCCCCTCCCCTCCCACACTACCCGTGCCCCCCCCCTCCGACTCTCCACCCCACCCCCTCCTCCCCTCCTTCATCCGCTCTCCAATCCTCCCTCTTTCCTACCAGCCCTACTCCGCCCTTTATCCACCATACCCCCCTCCCCCCTATCAACCTTCTACTCCCCATCTTCCCCCCCTATCTCACACCCTTTCCCTCACCCTTCCTCAACCCTCTCCCCCTCAGCCCCTACCCCGTTTCTTTCCTACCCTCCCCCCGCTTTCCGCCCCGCACCGCTCCCACCCAATATCTACTTTACCCTCCCGCCTCCCCCCTCTTTCTACTACCCCATCCCCTCTCCCCTCTCCCCCCCCTCTCCCTCTACTATCAGCTCTCGTCTACTACGCCCTGCCCTTCGTTCCCTCGACCTCCCCCCCTGTCCTCCCCCCCTCCTCTCACGCAACTCCCCCCCCCTTCCACCCACCCCCCCCAGCCCCCCCCTCCCTCCCTTCTACCCTCCACCGCCTTCCTCTTCTTTCTCCCTCACTCTCCTTTCCCCTCCTATACCCTCTCCCTCACCCCCCATCTCCGCTTCTTGTGCCCCTCCCCTCCTCTCTTCTCTGTCAACTTTCCTTTCTCATCCCCTTAATCATTTCTCTGATCGTTCCCTGCTTTGCCACCCCCCCTCCCCCCCCCCTGGTCCCCCCACCCTTTTACCCCTCGCAACCGCCCCCCTTTAACCATATCCCCCACCCACCCATCCCACGTCTCTCTCTTTGCTCTCCTTCACCCCCCCTGTTCTTCGCCTCTTCCCCCCTCTGCGCTTCCCCCTCCATCCTTCCCCCTCGCTCCTTTCCCCCTCTTTACTACCCCTCTCCCATATCCTACCCTCTATACCCTTTCTCCGTGCCTTTCCCTTCCGTCCCCATTTCTAACCCACCCTTACACTTTCCCTGCCCTACCCCACCCGACTCCACCCCACTCCCCTAGCACCCCCAACCATCGCCGCCCCCATATTCTTTCCTTGTAATTCAGGCGAAGGCAAACAGCCGCCAAAACCTGCGCTTCTTTCGAGGACGGTATTTCGGTTGCAACCATGCAAGTTGGACATTCCCCCCGATTTGGTTTGGGACAGAGGTGTGAGTCCCCTTCCATTTCCTTTCTTGTCAGGCCACGAAGGCCCCCCCCCCTCCCGAACCTTTTCTTTTCACCTTCGTTTCTCGACCCCTGGAATTCAAGGTTTTTGCTTCCTGTCTTCGATCTTCCCTTTTGCCCATTTTTTTCTTCGTTCAGTGGGGCAACTTCTACGACGTTACTTGGACGGTTTATTTCCTCGAGGGTTGCTACTACCAGGTGGCACACACTCATATCTGATGAAAAAGAAGCCAGACACACCCACCACTCACTGACCCCCCCCCCCACACACTTTCCCCGAAACACCCTTCTCTGTGTTTGCGGGTCCCCATCCAACCCCACTCGCGCCACACTTGATTCCCCTCGCCGTGCGGCGTTTTACTAAGCACGACCCACATCGCCGCGGGGGCGGCACCTTTCTCCTCGGTTTTCCAAAAACTGTGGTGGGTGGTGGTTTTTTCAACCCCACCCCCCCGTGACTTTTTTTTTTTTTTCCCCCGTGCCCCACAGTTGGTTTCCCTCTTCTTCGCTGCCCTGGGACTTTAAGTAACGGTTTTGGGTCCTGGATTGTTACTGGTCTCCCGAGCATTGAGGAAACGGCTCCTTTTTTTGTTTCTTGAGGACCGGGGAATGTCCCTCGCCATTCCGAGAGGGTCCCTCTGTTTCTTCTCTCGCAAAACCCCCCCCCCCCCCTCTGGTTTTCACGCCCCGTCTGGTGTTTTCTTTTTCATTTCAACTGTTCGAGAAACCTGAAACCAAAAAAAACCAAATTTAAAAGGACAACCTCTAGATCAGGGCTTTTCGGCTGAGGGGGACCTTCGTTTTTGGTGAGAAGAGACAGTTAAGTTTGCACCCGGCAATTCCTTTTTCTCTCCTCTCGTGGTGAGTAAGAGAGTTCCCACCTGTTTGGTCCTCCTGAGCGGAAACAACCTTCGTCGCGAAAGCATGTTTCGACTCTTTTTGGAATTGACCTTTTTGCGCTTTTTGCAACTTCTCTTTTCACCCCAAATTAAACACTCCAACCCCTGCCGCTGTGTTTGTTTTTTCCCACCCTGGGAGGGTTGTTTTGAAAAGCTGAATTACAAGGCCCACCCCGACCGTAGCCGCGAGCACTTTTTCACCTCCCCTCCCAACCGGTTCGCGAGCCAGGAATTTGCTCGCTTCCCTTTTCTTTATCCAAAAAACGGCGGGAAACCAACCAATTCTTCTAGCTGAATCCACAAACGTTATTTGCTCAGACTGTTTCGAAAGCTGTCGCTTTCTTTTGGTTTTTACAACTGAACTCTTGTCATTGGAATCCCTGCTCTTCCTCCCTCGGACCCGCGCGTCTTCTTTTGAGTGCCGAGAAATCGCCGCTTTTGTTATCGTCTTTTTTGTAGTTGCGGCTGGTATTGGGAGGGGTGGGGTCTGAGGAACGCTTTTAACTTGTTCTGGATCGATCAGTTTTTTTAAATGGACCCCGCTCGCTCGTACGGTCCTTTTGCCTCGAAATTTCAAGGTCTTTTAAATGCCGCCGTTTTGCGCCCCCCCTTACTGTAATCCAACGAATTAACGACCCCTTGCAGAATCGGTTCCTCGAGCTGAGGATCCATTGAATCATTTTCATTGGGGAACGCTTCGATTCACTCTTCTACACCCAATACATTGTCGTTAAGAGTTGGACGTGGACGATGAAAAAGGTTCAGATAAACCCAACCCCTCTGTCACCACAGCGATCGGTGGCTTCGGCCGTGTCGCCGCTTTCCTCGATTTTTTGCCCGTTTGCAACCGACTGTTGGGATTCCTCTTTCTCGTGTTTTGCCAGTTCCTGAGCCTAGAATGTCGCCATGTTTTGACCCCAAATGGCAGGTCCGTTCTTTATTCCCTGATCGGCGCTTCGGCGGGGTTTCGGCTTTTCGGGAACAGTCCCGTGTTCCCGGGGCTACCCTTGTTGTTTGCTTCGCGGCATAGTCCAGTTGCGCGGCGGAACTGTGTTTCCTTCGACATCTGTGGCCACTGAGGGAAAACGGGGCCCTGAACGGGTCAACTTGAAAAAATTTCCCCCTTTCTTTTTG
>Ga0179593_1508618_pt1 | contig 29759 bp, 24 predicted proteins | sample CZODoug2_1_08_16_FD_185931 | JGI IMG/M metagenome (GOLD analysis project Ga0179593, IMG submission 185931) | Vadose zone soil fungal communities from Angelo Coast Range Reserve, California, USA - CZODoug2_1_08_16fungal (PacBio error correction) | ecosystem: Environmental > Terrestrial > Soil >... | reverse complement strand
CTTCTCTCTTTCAAACGCCTTAGGAGTTTTATCTTTTTGCTGTGGTTCGGAGAGATGGTAACTTTTTACCTGACAATTTCCGGCGTGTGAGGGGCCATTCTGTTTCTTTTCTTCTCTTTTGATCGTTTTTTATCTCAAATTTCAGATAAAGGTGGGTTTTTCCTGCGCGAAAGGCGGTTGGGAGAAATGGACTTCCCCAGAAGTCACGAACCTTGTTAGTTTTTCCAGTCTTTCCAAGTCCTTCCGAAGCGGAAGTTCTTGGCAGGTTTTCTTATATTTTTTAAGGTTGGATGATACCCCCCTTTTTTCGCTTACCTTACGCGTCCGAGGCTCCGAGGCTTATTTCTTCGGGTCGTTCCTCCCTTCTCTCATGGATTGTTCTTTCGAATGATTAGGTTTTAAGCCGCCATCGCTTTTCCCCTTGTACATCGGCTATGGTCCCAACCCCTTCCTCCCGCCGGCCCGCTTTTCCTTGGCCATCTATTGGGCATGCAGGAGCTCGAATTTTAGTCCCTCGCCAATTCGCATCACACCCCTGTGGCCCTTCCCCGGGACCTTGAGTGCCCCCCTGGCCCTGCGATATCGTCCCCCACCTGAGAGCAATGGATGTGGAACATGCTCCCCATCGAGTTCAGGGTCCTCAGAGAAGAAATTTTCCCCTCTTCAAACTTCCATCCTTATTCGACTCCTTTGTCCTTTTGTTCCAAGACAGAAATCATATAAAGGACACTTTCGTCACCCAACCTTTGAGTATTGGTATTTCTAGCCTCTCTCGTCCCGGTCTTGGTCCACCAGGATTCCTTTTTTTCCTCGTTTGGGGCACCTTACGAAACAAGCAGATGTAATTCGGTTAGGAAACGGACCTTCGGCAGTCCTTTTCAATCGGCCAGCGCTGCTCTTTTCCTCTCCTTTACGCATGAGGATTTGACGGGATTACCGCGGCGTTCCCGCGTCAATTTTATCTCTTTGAGTTTTCCCCGCGGGGTTTTTACATCCTTCTTAGTCGAGGGCCTCACTATGGAGAGATGGGGGATACTCAGAGTTTCTGCTAGGTTTCTCCTTCCATTCAATATTCCGCCGTCTGTTCCCTGAATTTTGGACCCCTCGACATCAGGTCACCACGTCCGGCGTAAGTTGAAGGACGTCAGCCGGATGGTTCCCACCAAGTTTAGCCGTCCCTTTGGAGGTCCTCTTTGATCGTCCGACATTCGGAGGTCTGAACTTAGCACAGGTAGCTTCCTCAAACGTACGGTTTGGACCAAGGACCAGCCTGGAGGGAGAGCAGCTTCCAGGCTGTTTCGTCCGCTGGACTTAAAAAATTTTTGATTCCTTTGCCCACTCGGTCAGCTTCACACTTTTTCCCATTTTTCCACTGCCTGGGGCTATTCTTCTAATGGTCAGTCACGCCGGTTCCGAGACTCTTGGCCGACCGAGGACCTTTTTATTTTTCTTTCCGCGTCGGCCGTGGGTGCCCGGCTTCTTTCTAAAGCCAACCTAGGGTTCCACTGCATGTGCTGTTTATCAGGATTTATCCCATATGATCGAGCACTTTTCATGCGCAGAATGTGTCTTGTCCCGGTCTCCGGCTTTTGATCTTGGTTAGGTCCCCCCTACCCTTGGTTGTTCTGTTTTTCTTGCCGATTGAGGCTTTTCTTTATTTTTCTCTAACTGGCGAAGGTGTTCGTGGTACCGAGCGCCAAGATCACACAACGCGGTCGTTTTCCCCCTTCCTTCTGCTTTTCAGCACAGCGTACCCTTTCCTGGTAACCCCACAGTGCTCTTTTCCCACCCGACTTTAGAACCTCCCCCAGGTCGCAACCTTTTCCTTCTCTTTTTTTTTTTTCTCTCTTTTTTGGTAAACTTTGCGAAAAAGTTTCCCCATTAGGAACCGGCGGACCTGCGCTTCGCCGTCGTATTCTTTCCACCCCCCCCGACACCACAAGCTGACTATCGTCCAACAATAATACAGCTAGGAAAAAAGTAGGTAATCCACAACCAAGTACTTTTTCTCCTGCCCCCTTGGTTGGGGAGTGCGGCGCCTTCAGATCTCGTGCCACCCTCCCCTTTTTAGCTACGCTGTTCCAAAGTTCCTTTTTTCCTCACTGACATGCAAGAGGGTAGTCAGTCCCCGATTTTGCGAAACCTTCCGATACCTTATGTTGCCGGCTGCGGCCATACCTCTCTTCTTCTTCCAATGAGTACCTGTTCCGGCCTTTGAGACCCACAGTAGGTTGTGTTTTCCCTCAAGTTTTAGGTTCCGTTTTGCAACCCGCCTGGCGTGTTTGGAATTTTTTTTCCGGAGCACTAAATGGAGTAGTTCTTACACGGATTTAACCCCTAGAGGAAGGCATTTTTTTTCCGACAACCGGCCCGAAAAGTTTCTTTTTATCCCCCCCCTCCGCCCGCGCGGCTAACCGTCTTTTCGTTTCACGCATGGGGCATCTCAAGATCCCTCTTCTACTAGTTTTCGTCTGATTCCATTGCCACAGCCGTTCCCCGAAGACGCGCTCCCGTAGGATTCCTCCGCGCGCGGAAGGCCTTGAATGGCATAGCCGGTGTCCTACTTTTTCCTGCCTTTTCTTTTTGACCCCGTTGTTTCCCCTGGCCGTTGACTTGCCGCCGTGCTCCCTTTTCTCCTGACACTGGTCGGGATTGACCCCTGAACTCCCGTTTTCTCGCGGCGTAAGATCCCTCTTCCAATGTCCCCCCTTTTTTCCCTGCGAATTTCCTGTCCCAGGTCCCTCCCTTCACCCGAGTTCCGCATTTCAGCCCTTTTTTCGCCAATCGCCCTGACGTACACCGCCCCCTGCCTCTTCATCTTTTCCGCAATGAAAACGTGGCCCATTCAAAGTCCCTCGGTTGCACCCCGATCTTTCCCGAGGCAAATCGCGCCCCCCCCGGGTCCATTAGTACACCGCGGGGTTTTTTCCTCCCAGATTGCTATATCGTAGATTAGGGGATTTGTTCTTTCCTTTTTTTTTTTTTTCTATGACCCCCCCTAATCGAAACAGTGTACGTCCTTCAAGAAACCGTTTGAAGAAGGGGACCTCAAGCTCTTTCACTGTCCTCTCTAGAATGACGGGTGCTAACTTTTTTGCCCCCCTGAGATCAGGAGGGTAAAAGAAATGGTGGTTTACTTGAGGGAATCTTGGTGCGACACCTCAATGGCCAAATTTTTCCTCATCTCCGAGGTGATTTCGGCCTCTTAAAAGTCTCCCCATGAACACACCGTGCTCCTGAGTTAGTTGACTCTCACCTGTTTTACCGAAACTCGCTGTGGATTTTTCTCACTTCCCATTCCCCTTCCCTTCTCACCTGTGAACTAAAAACCAGTCTTGCCCTGACTTTCCACAGATCGATAAAATATCATCCGTCTAACCACCCCGCAGTGCCCCCGCTTGTTCTGTCCGAATTCCCGCAGTCTCTCCCCCCCTCTTGGGCGCCGCCACGTTTTCCTTCCGTCAGCCTTTTGGTCGTCTTCAGAAGATTTCTTGCTTTCTCCGACCCGGCTTGATACAGCCCCCCCCCCCCCCCCCCTTGTTTTTACGCGGAATCTGGGGGCCAGGGAAATGACCAGGCCCTTAAGTTCTAATGAATTCACTTGAACTGGAAAGATGGCAGATTTTTTTTCCATCCTTTAAACTAAGATGAGGTCACTCCGTCCTCAGAGACTCCTTCATCCCTAAGCTTCTTCTCCCCTCTTCCAGAAATGATCATTTCCCCCCCCTCCCCCCCTTCAACCCCTCGTCGCAGCTTTTTGATAAGGGGCGAAGGATCATAGCCTTCCGCAGTCTGACTTGGTGACAGATGTAGATTTTTCCTTGTAAACTTCCCTCCTCCCCCAAAAGAGGGCGGCACTATTTCACAGGTCTTCCTCTTCAGAAGTCCTTAGGTCTTCCGAACCTGAGACCCCTTCGCCCCCACTCTCAGGACGCCCCCTTCGATGAATTTGGAAGACTGCCCCAACCATGCTCTTCCAGCCAGCGCGATGTTCTTAGCCCCCCTCTCCCTCCCCCCCAGTTTTATCCCGTAACATATTAGACAATCATTCCGGAAATTGAACCGTCGATGGATAAGAAGGTCCTCATTACCTCGGTGCCTTAATACTAGGTTCGTTCCCAAAGAGAGACCTTTTGCCCCGCAACATGGACTTCGGGAATCGACACCCCCCGATCCAAGACGATTAGATGTTTCCCTGGTGTCGTGATGTTTTGGCCTTAGCGCCCACCAAGTCTTTTTTTCCAAAGGATATTATGGATTCGCTGCTTACCTCCTTTTTTTCCACGGCCTATGGCGTCTACTAAGATCGTGGCATTCAGCTCTTAGTCCGGTTCTTCCCCTTGACTTTTCTGATGAATTGACACGAAGGGTCGGTCTTTTAGGTGTTACCTGGGATTCGATGTGCTTTTTCCCCATTTTTTTTACTGAATCCTACTATGCCCTTGTCCCTTGTACAGGAGGTCCCAGTGCTGCCCAGATCTTCTTCGCGGATTTTTTATTAACAGATGTCGGTCCTTCCTCTTCCTTTTAATCGCTCACCACCATAAGGACTCCTGAGATTCTCCCGACATCGTGCCGTAACTTGAAGAAGTTCCTCTCAGCCAACATAAACTTTTTAGCTTCCACCTCGGTTCCGAGCCCATGCCCCTTCCCCGAGCTGGGGTCCCCCTTCTCGCCATTTCGTCAACCAGTTTTGTTTTTTTTCGTACCCTGCCAGAGGCACCTTGCTTCTTTTCTTCCATCAACCCCACCTGGCTACTTTTTCCCCTTCTTCTCGGTCCCAGAAACGCCGCACCGACGAACCAAGATTTGGCCCCCGACGATCACTGACTGACCAACTTTTTCCACCTCTCCGCTGGTATAACCCCAAGTCAGGTTACCAACTCATCTAAGTATCTTCTCCTATCTGGAGAGATTCTAATTAAAGACCGGATCTTTGCCCTTGTCCCTTTTCGAGTGCTTTTGGATTTTGTACAAACTGAGGGTCGGTCCTTCTTCGTCTTTCGGGCTCTTTCAGGTGTGTAGGTAGTAGATGACTTTTTTTTTGTCGTTTTCTTTGTCCCTCGCCCCCCCTCTAACTGCTTCAAGGTTTTTCTTTTCTTCTCATCATCGTGAGTCAGGACTGGACGGCCTACTCCTCAACCCGGATGGTTGAACAATCTGATTCGTGAATCAGTAGCCCTGAGGCGAGTTTTTTTTCCCTATCCTTTTGTTCCTTTTTTCTTTGTGGCTAGGCTTCTCTCTTTTGCTGTCAACCTCTATTTCCTGGATTGATTCGGAGCTGCGTCGCCGATAGTTCTTTTTGTGAGCGCTGCGCCCATGACTCGGTTGCTACAGCCCTCTTGATTCATACCATCCACCATGAGTCTTTTCCTCCATTGGTGAAGCAAACCCCTCGAACCGTAGTGCTGGACCGGGCCATTGATTTCTTCCGGTAGCACCTCGCTTTTTCAGCCAGGGTCTCCCCACCGTCTTCCCTCCCTTTTTTTCCGACGGGGACATGCCGCTATACTCCCTTATCTCCCTAAAACAACATGTAGCGTTTATTGCCACCGCTGACCTTTCCCCCTTCCCCCCGTAGCGAAGAAAACTTGCCCTCTCTCCCCCCTCTTGACACCATAATACGACGATGTTCTCTGAATTCTAAAGACCTCCCTAGCCCGAACTGCTTTGTTTCACGTGTATGGTATGTGGTATCCCCTCGCCTCGTATCTCCCGGACGTTTTCCGGTTTTTTTTACCTTCAGAAAAATGGCCAGAGTGGCTTCCTAAGACCCGACGAGAGCCGGCACTGTGCCGGACCTTACATAATCTTCAGTTTCCAGCCGTCGGAGATCCGTTTTTGAAGGTATCGCTAGTGAAGGGATCTTCGGCGTAATCCTGTAAGATCCCCTCTTTTTTCCTTCCCCGAAGGTTTTATTCTCCTCCAGTTTAAAAGGGACGGCATCCTCTAAACGAGGACGTCTGTAGCAGAGCTATCCCCCGACTTGCTCGGCAATCTGTGCTTTTCTTTTTTCTTCCTTCTTTTGGCGACTGACTTTTTTCCCATTGGGCCCAATCGACCCTGTTTCCACACGCTACGACGGCTTCCCATGAGAGGCCTTCCAACATTCCCTTTTCCTCCCCCACTCTCTCCGATTCGAGTCGATGTGGTCTCGTCTTTTTTGCCCCTGCAGGACCGGAAGGAGGAATAGAGCCCCTTCCCGGCTTGATCCCAACGTCAGGATGTTCCGGACGCTTCCGGTACACTCTTCCTCTTTCTGTAAAGTGTTCTCTTCCCCACCCAAGAGACGGCAGCTCCGTGACCCCGAGGGCCTCCTTCCAGGTTTCTTCCATTTGGGGTCTACTAAAGGTCTTCCCCTTTCTGCTCAGTTACCTCTTGTTCTTAGAGAACCCTCCCCCTCCTTGGAGCCTCTGTAAGAACTACCTTTTCGGCTTGAAGATCTTGGATGTGGAACGGACGGAGTTTCCCCTTCTCCCAGGCCAACTTTGGTTTAAACTGCTGAGGTGAGTTATCAGGTATTCTACTGTTATGCGGTGGGCAAGGACTGTCCGTTGATTTCCCCTTTTCGATTTCGCTGTTCGCGTCTTTAGGATAGGAAAACAACCCTGCGCGGATTTTTTTTTTTCAGGATTGAGGTTTCGAGTTCTAACCCCCGTAAGCACGGGTTTTCGTGAACCCCCTCGAAATTTGAGAGCAGTCTTCCCTTTTATAGTTCTTCCACAGGAATTGCTTCTGCTGGTTTTTTGCCTCAGGGCCCACAACCTTTCTTTTCCCCCCAACTCCGAATCGTTTTTCTTCAACAGGCTCCGCTCGTCAACTCAGCGTTCTTTTCCTTCCCCTCCCTGATTCTCACCCTTCTTGAACATTTCTTCTCTTTATTACCTGCCCCCACTCCCTCCTCTTTGGAAACCTCCTAAAATATACTATTCGAACCCTTGTTAGCCCCCTACCCCCCCACTCCGTTACCGCCCTCCCGTTTGTGACTTTTCTTCGGGGGCTTGTTTAATTTTTGCACAGTCCTTGATTAGAATAAGATGGTTCCCCCCCTTTTCTTGTCAAATTCCGTTCGAAGCTGCCTCGTTTTTTAGTTCGATTTGAGAACACCGATAGGGTAGGGGCTTTTTTTTTCCCCTGCTTGTGGGAAATCCACATTGGGCCGGTTATGGTCACAATCCCTTGTAAGCTGATCGCGACGTCCTCCCTCCGCGTCTGTTTTGCCAGTTGGTTCAACTGGGAGTCCCCCTTTCTTTTATGGACAACATGAGAAATTGCGAAGGAACTGCTCAGGCTTGGCGCTTCACCCTTTGCATTTCCCAAACCTTCTAGCTCCTCCCTAGCCCTCTCACCTTTTCTACTAGAAAGTTAGGCCGCGCAGCTTATTTCCCCCTACCGACGAGTTAGTAGTTTGGAGTTTCCCGGTTCAGCTTTCCAACCTTTTTTCCTTTTTTGGTGTGAGAAGATGCCTAAAATCTGTCCCCAGGGCAGTCCAGCTCTTCTCTTTCTCCTCCTCTCTCGGGCCTTGAAAAACCCGGGCGAGTTTTCTCTTTCTTCTTTCGTTAGTGGGGAAATTTTCCTTCCCCTTTCATTAGCACAGTTACGCGTGCTTTTCGGTACCTCCCTGGCGGATTGCCCCCATTCCCTTTCGGGAGGCGCCGATCAGCGACCCGCACTCAACTTTTCTCTTTCCACTCACTCATTCTGCGCCACACTGAGTGCCGTAGACGTCCAGACTCTTCTTTTCCATGTTTGCAACGGAGACTCTGCCTCCCATCTTCTTTCCCGGGACGTTGGCCCCATCCCCCTCTCTAACTTTTTTTTTGAAACAGAGATTCAGCCGCCCTCCACTGCGCCAACCGTAGTTTCCGGGTACACGGACAATGCTGAACCGAGTTGTTTCGTTCCCATCCCTTTAAATGTCCGCTATTCTGCTGGTGCGTTCCATGCAAACCCGCCTCGAACGGCCTCATTGAAGAACTCCTTTTCGCGACCACGGAATGCAACTCTTCACTTTGCCGCGAGCGATTTTCGTTTTCCTTTTTCGACAAGGAGATTCTTTGTGCAAGTCTCATTTTTTTGGTTTATTTTTCCCCTTGGCACGCAAGGAAAGAACTTCTTTTCCTAAATCTTTCTCTTTTTTTCTTTCTTCAGCTTTAAGCGCTTTCCACTAACACTTTCTTTAGAGGACGAAGAATTCATCATGGGCAAGCCCCCCAATGATATCTTTTTTTTCCTGGATCTTTCAAAGTTTCCCACTTTACCCTCTCCCTGGCCCCATCAAAAAAGCACTCCCTGTCCCTAGCCATTGCTAGCGTATACCGCCCACCACTCCCCTCTGGGACCCTTTCCCTTCTGTTCATGAATTCCAAGCCCCTCGCCACTTTCTCCCCCCTATCCTCCCCACTTCCCTTCTTGCCAATCATCCAGGCGGCCTTCTCAATAGCCTTTCCCTTTAGAGGGTCTTCCACAGGCTGTCTTAAGACCGGCGCACGCGTTTATGGAACTTTTTACCTTTTTCCTCCGACAGACGGCCCTGACGACCCCTTCCAGCTTGACCACCTTTTTCTCTGGTAGAACGGCACATGAGCTGTCACTTTCCCCTTCAGTCCTTGAGATCACTACCCCTTTTTTTAGAGGATCATAAAGACATGTAGATCTTTCCCCCTCAGTCCTCCAATCCGGCGACCCAATTTTTTCTCCCCTTTTTATTCAAGAATTGAGGCATCGAGATTTCTCAGTGAGCGCCCTGATTGTGACCCCCTGTACAGGGGACTACCACCAGGGGCCTTTCTATATCTTCCCTCTCTCCATCACTTATTGTTATTTTTTCGGTGAAACCACCCCACGGCGTCGCACTACAGCGTCGTTTTCTCCTCGTGTCTTTGGTCTGCCACCTCTGGCCAGATCCAAATCTGCTGTGCCTATTCGTGATCCCGTCACATCGTAATACTTTTCCTTTTTTTAACCTCAGAGAGAGCGTCCCTCACCGCCGCGCAGTTCATTCAGGGTACTTTTCTCGCCTCCTACTCCGGGGTGTTTACTGTTTCCCCCCAATCCCTTGGTAGCACCCGGCAACACCCCCTGTTTTTTTTCCCCAAAGTCATGGCCTGATCTTCCAGATAGTCTAAAATCCCTCGATTGTGCCCTGAGATGGTTTCGCGAGTCCTTTTTTTCGGGTTCCCCTGAGCAAAAGGCTTCTCTTCTTTGGTTTCATAGAGATTCCCGTCTTTATCGAAAATGATGCTAGATCTCGTTTTTCAATAATTTTTTCCTTTTCTACCAGGGTGTGATATACGCAGAAGCTTTCAAGAGTGCTGTCCCGAGGTCCAAGAAGGGGTACGGTCCGGTGGCTCCCCCCTAGTACAGTGTTTTGCTCTATTATAGCAGCGCGCATTGGCGGTATTCTTTTTCCGCCCGCTTAAGCGTTTTCCTTTTGTTTGAATTTATGAAGAATCTTAGCAACCTGAGTACATTCGCCCTCACCCCCCTTTTTGACGACAAGAGCTCTCCTCTGTTTCCAGTCTGTTCGATTGCCGAATGCCCCCCCCCTTTTCGAGACAAAACCTACACATCGGCAAACCTCGTCGGCCGGGAAAATCCAGATTTTTTTTTACCTTTTTAGTCGAAGCTGGCCCAGTTTTTTCCTTAGAGTTCAGGAAAGGTGAAACTTAAGTCTGCGCAACTTCCCCCACCTATAAGTCTCCCCCTTTTTTTGCTGCTCTCCCAAGCCCCGCTCCCTCTACTACGCTGAACAGCAACCTGCCTTCCTCGAATATGACGTTCAGTATGAGTCACCCTTTTTCCTTCGGTCTAACAGCGAAAGTTACTTTCGTGGGTAATATCTAACTTTTCCCTATTTTTTTCAGAGTCCGAGAGAAGTACCCACCCTTCAAAGGAAGGTCTTGGCGCTGTAGCCATTATTTCCCGTTTATCTATGGTCCCCGCACCTCTCCTCCAGTGGAAGTTGAGTCCTTCCCTTCTTGGTTCTTTGTAGTAGATGCTGTTGTTTCTTTGCCCCCTTTGAGTCTCCAACTGTTCAGACCTTATCCCTTGTTTATTTTCGAAGACAATCTTCGGTTATTTTTCCAGGGAGCTTGACTGACGTCGAGAAAGGATGGGACCCAGATGATTTTCAGTTTTCCCCTCCTCAGGGCGAGTGACCTTGTTCCTTTCTGTCCCCGCGCTCTTTTGATAGATTTCTTGTTTTTTTTTTCTCTCGGCAATCCTGACGTTCCTTTTTTTGCTGGAGTAAGAGCGTTCTTAGAGCTATCCTTTGATACTTCACCTGTTCTTTTTGATTCCCTTTTCCCTCCGGTTGATTTACATTCCCCCACCGTTTTTCTTCTGGGGCAGCAACGTCGCTCCTTCGCTCGACAGGCCTCTTTTATGGCGAGACACGTGTCCGCCCGGTACCCACCTACTCTTCCTCCCGAACAGTCTTCGGTCCGACGGTACCTTTTCGCGTTCCCCCAGTCTGATCATAGAAACCACCCCCCCTTGTGAGGAAGCTGATGGGCCCCCAAGCTCGACTTCTTTTTCCCCGCCGCCAGTCGGGAGAAGAGGGTTTCTAGAACTGGACATAAGCTTCCCTCAAGTGGTGATATCCATCCCCGACTCCTATACGACCCCCGATTGCACACTCTCTTTACTTTGCCGGACCATTTTGTTTTTTTTTACAACCTTTGATGGGAGACCCCCGGCGAATGTGTGAACAGTATTTTCCCCCGAGGCACCGTCGTTGAAGAGACCACCACCCTCTCCTTTAGCACTTGCAGGCCCGCGCGTATCAGATGGACCTGACTCATTGAGGTCGTGTGAAGGGGATCGCCCCCCCCCTTATTAATGACATAGAGTCGAGTCCCTTTGGGTCGTATTCATTCGTCACGGTTTTCGCTCCCGTATGAAGATTCGGGTGTTCCCTTCCCCCGTCTCTTCTTTTATGGGCGGAAAAGACTTTCTAGATATTCCTTTATGGATTCGTGAAGAAGTCGGCGCCGGGGAAATTGGGAAAATCTCCCCCTTTATGCCTCTCAGTCGTGCTCCAGGCCTTCCCTCCTGCTGGATTTAGCACAAACAAGATGAGCTAGCTTTTTTCTTTTTGCAAGTTAATTCTGATCGTTAGCTAGGACGGAGTTCCTTGATTTTTTATCGCCCCCCTTCCTTTGGTCAAGAGAAAGTCATTTTTCTTCCCCCTGGATACTGTTCGACTCGGTAACTGGGGGCATCCATTACCCCCCTCTGCCTTTTGCGTATGTTTCAGAGTCTCAAACGTTTGTGAATTTTTTTCCCTCCTTCCTTGGGAGAGAACGCGTCTAATTTTCCACGAGTGGTCAGGCAGACGAATTTTTGATCGCTTTCCATGAAATTTCTTTTACGTTGTGGCGGTAGATGTTTCCTTTTCCTTTCCATACAGGTAATCGTGAGGGTAAAAGGTATTTTTTTGATTGCGTTAGAGGGACTAACTTTTCAATGTTGCCTTTTTTTTCGTTTATTTCTTGCGCTTGGGCGTCGATGTTCCAGACGGTTTTTTTTTTTCCCCCACCCAAATCCAGGTCCCCAGCGGATATTGTTCTGACTTCTTTTTTTGGCGAGGATCCGCTCCATGGAGTCAGTGTTTTCGTGTTTTTCCAATGGAGCCGAAATCCCTTCGGTAGTTTTTTCTTTACTGAATTGCCGCTTTTCTAAGTGGAAAACCTTTTTTGACCCCAATCGGATCGCCTTTCTCCCCTTTTTATCCCCCCCCTTTTAATTTCTCTTTTCCTCGCCACACTGAAGCGTCGTCCGTATTTCCGGAGAACACGCTGGCCTCTTCACTTTTCTTTTTCCCCCCCCCCGATTAGGGTTGCTTGATCCGCCCAGAGTATTTCTCTTGACAAACTCAATCCTTCAACCCTTCGGTTCACCAGCTCCACCCCCCCTCCTTTTTCAACTGGCCACTCGGGGTTTTTTTTTTTTTTTGGGCTGTCCGGAGCGTTCGCCTTTCATCTCTTTCCCCAAAGTTTTTTGAATACGATGTGGCCCCCCCTTGCTCATCCTTCCTCTGTTCCCTTGGTAGAATAGGACGACGTGATAACCATGTCACGGGTCTTTTTTCCTTCGCTTTCTCCCGCTTTTTGTCCGATGTGTACATGGGCGTGATGCCCTTTTCAACCCAGTCGGTACAGTCTCTGTTCTTCCTAGCCTGATGAGGTGATGTTTCCCTAAGCCCTTTTTCCATTAGGGACGGCGACACATTTCTTCCTTTTCTAGGAAATGGCGTTTAGGGCCACCCAACTAGGAGAAAGGAAGAAAGCTCCCCTATATCCCCCCCCCCCACAAGAATGGGGGGTTGCAATGTTCCTCACCCCCCAAGGACCTTATGAGGTTGGGTCCTTCCTCTTTTGAGTCTTATGCGGCATGAGGGCAGATTTCTCACCATAATCCTTCCCCGTTGTTGAGAATTTGGCCCGTACTGATCAACAGGACGTCCTTCTTTCCAATCCTCTGCGTTAGAAGAGACGGGCCTTTTTTTCCCCCAAGTTCCCCGGAAATTCCGCGGTGTTTTATCTCTTAAGATCTTTCGGGTGTGGGTTGACCACTACCTTTCCGCCCGCCCTCCTTCCTCATCTTTGCGCCCTCCCCCTCCCTGGATCCCTTTTTATTTGTCCCCTTCCCCGCACCGGCGCGTCCTCTCAAGCTCCAGGACTCTAAATCGTCCGTCCACTCCCTGCCCCACCAATGTTTTCTTTTCCTAGCTTCACGCTTCTGGTTCCCAACATCGCCGTAGTTGCTTCCGAGTTTACTTTCATTGACACTGAAACTTTTTTTTTTCCCCATTTTTAGTCGAAAGCAGTTCGTGTCCACGCTCTCTTGCTGGCCTCCCCTTCTGCTTTCCCACCCTTTGGGCCAGGAAACGGACTCGGTGTTTTTTTAATTTCTACCCCCTCCTTTTTTTTCAGATTAGAGTAGATTTTCTGTTTATTTTTCTATGCTTTTGCAAAGGTTTTATGCAACAGTTGAATCGCCACCCCCTTCCCGCCGTCTCCTCCAGCGTGTGTTCGCCGTTTCGCCCCGGAAGCGAACGATTCAATTTTTTTATGAAGGCCGGTTGTTTATACCCTTTTCCCTCGGCCTTTTTGTTTTTTGGGTTTTACCTGAGGGCACGCTTTTCAACTCCCTCCCTAAATTATGGAAGAATCGACCTCCTGTAGTTTTTTTCCCCGCGATTTCCCCCCACCGTGCCCCTTTTACCTCGTATCATTTTCAATACTCACATCCTTCAAGAAAAACTCTGGACCCAAATCTTTTTCCTCTTTGTGCACACTCGATTCAACCCTCCAATCTTTCTTACGAGGACATCCAAAGTGCGACGGGACACCCCGCTCTCTCCAAATTTCCGTCTCACCACGCTCCTTGACCCAACTATTTCCCTCCTCCAGTGGCGCCCACGTATTGCTCCTTTAAGGACCTAAGTTTTTCCCCAGCGCTCCTGAGTCTCTCCTACGCGGTCATTCCCTTTTTCTCCGTAGAGGCGATTGATCCAGCCCTTTTTAACCCCTCCTTTTCCCTATGACCTCGGGGACGGCACTATTTTTTTTTTAAGGTACGGCCCATTGACGGCGAACAGCCATCTGTCCAGAAGGACATGACCCCCCGTTCCTTTGGCCCCGCCGAAGTTGAGTTCGCCCTTCTCCAGGCTAATTAATAAGTTTTCAGATTTGAGCCCTAAGAATTGACGCCCCACCTCTCCTTAGATGAAGATTGTGGTTTTTTCCCTAGGAGGAATCTTAGTAACATTTTCCTTGGTGTGCCCACTCCATGGGTCCCCCACTTTTCCCGGGCCCCCCTTCATAGGCAGATTATCTTGACCGCGAGCAGTTTGCCGTAACCTTTTTTGAAAATCTTAGACGGATTCCTGACCCAATAATACCTTCTCCATCCTAGTCGACCGTGGTCCCTTGATTCCTCACCGGAGATGGCCGCCTTTTTTCTTTAGAGGACTCTTTACTGTCCCCCGGAATCCTTCCCCCCTCCGCTATCATTGCCCCTTCTCTCGAGCTGCTTTTTTTTAACCAGGTCGCATCATGTCCGCTCACCTCTCCCGTTCGTACCTCGTCGTTTTTTCCCTTTTCCACAAGGCAATTGTTTTTGTGTCGCCCAGTCCCGGTTGCCCGGTGCGACTCGGCTGCCGGGCCCCACGAAGCAGAGTTGTTTATTCCTGCAGGGTGTGTGATAGTGGGGGTGCACTTTCTCCCCCCGTTTTTTTTGATTCTTCGATGGAGCGCGTTTAGTTCCCTCGTAAAGGCCATGCTGGCTCTTTATCCTAGTGGCACACAGTTTCCTTTCCCCCCATTTTGTTTCTTTCTCCCTCAGACGTTTTTATCGGCGTCAGGAACGCCGACTTTCCCCTTTTCTACAGTAGGTTTTTTTTTCCTTGAGTTCACCTACGATGTGTCTCCTTCTCCTGCATGCAGGTTCATGTCCCGCGGCATTGCGTTAGTATTTTTTTCCTCCTCGATGCGAAGCTCATGGGTTAATGTTCTCCCCACGATAGGCTTAGCACTAGTCAGTTAATTCGCTCCCCCCCCCTCAATACTGAAGAATCGGCTCCTCAGACGCTTCTACCGGAGCTCGAAGCCCAACCCCCCCGCTCCTTTCCCCACACTCCATTTTTTTCGGGACAACTTCTCTTTAATCTGGAAACGGCCCTTTTGCTGGATACCTTAGTAGTCTGCATTTCACCGCCGGCGGCTTTCTCCGCACTAAAATTTCCCATAACGTTCTGGGATCGCACCTCACACTAAAGTTGTCACCCTTTTCTGACGTAAAGAAAACCCGATCTTAATATTTCTCCCCCTCTCCCAGCACTGGACCCAGAGTGCCCTCCCCCTTTTTCAGGACTCCAGACAGCGCGGACCAGGCTCTCCGAAGGTGCTAAAGCGAAATGGATCCAATGTAGCCTATAATTGTAATCATCCCCTGGTTTTCTTACTATCTCACACAGCGGATTTCCCTTTCGCTCGATGTTAGCGAGGCGTCGGCTGTTCCCTGTTGGAAAGTAACGCGTTCCGTCCACTTTAGCTGCTCGGTCACGCGGTAGATGCGTCTGGTTTCTTTTTTCTCTCCCTCGAGAAAAGTTACTAACTTTAAATTTCTTCTTTCGGTGATGCGCACCCCCCTTTAGGGAGTTCACACAGTTAAAGATATGTACGCGCCCTGTTAGTCAAAGCGACGCCCCTTTCTCAGAGTTCCTTCGAGTTTCGATCACCCTCTTTTTTCTCATAATGTTGCTAGGTTTAGCCTTTTTTACGACCGAAATTCCGAGGCCTCCCTGTGTGTAGGCGACCCGTCGGGGTTTTTTGCCTTTTTGCCCGTCGTCCTTTATTTTGGTGTGAGCGAATGACAATCCCCTTTTTTCCTACCTCCCATAGGATTCATCACCCAGTGATTTCGCGTCTCTGAGTAGGCCCCGGCCCCGTCCGTCCTCTCTTGACAAGGGGCCATGGCCTGCCTATCACGCACAATTTTACGTAGGTCTCCCCCCCCCCCTTTCACTCGTAGGCAGCGGTAAGCCCTTTCAACCGCCTTAGATTATCTAAAACCCCGCTTTGACCGCCCCTTTTCTTTTTCTACATCTAGCTATTTCCTTTACGGAGGCCCCCCTTTTTGAAGGGAAGCCCCGTCTCATAGGACCTTCATAATCCTTTCCGACCTCCGCTCCTAAGTCCCGACCTTCCCATAACCCCAGGCTTTCCACAACGATTAGTCTAGCCGATTCCGAGAGCCGCAAGGATGTGCCCGGCTGGGCTCCCCCCTGACTCGATGTTGGACCCCTCTTCCACGGACTTGAGTAAGAATAGTAGAAACTTTTCCATTTATCCCCTACGTAGGACCGGACCTCTTAGAGGCAAGGAGTACGCCATTTGACCCCTTATTTGTCCCACAATGTCTCCGGCCCCCCTTCCGAGCCATAGCCTCTCCTTTCCCAATCGAGGGGCGAGATACGCTTTCATTCTTACCGGCTCCGCAGGCCTTATTTGGTGCGGTTTTGACTTCTTCCCCAGAGGGCACCGACATGTTCTTATCCCCCCCTAAATCTCTGAGAGTGCAGAAGTATCTGGAGTCAGTGGAGCCCCCCTCCTTATTTTTTCAAACACTCCATGCCTCAGACGTGCTGAATGCTGATAGTTTCTTCTCTCAACAGAGGCGATTTTTTTTTTGGATGCGGCATGCTGTTTTCTTTCCTTTGACCAAAGGCCTTTTCTTCTTCTGTATTCATCCGGTGATCATAACCTTGGATAGTACCCTTCTACCTAGCATGCTTTTTTTCCCATTCGATGTTAGAGCTTTTAACGGTTTCTCATGGCCCCCCCACCCCTCTGTGTTCCCTGGCCCCCATGTCCCGTAAATAGTGGGACTACCTTTTGATCATTCCTTTGGCGATCACCGTCGGAGAACTCGGTGGCCTGTTTAGACTCCTATGGATCTGGGCACGCCTTAGGAGTTTTTTCCCCTACCGGGTGGATCGTGTTTCCTTCTTGAGCCAATCGTGCGGTTCCCCTTTGGTTTGTGATTCTCAGAGGGGATTCGGACTGGGTTCAACTCTTTAATGTGAGTCCAGGGCTATTGGCACTCTGATTTTTGAGGCCCCACCCCCTCTTATATGTTTTGATTTTTTTTGCCGCTTGATGCCGGTCTGAATCTATCCCTTTTTTTTCGGTTCCCTCCATTTGAAAAGAGGACCGAAATCCCTTTTTAGTTCTTAAGAATTGCTTGCCCCTTTTCATTTGTTCCCGCCCTCGTTCTTTTACCCCCCCCCCCCCCATATTTCCCCCACCGCTGGATCCTATTTTTCGGTTTCGCACCAGTCTGATATGTACCACTTTCCCTCTCTTCTTCCTTTCCACAGCGAACCGAACCCCCCCGAGGTGGACTAGTTTTTTTTCTAGAGACGAGCAGACAGCATCCCTTTCGAGCCCCCAAAATCCCCCACTCACTACTCTCCTGTACACCTGGTCCCTCCCCTCCCACCCCTTGTACTTCCTTCCCCTAACTTACGTCGAGTTCGGAGTTTCGGCGCTTCTCTCTCTGTTGCAACCGCCCTTTATGGGTGTAACGGTTCCATTTCCCAACTTCCCAGACGATGCCGTCCTTTTTTTTGCTACTTCACCATGCCTTCTGGTCCTGCTGCTTCAACCCCCTTTTGTTGTTCGATGAGTGACTGGGCCCTTCTGCTAAATTTTGCGGTCCAGCTTCTCTTTCAGTTTTGGGATCGTGCGGTGGTACAAAGCTTTTTCCTTTTCCCGAGGTTGCGCACCTGAGCACTTTGGATATGGATTCGCAACGTATCATGCACTTCTTCCTTACCGACCCGATCGCTCGCCCCCCCTCTTTTACGCAAGTTGCCCGCGATTTTTTTTCCCCAGACCCGCCTAGTTGGAACTTTAGGGGCAGCTTTCCCCCTCTCTCTTCCTACATCGTTGTTTTGTTGTCTCCTCGCTAGGCTGCCCCCAGGCCTTCAAGGACGTCCGCGCTCTTTGTGCCCTTTGGAAGGCATTGAACGGGCCTATAGCAGCGGGCTCGCGCCCTTAGTGGGGGCCCGGGGAGCAGCCATCATCTCCCCTTTCCCGCGAGCAGTTTGGCCGGCCCCGCTGGACGTCCCTTTTTTTTTACCTCAGCACACCGGTCTTGCTGATCAGATGACCGCCTTGACCTTCAGGTACCCCGAGAACCGCTGGTGTCCTAAGCCCTGGCACAGCCCCCATTCTTTTCATGTTTTTCTCCGCTGGCGACGCGGGTTTATTCCCTTTTTACAGGTTAACGTGTCCCATGTACTTTTTTCCCTTTGCGTTGAAAACGACTGCAGCTCGCGCTTTCGTCCCCCCCCACGGTCCCGGAACACTTCCTCGGTGTTGAATTCCTTCCCTAAGGGTTTCCGATATTAGAGTTATTCTTCTTTTATAATTTTGGCGGCAGGTCTTACCCGACTCTCCCTTACCCACGGTGACTCGTCGCGAAGGGTCCCCACTTCCTCCCGACGAGATTCCGTGACCCCGATCTTTTTCTAAGGACGTCGACCCGTGACCCCACTTCCTCTCAGGCCTTTGGTTTCCCACCTGGGTTTTACTGAGGGCACGCTGGCTTGGTCCAACTTTCTTGTGGGCAGAAAACTCGAACGCTGATTTCCTCAAAGGATTTAACGACCCCCTGCTCCTTGCTCGTCCTTCGTCTCCTCAAATACAAACCTACGCATCATCCGCGTTTCATTCTTTTTTCCACTACATGCTGAATGTCCTTCCATCTCCTGAGACATCAACCCCCACCGGCACCCCCCTTTTTTCCCCCCATTTTCGTCTAACGCACCACGCCGCCGTTAGCCTCTTTTTCCTAATGAATTACGCCGACTGGAAAGATTGCGCCACTTCAGGCGTGCCCAAGTCCTTTTTCCTCCTACCCCTGGTCATCATTTTTTTTTTCCCTTCCCTCCGCTTTCTCGTTCCCCAGGTCAGCCGTGAGACAATTTAATTTTCCTCTTCCCCCAATAGGAAAGGTACACTTTGTTTTTTTTTTTTTTTTTGAAGGCATGACGGCCCCCTTGACCGCGTTTTCATTTCCCCCCCCCCTATTGAAGGGCTCTGTGTAAGAAGGCTTATTCCCTTAGTTAATTCTCCTTCACCTCCTGTCCTCTTGAGCCCTCATTCAGGAATCACATCGACGGCGTCCACCTTTGCTCCTCCCCCCCTCAAGAAGGAGCGGCCGGTTTTTTTTTTTTTTTGTAACACTTTGCGCCGGAGTTTCCCAATATTCTTTGCCTTTTTCCTTTTTTCTTTTTCATCCAGACTTCGGAACTCTCCCGTTTTTTTTACCTTTTTCCCCTCTCCAGCACTTAGGCGGTGCCCAAGGTCGTCCGACACTCTTCTTACCGCTCTCTGTGGTTGGGGGGGTGCCGGTTTGGGGGGGCCTATGTGTAAGATTATCCCCTCCCCTTTTCAAACGGCCCCATCTCAGAGATGGCGCTTTTCTCCCGGACTTAGATAATCCTACCCTCCCCGTTAACGAATATTGCCCGCTCACCCTCCCGCCGCCCTGTGAATGCCCCCCCCTCCATTCCCCTCAGTTTCCGTCACCTCGCCGTTTTCGTTTCTGGTTCTTACTGGTAAAACAGCCCCCCTAATTCGGGTGGACCACTTGCCTTGACGATATCCCTTCCTCTCTCTAGAAGCACCGGGTGTGAATGCGTTGTTTTCTTTGAGGTCTTTTATTTTAGCTAGTACAGCCTTTTCCAGGTCTCTTCTGCTGGAAAGTACTTTCTCGCTCCCCTGAAACTCCTTCTTGGTCCGTGTCGAGCATAGTGGCATCAGCTACTTTTCTCCTGTGTCTTTCTTCTCAGGAGTTATGAACGAGGGCTGTTCCCGGTCCTGGTCTTTCTCGTTTCAGTAGGGGGAGACATGGCTCCCAGATTTTTTTAATGAATGGCCTCGATGTTCCATGTTCCCTCTGGGTAGCGAGGTTTGCATGTCCCCTCCAACTTTTCCTCTACGTTAATGGGGGAATGGTATGATGCTTGTCTTTAAGCTCCTTTAATACGCTCCCCTTCATTAGCATCTCCTGACCTCAGTCCCAGAACGCCGCGGCCGCCCGTTCCCAGGGCTTTCCCCCTCATAGAAAACCCTTAGTCCAAATAGAACTATCGATTCCCCCGCTATGAAAGCGGTCCCCCGCCCGCGACTTCGAAATCGAGCAGTTGGTTCCCCCCCTTGTTTCCCCATCTGGGAATACTGCTGTTTCCAGGACTTCGTCGAGGAGAACCCCACCACCTTTTACATTACGCACCCCTTGATTTCGATCCAAGAAATCACCGCATCGACGTCCTTACCTCTTTCCCCCTTCCACACTGCACGGCAATGCTGAAGGCCTCGAGTTTCAAATTTCTTCCTCCCCCTTTTAACCAGCTCAGGTCCCCCCCTCCACTTGCCCCCTCTATTTTTCTCCTCCCTTTTGTTTTTTCTCTCTCAGCATTCAAAGTGAGTTTCCTGAGTTAGAAAGCCCGTTTCTGGTTAGCATGTTCCCCTTGCTAGAAGGAGCTTCCTATGCCGGAAGGTTCTACAGTTCAGGTAGGTCAGAGTTCCTCCCCCCCCTTTGTTGATATTTCTTTACCCCTCCTGTTGAACCTGTTCACTGATAAATTTGGTTGTGCTGCCAAGCCCCACGAGCATTTTGAATGATTACCGCAGACTTCTCCCGTCTTTGTTTGCGCCCTTCGACGAAGGTCGCCATCTGGCTCCTCCTGTTGATCAAACGCTTTGGACTTGTTGATAGGTGGGCTGAGCTATTTTTTTCGCTCTGCAGCCGGCCCGGCGGCGGTTTTGAGATTCTCCGTCGATCCTGGATGGGTTTGCTCTCAATGAAACTGCTCGGCATTCTCTGACTAATAACATACATGAGTGAGAAGCCCTCTGTCCATGAAGCAATCTTATTTCTGGACGCGCTGACATTCCCCTCTCCCCCTGACCGGAGAACGTGTCCCTTTCCGTGGTCCTCCATTAGAGACCGAACCCCTTCTTGACCAAGTCGTTCCTCCCCCCGCCCTCTTGCCCGTTTCTCTCCCCCCTGTACGAAGAGTTTTTTTTCCCCTCGAGCGACAGCAAGGTGTGCAGACTTGCCGCGCTCCACCCTGATTTCAATTCCGCCGATTTCCCACCTCACTATTTCACCTTCCTCTACCCAAAACTGACGATTAGTTTGAATCCTCTCTGAACAAGAAGGTTTCACGGTCTTTTCTTTAACCCCCCCACTGTTTTGCCTCTCTTTTTTCCAAACCTTCCGTACGAGGAGTACGGAACCGGCGCGGTGACGTCCCCTTACAATTACGCCCTGCTGGTATGATCCCTCTGGCGCTGTTTCCCCTTCGATGGCGGATGAGGTTATCGGGACACCTTTTCTTCCCTCGACTAAGCTTAGCTGGACCTCTAGGGGAGGCGATAATCGTCCCCCCTTCCCAAGCGAAGACGAGTTCGGTGGTCTCTGTAGACGATGGGCCTTCCCCCGCCCGGCTGCGGCCAATATGACTTCCTCTTTTTCCGCGCTGGTGGCGAATGCTTTTCACAGTTTTTTTTCCCCCCCCCTTTAGCACCCCCTTGTGTAACCCCCCCCGCCCTCTTTGTGAAAGGAGAGGCCCCGCTTCCCTTTTTCTCCAACATCTTTTCGAGATTTTTCGCCCTTCCTCTTTTTTTTTCACTCTCTATCGGACGGCTTCTGTTTTCCCCTGCTACGTGATACTAACTTTAACCGAGACAGAGCTTTTCCGGATAAGCGGCCAGCTTTTTCTTTTTTTTCGGCCCCTTTGCCCGCACACAAGAGCCCCTTTTTTGATTTTCCCCCAAATGTAAGAGTCACTTTTGCCTTTTCTGATAACGAAGGAATGTGGTCTCTACTCGTCTTAGTTAAATGCCCATTCCCTTTGGCCGCTGGAAGCGGATTGTTCCCCTTCCGGACTTGCGGAGGACAGCGCGGATAGGTTTTACGAGGAGGAATTACTTTCAACCTCGCGTTTTCAAGTGATTGTCTGTAGCATCGGGGATCTCATCTTTTCCCGGTCGGCGAATGTATGATGGTTTTGACGTAGCGTAGATTGGCCTCTTTTCTACAAACAACACCCCCCCCCCCCCCCCCCCCCCACCCCCCCCCTTCCCGCGATGATGTCGTCGGTTTTTTCGGATGTCGAGGATTCCCGCACTGTTTTCAAAGAGCTTTTCCCTAGGCCTCGACCACCGAGGTAGAAGTTTTTCCCTTTCTTTTCCCTTTGTACAGTAAGATGTGCCACGTTTACCCCCTCTATGTGCTTTCAAAAAAGCTGGATCTTTGAGCCCGGTCGCACCCCGTTCCCTCTTTAAGATACAATTTCACGTCTTCTGTTCTTGAGGAGACCAAACCCTTTATTCTTCCCCTTCGTTTTTTGCACACTTTTTATGCTCTGTGTTCCGAATGCCGCACCCCTGCCTATTTTCCCACTTTTAACTAATCACTTACACCCTTAGAGTTCATCCACTTCCCAAGATCCTTTTTGCGGCCCACCCCCGTTTTGGTCTGTATTCTGAGAGAGGCCGTTTCAACCTCAATGATGAAAAGATGTGCTTTTCCCTTTTCATTCCTTAAATTCCCCCCGCTTTTAGCTCGGCGATTTGCGTCCAATTTTGCCGGACAATAAGATGTCGTTGAGCTCTTTTCTGGGCCGTTTTCTATTTTTTTGTTCCCACCAAGTTCGGTAAGCGGATCGGCTCCCAGATTGATTTGGTGCGGTGGGCAACTCCCGAATTTTTTGAAGCTCCCCTGAGCACGGAGCACCTTTCTTTTTTGCTGGTTTGACAGCCCATCATTTTCCCCCCCCTACTGTATGAGGACCGATCTCTAATCCCCTTTGACTCTCCAAGGGGGTCCTGCCAGCGCTGAGGCGTCCCTTATCGAGTATTTCTGGGACGGAATGGGTGTCATCCCGGCCCATATTTTCCATCCTCATCCGTTTGGTTTCTCTCTTTTTTTCCTTCTGCAAGGCCTCAAGACGACGCTCCTCTTTCCTTGTGAGATCGCTTTCAGGATTGAAAGGGCTATAGCCTCTGAGATTCCTTATCGAAATAACTTAGTGGGGAAAATTCCCGTTTTCTCACCCAAGTGAAAGAGAGATGCTCTTCTGGCCTCCTTAAGCCATTTGCGGGATTTACCCCCCCCCACACCTAATCCTTCGCAGGCCGTCGCCGCATCGAATGACGAAATGCTTCTTTTTTCCTTTCTTTGAAAATTTTTAATAATAGCGCCTCATTTCTTTTTCGCCGGCAAAGTCACAGGATAGCATGGTTTCCCCTTAATGTCGACAAGAGTCCCTGCATTGGACGACTTGAGGCGTTTTGCCCTCTTTCCGAAGCAGGTTGAAACACTTCCCTCTGACTACACTCGAGACAACCTGCGTACCCTTTATCGGTGTTGTTAATTCTTTACCCCGGTTCCGTTAGATTCTCTCTGACTCTCCCCCTTCTGATCGGAAGGTCTCTATGACACCCGACTCCAGGCTTAGTGAAGACTACCCTTGTCTCCCCTGTTGACAAGGAAGACGAAGCCTCCCCGTTTACGCTCGCCAAGGCCGGTCTTCCCTTTTTCCCACCAAGGAGACCGTGGAGTAGCAATGGTGGTTTAACTTCTTTTATGTTTACACCTGTCCCCCTTACCAGCCGCACCCTCGCGCGGTGATTTCTGGTAAAACTTTTAAAGAAAACGTGATCTGGATCGGATCCTCCCCCTCACAGCCTTTTTCAAGAAAAAACTTTCCTTTCCCCTCTTTTCCTGTATTGGTGCCTCAGCCTCGCTGCCCCTCTTCATCTCACTGGACATCACTAATTGGAAAAAAGCTTCCCCCTACCCACTGCATAGGAAGTCCTCCACAGAGACTTTGTTCCCCTGCCCGCTGTTTTTATTCTGAATTACGCAGCTTTGATCTTCCCTCCTGCGTAATGAAGTATTCCCCCGATCTAGAAGAGGGTAAGACTTTCTACGACCTTCTAAGAGGCCCGTCCTTTTATTACCTCCCCGGTGAACTGTTTCCCCCCTTTTTTTACTACGGGGGACCTTGAAAGCGTTTCTTTCAGGCACCCCGGAAAACTTGACAGGCTAATTCACTCTTGAAGGAAATGTCCTATTGTTACAGACACGGTGATGTATTCCCCTTCACCCACTTTCTCTTCATCCGCGGCCGATTCTTCCCTTTCCTTCCTCCCAAAATCTACAGGAGAAAAGCTCGCTCTTTTTTGGAAATGAAGGAGGAATCTGCCGTTCATCCCTATTGATCCTTCTTTTTTTCACCAGATGGATTGGGAACCAATGGTAACCCTGTCCGTAGCCTCCCGGGGAAAATATTCCAATGGTGCCCCTTGAAGAGAAGAACTTAGGTCTCCCCCAAACACTGGAGCGGTCCCTTTCTCCCACTTCATAGTCGCCCTCACGTTTATTTTTCCTCCAGAAAGGCAGATGGCCTGATCCTGGAGAGTCCTTCACCCAGATAAAGTTCCACCCCCAATAAGGCCCCCTTTAAGAGCAGGAGAGGTTTTTCGACCTCCCGGCGAAGTCCTTCTCCCGCACCCCATAATTCTCTTTCTTTTGTTTTTTTTCCAAAAGCTCGGACAATTTTTGTACCCCAGTTTTGAAAAAGTACGGGGCCCCCTCTCGTCAACGAAGAAGATTTTTTTTAAGTGACGGGTGCGGGAGTGAGCGGCTGTGAATTAAAAAATTCTCCCTTAGTTTCTGTCCACGGTCGATGGAGACTCGGCTTTCTTCTTTTTTTCCAGCAATGATTCTATTGAGCCTGAGTGCCCCGGGCTAGGGGAGCCCGTCGTTCTGTCAGAGGGCTGTCCTTCTTCCTCCTTTCCTTTATCGAAGTAGGTGGAGCCTGTCAATTTTTTTTCTAATCTCCTAGAGGCGAACCCCTGCAATCCTGGAGGTCATTTTACCCGCCCGATGTACTGCTACTTATTTATGTATGAAGACTATCTTTTGAAGGATTATCCGTTATAAAAATCCTTCTCCCTCCGATGACCGAGCCCCGACGCGTTTGCCGAGGCTGCGAACCTCCTGGCCAAAACGCTCCGCTCTAGCCCAAATTGAGCTCCCCCGGCGGACCCTTTCCTTGACCGAGTTGTCCCCTCCCTGCTTTTCCTTTCTGTTTCCAAAAGCTTGCCGACCGTAGGGATCATGTTGTCCTTTGGACGCGCCGCAGCACCTCCCCCCCTCTTCCCCTGGGAACAGGTGCTTCTCTCTACCTAACTTTCAAAAAGAATTCCAATTCCTCCAGACTGGAAAGAGAAATGAACGTCATCTCCGGTTAAAGAGCGGGATCTTACCTCGGGCTTCCTTCCCTTTAAACTGTACGTGGAAGTAGCTCTCTCCTCCTACTTTTTCCCCTTTTGTGAGAGAGATATACTTCCACTCACATTTCTGTCAGGCTTTTCCTTTTTATGTTAGCTGTTCATTAGGCTCGACTTTTCAATACTGTAGGAAGCCGTTCCTCGTTTCGGGAAAGGATTTAGCGCTTCCCTCTCCTTGGGTGTTATAGTTTTATGAAGAGAGTCCTTGTCTCCCTCTATTTTTGTACTTAAGAAAGAAGTTTCCTCTAGCAGAGAGTAGAAGAATGATTTTTACCATTTGTCGAGAATTTCCGCACCTCTCTGAGATTTGAGTGGAATATTTCCATTTTTCCCCGAATGATATTTTATTCAGAGTTTTTGTGCTCTTAGGCCGAGTTTCGCTTAAGTGGGGCGGTATCTTTTGTAGTTTTAGATAATGGATGTGACTTATGACCTTTCAGGTTGCTAAGCCGCAGCTTCTTAACCCAAGGACAAATGCGCGTCGCGTCCTCGGGCTCATTTATCAACATCGGCTCAATTGCGACGCTGGTCAGTTTTCCTTTCTGGGCCATGAAGGTGAGTCCACTAGAGGTTCTCCCGGTCTTCCCAATATTATAGACCCCTTTTCCCCCTTCTCCCTCCTTCCCCTAGATCAAGCCGTTCTGATATCCCCTTCCCCCCCCCCCTGGCTCGAAGAATGTGCTGCCCATAGCCCCGTTTCCGTGCCGTGTCCTCTTCCTCCCCTGCCGCATATTTCCTCCATACGTAAGACGAATTTTGCCCCCCCCTACGCCCCGGACCTCCTATCCCGACATTCACACCCGCGTGTCTTTTTCATAATCTAAAAGGATCCACCCTTGCTGGATAACCCCCCCATTTTATTGTGACCATTTCCATGAATCCGGGGATTTTTGAATTGAAAAGGAAATCCAGAGGCCTGATATTTTTTTGTTGCATTATCGCGCTTTCCGTCTTCTTGCGGGCGTCAAGTTTTCTGTCTCAAAGCCGGCCTCATTTCGAGAAATACTTTTTTCGTTCCCCTAGAGGCGTTGATTATTCAGTAAAAGTGACCCCCGAGTTTCTTGAAGCGGGGAGGTTCTTTTTGACCCTCTAGATGGGATCACGCGAATGTGCTCCGGCACATCTTCCATTTTTCAGCCAAGAGTGCCGGCAATGTCTTTTTCTTTCAATCCGGGGTAAAGTGGTTACTTTGGTTAAAAAGAACTTTTTTTCCCGAAACCTTGATCCCGCGAGTCTCCTGCTTTCCCCTCCCCCTTTTATCACACAAAGATCATCTTTTTTCGCTGGAGGAAGTTCGTTATTTTTGCAAGGGAAGGAGATGATTTTAGTGGATGAATTTTCAACTTCGGCTGTTGGTCAACTCTACAGGGCAGGAGAAATCGCGTTCTGCCAGGAGCACTTTGCGTAATGGGACTCCCAACCCCCCTTCTTTCCCATTTGACGCGTATTCCCTTTGGACCCTCGGTCCCGCGTTTGAGTTCAACGTCATTGGAGAAAGAGTAGGGAGCCACCGGCCCCTTTACAGCGTGGTCTTCTGCCCCTTTTGAGAGCTGGGGTCACGCCTTCTCTTTTCCCTTTTCCAGGCTTCTCGGTGGGATAGTTGGCTTTCTCCGACATTGAAAAAAATCTTTTTTGTCAACGGCTTGCCAAACGGGGTTCTCCTTTTCCTCAGAGGGGATAGACCTTGGTTCCCTTCGCCTTGATGTCAAGGTGCGTGATGCTTTCAGTGAGGTGAAGGCCCAATCCCCTTCCCCTAGTTGATTGTCGTTCATATTGAAGGAGGTCATCTGACCTATACGCTGTTTTTCTGAAAGAGATTGAACCCCGCTTTTTCCTCACCCGCGTCCTTTTCTCTTTCGTGAGGTGTTAAATTTGCTCGTTCCAAAAAACATTGCCTTTCCCCCCCCGAATGACCTGTCCGCATTTCGCACCCACTTCATACCCCCTTAAGTTCTTACTGCAAAGGAGGGCTCCACGTTGTTTCTCACTTCCGAAACTTTCTCTTTGTGTTAGAGACCTGCCGCCACTTTTCCTTCTTTTCCCCAAATTCCCCTATCTACATCTAACCCTTAACCTTTCAGTTTTTACGTCTAGTACGTTCTCTTCCATCCGGGTGGGGCGCGGAGTTTTTTTGGTTAATCTCTTTGCACGCGCTTTTTTTCAGACATGAAACAACCGTCCCCATGAAGATAAGATAATAGTGGGCCTCGGTTTGACTCCCAACGCTAAGTCTAGGACTGTTCCGGGCCCTCCCAGTCTGTCTCCTGCCGCCATTAGTAACTGGACGGAATGATTGTAAGGCCGGTCAGTGATCGGGCGCACCACCCTTTGATGGCTTTTTAATCCCGAATGGGAAGTACAAGGATTGGTGCGTCTGCGCAGAAAACTGGCGTCCCGTGATTTTTTCCGCCCGGCATTCCGAACCTTTCCCTCAGCTCGATCTCGCACCGCGGCGCCTCCTTTTCCGCGCTTGCGGCGTCAAGCCGCCGAGTTTTTTCGTGTCTTGCATGTCCTGGGGCAGCTTACTTCATCCTACCGTTGTTTGTTTGATCGAGATCTTCTTCCCGTTACCAGGACGTAAAGAATTTTCTCCTGCAGCGTCTTGAAACATTTTTTTTTTTCTAGCTCGTGCACCCGGATGTCCTAAGCCTTTTTTCCTATTATCTCCATCCCTTCCGCCAGTTTTGCCTCTGAGACGGCCAAGACTGGACCGGGCCACCGGTCTGAATTCAAACCGGCGCGTTTTTTGACTTCCAGATGAACTTATGGACAGCGCCCCCTAGCTCCCTCCTTAATCTCTCCCACGCCTGTTAGTTTTGCCAAATAAAACTGCTGGCTTTTTTTTCCAACTCTTTTTAGAGGGAGACCCACAGTTAACCCCTTTTCCCGTACTGGAATTTGCAAGTTCCACCCCTTTTTAAAGTCATTGGTCCCTCCCTAGAAGTGAGACGAAATAGATCCCCCGTTTTCCTTTCTACAAGTTTCCCGTTTGGTTCCGTTCTTGAACCGAATTTTTTCTTTTCTCTTTATTAGGGATGTTCCCCTCCCCCCTTTGGTGCGGATGTTTCCCCCCCGAATTGCATTTAACCTTTGAAGACCCTTCCTCTTCCAGCATTTGGACCGTTTGTACCCAAGTGGCTAGCTCCCTGGCCCGTGGAGAACTGTCGACCCCCCCCGATGTTATTTTTCCCCAAGCCCCTTTGGGGACTGTTTTCCTTGGGCTGGAACACCTCTGCCCCCTTCTGCGAACTAGACAGAGGTTTCACCTCTACTTCTCCCTGCTATACGAAAACCCCGCTACTTCCTAGACCTCCCTAAATAAACAAATAGAAAGAATCCTTTTTTGCCCTTTCGTCCAATCAATAGCTGACATAGCGACCTCAGCTTTTTACACCCCTCGCCGCTGCCACCGCCCCCCCCGATATAGAATTCCCCAAAAAAGCGCTCCCCGAAAGCCCATTTTCCATTTATAATTACCAGCCTCCCCCTCGAACAGAGATGACGACGCCACTCTTTTACCCAAGAGATCCAGACTTTTCGCCTCCACTCGTCGAAATTCCGAATTTTGCCATCCGTCTTGATCCCTCCCCCCCCTTAATTTTCTTTCAATTTCCCTTTCAGTTTCGTGATATTGGTCATGAGGCAAACCAACTTTTTAAACGATGGTCCCCTCCTCAGCCTATGTAGGTGATTACGTGAGATCAAACAGGTTCTCCTTCAAGCTTCCGTATTGTTTTCCATACAAGGACGGACTTTCCAGCTGAACCTCTAGCAGACTTTTCGGAACTCCAGCCGGAGTTCGGTTCCCGATTCCTTTTACTAGTTAAACCTCTGGGCCCACATGGTAAAAGGCAGTAAACCTCTTTTCACTAGTACAGCTTAGCAGATTGCCCGCCTTTCATCCCCCCCGTGTGACTCCAATATATGCGCCTTTATCCTAGCGGCACGCTCCACCTGAAGATTGTATCGCCCTCTTTCTTTGCCAGCTCCAGGCTTTCACTGTCCCTCTTAACTGCCGTTCTTGTCAAAATAGACCTCCCCTATTCCCTTTTACAGCGCGACTTTTTGCGGTTTTTCCCTCGTCAGTTCATTTCCGCCGTACCCCACTTTCCGTAATTCCGTCGTTAACTTTGATCGGCCATGGTTGTCGGGTGCGACTTACGGGGCGATCTCTCATTCCCCCAAGACACTACTTTTGTTAATGGAGATTTTTATCAGTGATTGAGGGGCTTGCTCACCAGTCTTCTTCCCGGTTTTTCTATGGAGCGATCTTTCGTGCGGAACGGCCCCTTTTTTTTTTCCCCCTATGTCGCAGCGTGGCCATTGGTTAATTATTCTCGGGTCTGTTTCTCCTCAGACGGGCGTTGAGAAATTTTTTTTCCTGACCCTCCTGAATGGGTTCGCTCCTAGGTGAGAAATTCCGTTTTTATCTGATAATGCATGTCCTGATTCCTTGTCCAGCGCTTTTTTTTTAATTCTAGTTTAGGCCCCCCCTTTCCCCTTCCAATCCTTTGGGTCTGACCTCAATGGCTTGACAACCGGCAGTTTCTCTTTCACCCCCCTTATTCCCCCTCCCGTACGCCGCCGCCGGTAAGACTTCTGCCTCAGCGCCAACTAGCGCCGCCCACCATTCCCCCTTAGCTAGCTTCTTTCACGTTCTTTTTTTCAAACTACCTCCTCGGCGACTTCAACGCTGGTTCATCGTTTCTTCCCCCATTTTTCCACGGCGGTTCCCACTTTGCGTCTCGCCCCAAATTTGTCAGTCTGCAAGTTGCGTTCAAAGCCCCTCTCCGTCAACGGAACCCCTTGCTCGCCTGCCCTGCCGCGACTCCTTTGGACCCCGGCTCTCCTAGGCGGAAAAAAGTACAGCTC